>WNGA01005305.1_pt1 | contig 28907 bp, 26 predicted proteins | sample 5400061 | NCBI WGS metagenome assembly WNGA01 (sample SAMN13153366, study PRJNA577476) | soil metagenome | isolation source: 100 cm soil or saprolite under grassland replicate 2 | place: USA:California | collected 2016-06-15
CGGAGCTCAGCCCGCAGGTTCTTCGAGGGACCGGCGCATAGGCCGATCGCAACGTCAGGAATAGGGCCGGCGCGCCGGCTCCATGGGCTTGTGCCCGCAAACGATGGCCAGAAATTCCCCGGCAGACTCGTAGACCAGACGCTATGCCCCGCTGCGCATCGGCGACGCTCCCCCAGCCGATTCTCGTGCGTGCCAGCGAAGCCACGTGGCGGGCTCATCGGCCTACGAGTCTATCCATGAATGTGTGGCCACGCGGCGAGCGCCGGCCGGGGAAGAAGCTCAGGAGGCGATCTCCTGAAGCCCGAACGACGCGACGAGGCCGTCCAGATCGACCGGGTCGGCAGCGCGTTCCGGCGCGGGGCGTCCCAGCAGGTAGCCCTGGCCGGCGCCGATGCCCAGCTCGCGAATGACGGCCAGCTGCTCGGCGGTCTCCACTCCCTCCGCCACGATCGACGCGTTCCACCGGCTGGCGAGCTCCTGGAGCGCTCGGAGCACGGCGTGCGAAGGGTCATGCAGGATGCCGCCCTGGACGAGCGAAAGATCGATCTTGACGATGTCGAAGTGGATCTCGCTGAGCAGTCGCAGCCCGGCGTTGCCTGCCCCCACGTCGTCGGCCGCAAGCCGCATGCCGGCCTTCCGGCAGCGAGCGACGTTCTGGCGAAGCTGGCTCAGGTCCTGCACCTCCTGACGCTCCGTCAGCTCCAGGACCACCTGGTCCAGCGGGATGCCGTGGCGGCGGAAAATCGCCTTGAGCTCCGATGGCGAGAACAGCTCCGACTCCAGGGTCCGGGGCGACAGGTTGACGCTCAGGTATGTGCTCGGCTCCAGGGTCCCCGCGCCCCTGGCGACGACGTCCAGGCAGAGCAGGTCGAGCTCCACGGTCCGGCCGGCCGCCTCCGCGGCGGCGAACAGGCTGGACGGATCGGAGATGGCCGCATCCTTGGCGGGCCGGACGAGGCCCTCGAAACCGACGGGCCGTCCATCCTCCAGTGAAAAGATCGGCTGGTAGACCGGATTGAGGGCCTGGCTCGTGAGCACCTCTCCGACCGCCGCGGACAGGTCTTCGACCGAGCGGTCCTCCGCCCGGCCGTGCTTTCCGGGATCGAAGACCACGACGGCGGTGCGCCCGTGCCGCTTGCACCAGTACAGCGCCGAATCGGCGTCCCGGTACAGGCTCTCCTGGGAGGCCGACGGCGAGGGATAGGACGAGACCCCGATCGAGAGCGAGAACGGCGCGATGGCCTGGGTCGGACCGCCTCCGCCCAGAGCGCTCGCCAGCAGCCGGCGCGCGACGGGAAGGGCCGCGTCGGCCTTCGTGTTGGGAAGGAGGATCGCGAACTCGTCCCCGCCCACCCGGAACGCCCGGTCACTGCGGCGGAGGGCGGCGGTGGTCATCCGGCCGACGGCCGCCAGGAGCTTGTCGCCGCTGGCGTGTCCGTCCAGGTCGTTGACCTTCTTGAGGTCGTCGACGTCGACGAGGACGAGCGCCAGGGCCGCCTTGTGCCGGGCGGCCAGGGCCAGCTGGCGAGCCAGCTCGTCCTGGAACGCGCGATGGTTGCCAAGGCCCGTCAACGCATCCTGCAGGGAATCCATGCGAGCCCGTCCGTAAAGGCTCTCCAGCCTCTCGCGCTCTTCGTCGAGCGAACGAATCCGGGCGACGATCCGCCGGGTCGAGCGCGCCATCGTCACGGGCAGGACGATGCTCGCAGCGACCAGAACGCCCAGCGCGAATTGCTGGCTGAGGCCCGCGCTCGACCAGAAGCCCTCGATCGCGGCGACGGCCATGACAAGCACGAACGGGACGAGCAGCGAGCGCGTCAGATCGCGCCGGATCTCATCGAGCCGTCCCCCGGCCGGCGCGCCCCGCTCTCCGGGAGACGAACCCTGCATGCGTGGAGCCTCAGACCATATTGCGTTCAGGTTGTTTCTTACGCCGGGACGGGCCGCTGCGTGGTGCGCCAACAGTACCGGCAGAGCCATCCGTTCGGCCCAATGACGCCGATCCGGGCACCGACTACCGTCACTGCCTACGCATGCCGCGGACGTGGAGTGCACGCGTGTCAGCTCGGTCGAGGGTGAGTCGGCAGATCATCGCCCGGCTCGCCATCATCGTCGCGAGCGGATACGCCGCGCTCGTCCTGGTCGCTCCGGCGACCGTCATTGCAGCCAGCTGCAACGGAGCCTCTCACCAGCCGTCGCTGTCGGCCGGCGGCGCGTCGCCGGCGAGCGGGACGACCGCGACCTGGTTCCTCTTCTCGGTTCGATACCAGGACACCGGCGGCTGCGCTCCGACCAGCATCCGCCTCGTGATCGCGGGCTCGACGTACTCGCTCACGCGCTCCGGCTCGAACTATGTCTCGGGCGTCACCTACTCGACCTCGCGAAGGCTGCCCGCTGGCCGGTGGGGGTATCGGTTTACCGCCACGAGCGGATTCGGCGCCGGCGTCAAGTCGGTCACCCTGACGAACGTCAGCCCGTCGACGGTCAAGGTCAGCGCTCCGACTCCGCCGCCCACCCCTCAACCCACGCCGAAGCCGACACCCAAGCCCACGCCGAAGCCCACGCCCAAGCCCACGCCCAAACCGACCTCGGCGCCCGCCCCGCGGGCGACGCCTCGACCGTCACCTCGACCGTCTGCCGCCTCGACCCCCCGACCGTCGAGCCCTGCCGCAAGCTCGCCGTCACCCGATGAGTCTCCGACCTTCGAGCCCACGCCTGGGCTCGCGTACGGCTCCGGTGGGACCAGCGGCCCCTCCTCGGGTCCGAACGTTCCCGGCCAGGGCTCAGGAGATTCACCGTTCGGCAGCGTCCTCGTCCCAATCGCCGGCTGGGCGACCACGACGATGCTGGGGATCGTGCTCTACGCCATGCTCGTCCGGCGACGGCCGGAATGGCAGGAGCTGATGCCGGCCTACGACATCGCAGAGGCGCCGGCCCAGCCGAGGCTCGCGGGCAAGGCGTATCCGACGCGATCGAGGATGGTGCCGTTGCTGGCGGCACCGGACGACGGCCGCCGGCAGCCCTGGCTCCGGCCATCGCTGCGGGGCGAGCCGGCCGACATGCGAAGCGGCTCGGTGGCCCGACCTCCCATCAAGTTCGCCAAATCGGCCAAGCGGGGCGTGGACCGACGATCCGTGACGTACCGCCTGGTCAAGCTCGCCGACAAGCCCGAGGATCTCTACTCGGCCGAGCTGGCCCGCCTGGACCGCGGCGACGAGGTCGAAGTCATCGGCGTCCAGGGCGACTACATCCGGGTTCGCACGCCCGACGGACTGGACGGCTGGATCCCGGGCATCACCACGCTCGGCTAGCTGCCTGATTCCTCCCGGACGTGGAGCCGCCACGGCTGGACAGCATCTGATCGCGTGTCAGACGATCATGACTAGCTGCCGACCGTCCCTCAGGCTATCGACTTCCGGGACGGCTCACGCGTCGTCCGGGGGCTCTCGGTGCATAGGCGGCGAGCGGCGGACGGGCTTACGCGTCGACCCGGACGGTCCCTCAACACGTCGTCGTCAAGGTCTCGCGATTCCAGAGACTACTTCTTTGCGACCGCCCAGACGATCAATCGAAAACCACCCGCAAAGAGCGCCAGGGCGCCGATGTAGATACCCAGGACAAGGACACTCCAGTCCGTGAGTCCCAGGATTGGTGCGAGGAGGAGCGGCAGACAGTAGTACGCACCCAAGCCAATGCAGAGGACGCCGATTCCGGGACTACCTGATCGGATCCGCTCGAAGCCCGATCGCTGCACGTAGCGAAGACCAATCAGCCATGACGCAAGCAAGGCGATGGCGACCTCGAGTGTCATGGTTTGGCGCTTAACATGGATGCGTCATCCAGTAGGTAAAGCCTGCCACGGCTCCCAGCGTCCCGCCAATCGCGATCAAGTCCGAGCGCCTGCACGGGTGGAAGTAGGTGTGCCTCAGGAACCCACCAGGTTACAAAGAATATCGGCGCATCGAGTTTCTCCGAAGGCCACGAAGATCGGCCCTTTACGTTGGCAGAGGTATCTCGCTAGTTGGCCCGCTGACCCCGCGCGAGTCCGGCCAGGAGACGCTCAGACAGGTGAACGTAATCCCAGACCGCTGCGGGCTCCAGGTCCTGGCACTCTGTCTCTGTTGCAGGTCGCAGCGCACCCATGCGATAGATCTTGCATTGACCGGTGATTGCGTCCTTGACCGCATACGGTGGCGGCCAATCGTCATCGATGTTGGTGCTCGGATCATGGCCAACCACTACACATCGGTCGGACGTCAACACATCGTCGTGGACGCCCACAGTGAACAAGAAGTCTCGACTGCCAATCGGAGGTTTCATTGGAATGGAGGTCAAGGCTCGATAGAAGGCTACCGATGCGTCTCTCAGTACACGGCCATACGCATACATCCCATTCGGTAGCGCCACCTGTATCGCGCTTCCGACGGAAGGTCGCCGACGCTTCATCTCGGAGCTCCGAAGTCCCGAAGGGCTGCAGACCAGTACAAGGGGAGGTTTGGGTTTCTTGGGCTATCCCGTTGATCCTATACGCGGCTACTCCGACACTGCGCGTGTGTGAACACCATTCTGGCCGATCGATCTCCACGCCCAGAGCCTCGTAGACGGACCGCGCGTGCGCGTCGCCAGAAATGAGCGGTCGTCGATGCTGTCGCGCGGCCGCGCCGACGAGCGCGTCGTAGACAGCCCCGCCAGAGATCCCAATCCCGGCAAGCTCCTTCGCGAGGTCGAATGACTCTGCCTCGCCGAGAAAGCCGGACGCGGGGAAGTTGTGGGCCAGCAGGCGGACGACGTCGGCCGGCGAACGACGAAGCCCAGGTGGCAGCCGCGTCAGAACGGAGTACGTCTCGAACCACGCATGTCCGGCGAGACCCAATTGGCGGCCACGGACTGCGTCGAGCGTCGCCCGATGGGCCTCGTGATCCTCCACGACGAGGGCGATCGCCGTGCTGGTGTCGAGCAGTGCGACCTGATTCCCCTCAGCGTCCGTGGCGGTCGGCATCGATCAGCTCGCGCGCCGCCGCGTCCGTGATTGGTGTGCCCGCTGCCGGAATGAACAGAAGGCCGCCATCCTCTCGAAGCTCCCTTCCGACGACCGGTTCGATGCGGACGGCAGCCCCGTCGAGCTCGAGCTCAACCTCGCCCCCGCCAACCAGGCCGATGCGATCCCGTAGCGAGCGGGGAATGACCAGGCGTCCTGCCTTATCGATGGTAGTTCTCATGGCACGTATGCTACCACGAGACTGGTAACTGTCAAGGTAGACGCGTGCGGCCCGTGGCGGCCAATCGACCTCACGCCATGATCGCGCACACGCCGGACACGGTTGGGGATCGACCCTAACTACGGCGTCGCGTAGGTAGTACCGATGGGGGAGGGTCATCGTTCCCGGACTCGCCACTGCCGCACGCTTCCGGCCAGGGCGATGAGCCCACCGAGTGCCGTGACATACAGCCCGAAATAGGGCGCGCCTGAGATTCCGGAGTCATCATCGACGTAGTAGATCCGGATCAAATGGATGGAGATCGCATGGCGCCTTCGAGCATGCGCCCCAAGTTGAGAAGGAGCCCCAGACTACGGCCAGTCCCCCGATGATCAAGGCAGCCGCTGCGATTCTGCGCGACCTGGTTCGACGCGTAAGCGCCTGGCGCTCCGCGTTCCGGAGTCGGTCGCCCTGAAGGGCATTGGTCAACGGGCGTCCCCCTGGTTTCCTCCCTCTCGCGCCATGGCGGTCCCTGGATCGGGCAGACGGGTCAGGGCTGGGATCCGAACTGGAGCCTGGGTCTGGTGTCTGCTGCTGACCACCTCCAACAGCGAGGATCGCGGCTGCGCTGTAGCAGACGAGTCGGCGACGGATGGCTGGCATTTGGGCACTGCCTCGATGCTCAGCTCCGGGTGGGAGGGCAGGCGAGTCATCGGCGCTCGGCCACCTCGCCCTGGTCATTGATGAGGTAGATGACGGGGGCGCCGGCCTCCAGTTGGCCGCCACCACCTTCCCGGTAGTTGGCGGCAAGGGGCAATCGAAGGCCGAAGTCGAACATCAAACTGGCCGCGCTAGGAGCGGCAGGCTGTACACGCAGCTCGAATCCGCTTGAGGTTGGTGGCACGGCGACGAACCATGCTCCACGCGCATCGCGGCCGTAAAGGAGGAGATCTCCGACGCTGGGCTCCGTCCCCTCCGGACGGAGGCTTTGCGTGGCTTCGAGGTCGATCTGGACGCTGCCGCCACCCGCGAGGGTGAAACTCGCGGTCCGTGCGCCGATGAATCGCTTTGCTTGGACTACGCCGGTCAGCGTCGGATCGTGTGGCTCGATCGCAGCCGGCGTGCAGCCAAGCATGCCAAGCGCCATGGTCGATGCGATGAGCAATCGGCCGGTGAGGCGCCCAGCTCCCATCATCGTCTGCCGACGACAGCCGCCAAACCAGACGTCAGCCCCTTCGACGACATGACCCCCTCCTCACGAACCCTCGACCGTCACGTCAGGCAGACGGTTCAGGGCTGGGATCCAAACTTGAATCCGGGCTGGACGTCGGCGTCTCGGTCGGTGACGGCGTCGGCTCAACCGTCGAGGTTGGCGTAGGAGTCGGGGTCGGGGATGGGGTCGCGGTAGGAGTCGGGGTCGGACTCGGGGTGGGAGTGGGCGTCGGGCTCGGGTTCGGCGCCGGTGCGCAGACGTAGCGCGAGTCCGGGTGGGTCGCCTCGCAGAAGCGGACGTGCATGTGGTCGTCATGGCCGGCGTAGTACCGGGTGTAGCCCGCCCGGATGAGCGTCGGGTCGTTGAAGTAGATCAGCTTGATGTGGCGGGGCGCCGTCGCGCGGATGATCTTGATCAGGGCGATCGTCGCCGCCCGATCGTAGCTCGCCGACCACCAGCGCGTGCCCCAGCAGCCGTGGCGGTCGCGGCGGATCGCCATGATGTCCATGTCCAGGCCGACCTCGTGGGTCATGTGGCCGGGGATGTTGCCGCCATGCTGGAGGCTCACGTCGCCGAGGCTCATCGGGCCGAGCCCGGCTGCACGCCCCCGATCGGCCATGACTCTGAGCGAGCCGATGAGCTCGGCCGTCCCCCAGTTGGCGGGCCCGTTGCCGGTGCTGTAGTCGCACAGCGTGCCGGCCTTGAAGGACGGCCGCTCGTAGTGCCAGACGAGCTGGCGCCAGACTCCGGAGGTGGCCGTACCCGTGACCGTCAGGCCCATGTGACGCTGGAAGGCGATCACGGCGTCGCGTGTCGCGGTGCCGAATGTGCCGTACGCGATCGGAATCGCAAAGCGGTGCTTCCGATGGAGCTCGAGCTGGAGGGCTTTGACGGCCGCCCCAGTGCTGCCGAGCTTCAATGAGCGGATGAGCCTGGCCCAGGTCGATGAGCCGACCCGGCCGTTCGCGGTCAGCCCCGCTTGGGCCTGGAACGCCATCACCGCGTCTCTGGTCGTGGCGCCGAAGACGCCGTCCACGGGCACGCTGAGGCCGCGGTCTCGAAGCAGGAGCTGGATCGCGGAGACGTCGGTGCCCCGATCACCTACCGCCTGGGTCGGGTAGAACGTGCCCGCCAGGGCGTCTGTGCTGGCGGGCGTGAACAAGGCACCGGTCGCGAGCGTCGCGAGGAGAACGCCCCGGGCGAAGAGCCGGCTGCCCAACAGCCTCCTGGCGTGCCGCGGCAACGAGGGAACCAACCGGCCGTGCTGCATGGATCCTCAGCGCTAGGGAAAGACGGACAGGGGAACGGCCGACACGATGTGACCGCGCCACACCTATGGAAGCCAGTGTCGATGGTCTGCCGGCGAAGTCAAGCAGCGATTGTCAGGTTGGCCGAGTGACATTGGTCCGGGGTGCATCAAGATGCTCGGGTTCGGATCTCCGGACGCCGCAGCGTCGCCCGACGAGGGGATCGCCTACCTGGCTCGCACCCCGCCCCGCCGCGCGGCGATACGGACGGCGGCGGCTTCCCAGCCCGCGTCGATCGGCTTGCCGGGCGCGTCGAGGTCCACCAGCAGCGGCGCGTGGTCGGAGGGGATCGGCGTTCCCTTGCGCGCCTCGCGGTCGATCTCGGCCCAGACGACCTGGTCCGCGATGCGTCGCGTGACGAGCAGATGGTCGATCCGCATCCCCAGGTTCTTGTGAAAGTTGCCGGCGCGGTAATCCCACCATGAGAACCGCCCGGGCTCATTCCTTCGGCTGCGGTAGGCGTCGACGAGGCCCCATTCGAGGAGCCGGCCGAACGCCTCGCGCTCGGGGCCCGAGACGTGCGTCCCGCCGTGGACGGCGGTCTCGTCCCAGACGTCGGCATCGGTCGGCGCCACGTTCAGGTCGCCACCCAGGACGAGCGGCTCGGACGGGTCCCGCGTCTCGTCGAGCCAGCGGCGGACGCGCGCGAACCAGCGCAGCTTGCCCTCGTAGAACGGCGAGCCCACGACGCGACCATTCGGCGCGTACAAGCAGACGTATCTGATCCCGTCCACGACCGCGCTGAGCATCCGGGCCTCGTCGGACGGATCGAAGTCCTCCTCGGCCACGGCGGTGCCCGCGCCGGGACCGGAGTTGCGGACGGGACCGTCTCCGAAGTTCGTCACAACATCGGTGACGCTAATGCCCTTGCGGACGGCCAGCGCCACCCCGTTCCAGCGGCCCTCGCCATGGTGGAGCAGGTCGTAGCCGGCCATCGCGAAGGCCATGACCGGGGCGTCGTCATCGGTCAGCTTCGTCTCCTGCATGAGGAGGATGTCCGGATCGGCGCGCGCCAGCCACCACTCGACCTTCTCCAGCCGGGCCTTGAGCGAGTTGACGTTCCAGGTCGCGATGCGCATCGGGTGCGGCTCCAGTCCCGTCAGTAGCGCTTGCCGCGCTGGCGGGCGAGGTCGAACGTCGCCGTGTCCGCGATCGCCATGACCGCCATCGTGCCGGCCTGGACCGGGTCGGACACGACCAGGTCCACCGCGTCGGTGATGCTGCCGACCATGTTGAGGGCGATCACCGGGACGCCCTGGTCGCGGAGCTCGCGGGCCGCGCGGCTGATCTCCCCGCCCATGATCGAGCCGGCGAGGACGAGCATGCGGGCGCGGGGCAGGTCCGCAACCGCCCGGACCGCCGCGGCAATGTTCTCCTCACCCACGAGCGCGATCGTGTCGACGCTGATCCGCTCGCCACGCAGATTGTGCCGGTCCGCCTCGCTGACCGCCCCGAGCGCCACCTGGCCCACCTGCGCGCCCGCCCCGATGACGATGACCCGCTTGCCGAAGACGCGGTCGAGCGATCGTGTCAGCCTCCGAGCCCGGACGCCGGGGATGCCGTCGACCACGGTGACGAGCGACGCTTCATCGAGATTCTCGACCTCGATCTCGAGCTCGACGCCGGGCGGACCGTCCGCGGCGTCCAGACGGCGCGTCGTGCTGAGCGTCCGGAGGGTGCCGCCGGCGGCGGCGATGCGCGCGGCCAGATCCGGAATCGCCGCCGCGGCGTCGTCGATGACGACGTGGATCGCGACGGTCGGCGGCTGGCCCGATCCGCGGGGCATGCTCGAGTGCGCGTCAGCGCGCGCCGTGACCGCGGACGTCCGCCACGGACATGTTGGCCGGCTCCAGCCCTCCGCTCGGGTCGTGCTCGTCGAAGGGAAGGGCCAGGGTCGTGAACGCCTCGCGAGTCGCCGCCGGATCGCTCGTCGTGAGCATGAGGGCGCCGTCCGTGTCCTCGGCGACGCCCACGATGCCGGTGATGTTGACGTTGCGCTCTGCGAGCGCGCCCGCGACCCGGGCCAGCGCTCCCGGCCGATCGTCGAGCTGAACCGTGAACCAGACCGTCACCGCATGACCTCCTGGCGTCGATGGTACCGCGGACGTTCGGGGGCCGATCTCGCCGGGTAGCATGGCGACCGTGCCGTCGCCCGCGAGCCCGACGAGCGTCCCGACCGTCCAGGTCTTTGGGCTGGAAAACGATCAGGCGACCCGCGCCGCGTTGCGATTCTTCAAGGAACGGCGCGTGCCGATCTCGTTCGTCGACCTGCGCCGGCGCCCCATAGCGCCGGGCGAGCTACGGCGCTTCGTGGAGCGGCTGGGAGCGGTGGCCTGCACCGATACGGACGGACGGGCCTGGCGTGACGCGGGCCTGGCCCACCTGCGGATGACCGACGAGGAGCTCGCGGCAAAGCTATTGGCCGACGTCCGCCTTCTTCGCCTGCCGTTGGTGCGCCACGGCCGGGACGTCACCGCCGGTCGCGCCGAGTCGACATGGCGGGGCTGGCTGGCCGCGTCATAGGCGCCGTCTTAGCTAAAGGCGCCTGCAATTCCACCATGAATGACGTTCGCGATGAACGTGCATGGCCGATGACTCGGATGGGCGATCCGGCGCGCGGCCATGCAGGCTCGTACTCGAAGTCATTCACCATGGAATAACCCTGGGCTGGCACCGGGCCCTGGGCTGGCACCGGGCCCCTGGGCTGGCACCGGGCTCTGGGCTGGCACCGGACCGGCTCGCTCAGGCAAGCGCCGCTCAAGCGTCAGGGTCGCCGAAGCTCGCGCCATGCGAGGCCGGCGCCTGCGACGACCAGCACGGCCCCGATCAGCGCCCACGAGCGGTCACCCACCATGAAGCTGCGGCCCTGAAGCAAACCCAGCCCCTGGCCGATGAAGATCCCGCCGCCGACGACGAGCGCGGCGGAAAAGATCAATATCGCCCGGCGACGCATCTGCATGACCGCCTCTCTCGGTGGCATCCTAGCGCCTGTCATGATGGACCCATCGCGATGAGCGACCCAGGCGACCCACGCGTTCCCCAGCAGCCCAAGCGGACCAGCGGTCGTGTCGCGGTCCGCCCCGGCGCCGAGCGCCTCCTCCATCCGGACGGCGCCACGACGTCCGATGAGCGACTGCTCCAGAAGCAGGTTCGGCCCGCCTTCCTCGATACCGATACCTGGCGCACGCTGCGAATCCTGTCGGAGTTCGTGGACGGCTTCGAGGCCCTCGCGGAGGTCGGTCCTGCGGTGACGGTCTTCGGGTCCGCCCGATCGATCCCGGGCGAGCCAACCTACGAGCTGGCCCGGACCGTGGGCCGCCTGCTGGCCGAGGCAGGATTCGCCGTGATCACGGGCGGCGGGCCGGGTGCGATGGAGGGCGCCAACCGCGGCTGCCAGGAGGGGGGCGGACTCTCGATCGGCTGCAACATCGAGCTGCCCCACGAACAGGTCCTCAACCCGTACCTGGACCTGAGCATCGACTTCCGCTACTTCTTCGCGCGCAAGACGATGTTCGTGAAGTACGCCGACGCGTTCGTCATCCTGCCCGGCGGGCTGGGCACGCTCGACGAGCTGTTCGAGGCGCTCACGCTCATCCAGACGGGCAAGATCCGGCACTTCCCGGTCGTGATGATGGGCACCGCCTACTGGCGGGGTCTCGTGGACTGGATGCGCGAGACGCAGGTGCCGGCTGGGACGATCGTCGCCGCCGACCTCGACCTGTTCCGCATGACCGACGATCCGGCCGAGGCCATTGCGATCATCCGGGCCTTCTCCGACGCACCGGGAGGCGATGCTGCCGATCGGCCGGCGGCCGAGGAAGCCGAACCGCTCAGCCGCTGACGCCGAGTCGAGCTCAGGCCGTCGCGGATCAGAGGGCCTCGAGCGTGCTCCAGGACAGCGCGGGAAGCGTCCGCCACAGGGCTGTCCGGAACCCCGCGCCGGTGCTCAAGAATCGGTAGACGAGCGTCCCGCCATCGGTTCCCCCATTGCGGTATACGAGCAGGTCGGCCATGCCATCCCGGTTCGCGTCGGCAGTGGCAAACCGGTTGGGGGACCAGCTGAACGAGGAGGACGACCACCAGGTGCGAAGGACGAACGATCGGGCGGAGGTCGCCCGAAGGACGAGGACCGACAGCAGGTCGCCGCTCCGGCGGCGGGCCAGGATGACGTCGTCCCGGCCGTCGCGGTTCACGTCGCCGACGACCGCCCTGAGCGAGCTCGGCCGGATGAACATCGTGACCCAGGACCGCAGCGTCCGCAGGCCGCCCGTGTTGGTGGAGCGGGCGACGAGCGCCTCGGTGGCCGTGCCCCGGATCACCGGCCGCAGGACCACCAGGTCCGCCCGGCCGTCGCCGGAAGCCTCGGCGCCCAGGAACCGACCGGGACCGGCTTCCGGCCGGCCGCGGGCTCGACCCCGGCGGGCGACCCCGGAATCGCCTGGACGAGGCCGGCATCCCCGCGGCCGTCGTTGTCGAAGTCGCCGGTGACGAGGTGCAGCCCGGTGGCGGCCAGGGACGGTCCCTGGATCGCGCTGGACCACCAGGTCACGGCCGGCGAGAAGCCGCTCCCGGTCGACCGCATGACCTGGATGCGAAGCGTGCCGTCCGGATCGCGCAGCAGCTGCAGGATGTCGTGCCGCCGGTCACCGCTGACGTCGATGCTGCCGCGACCCACGACGGTGGCGCCGGCCACCACGGCGATGACGACGGGTTCGCCGCCGGCGGCCACCAGGGCATCGATCGTCGCGTTCGCCCGCGGGTCGCTCGTGACGAGCGTCGCGCTGACCTCACCGGTCGCGGGATCCGTGCTGACGGCGGTGGTGTCTCCCACCCCGTCGCCGGTGATGTCGTTGGCGCCGGGGGTGACAACGGACACATCGGCGCCGTAGTAGCGGCGCAGGATCGTCTCGGTGGACTCGCCCAGGTCCCGGACGCAGTCGGACGCATTGCGCTGCATCAGATGCCAATCGTCCTCTTGCGACCCGCAGATGCCATTCCCGGCCCGATAGCCGGTCATGAAGAACGTGGAGCCCTTGCGCAGCGTCCAGTTCCACGTCTCCTCCACGACCGCCGCGTGGATCGCGTAGACGGTCCGGGACGGGTCGTAGACCTGGTCGCGGGTGGTGTCGACGACGTCGAAGCAGCGGCCGCCCGGGTCGCGCCCGCCGCGCCAGTGCATGGCGAAGTACCACCCGTACTGCTTGATGGCGACAGCCCCCGCGCGCAGGGACGCACGCGGATGCGTGGGTCCCCACTCATTGGCCATGACGATCCGGACATATCGCTTGAAGTCGACCGACACGGTGTGCCCGAGGGCGGTCCGATAGACCCGGATGGACGGCGGAGGAGTGAGCGTGCTCCGCCATCCTGTGCACGTGCTCGCGGCCTGCGCGCTGCCGGTTGGAGGAACGAACGTGGCCAACAGTGCGAGTGCCACGGCACCCGCGCCTGCCATCAGGCGCCTCTTCACCACAGGCGGCGGAGTCTACCCGGGCAGTTCGACCTTCGTCAAACCTGCTGGCGGGCGGTCACCGGTTCCGGGTCGGTCGCCGGTTCCGGGTCGCTCGTCGGTTCCAGGTCGGTCGGCAGCGCGACCTCGATCGTGCCGTCGACGATCCGGACCGGGTAATAGCGGAATCGTCGGACGCGGGTCAGCCGGCGAGCCTCTGCCTTGAGGCCGGGTGGGTCCGTCTTCGGCGGCAGCCCGGCCGGCGACCACGTGGGGTGGTACACGCCGTCGGGATCGAGGCCGCCGGTCGTCGGCATCCGGACCGGATCACCGCTACACAGGTCGAAGCGGCCTTCGTGGAGCGGGCATTGCACGACGCAGCCCTCCAGGAGGCCGATCGACAGCGGCGCCGACATGTGCGGGCATCGGTCGTCGACCGCAACGATCCCGTCGGTCGTGTTGGCGAGCAGCACGTCGAGCTCGCCGACGCTCACGCGCCGCATGGAGCCCGGCGGTAACTCGCCTCCCGCCAGCAACGCCCGGAACGGCGCGTCGCGGGTACCGGACGCCCGCAGCTGAGGCTTGAAGGGAAGGACTCGTGAGTCGACCATCATCTCCATCGTACGGCAAGGCCGGCCGGGCACGGAATCGGCCCCGACCGAAGGCCGGGCACGGCCGCCCCCGACCGCAGGCCCAGCACGGAAACGGCCCCGACCGAAGGCCGGAGCCGTCTCCGCGAGAGGAGGGGTCAGGTCAGTCGGTGCTTGGCGCCGGGCGGATCCCGGTGGCCGAGCCGGCTCGCGATTCCGCGGACGCTGGCACCTCGGCGCCCGTGGTGCGACGGAGCGGGATTTCGCGCATGAGAAGGGCGGCCGTGAGCGCCGCGACTGCGGCGACGACCCCGAGCGTGAAGCTCTGAGCGACCGCCAGGCTGAAGGCGTCATTGAACGCGCGATCGAGCTGCGGGATGAAGGGCGAAAGGAACACCTGGAATTGCGCCGGCACGCTCGACACCACGCTGTGGCCGAAGCTCTGGCCGACGCCGGTGAGGCTGTTCAGATCGAGCGAGCCACCGCCAAGGTTCGAGAGACCGGCCTGAGCCTGTGCCTGGAACTGTGGCGGCACCTGGCTGACGATCTGGCCCAGGACCGGTTTTACCTGTCCCGGCAACCCGTCGCGAAGCGACTGGCCGAATACCGTCCCCGCGATCGCCAGGCCGACCGAGCCGCCGATCTGCCGGAAGAACGTGAGGTTGGACGTGGCGACGCCGAGCTTCTGGAATGGGACGGCGTTCTGGACGATGATCGTGAACACCGAGAGCGTCGGCCCGATGCCCAGGCCGGTGATGAACATCCACAGCCAGAGATGCGGCTGATCGGTGTCCGTTCGCAGGTTGGTCATGAGGAAGATACCCACGGCCATCGTCGCGATGGCCCCGAGCACGAGCAGCTTGTAGCGCCCCGTCCGGGCCACGATGAAGCCGGAGATGATCGAGGCGCCGATCAGCCCGATGAGCAACGGCAGCAACTGGTAGCCGGAGTTCGTCGCGCTCTCGTGACGGACGACCTGGAACCAGCGAGGCAGGAAGATCACGGCTCCGAAGAAGCCGAAGCTGACGAGGAAAGTCGACAGCATCGACGAGACGTAGGTTCGGTTGCGCCACAGGTCGAGTGGAATGATCGGAACCTTCGCCCGCGACTCGATGAAGACGAACACGGCGCCCAGAGCCAGGCCGATCGCGATGAAGCCGCCGACGGCGGTGTCGGCCCAGTCGCCGGACTGCTTGTTGGTCAGGCCCACGAGGAAGAAGCTCACGGCGACGGCGAAGACGGCGCCGCCCAGCCAGTCGATATTGCGTGTCGCACCGGGCTTCCGAATGTTGGGCAGCAGCCGCCAGATGACGAGCAGGCTGATGATCCCGATCGGCAGGTTGACGTAGAAGACCCAATGCCAGCTCACGTTGTCGGTCAGGAAGCCGCCGAGCCACGGCCCAACGAGGAAGCTCAGGCCGAAGACGGCTCCGAAGAAGCCCTGGTACTTGCCTCGCTCGGCCGGGGTAAAGAGATCACCGATGACGGCCAGCGAGATCGGGAACAGGGCTCCGGCGCCGATGCCCTGGATTCCACGGAAGAGGATCAGCTGCCACATCGTCTGGCTCAGGCCGGACAGCGCCGAGCCCACGAGGAACAGCGAGATCCCGATCATCAGCAGCGGCCGACGACCGAACAGGTCCGATAGCGCCCCGTAATAGGGCACGGTGATCGTGCTCGTGAGCAGGTAGATCGTCACGACCCAGACGTAGTAGTCGTTGCCGCCCAGGTCGGTGACGATCTTCGGCAGCGCCGTCCCGACCACCGTCTGGTCGAGCGCTCCGAGGAATAGCCCGAGCATGATCGCCAGGAGGATCTCGAGCTTGGCTCGACGGTCCAGGCCGAGCGCCGGATCCTCTGCGACGGAGACCGCGGCCGGCTCCTCGTTGTTGATGGGCATTCCTTCGGTCATGAGTTGCTCCCCATGGCTTGAGTTGGATTGATCCCTTCGTTCTGTCGGGGCAGTACGGGGCCGAATTCGTGCGTGTGGACGTGGCCGAACGTTTCCGGACCCTCCGTCGCGACGAGACTGGCGACGGCGCCACGCAGGTCCTGCAGGCATCGGGCCAACCGCTCGCGCTGGCTGCCGTTCAGCTGGCCGAGGATCTTCTCGACCAGCTCCCGGCGAAGGATCTCCGCCTCCTCGAGCGTGCGCTCACCGGCGCCGGACAGCCGGACCTTGACGATTCGGCGGTCGTCCGGGACGCGGACGCGCTCCACGAGCCCGCGCTCCTCCATCCGGTCGACGAGGCCCGTCGCGTTGGACAGGGAAACATCCAGGACGTCGGCCAGGCGACTCATCGGCATCTCGCCGTGTCGGGACAGGAGACCGAGCACGTTGAGGTTGGTCATGCTGACGCCTGACTTCACGAGGCGGCCCATGCCGCCGCATCGCAATTCGCGGATGGCAGCATGGAATTCGTCCATGATGCGCTCCACGAGCACGTCCTGGCCCTGGACGGGACTCGCGGTGTTGGTCAAGGTTCGGTCCTCGTCAATGTTTCGCATCAAGTTGAGCATTCTACCCGAGCGAATCATCCTGTCAAGCTGAATGTTTCAGGCCCAATGGAGGAGGTCGCCGATGCGCTTCGCCCTGATGATCGAGCCCCAGCAGGGGATGTCCTACGCCGACCAGCTCGCCGTCGCCCGCCGGGCCGAGGCCGCCGGATTCGAGACGCTCTTCCGATCCGACCACTACGAGAGCTTTCCTGGGCCGACCGACAATCCGACCACCGATGCCTGGGCGGTCCTGGCCGGCCTGGCCAGGGAGACCTCCACGCTGCGGCTCGGAACGCTCGTCTCGCCGGTCGCGTTCCGACAGCCCGGCAACCTCGCCAAGGTCGTCGTGACCGTGGACGAGATGAGCGGCGGCCGGATCGACGTCGGGGTCGGCGCGGGCTGGCACGAGGATGAGCACCGGCGCCACGGCTTTCCGTTCCCACCGATCGGCGACCGGGCGACGATGCTCGAGGAGGAGCTGACCATCCTCGACGGCCTGTGGAACGAGCCCGACGGCTGGTCGTTCCAGGGGCGGTTCTACAGCATCTCCGACGCGCGATTCCGGCCAAAGCCCACGCGCCGCATCCACGTCATCACGGGCGGCTCGGGCTCCCCCCGCGCCCTGCGGATCGCGGCCGCGCACGCGGCTGAGTTCAATCTCTCGAGCGCCTCGCCGGAGCATGCCCGAGAGAAGTTCGGGCAGCTGGCAAGGACGTGCGAGGCGGCCGGCCGGGATCCGGCCACGATGATGCGCTCGGCGATGACGGGGGTGCTCGTGGGTTCCGACGCTGCCGAAGTGCGGCGGCGTGGCGCGGAGCTCATGGCTCTCATGGGCGAGGGCAGCGTCGGCGGCCGGTCGGGTCGCGACACGGACGCCGAGGGATGGCTCGCCGAGCGCAAGCCACGCTGGGTCGTGGGCACCCCGGACGAGGCTCGGGCCATGGTCGCCCGCTATGAGGAGGCCGGCTGCCAGCGCATCATGCTGCAGGATTTCCTGCCCTGGGACCTCGACATGATCGACCTCCTCGGCCGCGAGATCGTCGCCCGCGCCTGAGTGTCTTTCCCGCGTCCGCGCCCGCCGCGCAGCGCGCCCGCGCTCCCGCCCACACCCATGCCCGCGCCCATGCCCGCGCAAGTCCACCGTGACTCGCATGAACCACGAACAAGCACGGCCGATGCGCGCTTTCGCAGTTCCTGGACGCACGCCATGTGTGCTCGTTCCGAGCCTGAGTCATGGTGGACTACAGCCGTGTCCTGAAACTGCCGCGTAACCGCGGGATGCTGCAATCAGTCGATGAGACGGCTCGTCCCGCTACCAGGATCCGGCCCGGCTGGTCGCCATCTGACGTTTGTCATGGCCTCGACGACGCGCGAGACCCGGCTTGCGATCGGCTGGGGTCAGGCAGAGCTCGCTCGTCGCGCCGGCACGTCACAGTCGACGGTCTCGCGCCTCGAGCGAGGGCTGTTGGATCGCGTCGACCTGGCCACGATCGGGCGTGTCATCGACGCCATGGGCAGCCGTCTCGACCTGCGCGTGGAGGCGCCGTTCCTTGCCGACCGTCGGCGACAGCAGGACCCCGCTCACGCGCAATGCGTGGCGTATGTCGTCCGCAGGCTGATGGCTGCCGGCTGGGTGGCCAAGCGAGAAGTCGAGATCGGCCATGCTCGGTCCCATGGTTGGATCGATGTCCTCGCGTATCGCGCCACGGACCGAGCCCTCCTCGTGGTCGAGATGAAGACCGAGATCGAGGATCTGGGACGCATCGAGCGGGCGAGGACCTGGTACGAGCGCGAAGCGGAGACGGCAGCACGTCGGCTGGGCTGGGCGGTCCGATCGGTCGGTGGCGCCATCGTCGTGCTCGACACGGAGGCCACGGAGATGCGTCTGCGACTCAATCGCGACGCGCTCGTGCAGACCTTTCCGGTGCGGCCGGATGAGGTGCGGCGCTTTATCGAATTCCCGGGCGTGGCGATCAGCCGGCCGGCTCGAGCCATCGTGGCGATCGATCCGTCAAGCCGGCGCAGCCAATGGCTCAGGCCAACGATCCTCCACGGACGGCGCGGCGCCGCCGCATATGCCGATTACGCCGAGTTCATGCGTCGCCTGGGGGCAGCGCCCAGACGTCGGACCTGAGGCCACGGGCTGAATTGGCGTCGCGCAAGTCCACCGTGACTCGCGGGACCAACGAACGTGCACGGCCACTGCGCGAGAATGCAGTCCTCGTGGTTCCACCATGCGTGCTCGTCCCATGACTGAGTCATGGTGGACTACGGCGCGAGGCGGGTCAGGCGGGTCAGGCAGGTCAGGGGGTCAGGCGATTGCCTGGGCCGGAGGACGTCCCTCATCGGTCTTCGCCGGACGGACGTGCGCGCTCGCGGCCACGAGCGGAAGGAACAGCGCGACGAGCTCCGGGTCGAACATTCGGCCCGCCTGTCGCTCGATCTCTTCCAGGCAGCGCTCGAGCGGCCAGGCGCTCTTGTACGGCCGTTTGTTGCTCAGCGCATCGAACACGTCGGTGATGTGGACGATGCGGGCGACGACCGGGATGCCCTCCCACATCAGCCCGTCCGGATAGCCCGAGCCATCCCAGTTCTCGTGATGGCTGCGACAGATCCGTCGCGCCAGCTGGAAGCCGTTGCTGGAACCGAGGATTCGCTCACCCCAGACGCAGTGCTCTCTGACGATGGCGAACTCCTCCGGCGTGAGGCGGCCGGGCTTCATGAGGATGCTGTCGGGCACGTGCAGCTTGCCGACGTCGTGCAGCATCGCAGCGAAGCGGACATCGCCGACCGCTGCGCTCGAAAGGCCGGCATGCTCTGCCAGCGTGGCCGATAGATCGCCGACACGACCGACATGGTCGCCGGTGACCTCGTCCTTTGCCTCGGCGGCGCGGGCGAGGATCATGACTGCCTCCTGCTCCGTCGCCACCGTGGCCCGGAGCTGCAGGCGAAGGGCTTGAGCCCGACGACGAGCGAGCCGGCCGGCGACCCACGGCAGCAGCGAGAGGCCGAGCAGGTAGATGGACGCGTAGATGGGATCGGTCCAGTTGAAGTGGGGAGTTGGAGCCACGACCAGCGGGATGGCAATCGCGCCGAGCGTTACCGTGACCAGCGCGGCTCGAAGGCCGTGCAGGCTGGCATGCGCGGCCGCGAGGAGCGCATACAGGAGCGCGAGCTCGTGGTAGTAGTCGTGCAGGTACCAGCCAAGGGCCGCCCCGATGATCGCGTTGGCAAACGCGAGGGGGATGCCGAGGGGTGAGCCGCGCCCCGCGATGAGGAAGCCCGAGGCGATGGCGACGCCCGCGATCGCACTCGCCATGATGAACGGCAGCCAGCGACTGGTCGGCACGCCGGCGATGGCCAGCGACGGAATGAAGAAACCCAGGGCGATGGCGGCGACGAACAGCACGACACGCCGATAGTCATCCGGCGAATCTTCGTCCGACGGCGTGGCCGGGGGCACCAGCAATCGCTCGACGTGGCTCGTGATCCAGGCGAGCCGGGTCTCCGGCGCCAGACGATGCGGCTCCTGGTGGGTGCGCGGCTTTGGGCGACGCCCCACGAACGGCGGCATGGCTCCTCGAACGAAGTCCCCGGTGGACGGACTCGCAGACTACGTGACCTCTCGGCCGCCCGGCATAGCTCGAAAGTCCCGAGGGAAGAGGGTCGGCTGTTCGAGGAGCGCGTTAGGGCGTACAGCCCGCCACTCGGCCGCTAGGACTCGGCCAGTGCGGCCGCGTTCGCGTAGCGGGGGTCATCGCGGCGGATCGGGTCGGGGTTGGTGCCCCGTTCACGGGCGATCCGCTCGGTCAGCAGCTGCAGTGGCGTCGCCGTGGCGAACAGGCTGGCCACTGGCGCGGGCAGGCTCGGATCGCCCGGCACGACGAGACGGCCCGCCGGCATGAGCGAGTCGGGGAGCGCGCCCGCTGCTGCGCCCGACAGGATCGCCGCCGAGCGGACCCCAGCCGCCCCGACCGCGGCGAGCAGCTGGCGGGCCCGCTCGATGCGCTCGGCCTCGCCTCTACGGTCGGTCAGGAGGAGCACGAGTCCGGTCGTTTCGTCCGTCGCGGGCAGGTGTCCGTGAAGGAACGTTTCGAGGTCGCGATACGCCGACGGGATCCAGGCGCCCTCCTCGATCTTGAGGGTGAGCTCGCGGCCGGCCGCGCGGTCGGCCCCGGAGCCGATCACCACGAGGTGACGAGCCGCCGCCAACTCCTGCGCGACGGCCTCGGTCAAGGCGGTCGCCGGCGCGGTCAGTCCCGCCGCCAGAAGCGCCTGGACCTGCCCGGCGCCGTCGGGCGCATCGCGAATGACGGCGCCGACGGCAACCCCCGCGAGGAGCGGGGCGAGGTAGCCGACGGTGTGACACCAGCTCTGGTCCAGCTCGCGCGTGACGAGGAGCATATCGGCGAAGGCGGCGGCCGGGGCCCGCTCGCTGACGGTCACCAGGCCGATGCGCGCTCCCGACGCGCGGGCCGCTCCCATGGCCCGGATGGTCGCCGCGGTGCCGCCCTCGTGCGAGATCCCGATGCACAGGCCGCCGGCCTGTGGCTCGAGCGCGGCCTCGAGCGCCTGCCTGGCGATCGGACCGGGCCCCGGGAGTCCCGCCGCACGCATCGCCTCCCCGACGATTGCCGCGAAGCCCAGCGCGCCGTGCTCCGACGTGCCGCAGCCGACCGCCACGATCGGGGCGCCGGCCGCCGCAGCCTCGCGGATGGCGCCGGCAAGCTCGGCCGCCGGACCAGAGGAACCCGACAGGTAGCCGAGGACCCGGCCGGCGAGCGCCGGCTCCGCCGCGATCATCTGGGTCATGGCGTATGGCGGACCCTCGCGCCCGATCGGCGGGTCGCTGGCGGCCCACGGGTCCGGTGGTCCCGGCAGCGGTTGCTGAGGGTCGAAGGCGAGCGTGCTCATCGTCGACCGATGATAGGTCCCCGTCGAGGGGAGACCAGGGATCGGCGCGCCGGCCGCGACGGGTGCGTTATCGCAGCAGGCCGATCCGGCGTGGCGGCCAGTAGCGCAACCAGGCGCGGGCGACCAGCCGGTCGAGGCCCACGGGCCCGTAACGCCGCGAGTCGATGGAGACGACCGTCGGGTCGTCGCCGAGCAGCCACGCCTCGTCGGGCCCGAGCCGGATCGTGACCGCGACGTCCCGGCCGGTCTCGGGATCGGTCACCGGGATGTCGGCCACGACGTCGCCGGGTCGAGCGGCGACCCGCTTCAGGGCGAGCACGTCCGAGTCTGGCTCCCGGACGACGACGATGACACCACGTCGCGGCCAGCGCCGGACGGTCGGGTCCGTCAACAGCCAGTCGCCGGGCTCGATGGCGGGGCGCATGCTTCCTTCGGCCACCCCCACGCGCCATGGACCGCGGAGCCGGGTGCGCAATAGCTCCGCGCGGATGGCCGGAGGACCGTTGGCGGTCAGGCCGTCTGTCGGACGACGCGCGTCTTCTCGGGTCCGCCGGTGACCTTCCAGGCCGAGTCGACCTGGTCGATCAGGTCGAGCAGCTTCTTCGCGTCGGCCAGGTCGGTCGATGCCTTCACCTTGGACGCCTGCTTGGTGGTCTCCCAGAAGAGGTCGTGCAGGTTGGCCACCTTGTCCAGGTGCTCGGGCTTGAAGTAGTCGTGCCACAGCACGTCGAGGTGGTGCTTCACGAGCTCCGCACGCTCTTCCTTGATCGCGATGGCGCGGGTGCGGAACGTCGCGTCTTCGTTGGCCGCGTACTTCTCGATGATCTTGTAGCAGGACTCGGCCTCGATCCGGGCCTGCTCGGGATCGTATACCCCGCACGGCAGGTCGCAGTGGGCGCGGACGATCGTCGTGGGAGCGGCGATGCTCGTAACGGCTGCGCTCAGCCGGCGAATCAGGCGGGACATGAGCTTCCTCCGGGCACAGGAGTCGATCGGCGCCGCCGGGCTCGTGGCGGGCGCTCGTCAGTCCGCGTCCATGTTCGGAGCGGCCCGCACGCCTGTCAAACGCGACCGGGCCACACGGACGACGTCCCGCGCCCGGACGGCGTACTCCGTGCCATCATCGGCGGCGCGATGGAACGAGCCGGCCGTGCCAGCACGATCGTCGAGCGCCTCGAGCAGTTCGCGGCGACCAGGCAGGCGGCCGTCCTAATCGGCGCGTGGGGCGTCGCCGAGGCGATCGCACTGCCGGTTGTCCCCGACGTGCTGCTGTACCTCCTGGCGCTGGCCGCGCCTCGCCAGGCCTGGCGGTTGTTCGCCGCCGCCATCGCCGGTGCTCTGGCCGGTTCAGCGGTGCTGGCCGGACTCACAATGCTCGACCCGGGCGCGGCCAGATCGCTCGTCCTGGCCGTTCCGGGCATCGATCCGGCGATGCTCGAGGCGGCGCAGGGTGCCGTCGCCGGCGACGACCTGCTGGGGTTCGTCGGCTTCGGACCGGGCACGCCGGTGAAGGTGTACACGGTCGCGTGGATGCTGGCCGGCGGGTCGCCGCTGCTGCTCGGCCTCGGCGTGATCGTCAACCGCCTCACCCGGATGGGGCCGGGCGTGCTGGTCACCGCCCTGATCGGGGTAGTTGCACCCGCCTTCCTGCGTTGCCACGAACAGCTGGTCCTGGCCATCTATATCGCTCTGTGGATCCTGACCTACGTGCTCTACTTCGCCTGACTTGCCCATGGCGCACGCGCCGTCACCACGGATGAAAATGGGGGCGGACGCGCCGGCACCACAGGTCGCGATGAGTTGGTGCGCTGAGCCCGATCCTGACTTCGACCTGGGCGCTCGCAGGTATCACCGTCTGTTGCCCTCACCCCTGAGGAGCACGCGAGGCACTCTCTGACCAGATGAGCGTCCTCCCGGCCGTCCGGTCTGGAGGCGTCGCCATGGAGGTCGTCCATCCCCGCTGCGCCGGGCTCGATGTCCACAAGCGCACGGTCGTCGCCTGTCGGCTGACCCCGGGTCCGGCTGCGGAGCCCGCCCGCGAGGTCCGAACGTTCGGAACGACCACCCGCGAGCTGCTCGCGCTCGCCGACTGGCTGGCCGAAGCCAGCGTCACCGTTGTCGCGATGGAGAGCACCGGGTCGTTCTGGAAGCCGATCTACAACATCCTCGAGACCGGCTTCGAGCTGCTCGTCGTCAACGCCGCGCACCTGAAGGCCGTGCCGGGGCGCAAGACCGACGTCCGTGACGCGGAGTGGATCGCCGATCTCCTCCGCCACGGCCTCCTGCGGGCGAGCTTCGTCCCGACCCGGCCCGAACGCGAGCTGCGCGAGCTGACCCGCTACCGAACCTCGCTCATCCGGGACCGAGCGTCGGAGGTCAACCGGATCCAGAAGGTGCTCGAGGGCGCCAACATCAAGCTCGCCTCGGTCGCCTCCAACGTCGCTGGCGTGTCCGGCCTGGCGATCCTCCGGGCGCTCGTCGAGGGCCAGACCGATCCGGCCGCCCTCGCCGGGCTCGCCCGGGGACGGATGCGCAGCAAGCGACCCGCCCTCGAAGAGGCTCTGGCGGGGAGCATCGGCCCTCACCAGCGGTTCATCCTCGCGACGATGCTCCGTCGGCTCGATGAGCTCGATCGGCACATCGCGGATGTGAGCACCGAGATCGAGGTCCGCCTGCGCCCTTTCGATGAGGCGATCGGGCGGCTCGTGACGATCCCGGGCGTCGGCCGCCGGACCGCCGAGACGCTCCTCGCCGAGGTCGGCGCTGACATGACCCGCTTCCCCTCGGCCCGCCACCTCGCGTCGTGGGCCGGGATGTGTCCGGGCAACCACGAGTCGGCCGGCAAACGCAGCTCCGGCCGGACCCGGAAGGGCAGTCCCTGGCTCCGGCGGATCCTCGTCGACGCGGCCCACGGCGCTGGTCGGACGACGACCTATCTCGGTGCCCAGTACCATCGGATCGCCGCGCGACGGGGTGGCAAGCGGGCGGCCGTCGCCGTCGGCCACAGCCAGCTCGTCATCGCTTACCACGTCTTGCGGCGTGGCGAGCCGTTCCACGACCTCGGTGCCAACTACTTCGACGAGCGCGACCGCGAGCACGTCCGCCGACGGCTCACCCACCGGCTCGAGGCCCTCGGCTACCAGGTCACCGTGGCGCCCGCCGCTTGAAGCTATTTACGAGGCACTCACGCGGGAGGCGAGGGCTTTGGACTTTCGGTCACCCTCCGCCGTCGGCGAGTGGCTAAACGTTGGGGCCGCTCACTCTGGATCGGCCAGCCGACAAGGGGGTCGAGCACGATCACGCCGAGCACGATCACCACGAAGCTGGTGCGCGCCTTTCCGTCCTGGCTCGGCGTGACCCGTTTCGCACGGCACGTGGTCGAGCAGCGTCGACTCGAGCCTGCGCGTTCCGCGGTCTGATTGCTGGAGCTCTTGCGCCTGACTACCTGCGCCGAGTCGCTGTCACTGTGGGATTGGAAGACTTCGCCTAACACCGGATTAGACGTCTGTGCGAGGCCATGTCCTCCGGCCCAACGCGGTTTCTTGTGAGGTGAGAGGCTGGACTGGCCAGCCACCACGAGGAGCACCCCGTGCCGCCGACGAACAATGCAGCACCGTTGGCAGGAGATCCAAACCTTCGAGGCGGAAATTAACGGCGGGCGAGCGGGTCTTTTCCGTCGATGGCACGAGGCTGACACCGCAACGGCCGTGCGTGTGTCCGGCGATGACGTGGTGACGACGGACAGACCGTTCGTGGAAGCCAAGCGCAGGCGCTCCCGACGACCTCGCGGCCCGTTCGGCCGTGGGCGAGACCCACGATGGCCAAACACCGCGGCCTGCCCATTGGACCGCTGCGCAATACTGCTGTCGCGATGACCCATCCCGTACGACCGGAAACCGAGACGACTGCTGCCGCCGAGCGGCGTCTGGTGACCGTGCTGTTCGCCGACGTGGTCGATTCGACCGCCCTCGCTGAGCGCATGGACCCCGAGGACTGGAGTGGCGCCATCCGCTCCGTGCTCAACCTGATGTCGGCGCCGGTCAAGCGCTACGGCGGCACGGTCGCCTCCCTGATGGGCGATGGGCTGCTCGCGGTGTTCGGTGCTCCGGCCGCCCACGAGGACGATGCGATTCGAGCAGTCCAGGCCGGCCTGGAGATGATCGACGCGGTCGCGGAAGCGGGGCCGCGTCTGCGGCGAGAATTCGGCACGGAGCTCGGTGACGGGCCCAAGGTCCGCGTGGGCATCAATACCGGCCTCGCGATCGTCGAGGGCATGGGTGACGCCGCTCGCGCCGTCGATGCGCTGGGCGACACCGTGAACGTGGCCGCGCGCATGCAGAGCGCCGCCCGGCCCGGGACGGTCATCGTCACCGGCGAGACGTGGCGCCACGCCGGCCCGGCCTTCCGTGCGACGTCGCTCGGTGGCGTGGTCGTCAAGGGAAAGGCCGTGCCCGTCGACAGCTGGGAGATCATCGGTCGCGCCGATTCCCCGGGCACGGGCCGCGGACTGGCAGGGCTGACGAGCCCGATGGTCGGCCGTGACACTGAGCTGGCCCAGCTCCTCTCGCTGGTGGCGACCATCCGCGCGGGCCGTGGACGGGCCGCCGTCCTGCTGGGCGAGCCGGGCGTCGGCAAGAGTCGCCTGCTGGCTGAGGCGCGAGCCGCGGTGATCCACGGCGGGGGTGACGGCACCAACACCGGCGACCTCGCCTGGATTGAGGCGCGCTGTGTGTCGTACGGGGAGAACGTCCCGTTCGGCCTCGTCGGCAACCTGATCACCGCCTGTCTCTCCCTGCCGGCGTCGGGCAGCCCGGAAGAACGACGCATCGCCCTGGACGAGCGCGCCCACGAGACTTTCGGCGAGGGCTGGCAGGAGGCCCTCGAGAGCCTCACCCACCTGCTCTCGCTGCCGCTGCCGCCCGAGGTCGCCGAGCGCTTCGAGCCGATGAGCCCGCAGGCGCTCCGCGCAGGCTATCTGCGCGCGGTCGAGCAGATGATCCGCGCCGTCGGCTCGCGTGGACCTGCCGTGATCGTGCTCGAGGACGCCCACTGGGCGGACGCGTCGTCGGTCGAGCTCGTCAGCCAGCTCCTGCCGATCGCCCACGAGCTGGCCCTCCTCTTCATGCTGACCTCACGCCCGGAACGTGGCGCCGTGGGCTGGCAGCTGGTCGAGTCGGCGCGCGAGACATTCGGCGACGCCCTCGCGGAGATCCGCCTGATTCCGCTGGAGGACTCCGACAGCCGCCTGCTGATCGGCAATCTGCTCGAAATCGAGTCGCTGCCGGAGCATTTGCGTGCCTCGATCCTGGAACGTGCCGAGGGCAATCCCTTCTTCACCGAGGAGCTCATCCGCATGCTCATCGAACGCGGTTGGGTGGTGCGCAGCGGCGACAAATGGGTCGGGTCCGGCACCGTGGCGGAAGCGGAAGTGCCGGACACGCTCCGCGGTCTCCTACTCGCCCGCATCGACCGGCTCCCGGAGGAGTCGCGCCGCACGCTGCGGATGGCCTCGGTCATCGGCCGCGACGTCCCGGTCCGGCTGCTCGAAGAGGTCACCGGCGATCCCGCGGCGACCGCCCGTGCGCTCGGCCTTGCCGAAGCGTCGGGCCTGGTGCGGTTCGTCGCCGCCAGCTCGGAATCGATGTACCGCTTCCGCCACGTGCTCATCCAGGAAGCCGCGTACGACTCGCTCCTGAAGGCCGACCGCAGGCGGCTGCACCGGCGCGTTGGCGAGGCGCTGGAGGCGGAGGGCGGCGGCGAGCGGCGCGAGGAACTGGCGCCGCTGCTTGGACTCCATTTCGAGCGGGCGGGTGATGTCGATCGCGGAGTGCACTACCTGCAACTGGCGGGCCGGCACGCCCTGCGGACGCGGGCGGTCAAGGAGGCCCGCGAACTGCTGGATCGTGCGGCGGCCCTTCTTGACGACGTCCCCGAGACACCGGAGAGCGAGCGCCTGCGGATCGAGATCGCGATCGACCGGGCCGCCGCCAACGCGACCATGCCCAAGGAGGAGGATCTCGCGATCATCGCCGATGCCCGCGCGCGGGCGGAGCGCCTCGGGGACGATCGGCTTCTGGGCCTGGTCTATGCGCGCGAGGCGGGATCCCGCGCAATGCTGGAACTGCTGCGCGGCGCCGGCCACCAGCAGGTGGTGATCGAGAAGGCACTCGAGATCGGGCACCGCCTGAACGATCCCGAGATCCTGGCCCTACCGAGCGCTCTCGACGGCATCCGGCTGATGCGCGAGGGGCGTCGCCGAGAGGCGATTCCGGTCCTGGCGGAGGCCGTCGACGCGCTCGAGAAATACGTGGTCAACGAGGCGTCGTTCTACGCCGGGCAGCTGGGCATCGCACATGCAGACCTGGGCGAGTTCGAAACCGCCGCGCCGATCATGGCCCGTGCCCGCGAGCTGGCGGAACGCAGCGCCGATCCGAAGGCCCTCGCCGACATCGACATCTTCGATGGGATCTTCCTCGGCCTGCAGGGCCGACACGAGGAGGCGGCGATTCTTGCCAAACGCGGCGCCGCGACCGCGAAGGCCGCCGGCGAGCTGCTGTGCCAGACGATGGGCTGCTGGGTCGCCGGAGAGAACGAGCTCGCGGCGGAGCGGATGGGCCCGGCCATCAAGTGGTTGCAGGAGGCCAACGATCTCGCGATCACCGGCCAAGCGCGTGACGTCGTGCGCATGACGGGCATCACGCTGAAGGCTGCGCGGGCCCTCGGGGGCGAGGGATTGCCGGCCCTGGTCGGCCTGGACCTGCTCGTCGACGAGACGCGCGAGGCTGGCGATCCGCTCGACGAGGCGACCGTATTGCTGCGCCGCGCACAGGCCAACGCGATGCTGCCGTCGGGCGACCGCGCGTCCGCCAAACGCGACGTCGAGGCCGCCATCGCGATCCTCACGAAGCTCGAAACGCGGCCATATCTCGAAGCGGCCGAGCAGCTGCGCGCGATCCTCAGCTAGTCCCAAAGGGTCTTGTCAAGACTTGGCCCTTAATGTGGGTCGATATCCTGACCGTTGCGCCAGACGTACCAGACAGTAAGAGCACCTGGGCCCACCGAGACGTATGAATCAGGCAGGGTCAACCGAAGGCGAGCGCCTCCCCGTGTTCGAACGGTTTTACCTGGAGATGGGTGGGCACAGTTATCAGCTCTACCGAGCGTGCGAGCGCCCGAATCATCGGCTGTAAGCCCGTTTTTCGAGGCCTCTGGCGCCCGCAGTCGCGATGACGCCTTGCCTGTCGAGGGCCTAGTGGATCTGTTGTTCAGGTTGATCGCGGGGTAGCAAACGGTGGACCTGACGACCGACCTGTGAGACGATTTCGGTACCTAGAGTCGGCTCGGGGCGGAAACGGGCCTTAGCGGCGATCCTAGGCGGGCATCCCTTGAACGTAACAGCTGATAAGTGTGCCCGTTTGTATCGACCCGCCACGCTTGTAGCACTGCGCAGGCGGCCAAAGACTTACGAAACAGCTGCTCTACCACTGAGCTATGTCGGCCCGGCCCCGGGAGTATAGATGCTGCTCTCAGACATCAGCGATTCGCGCTCGGTGGAACAAGGCGCCGGTCGTGTTCTCGGCGTTAGCACTGCGCTTGAATGTCAACGCCGGTCCAAACCTGAGCAGAAATCGCCGGCTGAAAACTGAGCAGGTCAGCGTTCCTTGTCGCCGGTCAGCACCTCCTGCCGCTTGCCTCGGAGCCGGAAGCTGTCGCCCTTGAGGACGATGACCTCGGCAT
>WNGA01002345.1_pt1 | contig 28888 bp, 29 predicted proteins | sample 5400061 | NCBI WGS metagenome assembly WNGA01 (sample SAMN13153366, study PRJNA577476) | soil metagenome | isolation source: 100 cm soil or saprolite under grassland replicate 2 | place: USA:California | collected 2016-06-15
CGCCTCGCGGAGTGCCGTCAGGACGGCCTTGAGCGCCGGGTGGCGGGTGGTGCTGGCTCGCCAGATCGCGGACGTCAAGGAGCTCACCGAGGCATAGCGCGGCAACGCCCCATCGCCACGGGGAGGTCGCCTGAGCCGTCGGGCAGGACGTCAGCCGCCGGCCAGGGTGGCGCGCACCTGCGGGGCGACCTCGCCGGCGAACAGCCGGATCGAGCGCAGCGCCTGCTCGTGGGTGAAGCCAGGCAGCCTGCCCCAGAAGGCGAACTGGTCGTACGGCGCCCGCCGGTGGAGGGCGACCAGGCGCTCCGCTACCTGGTCGGGAGCGCCGACGAGGAGGCCAGCGGGGCGGGGCCCCTCTGGCCTTTGGTCGGGCGGCGACCCGCCACGGCCTGCCGCGTAGCTGGCGATCCCTCCCTCGAGGTAGGCGATGGCCGGGGCCGCCTCCTCCCACGCCCGGTCGGCGTCCCGGTCGACGTGCACGATGCCCGTCGCCACGAAGGGGAAACCGCGCTCGCCCCTGCCGTGCTCGCCGAGCACCTGTTGGAGCAGGTCGTAGCGCGCGACGAAGTCCTCCGGGGTGGAGCAGTACACCAGCACCCCGTCGGCGAGCCTGACCGCACGGTCGAGCGCCTGCCTGGAGACGGCGCCGAGGTAGATGGGGATCCTGCCGTCCGGGCGTGGCCCAAACGGCAGGTCGGGCAGGCGCGAGCGCCTCCCGTCGAAGCCGGTCCGTCCCTGCTCCCACGCGCCGCGCAGGATCGCGATGCCGTCTTCGAGCAGGGACGGCCGCAGACGGCGATCGACCCCGAACGCCTCGAACTCGTGCGCGGCGTAGCCCTGGCCGATGCCGAGCACGAACCTGCCGCCGGACAGCAGGTCCACCACCGCCGCGTCCTCGGCGACCCGCAGCGGGTGGTGCAGCGGCAGGGGAAGGATGCTGGTGCCGACGCGGACGCGGCTGGTGCGCGCGGCGATCGCCGCGGCGGCCACCAGCGGCGAGGGCAGGAAGCCGTCCGGCGTGCAGTGGTGCTCGGCGAGCCAAACGGCCTGGTAGCCGAGCTCCTCCGCCGCCTGGACGTGCGCCAGGCACTCGGCGTAGTAGCTCCCGTACGGCTGCGAGGTCGGCGCCCGCTGGCGGAAGTCGTACAGCAGCCCGAACTCCGGCGTCGTCCTCGCCACTTCGCCTCCCTCGGCCAGCTCTGGCCCCTGATCTAGCGCCTGACGGGCCGCCAGGCAAATCGGTTGCCCGCCGGGGTAGCCGTCTGCTGCACTCTCTACACCAGCCGGATCGACCAGGGAGCGAAGATGCGCGCAGCGCTCGTGTCCAGCCAGAAGGGGATTGCCACCTGTCCAGGGGACATGACGCGCAATGCGAACGCTGAACTTGGGGATCTTGGCGCACGTCGACGCCGGTAAGACGAGCCTGACCGAGCGGCTGCTCTACGCCGCCGGCGTCATCGACGAGATCGGCAGCGTCGACGACGGCAGCACCCAGACCGATTCCTTGGCGCTGGAACGGCAACGCGGCATCACCATCAAGTCCGCCGTCGTCTCGTTCGCCGTCGACGACGTCACCGTCAACCTGATCGACACGCCCGGCCACCCGGACTTCATCGCCGAGGTGGAACGGGTGCTGAGCGTGCTCGACGGCGCCGTGCTGGTGGTCTCCGCCGTGGAGGGCGTGCAGCCGCAGACCCGCGTGCTGATGCGGACGCTGCAGCGGCTGCGCGTTCCCACCCTCATCTTCGTGAACAAGATCGACCGCGGTGGTGCGCGGTACGACCGCGTGCTACAGGGCATCTCCGAGAAGCTGACCGCGGCGATCATCCCGATGGGATCGGCCAGCGGGCTGGGCACCCGCGGCGCTCGTTTCACGCCGTACGCCGCCGCCGACGCCGGCTTCACCTCCAGGATGGTCGACCTGCTCGCCGACCACGACGACGCGTTCCTGGCCGCGTACGTCGACGACGAGACGGCGGTCTCGTACGGCCAGCTCCGCGGCGAGCTTGCGGCGCAGTCCAGGCAGGCGCTGGTGCACCCGGTCTTCTTCGGCTCGGCGATCACGGGCGCGGGCGTCGATTCGCTGATCGCCGGCGTCAAGGAGCTGCTGCCAGCGGCCGCGGGCGAGGTCGACGGCCCCGTCTCGGGCGCCGTGTTCAAGGTCGAACGCGGCCCAGCGGGGGAGAAGATCGCCTACGTCCGGATGTTCTCGGGAACCGTGCGAACGCGGGACCGGCTGCGGTTCCGCCGGGACGACGAGGGGAAGGTCACCGCGATCAGCGTGTTCGACCGCGGCTCGGCCGTCCAGCGTGCGTCGGTCGCCGCTGGGCAGATCGGCAAGCTCTGGGGCCTCGGCGACGTCCAGATCGGCGACACGATCGGCATGCCGCGATCGGCGCCTTCCCAGCGGCACTATTTCGCCCCACCGACGCTGGAGACGGTGGTCGTCCCGAGCCGCCCCGCCGACAAGGGTGCGCTGCACGTCGCGCTCACCCAGCTCGCCGAGCAGGACCCACTGATCAACCTGCGCCAGGACGAGATTCGGCAGGAGATGTTCGTGTCGCTCTACGGCGAGGTGCAGAAAGAGGTCGTCCAGGCGACGCTGGCGAACGACTACGGCATCGACGTCAGCTTCCGCGCGACGACCACCATCTGCATCGAACGGCCGGTCGGCAGCGGCGCGGCCGACGAGACGATCGGCGAGGAGCCCAATCCGTTCCTCGCGACCGTCGGGCTGCGCATCGAGCCGGCTCCGATCGACACCGGCGTGCGGTTCCGGCTGGAGGTCGAGCTCGGGTCGCTGCCGTTCTCGTTCGTCAAGGCGGTCGAGGAGACCGTGAACGAGACGCTGCAGCAAGGCATCTACGGATGGCGGGTCACCGACTGCACGGTCACCATGACGCACTCCGGCTACTGGGCGCGGCAGAGCCACGCCCATGCCGTCTTCGACAAGAGCATGTCGAGCACCGCCGGGGACTTCCGCAACTTGACGCCGCTGGTCTTGATGAGCGCACTGAGGCAGGCCGGCACCAGGGTGTACGAGCCGATGCACCGCTTCCAGCTCGACGTCCCCGCGGACACGCTCGGACCGGTGTTGCCCGTGCTGGCACGCCTGCGCGCCGTTCCGCGGACACCGGCCCTGCGAGGCTCGTCGTACCTCCTGGAGGGCGAGATCCCGGCGGCACGGGTGCACGAGCTGCAGCAACAGCTGCCGGCGCTGACCCGCGGCGAAGGCGTGCTTGAAAGCGCCTTCGACCACCACCAGCCGGTCAGCGGCACGATCCCGACCCGGCCGCGGTGGGACCACAACCCACTCGACCGCAAGGAATACCTGCTGCACGTCATGCGGCGCATCTAAAGGGGCGGGGGCTGGTAGCCACCGACAACGTCGCCGAGCAGGTCGGCGAGGGTGATCGCGGTGTCGTCCTCGTACAGCGGACCGATGAGCTGCGCGCCGACGGGGAGTCCGGCCGGGGTCTGGCCGATCGGCGCGGCCACGGCGGGCAGGCCGGGCAGGGAGGCGTGTGCGACCCAGAAGACCAGGTCGGTGTAGGGCCGGTCGCCGTCGGGCGTGGCGATGGTGCGGTCGTCGAAGGGCCTGGGGTCGTGGGGGAACGCCGCCGTGAAGGTCGCCGGGCACAGGAACACGTCGAGGTCGTCGAAGTAGCGGGTCCAGGCGGCACGGGCGGTCATGCGCCGGTGCTCGTGGTCGATGACCTCCGAGAGGCTCGCGGCGTCCGCGCCGGGTTGCTGGAAGGCGAAGAACAAGCCCACGTGGAACCCGAACGACTCGGCCTGCTGGACCGGGTCGACGCCGTCCGGCCAGCCCTCCACGACCGTGGCGCCGGCGCGGGCCAGGGCGTCGACCGCATCGGACAACGGCGCGGCGACCTCGCTGGAGACCGGGGCGTCGGGGTGGTCGAGCACCACCCCGACGCGGAACTCGGGCAGGCGGGTGTGGCGTGGCGGCGGCAGCGTCCAGGCGTAGGCCTTGGCGGCCTGGCCTTCGGGCCCGGCGCTGACCCGCAGCGCCGTGCGCAGGTCGCGGGCGGAGCGGCCCAGCGGGCCCAGCGCGGACAGGTAGGTCATCTCGCTGGGAGGGGCTGGGGGGCCGGGTGGCTTGAACCCGGTCAGCGGGACGGTCGCCACGCTCGGCTTGAGCCCGTACACGCCGCAGAAGCTGGCCGGGACGCGGATCGAGCCGACCAGGTCCGAGCCGTAGTCGAGGAAGGTCATCCCGGCGGCCAGCGCGGCGGCCGCGCCCCCGGAGGAGCCGCCCGGCGTGCGGGCGAGGTCATAAGGGTTGTTGGTGACGCCGTACAGCTCGTTGGCGGTCTGGGCGAAGTCGCCGAGCATGAACGCCACGTTGGTCTTGCCGACCACGATCGCGCCGGCCTCCGCCAGCCGCCGCACCACGGCGGCGTCCGCGTCGGCCACGAAATCCTTGAAGGCGGGGTTGCCCCAGGTGGTGTGCAAGCCGGCGACGTCGAAGGCGTCCTTGATGGTGATCGGCACGCCGTGCAGCGGTCCCACCTCGCCGCCGCGTGCGGTCGCCTGGTCGGCCGCTGCCGCCTGCCGCAGCGCCGCCTCGCGGCGCAGCTCGACCACCGCGTTCACCGCCGGATCGACCGCGTCGATGCGCGCCAGCAGCAGCTCGGTCAGCTCACGAGACGAGAGCTGACCGCCGCGCAGCATCCGCGCCACGTCGGTCGCCGACCGGAACAGGACCTCGTGCATGCCGCCTCCCGGTCTATGGTCTGACATCGTGGCACGTTCCAAGGACGGTGTAGCCTCCTGGCGTCCGAGGTGCGCCGTATGGCCTTCCACCTGCGCGGCGTCGTCCTGCCGGACGACGAGGAACGCGACCTGTACGTCGCCGGCGATCGCATCACGCTCGCGCCCCTGGCAGCGGCGGAGACGGTGGTCGACGGCGGCTGGCTGGCGCCCGGACTGGTCGACGTCCACACCCATCCCGGCGCCGAACAGCCAGGCGATCCGCTGGCCACGTCCAGAACCCGTTCGCCGGCGCGGAGGTCGACGGCCTCGCACAGCAGTTCGCTGGTGATCAGGATCCGCGAGCCGACGGCGGCGTAGTCTCCCGCGGCCCAGGCGGTCTGCTGCCGCTGCTTGATCGTGGCGACGTCCATGGTTGCCTCCCTGTCGGTGACGTCGAAGTCGTCAACGAAGGCTAGGACGTGCTCTGGGCCGACGGATCAGGAGGCAATCCCTAACTCGGGCGCGCCGGCTCCCTATTTCGGCCGGCGTGACCCCCACCCGTCGGTCGACGTCGTGGTGCTCCAGTGCCTGCGTGAGCAGACCCGCCGGTCGGCCCGCCACGGCGCCGCAGGCGCGTGGCGAGGGGGTCGGCGAGGCGGGCCAGGACGGGTCCGGCGACCGCCAGCAGCAGCACGTAGGTGGCGGCCAGGGGCCCGAGCCGTGGGTGCAGGCCCGCGGCGACGGCCAGCCCGGCGATGACGATGGAGAACTCGCCGCGGGCGACCAGGGCGGTGCCGGCGCGAAGCCGGCCGGGGGTGGCGATCCCGGCGCGGCGGGCGGCCCACCAGCCGCCGGCGAGCTTGGTCAGCGTGGTCACCAGCGCCAGCGCGGCTGCCACCAGGGCGACCGGGGGAAGCTGGTGCGGGTCGGTCTGCAGCCCGAAGAACACGAAGAACACCGCGGCGAACAGGTCACGCAGGGGGCTGAGCAGCGCCCGGGCGCCGTGGGCGGCGGGACCGGACAGGGCGATGCCGACCAGGAACGCGCCGACCGCGGCCGACACCTGCGCCGCCTGGGCGGCCCCGGCGACGAGCAGCGCGACGCCGAGGATCTTGAGCAGCAGCACTTCGTCGTTGGGAGTGAAGACCAGCCGGCTGAGGGTGGTGCCGTAGCGCAGCGTGGCAGCGAGCACGGCGGTGACGGCGGCCAGGGCGAGGATGGCGGGTAGCAGGCTGCTGGCCAGGGTGCCGCCCGCCAGCAGGACGGTGACGACCGGCAGGTAGGCGGCCATAGCGAGGTCTTCGAGGACCAGGATCGACAGCACCACCGGTGTCTCGCGGTTGCCGTGGCGGCCGAGGTCGCCCAGGACCTTGGCGATGACGCCCGAGGAGGAGATGTAGGTCACCCCGCCGAGCACGACCGCGGCCAGTGGGCCCCAGCCGAGCAGTAGCCCGGCGGCCAGTCCCGGAGGGAAGTTGAGCAGCAGGTCGCCGGCGCCCGCGGGGGCGGCGGCTCGCAGGGTGCCCAGCAGCTCCTCGGCGGAGTACTCCAACCCCAGCAGTAACAGCAGCAGGATGATTCCGATCTCGGCGCCGACCTGGATGAACTCCTGCGCGGTGACCAGCGGCAGCAGCCCGCCGTTGCCGAACGCCAGGCCGGCCAGCAGGTACAGCGGGATTGGTGACAGCCCGATGCGGCCGGCCAGCCGTCCCAGCAGGCCGAGGCCGAGCAGGACCCCGCCGAGCTCCAGCAGCAGGGTGGCCGTGTGCACGGTGGTCAGGGCCCCAACAGCCTGGTGAGGGCCTTGACCCCGGCCGGGGTGCCGACCACCACGGCGGTGTCGCCGGCCTGGAAGGCGAAGTCGGGCCGGGGCGCGGGGACGGCGGTCTGGTCGCGCAGGACCGCCACGATCGAGACGCCGGTGCGGCTGCGCGCCTGGGTGTCGGCGATGGTGCGGCCGGCGTAGGGAGATCCTTGGGTGATCGACAGCCAGTCGATGGCCAGGCCCTCGACCTGCTGTTGAAGCTCGGTGAGCGCCTCGGTGACGCGAGAGCCGCCGAGCAGCCCGCCCAGCGCCTCGCTCTCGGCACCGCTGAGCTGCACGACCTCCTGGGCGGCGTCGGGGTCGTCCTGGTCGTAGAGGATGAGGTCCCGCCGGCCGGTACGGTGCGACACCACGCCGAGCTGGCGGCCGCGGCGGGTGGTGAAGTCGTGGCGGAACCCCACCCCGGGCAGCGCGGTCTCGTGGATCTGAACCTGCTCCGCGGCTGGCCGGTCGTCCTCAGGGCCGGACGGGCGCGGTCCCGGTGGACGCCGCTGTGGCGGCTCGGCAGGCGGGCCGCTGCTCACTGGAATCCCGCCTGTTCGAGCTGAAGGGTGACGCTGGCCGGGATGACGATGGTCCAGCGGTGGGCGCGGAGCTCGGCCCTTGACAGGGTCTGTCGCTGGACCTCGCGGCCGGCGTAGTCCGCGACGAGCGTCCATTGCCCGCCGATGTCGACCACCTCCTGGGCCGTGGTCACGGCCTTGGGCCCGGCCGACCCGACCACCAGCTGGCGGCCCGAGGGGTCGACCGCGGTCAGGGTCAGCGGCAGGGCGGTCTGGTTGTCGACCTGCAGGGTGACGTGCCCGGGGTTGGACGCCGACGCGGCGCGCAGCAGCAGCAGCGCGCCGACGGCGACCGCCAGGACGGCCGCGGCCAGCAGGACCTGCAGGGCCGGGTCGGTCCGGCTCGGCGGCGAGTCAAGGCGCGCGTTCATGGGGTGGACCTCCCGTGGGGTGTGGGGCGGAGCGTGGGCTCATCGCCGCCGTCGCTTCCTGCCCGAGCGTCCGGATCGCTTGGCTGTCGTGCCCGCTCGCCTGCCGGCCTGCCTGCTGGGTCGCGGCCGGGTGGGTCGGCCCGCCCGGGCTGCTGGCACGGGTGCCGGCTCCGGGTCGTCAGCATCGGCGGGCGGGACCGGCGTCGCGGGTGCCCGAGGTTGCCTGCGAGGCGTCGGGCGGGACGAGGCGACGGGCCCGGGAGCACGGCGGCGTTCGAAGGCCACCGCCAGCGGTGTGGCCAGGAACACCGAGGAGTAGGTGCCGACCAGGATGCCGACCAGCAGCGCCAGGGCGAAGTCGGTCAGCGTGTCACCGCCGAGCACGAACAGGGCGGCCAGGATGAACAGCGCGCCCAGCCCGGTGTTGATGGTACGGGGGATGGTCTGCAGGCACGCCTGGTTGGCCAGCGCCTCCAGGGACTCCGGCGTACGCTGGCCAGGCCTGCGGGCCGCAGCCAGCGAGCTTCGTTCGCGGATGCGGTCGAACACCACCACCGAGTCGTTGACCGAGTAGCCGATCACGGTCAGCAGCGGCGCCAGGAAGACACCGTCCAGTGGCTTGCCGAACCAGGCGAAGATGCCGAGCAGGATGGCCACGTCGTGGAACATGGCGACCACCGCGGCGGCGCCGAAGGTCCAGCGGAACCGCAGCGCCATGTAGGCGAGCTGCGCGGCCAGCGCGACCGCCAGCGCGACCAGCGCCCTGCGGCGCAGCTCCGCGCCGATGGTCGGGCCGATGAACTCGGCCCGCCGCCGTTCGGCCGGGCCGGCGGCCGCCCTGACCGCCTGGTCGATCCGCTGCTCGGCGTCGCCGCCGACCTGGCCGGTGCGGACCGTCAGGTCGGCGTCGCCCGACGCCTGCACCACGGCGCGGTCAAAGCCGGCGTCGGCCAGCGCGCGCCGGGTCGCGTCCAGGTCGGCGGGCCGCTGGGTGTGGTATTCCAGCAGCCGCCCGCCGGTGAACTCCACCCCTAGGTTCGGGCCTCGTACCACCAGCCCGGCGACCGCCACGGCGAAGGCGACCAGGGAGATCGCCAGCCACCAGCGGGCACGGCCGATCAGGTCGGGGCCGCGCGAACCGAGCCAGTCACGCAGGTTGCCGCCGCTGGCCAGCCCGAGCAGGCGGGGGCGCGCCCGCAGCGCCGGGACGCGCACGGCCAGGTCGACCAGGACACGGGTGACGACCAGCGCGGTGAACAGCGACACGACCACCCCGACCGACAGTGTCACGCCGAAGCCGCGCACCGCCCCGGAGGCGAGGAAGAACAGCAGCCCGGCGGCCAGCAGCGTGGTCATGTTGGAATCGGCGATGGCGCTGAACGCTTTCGAGAAGCCTCGGTCGAACGCCACCCGCAGCTTGCCGTTCGCCGCGTACTCCTCCTTGGCACGCTCGAACACCAGCACGTTCGCGTCGACCGCCATGCCGACCGCCAGCACGAACCCGGCGATGCCGGGCAGCGTCAGGGTGGAGCGGAGCGCCAGCAGCACCGCGAACGACAGCAGCGCATAGCACAGCAGGGCCACCGCCGCCAGCCCGCCGAGCAGGCGGTAGTACGCGGCCATGAACAGGATGGTGAGCGCGGCGCCGAGCACTGCCGCCTGCACGCTGGCCCGGATCGCCGCCGCGCCGAGGGTCGGGCCGACGGTCCGCTGCTCGACCACCTTCACCGGCACCGGCAGCGTTCCCGCGCGGACCAGCAAGGCCAGCTCGTGCGCGTCCCGGTCGCCGAAATGGCCGGTGATGACCGTCGGCCCGCCACGTATGCCCTGCCCGCACGCGACCGACGGGTCCACCTGCGGGCTGGAGACGACCTGCCGGTCCAGCAGGATCGCCACCCGCCGCCTGGGATCCCCGTCCGGCCAGCAGGCGGCCCGACCGGTCAGCCCCGCCCACTGGCCACCCCCATCGCCACGGAACTGGATCTGCACCTCCCAGCGCGTCCCGGTCTGCTGGTCCAGCACCGCGTCGGCGCCGCCGACCGCGTCCCCGGTCATCGCCGCCGGACCCAGCCGCAGGCGGGTGCCGTCCTCGTCGGCCAGCACCAGCTCGCCGCCGCCCGGCGGGCGGGTCGTGGTCGTCGGCCTGCTGCTCTCCGGCTGATCGGCAACCCCGAGGACCGGATGAAACCCGAGCTGCGCGGTACGGCCGATCACCCGCCTCGCCTCACGAGGGTCGTAGACGCCAGGCAATTCCACGATCACCCGGCGGTTCCCGGAGCGTTGCAGCGTCGGCTCGGCGACGCCGAGCTGGTCGACCCGGCGGCGCAGCACCTCCACCGTCCGGCCCAGCGTGTCCACGTCCACCCGCTGGCGGGCGGTGTCCTGGGCCTCGAGGACGATCTGCGTGCCGCCTCGCAGGTCGAGGCCCAGGCGGACGGGACGGTCGACGGCCAGCCAACCAGCCGTGCCCAGCAACGCAATGACGCCGAGCAAGCGCCATCCAAGGTGACGAGACAACGAGAACCTCCAGCTTCCGGCCCGCGCCACTCGGACGCGGGAGCACGGTCAGGCAACTGGAGGTAGGAGGGCGGAGCCCGCGACCTGGTACGCCGCAGCCGGCCGCGCGAGCCGGCAGCGCCGGCCGACCGCCACACGCGGCCTCGCGACCCGAGACCAGCCGGCAGCGGCGCGGCGACGAGCGCCGCGAGCCACGTGCCCGTCCCGGCCGATCCGTGCCGGTGGCCGCGCTCGGCCAGGGCACGCAGCCCGGCGTTCCGGTCGGGCAGGACGAGCTGCCCGGCGTGGAACGGTGACGCGGCCACGCCCTGGTGCGATGCGCGGCCGGCACCCGGGTGCGCCACCACGACACCCGATCCCAGCAACCCGAGCAGCAGGGCCAGCACCAGCAGGGCGCTGGGCGGCCGCGCGCGGATCGCGTGGGTCACCTGGCGACCCTGCTCCCCGAGGAGCGATCGACCTGCCGCCGCGACCACCAGCCGTCGGTCACCAGGCCCGAGACCTTGGGCTTGGCCGCCGAGACGATCACGTAGAAGCCGAACGCGGTCGCGAGCCGGACCACGTCGGTGACCCCGAGCGGGGCGGTGGACACAGCCTGCAACGGGTCGACCCAGCGCGACACCCGTTCGGACCGTCGCGGGCCATTCCACCAGCGCCGGTCGCCCTTGTCGCCACACGCCACGAAGTCCGCCACGACGATCCGGCCTCCGGGCAGGAGCACGCGCGCCATCTCGCAGACCGCACCTGCGGGATCGGCGAGGTGGCGAAGCGTGGTGGTGGACAAGACCGCGGAGAAGGTCGGTGGGAAGGGCAACTGCTCGGCATCGGCCACCACGAATGCCGTGCCCGGCAGTGCCTCCGCGAGCGCCCTGGCGCGCCACACCATCGCGGCGCAGCGGTCGACCCCGACCGCGAGCCTGACCGTGGCGGACGCGTCACGGACGGCAGCGCCGGTGGCGCAACCGACGTCCAGGAACCGGTCGGTGGCGGTGAGGCGAAGGCGGGCGGCGGCGCGCAGTTGCAGCACCGTCAGCAGCCGGGAAAGGACGTCGTGCTCGTACTGTTGTGCCCACCCGGCGAACCTGTCGTCGCCGCCGACAGCTTCGGGCTGATGGTAGTAGTCCATCTGGCCTCGTTTCACGAGCTCGCGCTCTGCGGCCATGGGTCACCCACGGTCCTCTGGCCGGTCCGGCTCGACCACCCACGAGGCAACAGCGACACGGCCCATCGTCAGATGGCGTGCCACACGAGAGGTTCGAGCTTTGACCGCGCCTCGTCAGAAGCGGGTGAACAGGTCTCAGCTAGCCCGGCTGGAGAGCAGGCGGCGCCCGAGACCCCCGCCATGCGGGCATGCGGTGCCGACGACGACGGGTGGCCAGACCCGCCCGACGCCTACCGCGCCACGCCGCGCCGACCAGGACAGCGGCGGCCGAGCCGGCGGCGCCCCGTGCTCGCCAGCCGCCCTGGCTGCCTCGCCGGACCAGGTACCGCAGCCCAGGACGGGGATTTTGCAGCGCGGCATCGTCGGTCCCCAACGCCAGCGAACCGACCACGGGCTGATGCTCCCGATTTCCCGCGGCCGACGGCGCGAAGGCTGCCGCGTCCGCCGTCCACCAGACGGCGAACAGCACCGCCAAGGCCACAACGACCCTGGGGGCGCGCTCATGGAGCATCCTCATGACAGCAGCGACGGTATCCCAACCGCCAACCGGCCGAAAGCGTGATCCGCGATCCGCCCGCGGTGAGCGACGGGTACGCCCGCTGGGGCACGACCCTCGGCAGCAGCGGGTTTCGGGACGTGGGCTGCCACGGCGAGGAGGAGCGAATCGGTGGCGGGCCGATGACTCCTGAGAGGTGGCGAAGGCTCAGCGCGCGGTGCGCAGCCCCCAACCACCCCGAATGACCCAGACCCGGGTGCCTTCAGGCTCGGGTCCACAGCGCGCCCGACCGGTAGCGCCGCAGCCCGGCCCGGAACACGATGCGAGCGAGCAGCACCGACCCGACGGCGGCGCCGAGCATCCCCGCCAGGGTTGCCCAGCGGAAGTGGTCCACCAGGTGAACGGGAACCCCGGTGATGAAGGCGGCGGGGATCACCGTGAACATCATCAGCTTGGTGAGGCCGCCGAACACGTCCAGCGGGTAGGACGCCAGGATGAGCATTGCCTGGAAGCCCAGGTCCGCCTGCTCGCCACGACCCCCGGCGACCATCGTCACCGATCCGAGCATGACCACGAACGACACGAACACCGCCGAGCCGGTGAGCGCGCCGAGCACGTACAGCACCGTCCGCTGCGGCGTCGGGTGCGCGGCGACGGCGAACAGCACCGGCCCGAAGGCCAGGTCGCCGAGGAGTGCCGTGTCCACGCGACGGACCAGCAGGTAGGCGAGCGGGTCGACGGGGAGGGTGAGCACCGCGTCGAGCTGGCCGTCGGCCACCAGCTGTCCCAGCTTGCGCGCGTTGGACAGCAGGCCCATCGAGAGGCCCGAAACGGTGGTGAGGATGGCGAACATCAGCATGACCTGGTCGCTGCGCCAGCCGCGGACCTGGCCGATCTTGTGGAAGAACAACACCCAGAACGCCACCCAGGCCACGTCGTTGAGGACCATCGCCGAGGCCTGCACCCAGAAGGAGCGGCGGTTGCTCCACGCTTCCACGAAGGCGGTCCGCATCGTCCCGAGCAGCGCCAGCGTGCTGGTCACCCGCCCGCCACCTCCAGGTGGCGCTCGCCCGCGCGGAACACCACGGCCGCCGCGCCCGCCAGCACCACCAGCCACGCGGCCTGGGCGGCCAGCAGCCACGGCTGCGGCGGCAAGCCTGCGGCCAACCGGGCCGGGGCGTACGCCATGGTCCAGAACGGCAGCACCCACGCCGCGCGCTCCAGCCAGGCGGGGAAGAGCTGCAGCGGCAGCAGCATCCCGCCCAGCAGGAAGACGAGCTTCTGGTACAGGAACCAGGTTGCCTTCGCGTCGGACAGCCAGAACGCAGCGCCGGCGAACGCGTGCTGGGCGGCGAGGTTCGCCGCGACCGCGAGTGCGGCGGACGGCAGCGCGAGCAGCGCAGCGGCGCGCGCCGGCGGCGCACCGCCGACGGCCCAGGTGAATGCGGTGCCGATGGCCAGCGCCATGGCCAGCCGCACCGCGGCCTCGCCGAGCTCGCTCGCCAGGCGCAACCACAGCACGGACACGGGCCGGAGCATCTCGGTGGCGACCGCGCCGGTGCCGATGTCGACGCCGATGTCCTCGATCAGCCGGGGCTTGGTGGCGATGACCGCCGCCTCCGCCACGGTCACGTACCACAGCAGCGCGGCGGCGGAGTAGCCGGCGACGTGCCCGCCGGTCGCCGCCGCGGCAGCCGACCACAAGGCGGCGAACACCAGCAGGATCACCACGTAGAACAGCAGGCGGACGGCCAGCTCACCCGGCCGGCGCAGCACGCGCCCCGCCGCCATGGCGAACGCCGCGCCGTAGGGACCTACCGTGCGCCCGCCGGCAGCCGTGCTCACCGGGCCACCCTGCGGGGTCGTCCCCGGACCTCTCCGGTCACGGCTGTGCCTCGTAGATCCGGGCGATCACGTCCTCGAGGGGTGGGTCGAGCACGGAGATGTCCGCCACCCGCTCGGTGTCGAGCAGGGCGTCCAGCACGTCGCGGATCGACTGCCGCCGTGTATCGACGACCAGCTTGTACTCGGTGGCGGACTCCCGCAGGACGCGCAGACCGTCGAGGAGGGGCGAGCCGTTCGCCGGGGGTTCCTCGAAACGGACCTCGATCAGCTTGGTCGACAGCACCGACCGGCGCATCGCGGCGACGCGGTCGTCGTAGATGATCGTGCCGCCGTTGATCACGATGACCCTCCTGGCAACCTGCTCGACGTCGGAGACGTCGTGGGAGGTGAGGAAGATCGTGGTCTGCCGCTCGCGGTTCAGCCGCACGATCAGCTCGCGGAACCGCTGCTTCGCGACCAGGTCCATGCCGATGGTCGGCTCGTCGAGGAACAGCACCTCCGGCGCGTGCAGTAGGGCGGCCACGAGCTCACAGCGCATGCGCTGACCGAGCGAGAGGCCGCGGACCCGCAGGTCGAACAGGTCCCCGCAGTCCAGGAGCGCGCCGAGTTCCTCGACACGGGCTGCAGTCGTCTGCCGGTCGAGGCCATAGATCCTTCCGAGCAGCGCGAACGACTGCCGCGGCGGCAGCTCGAACCACAGCTGAGCGCGCTGGCCGAACAGCGCGCCGATCCTGCGGGCAAGCTCGCGCCGCTGCGTCCACGGCGTCAGACCCAGGACGCGGGCCGATCCTCTCGTCGGGTGCAGGATGCCGGTGAGCATCTTGATCGACGTCGACTTGCCTGCCCCGTTCGGCCCGATGTACGCCAGCCGCTCGCCTGGCTCCACCGCGAACGTGAGGTCGCGGACGGCCTCCAGCGGCCGCGACCGCGGGCCGCCACCCCTGAAGACCTTTCCCAGGCCATCCACTTCCACCGCAGGCACGTGCACCTCATTGGTCCTTCCGAGCCCTCCGCCGCCGACGGCGGCTCCCGGTCAGGGTCCACGCCGCCCGCCAGCCGTACCAGGCATGCTGCCGTCCTGTACCCGCCGCGTCGACTCCTTTAGCGACGCCGCCAGCTCCGGCGCCGACTCCGGCCATTGCGCCGACCAGGCCGCCGCCAAGGACCGGAGGCCCGCTGCTCGGGGCGGCCTGGAGCGACAACCCAAGAATTCGTGACGCCTAGAAGCCCGTGCGCGTGAGCTCGCGGACCGCGTCGACCACCAACTGCACCGCGATCGCGGTCAACAGCAGGCCCGAGATGCGGGTGATCAGGTCGATGCCAGCTTGGTGCAGGATGCGCTGCAGGACTCCGGCGAACCGCAGCGACAGGTACAGCACCGCCAGCACGCCAAGGAGCCCGAGCGCGACCCCGAAGCGCTGGTTGCCGTGGTCGGCTTGGCGCATGAACACCATGATGGCCGCGATCGCGCCGGGCCCGGCCAGCAGCGGTGTGCCCAGTGGGACGAAGGCGACGTTGGACCTGGCATTGCCGGAGAGGCTCTCGATCTCCCCTCGCAGCAGGTCAAGCGCAACCACCAGTAGCAGCAACCCGCCGGCGATCTGCAAGCTGGGCACGGAGATTCCCAGGTAGACGAGGATCTGCTGGCCGAACAGGGCGAAGGTGGCGATGACCAGGGCGGCCACCGCGACAGCCTGCCACGCGGCCCGGTTGCGCTCACGGCCGCCCTCCTCGGCCGTGATTGCCAAGAAGATTGGGATCGTACCGACCGGGTCGGTGATCACCAGCAGGGTGACGAAGCTCTTGACCAGGAAGAAGGTATCGATCATAGGGACCCGCTGGGTTGGTGTCGGGCGCCGGCCCTGGCTCAGGCTGGCGGTCGGGGCTCGACCGGCAGCCAGTAGTCGAGCCAGTGATCCTCCCGAGTCGCCCCGATCCGCTCGTAGAGGGCCTGTGCGCGGCCGTTGTCCCTGGCCGTCTGCCAGACGAGCTGGGTCGCGCCATGCGCTCGGCACTGCTCCACGCAGGCGTCGATGAGTCCGCCGGCCACCCCGGTGCCCCGTGCCTCGGCGTCCACGAACAGGTCGTTCATCACCCCGACGCGGGCGGCGGCCAGCGTCTGCCAGGTCCAGAACACGGTGGCGAAGCCGACCGCCCTGCCGGCGTCGTCGCGCGCCAGGAGCTGCAAGCCCGCCTGCTGCGGGTCGGCCAGCAGCGCCCGCGACAGCTCCAGCAGGGCCTGGTCGCTCGGCGCGACCTGGTAGAAGTCGCAGTAGGCGCGCACCAGGGGCAGGAGCTCTGGCAGGTCGGCGGCGCCGACCAGGGTGATCCGCACGGCCACTCCCCTTCCTCAGGCCACCGGCCTGTCCAACCCGCATGGGGTCACCTGCCCACCAGCCTATCGACGCAGGCGGTGAACGTCTCGGTGTGCAGGTCGACGTCGGCTTGGGTGGTGGCCGGACAGGTGAGCGCCATGTTGTGGAAGGGCGTCAGCAGGATGCCGCGGTTGTGGAGGTACAGGTCCAGGTAGTCGTCGAGTTCCGGATCGTCGGCCGCGGCCGACTGGCCACCGTTGACCGGCGGGGGAGCGGTGACCCGGACCTCATCCGGAGTCTCAGGGAAGGTTGAGGACGAGGTCGGCGGTGGCGATGCCGACCTGGTCGTCGTACCGGTCGCTGGCCGCGGCGAGCGCGGCGGCCGGGTCCGTGCCGGGCATCAGGTGCGTCAACAGCAGGCGCCTCGCCCCAGCGTCGGCGGCCCGATGGCCTGCCTGGCGCGCGCTGGACAGGAAGCGCCGCGCGTCCGCTGGTACCCGGTCGACGTAGCTGGCCTCGGCCACCAGCAGGTCCGTGTCACGGGCGAGCTCCACCACCTCGGGGCTCGGGCCGCTGTCGCCGGTGTAGGCCAGGACCCGGTCGCCGGCTGCCAGCCGGACGCCGGCGTTGGGCACGAAGTGCGGCAGCGGGCGGGTCTCGGCGCGAAACGGGCCGATCTCCAAGCGGCTGCCGGCGGCGAACTCGCGCAGCAGGTAGGCGGCGTCCAGCATCCCTGGGCGGTCGAGGGCAAGCACCGCGTCCAGGGCGCCCTGCAGGGCGTACAGCGGCAGCGGCGGCGGCGGGTCGTCGCGCAGTGCCCGCGCGCGCAGCAGCGGGTTGAGGTCGGCGCAGTGGTCGGGGTGCCCGTGGCTGACGAACACCGCGTCGACCTGGTCGGCGGTGGCGTGTTGCAGGAGCCGCGGCACGGTCGCGTAGCCAAGGTCGACGAGCAGCCGGAAGCCGTCGTGCTCAACCAGGTAGCCGCTGCACGCCTGGCCCGCCTCCGGCCAGGCGCCGCAGCCGCCGAGCACCGTGAGCCGCATGGGGAACACCATACCGCCGCTCCGGCTACGCCGAGGGGATCCGCGCAGGGCGCCGTGGCGACCTGGCACGTCAGAGCCCGAGCCGGGCGTAGGCGCCTTATAGTCGGGTTGGGGGGGCGTAGCTCACGTGGCGGAGTTTGGCGCGGAGCTGGTCGGCGTCGGGGTGGCCGAGCTCGTCGAGGATGCCCAGGGCCTGCCACCACGCGCTGCGGGCGTCGTCGGGATTGCCGGCGGCGTGGTGGGTGTGCTCGACACCGAGTTCGGTTCGCGCGGCGGAGTCGTCGAGTCGCACCCACCCGAGCCGCCGCCCGCCCGAATGTCACAACCGGCCTGCCTGAGCGGCGCCCTCCCGGACGGGCAACTGCGGCCGGTCGCGGCAGTGATCTTCAGCGTCCCGAACCAGATCCGCACCTCCAGGATCCGCTCGACCTCCAGCGACGAGGACCCATGTCCCTCGTTTTGGGGACAGGGCCGCGGCCGGTGCGGCGTGGAATCCTGCCACCATGCCCCCCGCTACCGCCGCCTCCCGCACCGTCGAAGGGGACCGCCCGCAGCGACGGCGGGCGCGATCGCCGTCGCTGCTGGTGGCCGCCGCCATGGTGCTCGCTGCCTGCACCGCCGCCCAGGCGCCAGGAGGCCGCCCGGCGAGCCCGCCGACCACCGCGGCCGCGGCCGCGGTGGCGCCACCCACCACGCTGGCACCAGGGCTACCCTTGCCGCCGTCCGGGCGGCTGCGTCCAGGCAGGTACCAGTGGGACGCGGCCAGGGGCGTGCGGGTGGTCTTCACGCTGCCAAACGCCAACTGGCAGGTCCAAACGCAGGACCGCATCTCGTTCACGGTGGAGCTGGCGCGACGTCGGCGCTTCACCGCCGACCTCAGCGGCATCGACGTGATCGTCCCCGAATTGGTGCCGCAGCCGGCCTGCGCGCCGCATTCGCGGCAGCGCTACGTGCCCGCACCCAAGGACATGGTCGCCTGGCTGCGGGCCAACCCGTGCCTGGCGTCCACGACGCCGCTGCGGTCCGTCACCCTCGCCGGGCTCCACGGCGTCCAGTGGTCCACGCGGACCGATCGCGCGACGCTCGAGTGGGGCGGGTGGCATGGCGCGGAGATCACCAGGCAGCAGCAGCTGCCCGGCGAGAAGCCCCAATTCCAGTTCCTGCTGCTGGGCCACGTCCAGGAAATCGCCGCGCTCGACGCCGGCTCGAACCAGGTGCTGGTGATCATCGAGAGCCCGGCCGTCGCGCCCGCGGGCTTCCGGCAGCTGGCGCGCGCGGTTCTGGACGGCATGCGCATCCAGCCGGCCTGAGCGGTGGCGTCCGTCGTGGGTTACCGTGGCAGCGCCGTCAGGTTGAGGCGACTGCATAGATCACCTCGGGTCGCCAGTGGATCGCACCGTCGGCTTCTCGACAGGCTTCGATCGCCGCGAACGCCGCTACCTGGTAGGCCGCCAGCGCTTGGTCGTCCATGCGCTCCAGCGCCCACCGCTCCCCGTGCGTCCACTGCTCAGCCCACCACGCTGCCGGGTCCGCATGGACGACGTCCAGACGCTCGACCTGAATGGTGACCGAGGTAGCGTCGGTCCAGCGCAGCAGGTGCTCCAGGTCGGCTGGACCGTGGAGGTCCCCACCGAGCTGCTCCACCGGCGGGGCGTCGGCGTAGCGGGCCACCAGCTCGTGCTTCCAAGCCCAGCGTTCGTCCAGACTGCCGAAGTCGGAGACCGCCAGCCGTCCACCTGGCCGCAGCAGCTTCCGCAGGCCGCGCAGCACCGCGGTCGGCTCGGCCAGCAGGTAGATCGCCGACGCCATGCACACCACGTCGAACGAGGCTGGACGCAGGCCGAGCTGTTCAGCATCCATGACCGCGACTGCCGCCGGGCCGCGGCCGAGCGCGCGCAGCCGCTGCGCGGCCTGGGCGACCATTGGCTCGGCCACGTCGATGCCGACCGCCAAGCCGCCCCGATCGGCCCGGCGAGCCGCCTCCAGCAGCGCGGCGCCGGTCCCGCAGGCCACGTCCAGGACCCGCATCCCCGGGCGCACGTCGGCGTGGGCGACCAGCCGTCCAGCGACCTGGTGCAAGAACCCGGCCTGGTCGTAGCCGGCGGCCACGCGGCCGAACAGGCCGGCGACCACGTGCGTCGTCTGATCCATGGCAGCTCCCTGGCTGTCGTCGGCAGGAGCGCCGGGGACCCCACGCCACCATCCTGTGGGCCCACCGCATCGCCGCTCACGGCATCGTGTCGTCGGTGGCGACGAGCTCGCCTGCGAGGACTCGATCGGAGAAGCCCCGCAGCCGGGCCAGGGTCGGCCGCCCGTCGGCGAAGTCCAAGGTGACGGACAGCCGGCTGGGCCGACCCATTTCGACCCCCATCTCCACCTGCAGGTGGGGTCGGTCCATGGTCAGCACGGTGGCGTCGGCCAAGGCGAAACTCAAGCTCCCCGTCGTGGTCCCGCTGGCTGGCTCCTCGGAGGCACCGATGCCGGCGCACAGGTCGCGCATCCGGACGCGTACCCGGTCGCGATCCTCCTCGACGAGCGTGAAGACCCCGATCGTGTCGACCTTCAGCGCTCGACTGAGCGAGGCGACGTCGGCGTCGACCATCGGCAACGCCGCCAGGTCGGCGACGGTCTCGACCGGCACCAACAGGTGGCGCAGCCCGGTGCCGGCCAGGACCGGCGGCAGCCGCCGCGACCCCGTTGCCGGCCCCAGGACCGTGTCCAGCCCCGGCACCTGCTCCATCCGCTCCAGGTGCAGCAGTCGCTGGTGCACCTCCACCTGCGTCCGTCCGTCGTCGCCCTCGGTGAGCAGCAAGGGGAAGCGGCCGCCGGCGGCGGTCACCGCCGCACGACCGTGCGGCCAGGTCCCCGTCTCGACCAGCACGGTCGCGATGGCGACGGTGACGTGGCCGCACGCGTCGATCTCCTGCCGCGGGGTGAAGAACCGCACCTGCGCGTCTCCCCGACGCGCCGTCGGCAGGTCGACGAAGCCGGTGGTCGCAGCGCCCAGCTCGGCCGCGACGCCCTGCATCCACGCCGCTGATGCCGGCCGCTGGAGCAGGACCACCCCAGCCGGGTTGCCGCCGAACCGCTGAGCAGCGAACGAGTCCAGCAGGTAGACCGGAACCGTGGCCATCGACACCCTCCCCTTCGCCAAGTCATGTCACGTATGCGGTGGCGACTTCGTCATGTCCCGTGACCGTGGAGCCTGACGGCGACGACCTGCCCAGGGAAGGAGGACACCTGCCCGCGGCGGCACCAGCAGGGCTGCTGACGGATGACGTGCGAAGGGTCGTCGCCGAGCAGCGCCTCGGGTTCGTTGCCACCGTCTGCCCGGACGGGACACCCAACCCTCCTCCCAAGGGCACGGTCGCGGTCTGGGACGACCGGCACCTGGTCTTCGCCGACCTGCGCTCACCCCGAACCGTCCGCAACCTGCGGCACAACCCAGCCGTTGAGGTCAACGTCGTCGACCCGGTCGCGCGCAGCGGCTACCGGTTCAAGGGGGAGGGAAGCGTGATCACCAGCGGTCCGCTGTTCGAGCGGGCCGTCCGGTTCTTCGCGCAAGACGGCGTCAGCGACGCAAGGCGGCGCATCCGGGCCGTCGTCGTGGTCGCCGTGCACCACGCCTCGCCGCTGGTCTCCCCGGCCTACGACCTGGGCCCGAGCGAGCAGGAGGTCCGAGCACGGTGGCAGCGCCATTACCAAGGCCTGCGGGAGGCATGGCATGCCACCGCGAGCTCGGGGAGCTGAACCGGCCGCTGGAGCGCAGGGACAGCCGAGCGCCGCCCTCGCTGGGCGCTCGTTGGGTCAGGCGCTGTGGTCAGGAGCCGGCCGTCCTGGACCGCAGCAGGTGCAAAGCGTAGGTGGTGCCCACCGCCAGCAGGCCGACCCCGATCACGGCGAAGCCGCTACGGGCGCCCAGCCGGGCGGTGACCACCGCGCCGGCTCCCAAGCCGAGCGCCTTGCCGGCCTGGGCGACGGCGAAGCGGGCGGCCATGACCGCGCCGTGCACCGCTTGGTCGCTGGCTTCGAGCAGCGCGGTCTGGTTCATCACCGAGTACACGGCGTTGCCGATCCCGCTGAGCGCGATCGCCGCCACGGCCGGCGCCAGCGTCGCGCTGAAGCCCACGGTGAGGATGGCCGCGCCGAACAGCAGGATCGAGCCGGCGAGGGCAGGCCGGCGCAGCTCGGCGGCGACTCGGCCAGCCACCGCGCTGCCGGCGAACAGCCCGGCGATCAGGCCGACCTCGAGCACGGAGGATGTCCCGCTCGCCGTGGAACTTGGGTGGCGGCCCGGGGCTGATCAGGCGGCATCCTCCTTGCTCGGTGTGACGGTGGTGATCGTGGCGTCGAGCGCAGTGCGCAGGGCCGCGAGGTGGAGGTGGCCGTTGACGCGGCGGAACTGCCGGCGGGCCTGGTCCATCCCGGCGGCGACCCAGCGCAGCACCATCTGCCCGTCGCGCCAGCGCTTGACGTTGGCGGCGTGATCCCGGCAGATCGCGATCATCGACTCGATCGAGTTGGTGCTGCGCAGGGTGCGGGCGAGGGTCGGCGGCACGCCGAGGCGGCCGATCGTGAGCGTCTCGGCCAGGCCTTCGCGCAAGGACGCGGCGGCGCCGGGGTGGGAGCGGTCCAGCTCCCGGGCCAGCGCCTCGAGCTCGGCCTGGGCGAGCAGCGCATCGGTGTGGTGGTAGGCACGGCGCATCCGCTTGGCCACCGTCGAGGCAACCGCGTCGGGGAGCCGGTCGGTGACGGAGCTTGTGGAGCTGGCAGCGTTGGGTGACCGGGTGGTCGAACACGTCGGTGACCGCGCGGCGCAGCGCCTTGGCGCCGTCGACGACGACCAGGACCGGCCGGGTCGTGTCCAGGCCGCGGTCCCGCAAGCCGGCCAGCAGGTCGCGCACCACGGTGGCGTTCTCGGTGGCGCCTTCGACCAGGCCCAGCGGACCTTCGTCCCATCGATCGTGATGCCGAGCGCGACCACGCAGGTGTGCTCGCCGACGTGGACGCCGTCGACCAGCAGGGCGACCAGGTCCAGGCCGGACAGGTCGGCGGCGAGCAGGTCGGCCAGGGCGTGCTCGGTCGCGGCGACGAACCGGCGGGAGACCGCCGACTTCGACGTGCCCGTCGCTGCCTGCTCCACCGCGGCGCCGACGGGCTCGAGCCCGGCCGGGTAGCGGCGGGTGGACAGCCGGGCGAGCATCCGCTCGAGCGTGAGCTGGTCCAGCAGCTCGGTCGGGGCGAACGCCTCCCAGGTCGGCAGGGACACCTCGCTGGTGCCGTCGGCGCTGCGCACCCGCGGCCGGTCGACCCGCACGCGGCGGCCGCCGAGGGTGAGGCGGCCGGGCTGGGTGCCGTGGCGGACCGCGGCCCGGGTGGGGTTGTGGCGGCCTTTGGGGCCGACCAGCCGCTCGGCGTCGGCGTCCAGCAGCTCGCCGAGCACCCCGATCCCGGTGCCGACCGCGAGGGCGAGCAGGCCCTCACGGGCAGCGCCGGCCAGCTCGGCCAGCCTGATCGTGACCCGCTCGGGCAGCACCAGCTCGGGTCCGGCAGGCAGGGTCGGCTGCGTATGCTTGGGCATGTGGCGGTCCCCTTCTGGTCGAGCTTCTTGGCGGATGCCCGACACCTACCACACGGCAGGCATCAGGCGGGGACCGCCACCTCAAGTTCTACAAAGTCCGGGACAACCTCGTACGTGGATGCTGTGGTCGTTGCTTGCGGTGACGATGCACGGATTTGTGTATGCGGCCGAGGGTGAGGCTTGTCACCGGGTTGGTGTGGGTGTCGAGTATGGAGCGGGGCGTGAGGTGGAGGCGCTGTCGCAGCCGACCAAGCCGGGTGTGTAGCTCGGCTAGGTCCCAGACACGGATGCTGCGGTCGTCGCTGCCGGTGATGGCGATGGGTCGCCCGTCCAGCTCACCGAGGGCGACCGCATTGAGCCTGTCGGTGTGGCCGGTGAAGGGCTGGGCGGGAGCAGGCGCGGGCGGCGGGTTCTCATGCAGACAGTCTGGCTCCTCGGACCGCGATAGCCGCAGACGCAACAGTGCTGCTGGGACTCCTAGGAGGGTCCGGCGATACGGCTAGCGAAACTCGCCGCCGAGCCGGGACCGTCGTGGTTCATGGACTGTTCTCCCTGGTCAGGAGCCCATTCCGAGCACGGATCGGGCCGCTGAGCCATACCCGGGCATGCCGAAGCCCCGATGGTAGTGGTTCTCGGGTAGGGGCCGCCTATGCGGCCAGCGGCACCGCTCGCGCCTTGGCGAGCGCGCAAGCCAGCCGGGCCAGGATGGTCAGGTCGGCGTGGAGCTGGACCCGCTCAAGGCGCCGGACCCGCAGCGGCAGCAGGCCCCACTCGTTCTTGAGGCGGCCGTTCTCACGCTCGACCGCGCCGCGCTGGCGGTAGAGCTTCTTCCACCGGTCGGTCCCGCGCGGGATCAGGGTGTGCAAGCGGCTGGCGTCGATCCACCGGCTGGCCGGGACACACTCGCTCGTCGGGCAACGCCACTTGGCCGCCTGCCGCTTGGCATCCGACCCGGCGAACGTCCACGCGCCGTGCTCGCAGACGGGCGGGCGGTGCTTGCCGGCCTTGACGGCGGGCGTCTCCCGAAGCGGGATGACCGGGTGGCAGTCGCGGCTCTCCAACCCCTCATAGACCGGGCCCATGTCGTAGCCCATGTCGAGCACGGCGACCTCCGGGCGGAACCCGCGCGCCTTCACCGCGTCCAGCAGCGGCAGGGCGAAGGTGGACTCCGCTGCCTTGGCCGTCTCCACCCGCCACGCCAGCGGCAGGCCGGTCTCCGCACAGACGACGCCATGCCATTTGAAGCCGTAGAACGAGCCGGCCGCCCGGGTCGAGACCGCCGAGCGGTGGCCCCAGGAGGCGTCCGGGTCGGAGTAGGACTTGCGCTCCGGGCCGCCCTTGTAGAGGTAGCGCTGCCCGTTGGCGTAGGCCGGCAGGTCTGAGGCGTCGATGGCGACGGTCGCGCCCAGCTCGGGGATCTGCTCGTGCAGCGCGGCGGTCACCCGGTCAAGGCAGGCGTCCAGCAGCGGCTTGAACGCCCGCAGCTTGGCGGTGAAGCGGTAGCAGGCATGCACGCTCGGCACGTCCGACGGGGCGGCGCAGCCGAGGGCGGCGCGGAGGGCAGCGTGCTCACGGACCAGGGCAACGGTACGGGTCCAGGTCGGCAGGGTGTAGAGCGACTTGGCGAGGACCATGCCGACCATCGCGCGGACCGGGTAGCCGGGGCGGCCGGTCCAGCGAGTGGCTTCCAGCTCGGTTACGAGCTGGGCGACCTCCGGGCTGTCGAGCAGCCCGGCGACCTGTACCGCGTCTGAGCGCGGTGGTACGGTTTGTCTGACCACGGAGGTCACATCTCCTGGTCCAGACCCCCGGCAGTTAGCGCTGCGCGGGGGTCACTCTTTGTTCTTTTTCCTCCTTCCATTTTAGGCTAGGGGTGTGACAAAAATCAGGCCAGGCCAGGCCCGATGATTCTTCGTCACACAGCTCGAAGTCGGTTACTTGTGATCGTTTCGGACTGGCCGTTTCTTACTCGCAGCGAGAATTGGAATCTCGCGGAGGATCGCGTCTCACTCGTATCCGGCATTTGCCTGCTGATCTCCTCTTCGACAAGCTGTCGAATCCAAGAACTGACAGTCTGGCCGGCTCGATCCGCAAGAATCTTGACCTTCGCAATTGTCTCTGGTCGGAAGCGGATCGGTACGTGGGCGCTGAGGACTGGCGCGGTGCGACGGCGGCCGGGACCTCGCGCCACCAGATGCGAGGGGTCCTCGTAGTACCGGGCCGCTGCTTCGTCATCAATCGGCATGGTGTCTCACCTTTCCTCCCGGTACTGCCGTTCCAAGTAGAGCGACGCCTTCTGGATTCCGATGGGCCGAGCCTTCGATGGGTTCCCGCTGTTCGGCGGTGCCAGAGCGACTACCAGCACGTCCCCTCCCGGGACCTCTGCGACCATGAGCCAGTCTGCCGGACCGGTATCGTCGCCTTCGTAGAAGAGAGGGTCGCTGTTCCACACGTCATCGAGGTCGTCGAGCGAGTGGCGCTTGAACAGATGCGGGACGTTTCCCCGTATGTCCAGCTCAAACGGATCGCTGGGATCGAGAAGGTCGATGTCGAGGCGCTGCCTCATGTGTTACCTTGTACCACATGAGGGTCACGACCGCGATGCTTGCCGATGCCGCCACTGTCGAGTCGGGCAAACTGTACGTCTTCGGCGGGGGCTGGGATAGCGTCCTCGCGAGAGACTTCCCTATGAGGCATCCCGTAATGGCGCTGGCGCTCGTCTTTCAGATAGACATAGACGAGGCAGACGGGCCGTTCCCGTTCCTCATCGAATTGCTCGATGAACAGGATCAGGCGATTGCCAGCGCGGAAGGCCAAGGGAACCTCGAAGTACCTTTGGGCGAGAGAACAACGTTTTCCTTCCCCATGGCTATGTCATTCGTAGGCGTCGTCTTTCCTAAGCCCGGCGAATACAGATTCCGCATCTCGTCCGCAGAAAAAGAGCTTACTGCCCTGCCATTCTCAGTACGACAAGCACCGGCTTTAGATGCTGCGGCTCCCCATTAGATCAAGATCGGGGATTCGCCAGCGTTAGTCGGTATCCCCTGGGAGCTGCTCGGGTGGGTTCCCCTCGGGCGGATTCTGCTCAGCGAGCCAGCGGTCAACATCCGAGCGCTTGTAGCGGATGGCACCCTCGATCCGGGTCGCACGCGGGCCGCGCCCACGGTCGCGCCACCCCCGCAGGGTCCGCACGCTCACGCGCAGCTCGTCCGCAAGTTCCTGCGGCGTCAACATCTGGTCTCCGCACACCGTCTGACTCCCACGTCGCCGGTGGGCGGATTCTGCCACGGCTGGACGCTCCTACGCCCGTTCTGACCTGCGATGATAGACGCCTTATGACTTGATTGGACGCCATAGGGCGCTATCGGGTTCAATGTGGCATGCGGTGGTTGGCCGGTTTTCCGACTCCCACGTCGCCGGCCACCGCCGCAACCATGCAGGGGAGGCGGGGAGCATGACCTACCCACTACCGGCCGAGCCGGACGCGCCGCTCGCCAAGCAGGCCCGGGACCTGGCCGAGCAGGTCGCCATCCTGACCGCCAGCGCACAAGTCGCTGGCGAGCACGCCATCAGCGAGCTAGTCACCGCCCAGGGCGCGCTGTCGACCTGGGCCAGGCGCCAGGAGACCAGTCCACGGGTGGGGTAAACCCGGCCCAATCCTGGGGTACGCGCTCGCCATCCCTGCCGGATCGCATAGGCTCACCAGCAGCGATGAGTTTCGCTAGCCTCTCCTAGACGCCGATCGGGAGACCATGGTGGGCGCTGCACGAGGTGGTGCGGGCTGGCATGGCGCGCTATATAGGGCGTCCACCATGTACGCTTGCCTCACCCGGAGGGCGGCGACCGTACCGCGCTGCCGGGCGGGGTGGGGCAGGTCTGCTGCGGCCGGGTTGTTCGCCCGAAGCCGCCAAGTAGCAAGTAGGGAGACTGCTGTCATGGGATGGATCGGCTACATCATCAGCCTGATCATCACCGGCCTGATCGTCGGCGCGCTGGCACGCCTGGTGGTGCCCGGCCCCAACCCGATGAGCATTGTTTCCACGATCGGCGTGGGGCTCGCGGGCGCGCTGGTCGGGGGCCTGATCGCCGGGCTCATCGGCGCGGGCTGGCTGATCGCGATCATCCTGGAGGTCGCGCTCGCGGCGCTGCTCGTGTACTTCCTCACCAGCAGGAGGACCGTCGCGTAGCACAAGCCCGCGTGGGCACGCCACCGTGGACAGCGTAACCGGCGCGGGGAGGACCGTTGCCGCCGACCGAGGTCCGGACCGAAGACCCACCGGACGGTAAGGATCGCATCGGCCGACCACGCCGACCACGAGGTTGCCACTAGTGCAGCCCTGCGGAAGTTCTGCGGACGTGCCCGGGATGCCGGGAGGCGGCCATGGAGATCAGCGGAGCGGGCCGGCGGTGCGAATGATGTAGGCGACGAGTTCCTCCGTCGAGCCGGACCCACTGTGCTGGGGCATCCAGGCCGCCCGCACTTCGCCGCAAGCTGACGTGACCCTGGCGGTCAGGGAACCAGCTGGGCCGCTGCGGCGGCATGTCTCTTGCACGCCCGCTGTGAGGCCGGGAGGCAGGGCATGGCCGACGAGGAGTTCAGCGCCTTCTATGCCGCCACCTATCAGCGGCTGCTCGGGCAGCTGGTGCTCCTCAGCGGGGATCGCGCCGAGGCCGAGGACGCCCTGCAGGAGGCGTTCGCCCGGGCTGCGGTGCGCTGGCGCCGGCTGCGCAGCTACGAGGCGCCCGAGGCGTGGGTGCGACGGGTGGCGCTCAACCTGACCCGGATGGCCGCCCGGCGGCTGCGCCGCCGCACGGCCGCACTGCTGAGGCTCGGATCCGCCCCGGCCGCAGCAGAGCTGTCGGCTGAGACCGTCGACCTGCTGGTTGCGCTGCGCGCGCTGCCGGTCGCCCAGCGGCAGGTGCTGGTCCTCCACCACCTTGTCGGGCTGCCGGTGGCGGAGGTCGCCCGCGAGCTGCGCCTGCCGGTCGGCACGGTGAAGACGCGCCTGGCGCGTGGCCGCAGGGCGCTGGCCCGCCGCTTGGCGCTGGATCCCGAGGAGGTCTCCAGTAGTGGATGAGCTGACCGCCCGCTTGCAGCGCGCCGCGACCGAGGTCGCCGAGCCCGCGGTCGTCCCCGCCCCAGACGACATCGTGCGGCGAGGGCGCCGGCAGCGCCGACGGCACGCCGCGGGTGCCGTCCTGCTCGCCATGGCCCTTGCCGGCGGGGCGGTGGCCGTGCCGCTGCTGCGCCCTTGGCAACCTGCCGCACCGACACCGAGCACCTCGACGCTCGCGCCGGGGCAGGGGTGCCCCGCCCGCGTCACCACCGCGCAGCTCACCGCCAGGAACATCGCGTTTGACCCCGCCTGCCTGGCCGCGGTCACGGGCAAGCCGTTCACGCTCACCTTCCACAACCAGGAGACCGTGCCGCACAACGTCACCATCTTCGAAGGCGCCGACGCCAACAGCCAGATCGCCTTCCAGGGCGAGGTCTTCCGCGGCCCCAGGACCGTTGCCTACCGGGTGCCCGCGCTGCGGGCCGGCAGGTATTTCTTCCGCTGCGACATCCACCCCACGGCGATGCAGGGCCAGCTCATCATCAGGTGATGCTGGCGCGATGCTCCTGCAGCCCCGCACCAGCTCCTCGGACATGCTCAGGCGGCCTGCAGGGGACGGCAGTATGGGCCCGGCAGTATGGTTGTACTCGACGATGAACGCCATGATCCGGTCGACCAGCCGGTGACTGAGGCGAACTCCCCACGCTTGAGCAGCCGCCGGGTACGGATCGAGAAGAACAGCTCCGCCTGGTTCAACCAGGAGGCGTGCCTGGGCGTGTAGTGAGGGTGAAACCGCTCGGGGCGCTGTTGCATTGAGCGATCGGCTGATCTGATGCCCTCCACTTGGGTGCTCAAATGGCCCAGACCGTGTTCCTGATCGTCTAGTTCAAGCCGTTCTATCTGCCTCAGTACAGGGAAGGACCTCCACTCCGTTGAGGTTCGACGACGCCCTCGGCCTCAATGCAACAGTGCCAGCGCGACCCTCAGCCCGTCAGCGGGCGCGCCGGGTCGTCGCCCGGGCGCTGGCTGGGCGATGCCATCCGGCGCTCCACTATGTTCACGTCTCCTGAACGATGATCTTGACAGTGAACGATGTTTACCATAGAGTCCAAACCACTCGGCACGTGAATGCCGTTCACGCACCTGGGACCTGCATTCTCCCCGAGACGCCAGGCCGACGCATCGGCCAAGGAGCGCCCGCCACGGCCGATGAACGGCCGTGGCGGCCACGCACCGGGAGAAGGCGGATGGCGATCAGGCCACGCTGCCCACTGTGCGCATCGGCCCGCATCACGATCCTGATCAGCCTGCACCCACACGCCTTCTGCTCCAGCTGCGACGCGCGCTGGATCCAGGACGGCAGCGAGCAGCGGGCGGTCAGGAAGGGTCCCAAGGAC
>WNGA01011615.1_pt1 | contig 28887 bp, 26 predicted proteins | sample 5400061 | NCBI WGS metagenome assembly WNGA01 (sample SAMN13153366, study PRJNA577476) | soil metagenome | isolation source: 100 cm soil or saprolite under grassland replicate 2 | place: USA:California | collected 2016-06-15
CCGCAGCCGAGATCGACCGCGACGCCCGGCGCCGTGAAGCGCTCGAGCGCGTCGAGCAGCGTCTCGCGCGGCTCGACCCCGGTGGCGTCGTAGTAACGCGCCCACTCGGTCATCGCAGTCCGCGCCGAAATTCCTCGTACGACATCCGCGACTTGCCCGCCGGCTGCACCTCGACCGGGACGAAGCGGCCGTCCTCGACGCGCGCACTCCAGACGATGACGTCGCGGCCGTCGAGCTGAGCGCGCGCGCCGATGTGCGGCGACAGCGCGCGGACGACGCGCACCGCCTGCTCCGGATCCGAGAGGTCGAGCTCGCGATCTGCGGCGGTGATCTTGTCGGCGTACGTGACGCCTTTCTCGGGCTGCGGCTCGAAGCGAAGCTCGTCCTCGGCAAGCACGCCCTCGAGCAGGTCGGCGGCGAGCTCGGCCGCGCGCGCGAACACCGCGCCGGCGTCGTCTTCGTCGATCGTGAATGCGGCCTGCGCTGCGATAGGCCCGGCGTCGAGCTCCTTCACCGTCCGGTGGATCGTGACGCCGGTCTCGGGGTCGCCGGCCATCAGCGTGCGCTCGACGGGTGCCGCGCCGCGCCAGCGCGGGAGCAGCGACGGGTGGACGTTCAGCCACAGCGCCTGCTCGAGCAGCGGTTCGGGGATCAAGAGCCCGTACGCGGCGACGACCATCGCGTCCACCTCGTCGATCTCCGGCCGCTCCGGTTGCAGCACGCGTAGCCCGAGCCGCTCCGCGATCTGCTTCGCAGGCGGCGGCGCGATTTTCCGTCCGCGTCCCGCCGGCGCGTCGGGTCGCGTGAGCACGAACGCGATGTCGTGCCGCGCGGCAAGCCGCTCGAGGACGTCCGCACCGAAAGGCGCGGTCGCCGCGACGCCGATGCGCATCAGACCGAGGCGAGGATCGGCTTCGGGCGCAGCGTCGCGAGGGCTTCCTTGCGCGCCTCGTCCGTCGTCCGATCGAGGATCAGCGTCCCGTCGAGGTGATCGAGCTCATGCTGCGCGACGCGCGCCGGATGCCCTTCGAGCTCGAGCCGCACGTCCCTGCCGTCCTCGTCCTTGCCCTCGAGCATCACGCGCAGGGGGCGCTCGACGGGAACGGTGATGCCCTGAAGCGAAAGGCAGCCTTCGTCCTCGGTCTCCGTCTCGTCGCTGCGTTGCGTGAGCTGCGGATTGACGACCGCGATCACGTCGTCCTCGTCCTTCTGGAAGACGAAGACGCGCTGAAGTATGCCGACCTGCGTCGCCGCGAGACCGACGCCGCGGGCGTCGTGCATCAGCTGGCGCATCCGCGCGACGAGCCGCTGCAAATCCTCGTCGAACGAGGAGACGTCGTGGCCGCGCATCCGCAGCACGGGATCGCCGTACTGCCGGATCTGGGCGAGCGCGAGCTGCCGCCGCGCCTGCGTCTCGGCGTCGAGCTCCGCGGTCTCCTCGATGACCTGGCCTTCGACCTCCTCTGCCACTGCGCTCAGTGTAGTGGCCACAGTTAGACGCTTTGCGGGTCGACGTCGACCACGGCGGTGAGTCCGTGCCGCCGCATCGCCGGTGCCGCAGCCGCGAGCAGACGCGCGGCGGCCGACGCGACGGCGCGCGGGTGATCGGTCTTCGCAACGAGTTGCGCGCGGAAACGGCCGCGCAACCGAAGAACAGGTGCAGGCCCGAGCACGTCGTCGGGCAGACCGGGCTTCAGCTCGGCGAGCACCTGCTCGGCTCGTCCGGCCTCCGCTCCCGCGACGACGATCCGCACGAGGTGCTTGAACGGCGGATACCCGAGCTCGCGCCTCCGTTCGAGCTCGCCGGCGAGGAAGCCGCGGACGTCGTGTCGCGCGGCCAGCTCGATGGCGCGCGCGTCCGGCTGGAACGTCTGGACGAGCACGCGCCCCGGCGCGTCGCGGCCGCTGCGGCCCGCCAGCTGCGTGAGCAGCTGAAACGTCCGCTCCTCGGCGCGAAAGTCGGGCAGGCCGAGTCCCGTATCGGCGTCGACGACGGCGGCGAGCGCCACGCCCGCGAAGTGATGGCCCTTCGCCACCATCTGCGTGCCGATGAGTGCCGCCCCTTTGGCGGCGCCGAATGCGCGCAGCGTCTCCGCCACACCGCGGTGCTCGACTGTGTCGGCATCGAGCCGGAGGCGGGTCAGGTCGGGGATTGCGCGCGCGAGCTCGCGCTCGAGCCGCTGCGTCCCTGCGCCGATGCGCGCGAGCTCGGGAGAGCCGCACGCCGGACAGAGCTCGGGCGCCGCCTCGCTCCAGCCGCAGTGGTGACAGCGGAGCGTGCCGTCGCCGTGGAGGACGAGCGCGACGTCGCAGTTCTCGCAGCGGATCGTGGCGCCGCAGGCGCGGCAGTGCAGCGCGGGCGCGACACCGCGGCGGTTCAGGAGCAGGATCGCCTTTTCGCCGCGAGTGACGATCCGTTCGAGCGCCTGCAACAGCGGTGCGGAGAGCGGGTAGCCGGCCTCGTGGCGAAGGTCGACGACGCGCACGGGCGGCAACTTCGCGGCGAGCCGGCCGCCGAGCTCGATCCGCTCGAGTCGCTCCCAGCTCTCCGGCCGGGGCGTCGCGCTGCCGAAGACGGCCACGGCGCGCTCGAGCGACGCGCGCTTCGCCGCGACGCTGCGTGCGTCGTAGCGCGGGTCCGACTCCTGCTTGTACGACGAGTCGTGCTCCTCGTCCACGCAGATCAGCCCGAGCCCGCGCACCGGTGCGAAGATCGCGGAGCGCGCGCCGACGACGACGCGGGCGACGCCGGCCGCGATCCGCACCCGCTCATCGCGCCGCTCCGCGTCCGTCAGCCCCGAGTGGAGCAGCGCGACGCGCTCGTCGAAGCGCTCGCGGAAGCGGCCGACCGCCTGCGGCGTCAGCGCGATCTCCGGCACGAGCACGATCGCGCCGAGACCTCGCTCGAGCGCGGCAGCGCACGCCTGCAGGTACACCTCGGTCTTGCCGCTGCCCGTGGCGCCGTACAGGAGGAAATTCCCGCCGGCCCCCGTGTCGATTGCACCCATGATTCGCATGACCGCCTGCTGCTGCGAGTCGGACAGGCGTGCAGGTTCCGGCTCGCCTGCGAGCGACTCGCGCGCGCCGGGCTGCGGCCGCTCGCCGCGCGGCTTGCGCTGCACGGGCGCGACCAGCGCAAGGGCACGGGCGGGCGTCGAGCCGTAGTAGTCGGCGACCCAGAGCGCAAGCTCGACGAGTGTTTCCGGCAGCTCCTCGACGACGCGCTCGACCGGCACGACGTCCACGCCCGCAGGCGCGTCGACTCCGAGCTCGACGACGAGCCCGCGACGCTTCGCGTTCCCAAATCGAACCTCGACGACCGAGCCGACGCGCGCGTCCTCCGGCACCTCGTACGTGAACGGGCGTGCGACGGCGCGCGCGGTGACGAGCGGATAGACAGACGCGAGGGCTATCCGTCCAGGCTACTCGGCGTGTCAGCCGCGGCTGAGCCGGTCTTCCATGGTCTGCTTCATCAGGCGCGCAGCGTCGGGGAAATCCCGCTCGAAGACGCGGAAGTCGCTGCCGAACATCACCGCGAGCCTCACGTCGGACGTCGCCGTCACCGTCGCGCTGCGACGGCCCTCGCTCCCGAGCAGCGCGATCTCGCCGAAGAAATCCCCCGGCCCGAGCGCCGCAAGTTCCGCCGCACCGCTCGTGACGGCCGCAGTCCCGTCGAGCAGTATGAACAGCGAGTAACCGGGAGCCTCCTCGCCGACCAGCTGCGCGCCCGCCGAATTCGACCGGAGCTCGGCCAGGCTCGCGATCGCCTCCAGCTGGTCGGGTGTGAGCGATGCAAGAAGTGGAACGTTCGCAAGTTGCTCCGGTGCGGGGCGCACGGGGGCGACGCTACTAGAGGTCTGCGGCTGGGGTCACGGAATGCGACGACACGACGGCGAGGGGCGAAGGCGATCCGGCCAGGCTGAGTCGGTTCAGAACGCGTACTTGCGCATGGAGATCCCCCCTTGGTTTGCCGCCGGTCTTCTCCTTACAACGCCGCCAGCTGCTGCTGGATACGGGCGGCGGGGCTAGACGCCGGAGGCGACGAGCACGAAGTCCGTGCCGAAGCCGAGCACGAGCCCGAGCAAGATGCCCCAGGTCACCATCGTCTTCTGGCCGGCGCCGCGCAGGACGTTCAGCAGCTCGATCACGACGTAGAGGATCGATCCCCCTGCGAGCGCGAGGAAGACGACCGATGCCGCCTCGCTCGTCCACGAGTTGCCGATGACCGTGCCGATGAAGGTCGGCGCGCCTCCGATCAGGCCGAGTAGCCCGAGGAAGCCCCAGCCCGGCATCGTCGTGTCGCCCGACAGCGGCGCGCAGATGCCGAAGCCCTCCGTCGCGTTGTGGAGTGCGAAGCCGATCACCAGCACGTACGCGAGGCTGAGCTCGTCCTGGGCCGCGGACTGGCCGATGGCGAGACCCTCCGAGAAGTTGTGCAGGCCGATGCCGGTGGCGATGAAGACGGCCAGCCAGCGCGCGGGCGAGAGACCGGTGAAGTGATGGTCGTGCTCGAACTCGGCAGTCGAGGCCGCGCCCGGCCCGAGGAACGCTTTGCGGCGCCGCGCCTTCATCCAACCGTCGTAGTACACGAGCGTGAGCAGGCCGAGCGCGAAGCCCGCCGTCAGCAGCACCGAGAGCCAGGCGAAGCGGCCGTCGCGGCCGGCCTCGAGCGCGCCTTCGACCGGCTCGACGGCGGCCGAGAGGATGTCCCAGAGCAGGAAGATGAGGATGCCGGTCGCAGTCGCGGCCCAGAGCAGGAAGATGAGGATGCCGGTCGCAGTCGCGGCCAGGAGTGAGCGCACGGCCGCGGGCACGGTGCGCATGCGGGCGACCGGGAGGCCGATGAAGATCGTGAGTCCGGCGATCGCGCCGAGGAGGAAGGTCTGGGTGGTACTCATCGGGTTGTAAGGGTCACCTTACAGATGCCCGGAAAGTAGCATCCGAAGCGGGATGGCGGGGCACTCTGTCGACGACTACCTGGAGACGATCTACTTTCTCGCGTTTCCGATCGGGGAGTACACGCCGCCGAGCGGCAACCTGCCGCTGGCGTCGCGGGTCGCGGAGATGCTCGGGGTCTCGCGCGCATCGGCGGGCGAGATGCTGAAGCGGCTCGAGGGCGACGGGCTGATCGAGCGCGGCTCTCGCAAGGAGGCGCTGCTCACCGCGAGCGGGCGGGTGCGCGCGGAACACGTCGTGCGGCGGCACCGGATCATCGAGCGGCTGCTGACGGACTTCATGGGCTACACGGGCGCGGAAGCTCACGTCTACGCGGACGAGCTGGGTGACACGTTCTCGGACGACATGGTGGAGCGGATGTTCGAGCGACTCCAGCGGCCGGAGCGGTGTCCTCACGGCTGGCCTGTCGATCCCGACGTCGAGCAGGCGGAGAATCAGGAGCTGCAGCCGCTGGCGAAGCTCGGCGTGGGCTCGCGGGCGACGATCGTCCGGCTCGCGGAGCACGACGGCGACCTCCTGCACTGGTTCTACGACCAGGGACTCGTGCCGGGACGGGAGATCGAGGTGGAGGCGGCGCACCCCGAGGCGGGCCAGGTCACCGTGCGGCTGAACGGCGACCAGCGCGCGGTCGGCGAGAAGGCCGCTGCTGGGTTGTTTGTACGACCTGCGTAGCCGATGGCGCCTCCTGGTTAGCGCGTGGGGGGCGGACCGGGAGGCCCGAGGATCTCCATTCCGTTGCGCGCGCCGATCGGGAGCAGCCGCTTCATGTCCGGGGGAGCCTCGAGCGGCGGCGGCAGCACCCGCTCGGCCGCCGGCTCGCCGACCTCTCTCAGGAAACCCTCGAAGAGGAACGGTTGGAAGCCGATCAGGGCTCTCGCTCCATCTGTCTCCGCCATGAAGGTGTGCGGCACACCCCTGGGGCCGAACGCGAACGAGCCGGCCGGCAGCGACAAGCGCGTGTCGCCGACGTAGACCGTGAACTCACCCTCGAGCACGTAGAACCACTCGTCCTCGTCGGGGTGGACGTGCCAGGGCGAGCCGTCGCCGGCTCGCACGGTGACCTCGATCAAACCGTACTCGCCGTTCGTCTCCGCGCCGCTGATCTTGATGATCTCGAGCATGCCCAGGAGCCAGAACGCCTCCCCCTCGTCCCCGCCCAGCAGGTACCCGTGCTTTGCCCGTTCTGGAGAAACGACCGTCATCTCACTCCCTTCGTCGGACTGGTATCATCAACAACTGTCGATGAGCGAACAGTTGCAGAGAAAACTATCTCACCGGGAACGATCCCTGTCAAGCCCCTCCCCCGAGCGGCTGCGAGCCTGGCGCCTGTACTTCGAGAGCGCGCTCGCACTGGTCGACGTGCTCGACGCCGAGCTAGAGCGCGACGCCGGGATCCCGCTGCGCTGGTACGACGCCCTAGTCCACCTCGACGAGACACCCGACGGCCTGCGCATGAACGAGCTCGCCGAGCGGATCCTCTACAGCAAGAGCGGCTTCACCCGCGTCGTCGATCGGATGGAAGAGGCCGGCCTCGTCCGCCGCGTCCGCCCCGAGAACGACCGGCGCTCGATTCTCGTCGTGCTCACGGAAGGGGGCCGTAACACGATGGAGCAAGCCCGTCGCCACCACCGGCACGCGATCGAACAGCACTTCTCGCGCCACCTCGCCGACACCGACGTCAAGGCGCTCACCCGTGCGTTCGAGAAGGTCAGCACCCACGCCCGCCCCCTACGCCCAGGGCGCATCCGCAACTAGAGGCTCGGCGTGAACGCCAGAGAGTCTTAGCCGCGCTTGCCGCTACAGCTCGAGCACGGGCACTGGTCGCACCCGCAGCCGGTGCATCCACTCGAGACCGCATCGCTGAAACGGACATGGCAGGGGTCAGACCCCTGCCATGTCCGGAATGGTCAGGCGGTCATTTCGTCGGGGCAGACGAACTCCTCGATCCGTCGCCGCGCCTCTTCGGGATCGAAGGCGACCGACCGGATTCTTTGCGATGTACGCGACGACGCCCAGTAGGTGCGCGTCGCTCACGACGTGTTTCGCTGCAAATCGAGCGCCGAAAACGTGGCCGTGCGTTGCGTACTTCTCGTTGAAAGCAGCTGCATAGAGGCCGTTCAGCCACTGCATGCCGCGCGAGATGTTCGCCTCACGCGTCGTGATGAGCAGGTGGTAGTGAGTGCTCATCAGGCAGTAGGCGTGGCACTGCCATCGGTATCGCCGGCAGGCGCGCTTCATGAGCTCGAGGCAGTCCCGACGCGCATCGTCGTCGGGCAGGATGCGGCGCTTCGCCGAGCTCCGTGTCGTGACGTGAAACAGGCCGCCTGCGACTTGGAGTCGGGGAGGGCGAGGCATGCAAGCGAGAGTACGTCCAGCAAACCGGCCTCGGGGCGAATGCGGAAACTTGTTGCACGGCTGGCTCTCTTCGGACATGGCAGGGGTCAGACCCCCGTCATGTCCGGAAAGGCTAGGCGTCGTCGACGTCGAACGCAGCGACCGGCTCGGGGACGCTGATCTTGCCGTCGAGACCCGCGGCGTCGCGCAGCGCCTGCGCCTTGTCGATCCGCTCCCACGTGAAGTCATGGTCGTCGCGGCCGAAATGCCCGTAGGCCGCGGTCTTCGCGAAGATCGGACGCCGCAGGTCGAGGTCGCGCTGGATTGCTGCCGGGCGCAGGTCGAAGTGCTCGCGCACGAGCTCCTCGATTCGCTCCACCGGAACGTCGGGGTGCTCTGTGCCGAACGTCTGCACCGCCACCGACACCGGATGCGCGACGCCGATCGCGTACGCGACGTTCACCTCGCAGCGATCGGCAAGCCCCGCCGCGACGACGTTCTTCGCCACGTACCGCGCGGCGTACGCGGCGGAACGGTCGACCTTGGTCGAGTCCTTTCCGGAGAACGCACCGCCGCCGTGCCGGGCGGCGCCGCCATATGTGTCGACGATGATCTTGCGCCCGGTAAGGCCGGTGTCGCCCATCGGGCCGCCGATCACGAACTTGCCGGTCGGGTTCACGTAGACGAAGTCGCGGTCCTCGTACAGCCGCTTCTCGTCGTAGATCCGCGGGTCGAGCACCGGGTGTAGAACCTTCTCGATCACGTCCTGCTTGATCGTCTCCGCGTCGACCCCGTCCGCATGTTGCGTGGAGACGAGGATGCGCTCGATCTCGACCGGCGTCTGCCGGCCCCGCTCGTCGATCTCGTAGCGGACGGTCACTTGCGCCTTGCCGTCCGGGCGCAGATAGCCGATCTCGCCGGCCTTGCGCACGCCCGCGAGCCGCTTGCAGATCCGGTGCGCGAGCACGATCGGCATCGGCATCAGCTCGGGCGTCTCCTTCGACGCGTAGCCGAACATCATCCCCTGGTCGCCGGCGCCGACGCGGTCGAGCGGATCGTCGTCGCTCGGGTCGTGCTGCGCCTCGTACGACTCGTCGACGCCGAGAGCGATGTCAGGCGACTGGGGATCGATCGCGACGACGACGCCGCACGTGTTCGCGTCGAAGCCGAACGCCGAATCGATGTACCCGATGCCGCGGATCGTCTCGCGCACGACGTTCGACACGTCGACGTACGTGTCGGTCGTGATCTCGCCGGCGACGACAACGAGACCGGTCGTGATCAGCGTCTCGCACGCGACGCGCCCGTTCGGGTCGTCGCGGAGAACAGCGTCGAGCACGGCATCCGAGACCTGATCGGCGACCTTGTCCGGATGTCCTTCGGTGACCGACTCCGACGTGAAGAGAAACTCGCGCGCGGGCATCGCGCCAGGTTACCTCACTCGCCTGTCGGTCTTCGCCCCATTAAGCCTTCGACGAGCTCACCAAGCTGCACCTGCCCCTCGAGCACCGCGCAGACGCCTTCGGTGATCGGCAACTCGATCCCGAGACGATGCGAAAGGTCGCGCAGGACGGGTGCGGTCGTGAGCCCCTCCACCGTTTGCCCGATCGCGGCCGCAGCCTCGTCCGGCGACGCGCCGCGCGCGATCAGCTCGCCGGCCGCGCGATTCCGGCCATGCCGAGATTCACACGTGACGATCAGGTCGCCCATGCCCGCGAGGCCGGAGAAGGTCTCCGGTCGACCGCCGCACGCTTCGCCGAGCCGCGCCATCTCGACGAGCCCCCGCGTGATCAGCGCCGCCTTGCCGTTGTCGCCGAGTCCCAGCCCGTCGACGCCCCCGGCAGCGAGCGCGATCACGTTCTTCGCGGCTGCGCACAACTCGACGCCTGTGACGTCGGGATTGACGTAGATGCGAAAGACGAGCGAGTTGATCGCGCGCTGCAACTCCTCCGCAAACGCCTCGTCCTCGGACGCGATCACGGCAGCCGTCGGCAGGCCGGCGGCGATTTCCTCCGCCATGTTGTTCGGGCCGGAGAGGACGGCCACGGGTCGGCCCGTGACGAGAGTCGAGAGGCGGTCGCCCGTCGCGGGGTCGAGCCCCTTCGTCAGCGAGAGCACCGGGGCGTTGCCCGGCAGCGAGCGCACGACCTCAGCGAACGCCTTCGAGGGCACCGTGAGCGCGATCAGGTCTGTCTCTCCCACGCTCGTAGCTGGGACAACGCCGGCAAGATCGACATCGCGCAGGTAGCGCGGATTGCGGCCCGTCTCGCCGATCGCGCGCGCCTGCTCCGGGTCGCTGCAGACGAGCGTCACCTCGTGCCCGCGGTCGACCAGCAGGCGCGAGAACGCCGTCCCCCACGTCCCGGCTCCGACGACCGCGATCCTCACGCCCCTGACCGCCTTCGGCTCCCGCCCGGCGAAGCCGGGCTCCGCCGAGCGCTCGCGTCGCTGGCCGCGCTCTGTCGGACGCCCCGTGCTACTTGCACTGTGACGTCCTCCGCCGCTTGCCAGCAACGCGTCAGGAACGTGAGGAACCTCATCCGCGCCTCACGAAGTCGATCGCCACAGGGACGCCCTCCAGCTCGAAGCGCTCGCGCAAACGGTTCTCGACCCAGTAGCCGTAGTCGCGCGTCATCAGCGACGGATCGTTCACGAAGAAGCGGAAACGCGGCGGCCGGCGGCCCGTCTGCGTTCCGTAGAGCAGGTTCAGCCGCCGTCCCGCGCGTTGCGGTGGCTGCCGGTCCTCGCGCAGTTCGGCGAGGAAGCGGTTCAGCTCACCCGTCGAGATGCGCGCGATGTGCTTGGCGAACTGCAGCTCGATTCGGTCGAGTAGCCGCTCGACACCGCGGCCGGTCTTCGCGGATACGGCGATCAGCGGCGGCCGCTGCCGCAGCTGCGCCTCGAGCCGCGGACGCACGTCCTCGATCCCGACGATGCCGATGTCCCACTTCGCGAGGACGACAATCGTCGAGCACATCGCCTTACGCGCGACGTCGGCGACGGCGAGATCCTGGTCGACGACGCCCTCCGACACGTCGACGAGCACGAGCGCCACGTCGGCGCGCTCAGCGGCCTCGAGCGCGCGCAGCTCCGAGTAGTACTCGATCCCCTGCCGCTGCCTGCGCCTGCGGCGCATGCCGGCGGTGTCGACGAGCACGAAGGACGTGTCGCCTCGCTGCAGGAGCGTGTCGATCGCGTCGCGCGTCGTCCCGGGCACGTCGGACACGATCACGCGCTCCTGCCCGAGGATGGCGTTCAGCAGCGACGACTTGCCGACGTTGGGCCGGCCGAGGATGGCGACGCGGATTGCCTCCTCCCCGATCTGCGCGCGACCGGTTCCCGGAAGGCGGCCGAGCACCTCATCGAGGAGATCGCCCGTGCCGTAGCCGTGCAGGCCCGAGATCGGAATCGGATCGCCGAGCCCGAGCCGGTGCAGGTCGTAGGCGAGCGCGTCCTGTGCCGGGTCGTCGATCTTGTTCGCCAACACGAGCGTGGGCTTGCGCGACTCGCGCAGAATCTGGGCGATCTCCGCGTCGCCCGGCGTGATGCCCGCCTTCGCGTCGACGACGAAGAGCACGAGGTCCGCTTCGGCGACCGCGGCGCGCGCCTGTTCGCCGATCGCGCGCGTGATCGGCCTCGAGTCGGCGATGTCGACTCCGCCGGTGTCGATGAGCAGGAAGCGCTTGCCGTTCCACTCGCAGACGATCTCCTTGCGGTCGCGCGTCACGCCGGGCGTCTCGTGCACGACGGCGGCCCGCGTGCCGGTGAGGCGGTTGACGAGCGTCGACTTGCCGACGTTCGGGAAGCCGACGATCGCCACCGTGCCGACGAGACCGTTCTCACTCACGGAGGTGTCGCGTCCTTCGGCCGGCCGCGCGCATGCAGGTCGGCGAGCCAGTCGAACAGGCCGTGGATCCGAGCTTCGATCTCGGCCGTCGCCTCCTTGTAGGCGCGGCCGTTCTTCGGCCGGTCGCGAAAGTCCATCGGCTGCCCGAAGGCGAGCGTGCACGGCGCGAGGTTGCCCGGCTTCCAGAACTGCGTCCCGTAGATCGCGGCCGGCACGACCGGCACCTCCTCCTGGATCGCGACCATCGCCGCGCCCGGCTGCGCCTTGCCCGGACCGCCGGCGCGCTGGCGCGTTCCCTCGACGAAAAGGCCGAGGGCACGTCCGTCGCGCACGGCGGCGCGCATCTGGCGCACCGCCTCGCGGTCGGACGCGCCGCGGCGCACGCCGATCGTCCCGTGCCAGCTGAGGAACTTGCCGAGCCCCGGGAAGTTGATCGCCTCCGCCTTGGCGACGAAGTCGAGGTCGCGCGGAGACAGCGAACCGAGGATCGGAACGTCGATCCAGTGCAGGTGGTTGATCGCGAGAACGACTCCTCCCTCGCGCGGGACACGCTCGCGGCCGTAGGCGCGCGCGCGCGTCATCAGCCGCGCCGGCATCCCCATGTAGATGCGCCCGGTCGCCCAGAAAAACCGGCTGGCGTTCACGCCGGTTGGCGGACTGCGCGCACGAGCTCTTCGATCTGGTCGACGACGTCGTCGACCTCGAGCGACGTCGTGTCGATCTCGTGCGCGTCCGCAGCCGGACGCATGCGCGCCGCGTCGCTCTGATCGCGGAGTCGCAGGTCGGTCGCGAGCGCGTCGCCGCCGATCTCGGGCCGTTCCGCGAGCCGCCGCTGCGCGCGCACCTTCGGGTCGGCGACGAGGTAGATCTTCACGTCGGCATCAGGCGCGACCACGGTCCCGATGTCGCGTCCTTCGATGACGACGTCGCCGTCGTGGCCGAGCTCGCGCTGGCGTTGGCGCATCACCTCGCGCACCTGGGGATGGCGCGCGACAACGGGCACCATCCGGTCGACCTGGGTGCGGCGGATCGCCGCGGTGACGTCGGTCCCGGAGATGAAGACGCGCTTGTCGTCCTCGAACGTGACCGGGTGCTCGCGGGCGAGCGCGCCGAGCCGTTCGCCGTCCGACAGGTCGAAGGCACGTTTCAGCGCGAGCCACGTGACCGCGCGGTACATCGCGCCGGTATCGAGGTAGCGGAAGCGAAGGCGCTCGGCAAGTCGCCGGGCGACGGTGCTCTTGCCCGCGCCGGCGGGCCCATCGATCGCAACAATCAATCAGCTCGCCTCGATCATCTCTTCGTTACGGACTCCAGCAGGTCGAAGAAGCCGGGGAAGCTTATAGCGACCGCTTCGGCGTCTTCGACGGCGACTCCCTCGCGAGAGACGAGCCCTGCGATCGCGCCGAGCATCGCGAGCCGATGATCTCCGTACGAGGCCATTCCCCCGCCCTTAGGGCGGGTGGCAACACCCCTCACCCCGAAGCCATCTTGACGCTCGGAGATGCGGATGCCAACCGCTTTCAGGGAAGTTGTCACGGTTTCGATCCGATTTGATTCTTTTGCGCGCAACTCCTGTGCGCCTTTGACGCGGCTCTCGCCGTGCGCCATGCCCGCCGCGAGCGCGAACAGCGGCAGCTCGTCGATCAGCCGCGGCACCTCGTCCGGCTCGACACTCGTCGCGGTCAACTCCGCCGAGCGGACGTCGAGATCGCCGGCAGGCTCACCGGCAAGCGTGCGCCGGTTGAAGACGGCGATGCGCGCCCCCATCCGGTCGAGCACGTCGAGCAGGCCCGTGCGCGTCGGGTTGAGATTGACGTCATGGATGCGCAGCTCCGATCCCGCGAGCAGCGTTGCCGCAACAATCAGCGGCGCCGCCGACGAGAAGTCGCCCGGCACGTCGATCGACAACGCCGAGAGACGGTCGACCGGCCACACACTCGCCTGCCGGGGACTCGACTCCACGCGCGCACCCTGCATTCGCAAGAGCCGCTCGGTGTGGTCGCGCGTCTGGGCGCCGTGCTCGACGACGACCGTCGCTCCCCCACTCGTGTAGAGACCCGCGAGCAGCACGCACGACTTCACCTGCGCGCTCGCAACCGGCAGCTTGTAGGTGATCTGCCTCAACGACTCGCTGCCGTGCACCGTGAGCGGCGCATGCCCATCAGTCGTCTCGACGTTCGCGCCCATTCGCCGCAGGGGCTCCGCGATCCGTTCCATCGGCCGAGAGCCCAGCGAATCGTCACCGGTCAATACGAACGTCCCCGTCTGTCCCGCGAGGATGCCGGTGATCAGGCGCATGAGCGTGCCGGCGTTTCCGCAATCGATCGGCGCGGACGGTGCGCGCAGCCCGCGCAGGCCGACGCCGCGCACGCGCACGTGATCGACGTCGTCCTCGAGGACGTCCACTCCGAGCGCTCGCACCGTGGAGATCGTCGACTCGGTGTCGCCAGCGCGCCCGAAGTTGCGGATGTCGCTCTCTCCCTCCGCGATCGCGCCCAAGAGCAGTGCTCGGTGGGAGATCGACTTCGTGCCGGGTACCGCAACGTCCCCGACGAGCGCCGCCGCCGGCGCGATCTTCACCCGACGACTTTGCCCATCAACGACGAGAGCGCGCGAATCTCGTCGGCGAAGTGCGGGAAGTCCGCGACCGGAATCTGCTGCGCCGCATCGCACAGCGCATGCTCCGGCTCCGGGTGCACCTCGACGATGATCCCGTCCGCGCCCGCCGCGACAGCGGAACGCGCGAGCGGCAGCACGAGATCGCGCCGGCCCGCCGCGTGCGACGGATCGACGATCACGGGCAGATGCGTCTCTTGCTTCAGCACGGGGATCGCGCCGATGTCGAGCGTGAAGCGCGTGGACGTCTCGAACGTCTTGATCCCGCGCTCGCAGAGGATCACGTGCGCGTTCCCCTCGCGCACGACGTACTCCGCCGCCATCAGCAGCTCTTCGATCGACGCCGACGCGCCGCGCTTCAGCAGCACAGGCTTCCGCGCCTTCCCTACCTCGGCGAGCAAGGAGAAGTTCTGCATGTTGCGCGCGCCGATCTGGATCACGTCCGCCGTCTCGACGACCGGCTCGACCTCGCGCGGATCCATCAGCTCGGTGACGAGCGGCAGGCCGGTCTCCTCGCGTGCCTCCGCCAGGATCTGCAGGCCTTCGAGACCGAGCCCCTGGAAGGTGTACGGCGAGGTGCGCGGCTTGAACGCACCGCCGCGCAGCATGGTGCAGCCGGCCGCCGCGACGGCGCGCGCGGTGACGAGCGTCTGCTCGCGGTTCTCGACCGTGCACGGACCCGCGATGAAGCCGAAGTAGCCGTCGCCGATCCGCCGCCCGCGAACGGTGATGACGGTCGGATCCGGTGAGATCTCGCGCGAGACGAGCTTGTACGGCTTCAGGATCGGCAGCACCTGCTCGACGCCGGCGTACCCCTCGAGCGGCAGCGATGCGATCAGCTCGCGCTCGCCGATGGCGCCGATCACGGTCGCCTGCTTGCCCGGCGTCACGTGCGCCTGCGCACCGACTTCTTCGAGTCGCGCGACGACATGCTCCACCTCGTCCGGCGTCGCGCTCCCGCTCATGATGATCAGCAGCTCGGGTGCGTGAACGGTCGCCACGCTTACGAGCCTAGTCGTTCGGCGGCGGCGTGGCCCACGCTGAGAGCACCAGGTGGACACCGGCCGAGGCTGCCACCATCAAGAGCCGCAGGTCAGGCGTGACGTCGCGCACGAACGTCAGGAAGTGGCGGTCCGGGGTCTCCCCTTCCGTCAACCTGCTCCGGAGACCCCGCCTCACCGTGATGCCCTTGCGCTTCGCACATGCGATCGGATCGGCGATCCAACCGAGCTCGTTGCCGTACGCGTTCTCGACCGTGAAATCGAACGAGCCGTCGCGTGCAAGAGCGCCGAGCGCGAAGCGCAGCAGGCTGTACCGGACGCTGAACTCGAACTCGAGCGCGACGCGTCGGCCCCCCTTCCCGCTGATTCCACCGACGCGCTCCCGCGAACAGTCGTAGATGCCTGTCCCACCGTCGTCCGCGGAACCGACCTCGATCGAACCGACCGGTCGTCCGGTGCCGTCGGCGACGTCGAGACGCCCGGGAGACTCCTGACGGCGTTCGAAGGCGACGACTCTCGCGTCGCTCTTGTCGTACACCGCGGCGTGGATGCGCTCCCCCGCGAGACCGCGATTTTCGAGCGTCGGCTTCCTAGCGGGCTCTTCCTCGCGGACCTGGCCGACCCACCGGTGGTCGCCGTCGAAGATGCGCTGCTCGACGCTCGCCGTGTGCTCCTGCAGGCCAACGACCCCGTAGGCGGGAACCAGCTCGTAGACGAACTCGAGCCGACCCCGCCGTAGCAGCTCGGAGGTCTCGTTGTCCATGGTTCTCCATCGGCAGCGGAGGGCGATCGCCTAACGCCACGACATCACGAATCGAGCTCCGACGCGACGTCCACCTCGTAGCCCTGCGTGCCGAGCACACTCGCCGCGCGCCGCGCCGCTTCCTCGCCAGAGATGAGCAACGCGAGCGTGCCGCCGCGCTCGCGCGACACGTGATGAAGCTCGAGGTCCTCGATGTTGATCCGTTCCGCGCCGAGCGCCTGCATGATCGCGGCGAGGATCCCCGGCCGGTCGGCCACATGGACTTGCACGCGGAACAGCTCCGCCGTCTCCTCGAACGCGTCGCGGAGCAGCTCCTGACGCTTCGTCGCCGCCTCGCCGATCCAGCGCGCGAGGAAGCCTGCGTCGCCGCGCTCGAGCGCGGTCTCCAGTTGCTCGACGCGGCGGCGGTGCTCGGCGAGCGCCGCGCGCAGTTCCGGCGCGTTGTCGAGGAAGATGTCCACCCAGATGCGCGGGTTCGCACCGGCGACGCGCGTCATCTCGCGAAAGGACGCGCCCGCCGCCGCCAGCGGGTCGTGACCCTCGATCGGCGCCGCGCCCACCTGATTCAGGAGGAGGTTCGCGAGCGCGTGCGGCAGGTGGCTGACGAGCGCGAGCAGCCGGTCGTGCGTCTCCGGCTCGATCGCGACAGGGACGGCCCCAAGCGACGCGACGAACGCGTGCAGGTGGCGGTAGCGCGCGCTCTCAGTCGCGGCGTGCGGCGTCAGGAACCACGTTGCGCCCTCGAACAGATCTGCTCGCGCGCCCTCCGGACCGCGCACCTCGGCGCCGGCGACGGGATGTCCGCCGACGAAGCGCTCGTCCGCAACGGCGCGGGCGAGCATGCTCTTCGTCGAGCCGACGTCCGTCACCGTCGCATTCGGAGCCGCGGCCAGCGCGGCCTCGACGGCCGTGGTCAGCATCGTCACCTGTACGGCGACGACGACGAGCTCGGCCGAGGCGGCCGCCTCGTCGGCGGAGCCGGCGGGATCGAGGGCGCCCCGGATCGCCGCCGCTGCCAGCGCCCCGCCGTCCGTGTCCCATCCGCGCACGTCGTGCCCGGCGCGGCGCGCCGCCAGGCCGACCGACGCGCCGATCAGTCCCGTGCCGATGACTGCGACTCGCATTTTTGCAGTTTCGCCGCTACGCTTCGCTCAATGTCTCCCGCACCTCGCAGCGAGTACTGGTCGTGGCGCAGCGAGCGCGGCGGGAGCCTCCGCGGCTAACCCGCCCGCTCGCGTCTCAGCGTCCTGTTCCTCCCTGACACTGGAGTCACGACCATGCGCATCTTCAGCGGCATCCAACCCACCGGAACGAAGCATCTCGGCAACTACAGCGGCGGCTTCCGACAGTACGCGGCCACACAGGAGGAGGGCGAAGGCTTCTTCTGCATCGTCGACCTGCACTCGATCACCGTCGAGTACGACCCGGAAGACCTGCGCGCCTCGACGCTCGACCTCGCGGCGATGCTCTTCGCGACCGGGCTCGATCCCGAGCGCTCGACCGTCTTTGTGCAGAGCCACGTCACCGCGCACGCCGAAGCGGCTTGGCTCCTCTCGGCCGTGGCGAGCTACGGGCAGCTGGCACGCATGACGCAGTTCAAGGACAAGAGCGGGCGTCAGGAATTCGTGTCGGCTGGGCTCTTCACGTATCCCGTGCTGATGGCGGGCGACATCCTGCTCTACCAGACCGACCTCGTGCCGATCGGCGACGACCAGCGTCAACACCTCGAACTCGCGCGCGACGTCGCGGAGCGCTTCAACGCGCGCTACGGCGAGACGTTCCGTGTGCCCGAGGGCCGCTTCCCCGAGCTGGGGGCGCGGATCATGGACCTGCAGGAGCCGCAGAACAAGATGGCGACGACCGGCGGGACGGCGCAGGGAACCGTCCTGATCGTCGATCCGCCGGATGTGATCCGGAAGAAGTTCAAGTCGGCGGTGACGGACTCCGAGCGCGACGTGCGGCACGACCGCGCCGCCAAGCCGGGCGTGTCGAACCTGATCGAGATCATGTCGGTCGCGACCGGCGAGCCGATCGCGGACATCGAGTCGCGCTAGGCTACGGCCAGTTCAAGGAGGACGTCGGCGAGGCGGTCGTCGCGCTGCTCGATCCGATCCGCGAGCGCTACGACGCCCTACGCGCGGACTCGCGGGAGCTGCAGCGGCTCCTGGCAGTCGGCGCGGAGAAGGCGCGCAAGGAGTCGGAGCCGACGCTCGCTCAGATGTACGAGCGGATGGGCTTCGTCCTGCCGCACACCGGGCGCCATTTCGGCGCCGCGCGGCCGCGCGGGCTCTAGAGTCGGCCGGCTGCACTGCTGGAGCCCGCCGCGCCGGTGGGCGGGCTCCTCGTCCATCGCTCGATCCGGTTTCTAGTCGTCCGTCACGGTGACCGGCGCGTACGTGTGGTAGCGCGCGCAGCTTGGTTCAAAGCCGTCCCAGACGCGGAAGCGCCACGTTCCGGCCGCGGGGAAGACAACACGCGCACGAAAGACGCCCGCACGCGCCGTCGGCCGCGCGGCGAACGACCGCCACGAACCGTTCCCGCGGCGGATCTCGACGCGGGGCTTCGCTGCAGGGAGCAGCGTGCGGCCGTGCTGGAGGGGCGTCACCTTCACGTCCCAGACGAGGTTTGTCGGCAGCGAGCTGAGCTTGACGGTCGCCCAGCAGCCGGCCTGTGCCGGCGGGACGACCGCGAGTGCCGCGAGCGCGGCGGTCGTGAGCAGGAGCCTCTTCATTCGGATCCTCCTGTGAGACGATTCAACCTATCGGCCCTCTTACACCCGCGGCCCGCAATGGGTTCCCGTGGCGCGGTCGGTGGGTGCTAGCGATCTCTATATCGCCCTAGTAGACTCGGCGCGCGGCGGTGCGGCGGGTCCGCAGAACTGCCTGCCCCGCGGCAGTGCAAACCATGTAGGGGAGGGTGAGCATGAGATCGACCAACGGAATGCGGCGGCGTGCGCTCTTGCTGGTCGTCGCCACCGGCGTCGCAGTGGGCGTCGTGTCGGCAGCGTCGAGCGCCAAGCCGTCTCCAGGCTTCCTCACGACGAAAAGCGCGCTGCTCGCTCCGGTCGCGGCGGGCGTGGAGGTCATGCCGCTCCTGAACGTCGGCGACACCGTCGGCGGCTACAAGTTCGAGTCGATTCCGGACGGGATCGCCGTCTCCCGGCACAAGGGCCATGACGGGATCAAGGGCGAAGAGGTGAACATCTTCGTCAACCACGAGACGTCGCTCGTCCCGTTCCCGCCGACGCGCGTCGACTTCACGAACGCGCTGCTGAGCAAGCTGACGCTCAACCGCAAGACGGGCGGCACGATCGCCGGCAGCTACGCGATCCCCAGCAGCGCCAACTACCAGCGCTTCTGCTCGAACTTCCTGGTCTCGAAGAAGCAGGGCTTCAAGCACGACCTAGTGCTGATCGGCGAGGAGGCCCGCGATTGGGTGAACCGGACAGGCACCGCATACCCGGCGACGCCGTTCGCGGCCGGTGCCGAGCAGCCGGGCGTCGTCGTCGCGTACGACGTCAAGTCGGGCCAGTACCGCTCGATCTATGGCCTGGGCCGGTCGAATCACGAGAACGCCGTCGCGCTGGAGAAGTACCACAAGCCGGTGATTCTCACCGGCGACGACACGTTCGACGCGCCGGCGTCCCAGCTGTACCTCTACACCGCGAAGAACGGCGACGACGTCTGGAATGACAAGGGAAAGCTGTACGCGTTCGTGTCCGACATTCCGGCGATCAATGACTACGGCGACATCACGTCGGCCAACTCGACTCACGGCCACTTCATCGAGGTGCCGCGGACAATTGCCACGGGGAAGAAAGCCGACGGCAGCGAGGTCAGAGCCTCCGACTTCGGCTTCGCGGCCCCGCCGGGGGGCATCTCCTTCGACGGTCCGCAGTGGGTGCTCGAGTCCTGGAGCAACGCCAACAACGTGTTCCAGTTCATCCGGATCGAGGACATCGCCTACGACCGGACCCAAAAGAACGTCGTGTACTTGGCCGACACCGGCGAGCCGCGGGCGATCGCGGACGTGACGACCGGCAGGCTGAAGCGCGGCCCCTCGGGAACGACGGGTCTCTATCCGAATGGGCGCATCTTCAAGCTCGTGCTCGACAAGAAGAATCCGCTCGAGGTGGACAGCCTCTCGATCCTCCCGGGCGCCAATTTCGACGGCGCAATTCCGGCGTACGGCAACGTGAACGTCGCGCACCAGCCGGACAACGTCGAGACAACGAAGAAGGCACTGCTGATCACCGAGGATCCGGGCGGTCACAACCAGGGCGCCACGGCCGCGCGCGTCTGGCGCTACGACCTGAAGACCGGCGCGCTCGACGTCGTGCTCCGAGTCGACCACAGCTCCGATCCGACGACGCCGAAGCAGGCGCTCGGAAACTGGGAGTCGAGCGGCATCGTCGACGTCTCGAAGTCGTTCGGCCAAGGCATGTTCCTGATCGACGTGCAGGCGCACGGCTGGGAGCTCGAGACCCAACCGAATCCACCCGGGCCGACCTCCGCGCGCGAGAACGGCCAGCTCCTGCTGGTCAAGATCCCGGGGACGTAGATGACGAACCAAGGAGGGCAAATGAAGGGGAGAGCACGGAGAGGTAGCGTCGCTGCCGCGTTCGCGGTTGCCGGACTCGCCGCAATCGCGTTCCTGGCCGCCGGCGCGACACCGAGCGCGAGCGGTGGGGCCGCAAGACCCGCCGCGAAACTCGCCAAGGATTGCAAGCTCGAGCACGGCGCCAAGCACGTCGTGTACCTGATCTTCGACAACGTCCATTTCCTTCGGGACAACCCGAACGTGCCGTCCGACGTGGAGCAGATGCCACACCTGCTCAACTTCATCCGCAACAACGGCACGATGATGACCAACGACCACACGGTCCTCATCTCACACACCGCGAACGGAATCCTGACCAACCTGACCGGCATGTATTCCGACCGGCACGGCCAGGCGGTCTCGAACTCGTACCGCTACTTCAAGGCTGACGGCACGACCGGCTCCTCGTCCTCCTTCAAGTACTGGACGGACGCAGTCGACGGCGGCAACCCTGCGACCGTTCCGCCGACGCCGTCGGCGGACACGAAGTTCAACATGGTCACCGGCGACTCGGGCTCGCCGAAGAACACACCCGCGCCGTGGGTCCCGTACACGCGTGCCGGCTGTGACTTCGGCGCGACCGCGCTCGCGAACGTCGTGCTCGAGAACAACACGGCGGTCGCCTTCCGGGCCGGGCCGACCACGCTCGCGGCCGCCGCGGCTGCAGGCGCGACGAACATCAAAACGGCGAGCGTCTCCGGCTTCTCGGCCGGCATGTCGATCACGATCGACGCGACTCCGAACGCCGAGTCGGCAACGATCGCGACCGTCGGAACCGCCGGAGCCGGCGGCACCGGCATCACTCTCACCGCGCCGCTCGCCGCTGCTCACGCGAGCGGGGTGACGGTCTACGGCCCGACCGCGACCGACCCGGCCGGAGACATGTCGACCGTCTTCGGCGAGGGCTCGCCGGAGTGGAACGAGGGGAAGGCATCTCAGCAGGCCAACCCCGGCACCGCAGCGCGGAACGTCGCGCAGACCGACTTCGTCGGGCTCGCGATCCACTGCGCGAAGGGCTCCAAGAGCATCTGCGCCGGCAACTCGCACGCGCGGACGGATCCGCTGCCCGACGAGCCGGGCGGCTACACCGGCTTCCAGGGCCTGTTCGGGGCGAAGTACATCAACCCCGCGATCAACCACGGCAGCCCCGTCGTGAACAAGCTCAACGGGCAGCCGATCACCGACCAGTTCGGCCAGCCGGGCTTCCCGGGCTTCGACGGACTGTTCGCGACCACGACCCTCTCCTACGTCGCGCAGATGCAGGAGGCGGGCATACCGGTGACGTTCGGGTACATCTCCGACACGCACGATCAGCACGGAGTCGCCGGCGAAATCCACGCAACGCGTGGCCCGGGCGAGGCCGACTACGTCCAGCAGTTGCAGGCGTACGACGAGGCGTTCGGCCAGTTCTTCGACCGCCTCGCCGCCGACGGCATCACGAAGCAGAACACCCTCTTCGTCTTCACGACCGAGGAGGGCGACCACTTCGCGGGCGCGATCCCGACCCCGGCGGGCTGTGACGGCGTCAATGTTCCATGCCACTACAGCCTCGAGGGCGAGATCAACGGCAACCTGGCCGGCCTGATGGCGACCCAGCAGGGGATCACGACGCCGTTCACGGTCCATTCGGACATGGCGCCGACGATCTACCTGAACGGCAACCCGGCGCGGACGGACCCCGTCACGCGGGCCTTCGGTCGCGGAGTCGGGGCCCTGACGGCGACGAACCCCTACACCGGGGTGAACGAAAACATCACCGCCGCCCTGGCCGACCCGATCGCGATGAAGACGCTGCACATGGTCACGGCGGATCCGCAGCGGACACCGACGCTGACGATGTTCGCGTTAGCGGACTACTTCCTGTTCGCGGCAGCGCCGAACTGCACCTTGCCGTGCATCAGCGTGCCGACGACGCCGCCGACGAACACCTTCGCCTGGAACCACGGTGGCCACCAGCCGGAGATCGCAACCACGTGGCTCGGCCTGGTCGGGCCGGGCGTTCGCCAGCAGGCCAACGACGACACGACCTGGGCCGACCACACGGACGTGCGTCCGACGATGCTGAGCCTGCTCGGCCTCGAGGACTCGTACGTCCACGACGGGCGCGTCCTGACCAACGCGCTCGAAAACCACGCGCAGCCACACGCGCTCCGCGAGCACCGCAGGTCGATCAAGCAACTCGGCGACACTTACAAGCAGCTGAACGCACCGTTCGGGCAATTCGCCATGAACATGCTTGCGGCGTCGACGAAGGCGATCAAGAGCGGAACTGCAGCCGACGACAGCCGCTACACGTCGATCGAGGACCAGATCGCTTCGCTCACGTCAGCACGTGACGCACTGGCGACGCAGATCCGGAACGCGCTCGACGCGGCCGCGTTTGGCGGTCCTGCAATCAACGTGCATCAGGCTCGCGACTGGATCGCGCAGGCGCAGGTCCTGCTGAACCGGTCAGCCGCTCTGGCGGCAATGACCTGAGTCTCGCCGTTTCGGAGGGCTCGAGCCCGCGCCATCGGCCGGGCTCGAGCCCTTCGGGCGTCAGGCGGGAATCTGCGTGTCGTACCCGGCCGCAACGGCCGCGACGCGCTCGAGCCACGGCGTCGCCTCGAGCCGCTCGAAGATCTCCCGCGCCTCCGCCAGCAGCGGCTCCGCCTCAAGGCCTCGCCCCTGCTCCGCCAGCAACGCTGCATGCTCGAGCTCAGTGAGCGCCAGCCAGAAGGGCGTCTCGAGCTTACGGAAGCGAGCGGCTGCGGCCGCGAAGCCGGCCTCGTCGGCAGCGAGCTTCGCGCGGAACCGGCGCGCGTGCGCGTCGAGCAACGGCGGTCGCTCGCCTCGGCGTAGAGACTCGATCATCCCGAGGACCTCTTCCACCTTCTCCACGTCGCCGAGCTCGTAGGCGGCTTCGAGCGCCTCGACGACGCTCAGCTTCACGGTGAGGAACGTGATCCCGAGCTCCCTCGTCGTGAGGACAGGCTCGAGCGCTTCGAGCGCCGCACGTGGGTTGCCTTCGCTTCGCAGGACCTGCGCCTCGTGGAACCGGTATCCCGTCGATGCCTGGATGTCGTCGACGTCCCGCAACCACGCCGCATCCTCGAGGCGCGCCCGCGCATCGGCAAGCTTGCCTCGCGAGCAGTCGACCGCGACGAGGTGGATAGCCACCGTGTCGGGGGCTCGGATGCCGCTGCCGGCGACGTCGTCGAGGTCCGCTTCCCGCCGGAAAGCCTCTTCCCAGCGGCCCAGCAGCACAAATGAGCTGATCGGACCGGCGAGGAAGATCGCTTCCCAGACGCGGTCACCGACCCGCCGCGCGAGCTCGAGCCCGCCAGCCGTTACCTCGACCACAGCCGCGTAGCGGTCGGCCGACTCGAACACGACCGCCAGGTTGTTGCTCGCACGGATCGCCGGCGCGGGAAGATCGTTCACGCGCGCTGTCGTGAGCGCGCCCTCGAGCAGGATCCTGGATTCCTCGAGACGGTTCGTGCGCGTGAGCAGCACCGCCTTGCTCGTCAGCGCCTGTGCAAGGATCTCCGGCAGCGCGAACGCCTCCGCCAGCTCGAGGGCGAGCTCGAGGCGCACCGTAGCCTCCTCGTGCTGGCCGTTCAGCATCAGGAAGCGCCCGAGCTGCGCCGCGACCTCCGCGACCTCGGGATCCGGATCCTCGCCCGCGAGCTCATCGAGCGCGCGTTCCAGCCGTTCGACCGCTTGGGGCGTGTGGCCCGCGCGGAAGTCGATCTCGGCCAGAATCGAAGCGACCCGCGCCGCCTGCCGCGTCAGGCCCTCCGGCTCGTAGACCGCGAGCGCTTCGCCGAAGAGCGCGACCGCTTCGTCCCCGCGCCCGCGCCGCCACGCCATGCGGCCGGCCTTCTCGTCGAGCTCGGCCCGCACGAGCGGCTCCTCGGCCAGCTCGGCCGCCTGCTGGAAGTAGCGCTGCGCCTCCCGCGCTGCCGCAAGCGAGGCGGCGCGCTCACCGGCGCGCCTCAGCATCTCGCCCGCCTTCGCCTTGATCTCGCCGGCGTCCTCCGCGTCCGGGACGGATTGATAGGCGTCGAGGTAGTGGGACGCAAGCACCTCGACGACCTCGTCCTCGTCCGCGAACGACGTCTCGAGGTGCGCCGCCGCCGCGAGGTGCCGCGCGCGCCGCTCCCGCTTCGAAAGCGTCTCGTAGGCGACGTGCCGCACGAGGTCCTGGAGGAAGCCGTACTGGCCGTGCTCGGGCGAACGCGGATCCGCCTGCAACCCGAGCAGCTCCTTCCGGACGAGCGAGCCCAGCAGAGTGTCGAGCTCCGCATCGGCGAGATCCGAGAGCGCCGCGACCGCCCGCCTCGTGAAGGTCTTCCCGAGCACCGCGGCGTCCTGCAGCAGGCGCCGTTCCTCGGCCGGCAGCCCGTCGAGCCGCGCGGCGATCAGGGCGTGCAGCGTCTGGGGCACGTCGAGCGCCTCGATCGTGCCCACCGGCCGGTAGACCGCTCCCTCGCGGACGAGCGCGCCGCGGTCGAGCAGCATCCGCACGGTCTCGACCGCGTAGAGCGGGATTCCCTCGGCGCGCTCGAGAATCTGGCGCCTCACCTCCTCGGGCAGGCCCGGAACGAGACCCGTCAGCAGCTCCTCCATCGCTGCCGCCGGGAGCGGCTCCAGGTAGAGGGACGTGAAGTTGCGCCGGCCGGCGCCCCACGTCGGGCGCCGCTCGTGCAGCTCGGGCCGCGCGAGCGTGACGACGAGAATCGGCGAGTTCCGCGACGAGTCGAGCAGGTACTCGACGAAGTCCAGCAGCGAGTCGTCGGCCCACTGCATGTCCTCGAACGCCATCAGGACGGGGTACGTCTCGGTGAGGCGCTCGAAGAACAGCCGCCAGGCCGCGAAGAGATCGTCGCGCTCGTAGCCGACGCCCTCCTCGAGGCCGACGAGGTGGGCGAGCCGCGGCTCGATGAACCGCCGGTCCTCCTCGTCGGCGAAGTGCTCCGCGACGCTCTCCTGCAGCTTCAGGCGCGCGGCCGCCGGCTCATCCTCCTCTCCGATTCGGGCCCGCATCCGCACCATGTCGGCGAGCGCCCAGTACGTGACGCCCTCGCCGTAGGAGAGGCAGCGGCCGCGGTGCCAGTACGTGGTCTGCGCGATGCCGTCGAAGTACTTGTAGAACTCCCACGCCAGGCGCGACTTGCCGATGCCGGCGATGCCGGTGACGGAGATCAGGTGCGCGCGGCGGCCGCTCTCGCAGTCGTGGAAGAGGTCCTTGATCAGCCGGAGCTCGCGATCGCGGCCGACGAACGGCGCCTCCAGGCCCTGCGACTTCAGCGAGCCGCGCGTCCCAGAGACGACCCGCAGCGCGCGCCAGACCGGTACGAGCCCCGCCTTGCCCTTCAGCTCGTGCACCCCTGCTTCCTCGTAGACGATCGCCGCCTCGGTCGCGCGCCGCGTCGCCTCGCCGACGAAGACCTGGCCGGGCTCGGCGATCGACTGGATGCGCGAGGCCGTATTGACGAGATCCCCGGCGACCATCCCCTCGCCCTCCGCGCCGATCGTGACTGCAGCCTCGCCCGTGAGGACGGCCGCCCTCGCGCGCAAGCCGCTCGCCCCCGTCTCGTCGCCCAGTGCCGTGACCGCGGCGACGAGGTCGAGCGCGGCCCGGACCGCGCGTTCCGGGTCGTCCTCCGTGGCCGCGGGGGCGCCCCACACGGCCATGACGGCGTCGCCGATGAACTTCTCGACGGTGCCGCCGTAGAGCGTGATCAGGCGCCGGCAGGTGTCGAAGTACCGCGTCAGCAGCTCGCGCGTCTCCTCCGAATCGCGGCTCTCCGACGCGGCGGTGAAGCCGACGAGGTCGGCGAAGAGGACTGAGACGATTCTGCGTTCGGCGATGGGAGTCGCCGAAGCGGGCACAGGTGCTACGACGGGCGCGGCTGTTGTGTCGTCTGCGAGCACCGTTCCGCACTCGGTGCAGAACCGCATTCCAGGATCGTTCGCGGTCCCGCACGCAGGGCAGGCCCGAGCCAGCGGCATGCCACATCCGCCGCAGAACTTCGCGTCAGCACGGTTCTCGGTACCGCAGTTCGAGCAGAGCGTCAATTCACCAAGACCCTACTTCTGAATCGTCTTCGCGACAATGCTTTTCAGCTGCGCAACTTCGTCCCCGGTCAGCTCCCGCCACGCCCCCGGCGCGAGGTCGTCCGCGCTGACGCCCGCGTAGGCGGTGCGATGCAGACGCGTCACCGGATGCCCGACCGCCTCGAGCATCCGCTTCACCTGGTGCTTGCGTCCTTCGTGGATCGTCAGCTCGACGCGTGACCGTGCCAGCCGCCGCACGCGTGCAGGCGCGGTGCGGCCGTCCTCGAGCTCGACACCGGTCTCCAGCGCACGCAGCGCAGCATCCGAAGGCTTCCCGTCGACGTCGACGACGTACGTCTTCTCGACGCCGTAACGCGGGTGCGCGAGCCGGTGCGCGAGCTCGCCGTCGTTCGTGAGGAGCAGCGCGCCCGTCGTGTCCGCGTCGAGCCGCCCGACGGGAACAATGCGCGAGAGGTGCTTCACGAGATCGACGACGGTCCGGCGCCCCTGCGGATCGCTCGCGGTCGTAACCACGCCCGCAGGCTTGTGGAGCAGGACGTACGCGAGCTGCTGCTTCGCAGCGGGCTGGCCGTCCACCTCGACGCGGTCGCGTGCGCCGACGAACGTGTTGAGCTTTCCCGGCTCGCCGTTGACGGTGACGCGTCCCGCCTTGATCAGCTCGTCCGCCTTCCGCCGCGAAGCGACGCCGGCCCGCGCGAGATACGCGTTCAAACGCACCGGGTTATTGTCCCCGCATGCCGCACTACATCACGCTCATGCGCTGGACGTCGCAGGGCATCGCAGGCCTGCCCGCCTGGCGCGAGCGTGTCGAAGAGGGCGAACGGATCATCGAGGAAGCCGGCGGGCGGCTGGTCGGCGTGTATGCGACGCTCGGGCGCTACGACGTCGTCGAGGTCTTCGAGGCTCCCGACGACGAGCACGCCGTCGAGATCCTCATGAAGCTCCAGCGGTTCGGCGCCGAGCACACGGAGACGTTGCGGGCCTTCACGCGTGACGAGGCCGAGGAGATCATCCGGCGGCTCTGAGGCAGAGGGACCCGGTCGGCCCGCAACCCCCTGCGGGCCGACCCGGCCGCCCTCCTCCCTCATTCCCCAGTCGCGGGGAGCCCCTTGGTCAGAGCTTCACGGAAAGCGGCGCCGCGCACACCGGAGATAGGTTGAGGCCGACCCGAACGAAAGGCTAGTTTCGCCTCCCGTGGACGACGAGCGTCGGCATATCGCACGCCTTCTGGTCTCGTGCCCCGACCGGCACGGGATCGTCGCCGCGGTCTCGGGGTTCCTCTTCGACAGCGACGCGAACATCCTCAGCTCCGACCAGCACTCCACCGACCCCGAGGGCGGCACGTTCTACATGCGGATGGAGTTCCGCCTAGAGCGGCTGCACGAGCGGCGGGAGGAGTTCGAGCGCGCGTTCGCGCAGAAGGTGGCGGAGCCGTTCGCGATGGACTGGCGGCTGGCCTACGCGAGCGAGCCGAAGCGGACGGCGCTGCTGGCGTCGCGGGAGGATCACTGCCTGCTCGACCTGCTCTGGCGGCGGCGGCGCGGCGAGCTCGACGCCGACGTCGTCTGCGTGATCTCGAACCATCCGGATCTGGAGGCAGACGTCGCGGGCTTCGGCGTCCCCTACCACCACGTCCCGGTGCCGGGAGACGGGAAGGCCGAGGCGGAGCGGCGCATGCTCGAGCTGCTCGCAGGCAACGTCGACCTGGTCGTGTTGGCGCGGTACATGCAGATTCTCTCGCGAGATTTCCTCGACCGCCTCGAAGTCCCGGTGATCAACATCCACCACTCCTTCCTGCCGGCGTTCGTGGGCGCCGACCCGTACCGCCGCGCGCGCGACCGCGGCGTGAAGATCATCGGCGCGACCGCGCACTACGTGACCGAAGACCTCGACGCGGGCCCGATCATCGAGCAGGACGTCGCGCGCGTGTCGCACCGCCAGGGCGTCGAGGAGCTGGAGCGGATCGGCCGCGACATCGAACGGGTCGTGCTGGCGCGGGCCGTCAACTGGCACCTCCAGGACCGCGTGCTCGTGCACGAGAACCGAACGGTCGTCTTTTAGCGCGAAGAGGTGGCTGCCGTGGCGAGCGGCCGTCCTCGAATGACGCGACCATCAAGCATCCGCGCGCCGTAAGCGCAGAAATTGACGCCAGAAGCCGCTGTTCGCACGCTCGTCTCGCTCGCGCTGCCGCGCTGCGACGTCGTCGAGGATCCGCTGCATGTTCTCACGCGCGGCCCTGCTCTCTTCGGCGGCACGCCGCATCCGCTCTCTATCCTCAGGCGTCGGCTTCTTCATCGTCGCCTCCAAGCAGGTTAACGATGTCGTAGACGTGAGCGTCAAATCGGCATAAACAGCTTTCCGATCCCTTGCAGCAAGGCGAGGATCTCGCGTAGCTCGGGATCGTCGCGTCTGCTTCGCATCGATGAATCGTCGCGGCGGCTGGCGGCGACAGCAAGATGGCTGAGATGGCCGCGTCCGCAGTCAAACGTTCGCGGACGGCGTAGGGAGCGCCGCCGCGCACTCGCCTCCGCACGGCTTTCAGAAGTTCGAGCGTGCTCGTACACGAGAACCGCACGGTCGTCTTTTTGGAGCATGTCCCGTAGCTCGTAGAACTTGAGGCGGCGGTCCTCTGGCCTCGTCCGTTCCGTTGGGGAGCGTGCGAGGCGAGTCATTCAAGGCGAAGGGCAAGCACGACCGGGAGCGGGTCG
>WNGA01002347.1_pt1 | contig 28882 bp, 16 predicted proteins | sample 5400061 | NCBI WGS metagenome assembly WNGA01 (sample SAMN13153366, study PRJNA577476) | soil metagenome | isolation source: 100 cm soil or saprolite under grassland replicate 2 | place: USA:California | collected 2016-06-15
ATCATAGCCGAGCGCTCGCCACTCGGCTTTGGGCACTGGGCACTGGGCACTGGGCACTGGGCACTGGGCACTCGGCACTCGGCACTTGCAGTAGTCTGAACCCGGTGATTCGCCCCCGCCGAACGCTCACGTGGGCCTTGCTGTTAGCGCTGCTCGTCGCTCGGTCGCCGCTCGACCGCGACATACGCGCGCAGAGCCGAACCGTCCGGCCCATCCTCATTCTCGTGTCCCTTGACGGGTGGCGCTGGGATTACTGTGCGCGCTTCTCACCGCCCGCCATCAGCGGCCTTGCGCGGCGTGGCGTTGTGTCAGAGGGACTGATCCCGGCCTTTCCGTCGAAGACGTTTCCCAACCACTACACGATTGTGACGGGACTCTATCCGGCCCGGCACGGCGTCGTGGCCAATACCATGCGCGATCCCGCGTTGACAGGTGTGTTCTCGATCCCCAATGTCGCTGTGCAGCAGGACACGCGGTGGTGGGGTGGCACACCGCTATGGGTCACCGTTGAGCAACAAGGGCAGATTGCGGCGACGATGTTCTGGCCCGGAGCCGATGTGGAAATCGCCGGCGATCGACCGACGTTCTGGCGGAAGTTCGACAAGAGCCTTTCGAACACTGCGCGGGTGGATCAGGTCATCGAGTGGTTGCGTCAGCCGGAATCGACACGTCCGACGTTTCTCACGCTCTACTTCGACGAAACCGACACGGTGGGCCACGAGTTTGGCCCGGACACACCACAAATGCGGACGGCCGTCGCGCATATCGACGCAGCCATCGCCCGGCTCGTTGCGGGCGTGGACCAACTTAGGCTGAGTGCGCGCCTGAATTTGGTCCTGGTGAGCGATCACGGGATGTCGCAGAGCGCGCCGGATCGCGTAATCCTGCTGGAGGATCTCGTCGACATCTCGACACTGGATGTGATCGACTGGTCGCCGATTCTGGCCATCGCGCCTCGCACCGGTTCTGTTGACGATCTTTATCGTGCGCTCAAAGACAAACATCATGCGTTGCAGGTGTTCAAGAAGGAGGATTTGCCGGCACGCTATCGTCTCTCGAATCATCCGCGCTACCCGCCCATCATTGGTCTCGCCGATGAAGGGTGGGAGATCACCACGCGTGAACGACTGGCCCACGCGAAGGAGAGGAACGGCGGCGATCATGGGTACGATCCGATGTACCAGTCGATGCACGGCTTGTTCATCGCGGTTGGGCCGGCGTTTCGGTCAGCTATGACGACGCCACGATTCGAGAACGTCCACGTGTACGAGCTGCTTTGCCGGGTCCTCGGCATTCGTCCCGCCTCGAACGACGGCGATCCCGCCGTGACGCAGGGCTTCTTGAAGCTGGCTACAGCAACTCCCTGAGCTCCCGCAGTGTTCGGCCCATTCGCACGACTTGCCGCGGCCGCTCCAGCGCCGATGCCAGGGCCGGGGGCAGCGGAATCTCGTGGCCGACGAGCGGCTCGACGACCTCGCGGAATTTCGCCGCGTGTGCGGTGGCGAGAAACACGAGAGGGCCGTCGTTTCGAGCTTCGCGCGTGCCCAGGTAGCCGATTGCCGAGTGCGGCTCGGCCAAATAATGATGCTCCCGCCAGAGCTCGCCGATCGCCTTCCGCACGTCGTCATCGGTGTGCACCGATGTCGCGACGATGCGCCGCATCGCCGCCACATCATCGCGAAACAGCCATCGCATGCGCTCGACGTTGCTCGGATCGCCGACATCCATCGCGTTCGCTAACGTACCGACGCTCGCTTTCGGCTCGTAGATGCCGGTTGCGAGGTAGCGGGGAACGGTATCGTTCACGGTCGTTGCCGCGACGAATCCACCGATCGGTGCGCCGAGCTTCCACGCGAACAGGCCCGCTGTGAGATTTCCAAAATTGCCGCTGGGCACCGACAGCGTGGCGCCCGGGAATCGAACGGCGGTGTAAACGTAATAGAACATCTGCGGCAGCAGGCGGCCGATATTGATTGAATTGGCCGACGTCAGTCGCGCGCGCAAGCGAAGAGATGCGTCGTTGAAGGCTTCCTTCGCGAGCCGCTGGCAATCGTCGAACGTGCCGTTCACGGCAACGGCAACGACGTTGCCGCCCAAGGTCGCAAACTGCGCCTCCTGGACGCGACTGACCTGGCCTTCCGGAAAGAGCACCACGACGCGTGTGGCCTCGACGCCGAAGAAGGCCTGGGCGACCGCGCTGCCCGTGTCGCCGGAAGTGGCGACCAGAATCGTCAGCGCTTCCTCCTCAGCGTGGAAGTGCGACATCAGCCGTGCCATCACGCGCGCGCCGACGTCCTTGAACGCAAACGTCGGCCCGTGAAAGAGCTCGACCGCCGATACGCGCACGTCGACTGGCGTGATGGGCACGGGAAAGTTCAGCGCGTCGGCCAGGAGACGTGAAAGGTCGGCGACAGAGATCTCGTCTGAAAGAAAGCACGAACCGACGCGGGTCGCGACATCGACAAGCGGCGCCTCACGCAACGCCGAAAAGAACGCCGGCGATGGCGAGGGGATCTCGAGAGGGACAAACAAACCGCCGTCCGGCGCCAGTCCCGAGAAAAGCGCCGTCCTGAAGTCCACAGGCGGCGCCTGGCCGCGGGTGCTGACGAAGTGCATCACAGGACCGGAGGGCTGGGCTGAAGCCCCGCCACTACGATGACAGTAACCCCAGCGACGCCACTACAGGGACACCACGCGCGCACCAGGACCGCCCACGCGTGATGTCCAGAGATCGGCGTCGTGCCCTGACGCCTCGCGGTATGCACCTCTCATCGCCTCACCTGCAGCCTGTGCGCGTTCCAGCCCCACGCACAAGGCAAACATCGAAGGGCCCGCGCCCGAGAGTCCGGATCCGAGCGCCCCGGCCTCGTGAGCGGCACGTTTGACGGCATCGAGGCCCGGAACCAGAGGTGCCCGCTTAGGCTCGGCGATATGGTCCTCGATCGAACGTGACAAGAGCGCAAGGTCGTTCAGAAAGAGGCTCGCCACCAGCGCGCCCACATTCCCCCACTGACGCACCGCGTCCCGGAGCGGCACGCGATCGCCGAGCACGGCCCTGGCGGCGGACGTTTCGACCTCGAGATGCGGATGGAGCACCGCGCAGGTAAGTTCATGGGGCACTGGCAACGGCACGAGATCGAGCGGGCTCACGCTTCGCGCCAGCAGGAACCCGCCGTAGAGCGAGGGCGCCACGTTATCGGGATGGGCGGAGCCACAGCCCGCCACCTCGCCCGCCATCGCACAGTCGAGCAACACTTCGATCGACGCGGGCCTGCCGAGGAGCTCGTTGACGGCCACGACCGCGGCCACCGCACTGGCTCCGCTGCTGCCGATGCCGCTCGCAACCGGCATGCCTTTCTGAATTCTCAGGCTCACACCCTGCACCGTGCCGAGCCGAGCGAGCAGCGCCTGCGCGGCCGTCGACGCGGTATTGCGCGAGACGTCGCGCGGCAAACGGCCATCATCGCCATCGATTGAGGCAATCTCGACACCGCTGCGATCGATTGGCGCGGCGATCACGACATCACCGGGCGCGTCGAGCGCGAAGCCGAGCACGTCGAACCCGCAGCCGACATTTGAGACCGTGGCCGGCGCAAACACCGCGATCACGATCGGTTGCTGCTCTTGAACATGGGCAACGCATGTTACTGCGAGAGTCGAAATTGCGCAGCCGCGCCAAAAAATCGCAAGCAGCACGCGAAGGATTCGTTTATCCTTTGATTTCGAGATGAGCAGCAGCGCCAGCCGCATCCGCAGCGCCACGGTGGGCTCGTCGTGGACATTGACCGAAGCCACCGAGTTGTACGACATCGAGCGCTGGGGCCAGGGCTACTTCTCGATCAACGACCAGGGCCACCTGCAGGTCCACCCGACGAAAGATCCGGCGCGAGGAATCGACCTCAAGAAGCTGATCGATCGCCTCGAGCATCGCGGTCTCAGCGCACCAATTCTTCTGCGGTTCACCGATATCCTCAAACACCGGCTCGGTGAGATCCATTCAGCATTTCAGGCCGCGATTGCGCAGCATCAGTACCAGGGACGCTACAGCTGCGTTTACCCCATCAAAGTCAACCAGCAGCGGCAGGTCGTCGAGGAGGTCCTCAACTTCGGCCGGCAGTACGGCTTCGGCCTCGAAGCCGGCAGCAAACCCGAGCTGCTGGCGGTCGCCGCCCTTGCCGAAAACGACACGCCAATCATCTGCAACGGCTTCAAGGACGCCGAGTTCATCGAGATGGCGATGCTGGCGCAGAAGATGGGCCGCTTGATCATTCCGGTGGTGGAAAAGTACACCGAGCTCGGTCTCATCCTTCAGTACGCGGAAAAAGTGGGCGTGCGACCGAACATCGGGATGCGCGTGAAGCTCGCATCGCGCGGCTCCGGCCGGTGGCAATCCTCGGGAGGGTTTCGCTCCAAGTTCGGCCTGACCGTCACGGAGATTCTCCGCGGCGTCGAAGAGCTGCGCAGTCGCGGCATGGAGGACTGCTTCAAGCTGCTGCATTTTCATCTCGGCAGCCAGATCACGCATATCCGCATCATCAAGAACGCGCTCAACGAGGCCGCTCGCGTCTACTGCGAGCTGGTCAAGCAAGGCGCCGGACTCGAATACATGGACGTCGGGGGCGGATTGGGCGTCGACTACGACGGCTCGCAGACCAACTTCGAGTCCTCGATGAATTACACCCTCCAGGAATACGCCAACGACGTCGTGTATCACCTGCAGACGGTGTGCGACGAGTCAGGCGTCGATCACCCGACCATCGTGTCCGAGAGCGGCCGGGCCGTCTCCGCGTATCACAGCATGCTGATTTTCAACGTGCTCGGAACGATCGGGTTCGGCGAGGAGAAGATTCCGACCGCGGTCAAGGACGAGTTCGAGCAGCCGCTCATCGACCTCATCGAGACATATCACTCAGTGACGAAGCGAAACGCGCTCGAGGCGTATCACGACGCGCAGCAGGCGCTCGACATGGCCATGAACCTGTTCAGCGGCGGCTATTTACCCCTCGAACAGCGCGCGCACGTCGAAAATCTCTTCTGGGCAATCTGCGAGAAAATCCGCAGGCTCACGCAGACGATGGATGAAGTGCCGGAGGATTTGCAGTCGCTGCCGGATCTGCTGTCGGACACGTATTTCTGCAACTTCTCGCTGTTCCAGTCGATACCGGACAGCTGGGCGATCAAGCAGCTCTTTCCTGTGATGCCGATCCACCGGCTGACCGAACAGCCGGTGAACCACGCGGTGATCGGCGACATCACCTGCGATTCCGATGGCAAGATGGAACGCTTCGTCGATCGGCGCGATGTCAAGAAGACGATTCCACTCCACCGGTACAATGGAGAGCCGTATTTTCTCGGCGTGTTTCTCGTCGGCGCGTATCAGGAGATCCTGGGCGATCTCCACAATCTGTTTGGCGATACGCACGCCGTGCATGTGACGCTCGCCACCAACGGCGGCGACGAAGGCGAATCGGCTCGTGTGGAGCACATCATCAAAGGCGACACCGTCAACGAAGTGTTGCGCTACGTTCAGTACGACCCTGAACTGTTAATGGGCAAGCTGCGCCGCGACGTGGAAATTGCCGTTCACGCCGGACGTATGGAAGATCAGCAAACAGGACGCCTCCTCAAATTCTATGAAGAAGCGCTTGATGGTTACACCTATCTCGAGGATCCAAATGCGGATTAGCGCGGCCCGCTGGGTCGCGCATGCCACGCTTCTCATCGCCTGCACCGCCACTGCCGCCCCCGCGTGGGCGCAGCAGACGCGCGCCGAGGAACTCGCGCAGCAGCAGGCGGCAAAGAGCAAGCAGCTCAGGCCGAACACGCCGAACAAAGGTGAGCGCTTCTTCGAATGGCTCGAAGACTACACGACGAGCCCGAACCAGCTGTACGTGACCTTTGGCGGCGTGTACCGCACGGGCGGGTTTGCGCCCGGCGTCGGCTGGCGCCATGCCTTCGGCCGCGCCCGGTTCAATATGGGAGGCGCATGGTCGATGCGCAACTACAAGATGGCGCAGACCACGCTCACGTTGAAAGATCTGGCGGGCGACAAGCTCGACCTCGATTTCAATGCGAGGTTCCTGGACGGCACGCAGCTGCCGTTCTACGGAATCGGGAACGAGACGGTGCGGGCAGATCGCGCGAGTTTCGGCCTTCGAACGACAGAAGGTGCCGCCCTCGCCACGATCAAGCCTGTGCGCTGGTTCAGGGTTGGCGGTGGCGTGGGAGGCGAGCGGCACAAGGACCGTCGAGGGGTGGGAGCGCGGCATCCATCGATCGAGCAGGCGTACAGCGCGCTGACCGCGCCGGGGTTGTTTTCAGAAACCACTTACACGCGCACGACCGCGTTCACGGCAATCGACTGGCGCGAATCCCCTGGCTACACCCGTCGCGGCGGGCTTTATTCGGTCGCCTTTCACAACTACAAAGAGTCCGACGACATCTTCACCTTCAGGCGTGTTGACATCGATCTCCGCGAGTTTGTTCCGCTGCTGAAGGAGCAATGGGTGCTGGCGTTCCGGGCATTCGCGCAGATGACCGACAACGACGCCGGCCATGTGATCCCCTATTACATGCTGCCGTCGCTTGGCGGCCATCTGGCGCATCGCGCGTATTCAGATTTTCGGTTTCGCGACAAGAACCTTCTGCTCCTGAGCGCCGAATACCGGTGGCTGCCTTCGCGCATTCTCGATCTGGCGCTGTTTGTGGATTCAGGCAAGGTGGCGAGCTGCCGTTGCGATCTCGATTTCGACGGTCTCAAGACCGGATACGGCATCGGCATGCGTTTCCATGGTTACACCTTCACGCCCATACGCGTCGATGTGGCCCATGGAGACGAGGGATTTCGGTTCCATTTCACCGGCGGTGTGGCGTTCTAAAGCCATCAAACAGCAAGGACGGAGAACGAGGCATGACGCTCAGACTCAAGACACTCGGTGCGCTCGCGGTGATCGCCCTCACGGCCACCACACTTACGGGGCAATCGCGGCGCTTTTATAGCGACGACCCCGTCTCCCGCGTCGACGACACGCAGGACGCGTCGAAGGTGCAGCCGAAGCCGATCAACCTCGCGTACGACGAGAGCATCAATCTGTTCGGCGACCCCGGCGACCCCGACATGAATCGCCGCGCGATGAGCATCAACACGATTGACGAGGTGCCCGACTCGAGCTGGTTCACCAATCGCATCGGTACCCGAGCGATGACGGCGGACGAAGTCGCGAAGGGCCCCGACACGACGAACGGTCCGGCTCCGGGTCCGTGGACGGTAGCTTCGGGCAAGAGCGACGGAATCACGCCTGGATTCACCATTCTCGACACCGCGGGCACACGCTGGTTCATCAAGTTCGATCCCCCGAGCTGGCCCGAAATGGCGACGGGCGCGGAAGTCGTCTCCACGAAGCTGTTTTACGCGCTCGGCTACTACGTGCCGGAGAACTACATCGCGAAGATGTCGCGCGAGGCGCTGGTCATCAACGAGCGGTCGCGCATCACCGCCGCTGACGGCGGCGAGCGTCAACTGACCAAGGGCGACATCGATCGGCTGCTCGTCCTGGCACGAAAAGACTCGGATGGATCGTACCGCGTAATAGCAAGCGAGGGGCTCTCCGGGAGGCCGCTCGGCGGGTTTCTCTACACGGGAACGCGTCCCGACGATCCGAACGATGTCGTCCCCCACGAGCATCGACGCGAGCTTCGCGGGTTGCGCGTGTTCTCTGCGTGGACCAATCACGTCGATACCAAAGCCATCAACTCTCTCGATACGCTCGTCACCGAAAGCGGGCGTGCCTTCGTCCGTCATCACCTGATCGACTTCGGATCGACGCTGGGCAGCGCGTCCGTCAAGCCCCGCGACTACGAGGAAGGGTTCGAGCACATCGCCGACTCAGGGCCGACCGTCAAAGGGATCGTGTCGCTCGGTTTGTATGTGCCGTCGTACCATCTCGTCGATTACCAGAAATTCCGCTCCGTCGGCCGCTTCTCCGCCGACCGTTTCGATCCGCCCGAGTGGAAGGCGCGCGTGCCCAATCCGGCGTTTCGCCGCGCGCGCCCCGACGACACCTTCTGGGCCGCCCGCCGGGTGATGGCCTTCAGCGACGATCTCATTCGCGCCGCCGTGCACGCCGGCAAGTACAGCGATCCGGCCGCCGAGAAATACATCGCCGACACGCTGATCGCGCGGCGCGACGCGATTGGACGCGCGTGGCTGACAAACGTGAATCCGATTGTCTCGCCTGCGCTCGACGGATCAGGCGTCTTGACGTTCAGCAACGCCGCCGCGATCGCTGGTGTTGTCAAATCCGCGACGACATATCAGACGACGTGGCAGACCTTCGACAATGCGGCGGGAGCGGCAACGCCCATTGGTCAGCCGGTCGGCTCGAACACCGAGCGCGTGCAGGCGCCTTCCGGTCTGCCCACTGCGGCAGGTGCATTCGTGGCCGTCGATATCAGCGCCGCCAACCCGCAGTACAAGTCGTGGACGCAGCCGGTGCGCGCATATTTCAGGCGCGACGGTGGCAACTGGAAGCTGGTGGGGTTCGAGCGGCTCCCCGACAGCCCGCAAAAACGCAATACGACGAACACGACGAAGTAAGGGCGGCAGCCCGGGACTTCGGTCTTCGCCGACGCGGGCCACTCGGCGGAACTGAAGTTTCGCACCACACGCCGGCCCGCCAGAGGCATGTCGCGCGGGACGACTGACACTGCTGCGGCGGTAGGCCGGCGATTCATCTCACACCATTCGCAACAGGCGCAGTGAAGGAGCAGCGGCCATGGCCACACAGTGGTTGAACGTCTACATCGATCAGAATGGGGTTTCGCCGGCATCTCAGTTGGTGAAAGCGAGCGATATCGCGCAGCTGAATGCGGCCACCGTCCGTCTGCTCGAATCCGACCGCAGCGGCCTAGTGATCATCACGCACAGCGGACTGAGCTCGTACGGCGACTCCGAGGTGTACCTGAAGATCAATTTCATGAACGGCACCTTCCGGTACTTGTCGGCGCCGCTTCACACGCCTGTGGAAGTGGCCGATGTCGCCTCGCTGGAGCTCAACATCCTGTTCCTGGTGGGCCCTTCGGGTACGCAATACCGAGCACTGGTGAATGCGCACTGCGTGTACGAAGTGCCCTGAACATGCGACGGCTCCTCATCCCGGGAAACAGTCGCGTGCTGCTGGTCGCGAAACCCTTTTGAACGCTACGCGCGCGCCATGTGCCGGCGCCGTTGTTCGAAGAACCGGCGGCACGCGCGATCGAACCGCTCCTGCAGCGGTTTCCGCGTCTCGTTCGCAAGCGGGCCTAACCGCAGCCAGGCGGCCTGCGCGCTGCGCACTTCCTGTTCGGCCGCGCGGTGACGCGCCTCGTCGGCCTGGCGCGCGGCTGCCGCGCCCATCGTGTTGGCCGCCAGCGCTTCCCGCCATTGCCGCGCCAGAATCTCCGCCGGCGACAGGTTCGCGGACGGCTCCTTGCTGTCGGGCGGCATCAGCGCTTCGACCTTGTTCACGAGCTTCTCCATCTTTCGACGAGTGACGTCGGGGTCGAGCTCGGTGTTGCGGAAGGCGTCGGGCCAGCGTGTCACGAGCGCCAGGAGCGCCGCATTCACGCGATCGCTGAGCGGAGCCAGCGTGTGCCGCGGAAGCTCGGGGCCCTGCAGCCACCGGGCGCGCGCGGCCTGCACTTTCGCATAGAGGTCGTCGGGCATTGGCGCGTCGCCGTCGCCTGCCGACCCGAGAGACTCGAGCTCGGCGACCGCGGTTTCACGATCCGCGAGCTTGCCCGCCACCGCCGCCTGGTCGCGGTTCTTGAAGCGTTCGAAGAACGCATCGCAGGCGGCGCGAAACCGCTGCCACACCGCCTCGGACTTGTTCTTCCGAACCGGCCCGATTTTCTTCCATTCGATCTGGAGCTGCTTGATGCGATTGGCGGCCTTGTCCCATTCGGTCGACTGTGCCAGCTGCTCGGCTTCGGCAATGAGCGCTTCCTTCTTCGCGAGGTTCTCCGCCCATTCGTGCTTGCGCGTCTTGAGATCGTCCTGTCGACGCGTGAAGAACCGGTCGCACGCGGTGCGGAAGCGTTCCCACACTGCCTTTTCATGTCCGCGGGTGACGGGGCCGACGCTCTTCCACTCCGCCTGCAGTGCCTTGATGGCATCGGCGGTCCGCACCCAGTCTGTGGAATCCTGGAGCGCTTCGGCGCGAGCGCAGAGCGCTTCTTTCTTTTTCAGGTTCTCCTGCCGTTCCGCGGCCTGTTGAGCAAAGTAGTCCTTGCACCTTTCGTACACCTGATCCTGGGCGGCTTTGAAGCGCGTCCAGAGCGCCTCGGCCTGCGATCGAGGCGCAGCCGCAACGTTCTTCCAGCGCTCCTGCAGCGCACGCATTTCCGTTGCGGCTTTTTCGGGCTCGTTGTCGGCAATCGGGATGAGCGCTTCCATCTTGGAGCAGAGCTCTTCCTGCACCTGGACGTTCGCCCAGCGCTTCCATTCTTCCGCGTCGCGCATTTCCTTGATGCGCGGCGTCACCGCGGCACGCGCAGCCTGCAGCCGCACCGTGAGATCGTCGCGATCCTGTCTCGACGGCAGCGGCCCCATCGTCCCGATGGCGAGTTTGGCGTCTTTGAGAATTTTCTCGGCGTCCTTCAGCGTCAAGCTCTCGGACGCGGCGCGTGTCTCGAGATCCTGAACGGTGGCCTGGAGGCGATGCAGATTCTCCTGCTGCGTCTTGGCGCGGCCCTCGCGATGTTCCTGCTCACGCGGCTCGAGCGTCTGGGCTGCGGCTTCGTATCGCGCGACGAGCTCGGGGTCGAGCTCGGACTCGCGTGCGATCGCCTGCCACTGTTTTTTCAAGGCATACCACTGTGACCGGATCGCCCCGTAATCTGCATTTGCCGCGAGCGCTTCGATCTCGGTGACGATTGCCGGCGCACGTGAGGCCAGCTCGCGCGCGGCGGCTCGGCGTTCGTGCCGTTTCTCGGCCGCGCGGCAGGCCGTCTCGAAGCGCTGCTGCAGATCGCCGCTCCAGTCTTCCGGCATCGGCGGCATGCCTTCCCAGGTGGCACGCGCGACCGCGAGTCGATCGAGCACGTCTTCGCCGCTCAGGCTCTCGATCTCGGTGCAGAGCGCCACGCGTTCCTCTTGATCGCGCGCGAGCTCGCGCGCGCGGCGTTCGGCGGCGGCGCGTTCGGCCTCGTCGGCCGCAAGCCGCTCACGCACCTTGTCCGACAACTGTTCAAACCTCGTCACAATCTCGGAACGAATCTCCACATCTGCCAAGAGCTCCACCCACGCCACGCGCAGCGCCGCATACGTCTGACGCACGCTCGTGATATCCGGCGCGGCCGCGATGGCTTCCATTTGATCGGCGAGCTCGCGCGCGCGCTGCTGATCGGGCTCGCGGTATTCGATGGCGGGCGGTGTCGCCGCAGGCGCCACCGCCTGCTCGCGCTCTCGCAGGATGACGCGGGCGCGTTTCTGAACGGCTTTTGTGCGAGCTCGTTGCGAAAGCGTGGTCAGCGTCTCGTCCGATGGCGACGTCAGACGCTCGAGCGCGGCGACCGCGGCGTCGGCATGCTCGCCGCGCGCGGCGACGGCTTCGAGCTCGATTTGATCAGTCAGTTTCGTGACGGCGATGAGCCGTGTGTCGGCATCCAGAGCGTGGCGCGCAATGCTGCCGAGCGCTTTCTCATCCGTCACGTGCTCGACGGCCGTCTTGCGAACGGACTCGAACCTCGAACCGCGCGCCGCGGCGGTCAGCTCGCGTTCGCGTCCGAGCGCGCCAAGCTGAGAGACGGCTGCACGAGCAGACCGTTCGTCGCCGGTTTCAGCAAGCGCGCCGATGCGTGAGAGCGCCTGTTCTTTCACGGCACCGTCGGTTTCGTTGCGGATGATCGCCGCGAGAAGCGCGGCGTCGGACACGCGCGCGATGGCGGCCCGCCGCACACGCGCATCAGGATCGTCGCTTGCCAGTGCGGCAAGCGCTTCCTGATCGGTGTCTTCGATGTCGTGCAGCCCTTCGAGTCTGACGGCGGGATCCAGGTGCTTCCATTTCGGTTGCGGGCGGAGCTTCTCGAGCAGTCCCATGTCGTTCGCCTCAGCGGGGACGAATAGTCCCGCCGAGCCCAATGATGTACTTGCGTCGCGACCGACGGCTCATCCATGGGTCGCAGCGAGAGCCCCTGATCCTACCAAGGTTCGAACGTTCCAGCGTTCCAAAGTTCCAACGTTGCAAGGTGCCGAGGTGCCAGCGTGCCGAGGGTGTTGCCAAATCACATCACTTCATCTACATTAGTTGATATGAAGGAGGCCGCAGCGCTCTTCCGGCTGCTTGGCGACGAGGCTCGCCTTCGCATGCTTCGCGTGCTGGCGCGCGATCGCTTCAACGTCACGGAGCTGACGGGCATCCTGGGGCTGGCGCAATCGGGCATCTCCCGGCACCTCGGCCTTCTCAAGGAGGCGGGACTGGTCGTCGAAGACCGAAGCGGGGCCTACAACTACTATCGCCTCGCACCAGATGTTCGCGAAAACGGGAACGGCGCGCTGTGGTCGGTGCTCGAGAGTCAATTTACCGCCGGCGATGCCGCCGCCACGGTGCGCGCGGACGAAGCGCGGCTGCAGGAAGTGCTGAGGCTGCGGCGCGAGAACTTCGACGCGCATACCGGCCCCGATACCCGCGACGGCCGGCAACTGGTGCCGGGACGCAGCTGGGCCGCCTGGGCTCGCGCGCTCGGTCACCTGATGCCGGACCTCGAAGTGGCGGACATCGGCTGCGGCGAGGGCTATCTCTCCATTGAAGCCGCGCAGTGGGCGCGCCACGTCACCGCGATCGATCGCTCGTCGGATGTGCTCGCGCGCGCCAAGGCGCTCGGGGCGAGACGCCGTGCCGCCAACATCACCTGGAAGCGCGGCGAGATGGAGAAAGTCCCGCTGCCCGACGGTTCCGTCGATCTCGCGGTGCTGTCGCAGGCGCTGCATCATGCGGCGGATCCGGCGATCGCCGTCAAGGAAGCCGCCCGGGTCGTACGCGACGGGGGACGTGTGCTGCTGCTCGATTTACGTGCGCACGAGGAAGCCTGGGTGCGAGAGCAGCTTGGCGACAGGTGGCTCGGCTTCAGCGACGAAGAGCTTCGATCCCTGCTGGAGAACGCGCGCCTCACCAAGGTGCGCGTCAGCGTCGGATCTCGCAGGGCAGGCGATCCGTTTACCGTTCTTGTTGCCAGCGGCGTCAAGGAACGACGCAGAAAGCCGCGCACATGACCGATACGCTGCAGTTCCTCCACGATGCGCTCGCTGAACGCATCCTCGTGCTCGACGGGGCGATGGGCACGATGATTCAACGGCTGAAGCTTTCGGACGAGGCGTTTCGCGGAGAGCGCTTTCGCGATCACGCGCACGCCCTCAAGGGGAACAGCGATCTGCTGGTGCTCACGCGCCCTGACGATATCGCCGCTATTCACTCGCAGTATCTCGACGCGGGCGCGGACATCATCGAGACCAACACCTTCACGTCGACGTCGATCTCGCAAGCGGATTACGGACTCGCCTCTCTCGCCTACGAGCTGAACGTCGAAGGAGCGCGCGTCGCACGCCGCGTCGCCGACGAATGGACGACTCGAACGCCGGACAAGCCACGCCTCGTCGCTGGCTCTATCGGCCCGACGAACCGCACGCTGTCGATCTCACCGGACGTCAACAACGCGGCGTTCCGGGCGTCCACGTTCGATGAGCTGCGCGCCGGCTATCGCGAACAGGCGCGCGGTCTCATCGACGGCGGCTGTCATCTGCTGCTGGTCGAAACCATCTTCGATACGCTCAACGCAAAGGCCGCGCTCGTCGGCATCGAGGAGGCCTTCGACGAGACGGGCGTTCGGCTGCCGTTGATGATTTCGGTCACCATCACCGACCGCAGTGGACGCACGCTGTCGGGTCAGACGCTCGACGCCTTTTACGTGTCGATCGAACACGCCGGGCCCTTCAGCGTGGGGTTGAACTGCGCGCTCGGCGCGCGTGAGATGCGGCCGTACCTTGCCGAGCTCTCCCGCATTGCCACGTGTTACGTGAGCTGTCATCCGAACGCGGGACTTCCGAACGCGTTCGGCCAGTACGACGAGCTGCCGGACGAAACCGGCCAATTACTCCGTGAGTTCGCGGCAAGCGGCTTCGTCAACATCATCGGCGGCTGCTGCGGCACGACCCCCGATCACATTCGCCAGGTCGCGGCGGCTGTCGCCTCCGTCCGACCGCGCTCGGTGCCTGCACCCGAGACAACGCCGTTTCACGGATTGCCGCGCTATTCGGGACTCGAGACGCTCGTCATCCGGTCCGACAGCAATTTCCAGATGATCGGCGAGCGCACGAACGTGACGGGATCGAGGCGCTTCGCACGTCTCGTGCGGGCACACGACTGGGCAGGAGCCGCGGCGATTGCGCTCGAGCAGGTCCGCGGCGGCGCGAACGTCCTCGACGTGAACATGGACGAGGGCATGCTCGATTCCGAGCAGTGCATGACCGAATTTCTGCACTACATCGCCACCGAGCCGGAGATTGCGCGCCTGCCCATCATGATCGACAGCTCGAAATGGTCGGTCATCGAAGCGGGGCTCAAGTGTGTCCAGGGGAAAGCCATCGTCAATTCGATCAGCTTGAAGGAAGGGGAAGCCGACTTTCTCGAGAAGGCCCGAAAGGTTCGCCGCTATGGCGCCGCGATGATCGTCATGGCGTTCGACGAGCGGGGCCAGGCTGACACCGTGCAGCGGAAGGTGGCGATCTGCCGGCGGGCGTACGACCTGCTGACCGGGCGCGCCGGCGTGGATTCGTCGGACATCATTTTCGATCCAAACGTTCTGGCCATCGCAACAGGACTCGAAGAGCACAACGATTACGGCAAGAACTTCATCGAGGCGGCGACGCTCATCAAGCGCGCGTGTCCCGGGGTGAAGATCAGCGGCGGCATCAGCAACCTGTCGTTCTCCTTCCGCGGCAACGACGTGGTTCGCGAAGCCATCCACTCGGCGTTTCTCTTCCACGCGATCAAGGCCGGCCTCGACATGGGAATCGTCAACGCGGGCCAGCTGGTCGTGTACGAAGACATTCCACGCGATCTGCTCGAACACGTCGAAGACATCATCTTCAACAGGCGGCCCGACGCGACAGAGCGGATGGTCACATTTGCCGAACAAGTGAAAGGCTCGGCGACCAAGCGCGCCACGGATCTCGCGTGGAGGGCAGGCACGGTTGAAGCGCGGCTGGCACACGCGCTGGTGCACGGGGTCGTCGATTTCATCGAGGCCGACGCCGAGGAGGCGCGTCAGAAGTACGACCGGCCGCTGTCGGTGATCGAAGGGCCGTTGATGGACGGCATGAAAATCGTCGGCGAGCTCTTCGGCGCGGGCAAGATGTTTCTTCCGCAGGTCGTGAAGAGTGCGCGCGCGATGAAGCGCGCTGTCGCGTATCTCGAGCCGTTCATGGAGCAGGAGAAAGCAGCGCGCATCAGCGCCGGTCACTCCGATGCCGGCGGCGCCCAAGGACGGCTCGTCATGGCGACTGTCAAAGGCGACGTGCACGACATCGGCAAGAACATCGTGGGCGTCGTGCTCGGATGCAACAACTATGAGGTGATCGATCTCGGTGTGATGGTGCCAGCGGATCGCATCCTCCAGGAAGCGGTCGATCGCAACGCCGATATCATCGGTCTCAGCGGATTGATCACGCCGTCATTGGACGAGATGGTCTACGTCGCGCAGCAGATGCGGCACCGCGGCATGACCCTGCCGCTCCTCATCGGCGGCGCGACGACCAGCCGGCAGCACACGGCGGTGAAGATTGCACCCGAGTATCAACCACCCGTCGTGCACGTCCCCGATGCGTCGCGCGTCGTCGACGTGGTGTCGAGCCTGTTGAGTCCAACGCAGCGGCGCGGCTTCGAGGCGGCGAATCGCGGAGAGCAGGAGAAGCTGCGCGATCAGTACGCCGCGCGTCGCGAGCGGCCAATCCTCAGCTATGAGGAAGCGCGGCGCAATCGGCTGCGGCTCGATTTCAGCGACGCGCCTACGCCTGCGTTCACCGGCCGCCGCGAAGTGGACGTGGACGTCGCCGAGCTCGTGCCGTACATCGACTGGACGTTCTTCTTCGCTGCATGGGAACTGAAGGGACGATTTCCGGCGATTCTCGATCACCCCGTGCACGGTCAAGCCGCGCGGGATTTGTACGAGCAGGCGCAGAAGCTCCTATCGCGCATCGTCAGCGGCAAGCTGCTGCGCGCGCGCGCCGTCTATGGGTTCTGGCCGGCGACGAGCGATGGGGAGGACATTGTCCTGTTCGCAGACGGCGTGCGCTTTCCGATGTTACGGCAACAGGAGGTGATCGCCGACGACAAGCCCAATCGATCGCTCGCCGACTTTGTTGCTCCCATTGAAAGCGGGATCACCGATTACATTGGCGCGTTTGCGGTGACGGCCGGCGTCGGCATCGATGAGCTCGTGCTGCGCTTCGAGCGCGAGCACGACGACTACTCGGCGATCATCGCAAAGGCGCTCGCCGACCGTCTCGCCGAAGCGTTTGCCGAGTACCTGCATGCCCAAGCGCGCCGCGACTGGGGATTTGGAGTGCGTGAGCAGCTCAGTCCTGAAGAGTTGATTGGCGAAAAGTTTCAGGGCATTCGGCCGGCGTTCGGCTACCCCGCTTGTCCCGATCACAGCGAGAAGGCGCGCCTGTTCGACCTGCTGCAGGCACCGCGCATCGGTATGAACCTCACCGAGTCATTCGCGATGACACCCGCCGCATCCGTGAGCGGCCTCTATTTCTGGCATCCGCAGTCCCGCTACTTCGTCATCCAGCGAATCGGCGCCGACCAGGTCGACAGCTACGCCAAGCGCAAAGGCCTGAGCGTCGCCGACGTTGAACGTTGGCTGCGGCCCGTGCTTGCTTACGAGACCGTGCTGGTCTGATATCGCGTGTTCAGAACACCCTCGAACCCTTGAACCCTTGAACCCTCGAACCTTTGAACCCTTGAACCCTCGAACCTTTGAACCCTTGAACCTTTGAACCCTTGAACCTTTGGAAGGTTACCAATCACACAACCACCAACCCGCCACTTTCTCTCCGCCCGTGTCGCACGGCTCGCGTTGGATCACGACGCCTGTCGGATCCACGCCGTTCACCTTCCGGCCGGCAATGGCTTTGTACTCCCGGATCCGTTCGAAATCCGTCGAGACAACCTTGATGGTCTCGCCGCTTAGATACGTCAGGATGTACGCGCGCCAGTAGTCGGCGAAGGCGATCGTGACGCCGCGAGCTTCGAGCCGCGTCTCGATCTCCCGCATCGGCGCCGGAGGCGGTACGGCGACCGCGCGCGCGAGCACGCGCACGTGATCGGTCACCGAACAGAGCGCCAGGAGCAGCAGCGCAATCGCCGCCACGCGACGGGTCAGCGGCCGCCGGTTCGCGTGCAGCATGATCGCGGCAAGGCCGATTGGCACATACAGCACGAGCAAGCCGTAGCGCATCGTGAAGGGGCTGATGGGCCGGGTCAGTGCATATGTCCCCGCCGCAATCGCGCCGATCCCAATGAGGTAAAGCGGAAACAACCAGGATCGCCGGTCGCTGACGATGCGGCGGCTCTCCGCGACGATCAGGATGAGGGCGAGCGCGGCAAGTGCCGCCGCCAGCGGCGCGAGTCGATCCCACCCCACAGGCACGTCGCTCGCCATACCGAGCGTGGTCGGTGTGATCCGCTGGAAACCAAACGCGGCGGGTATGAAGTCGCCGACGAGCGCCCGAAAGCGCTGGCCCAGCTCACCGGGATCCCAATGCACCCGCTGCACGGCCAGCGCGAACGTATCCTGACCGCCCGTGTCTGCCGGCTGGCCGGCGGTGCCAGGCCCGAACAGATCGGCGTACGGCTTGAGCGCCTGGACGCCTGTGAACACGATGGCGAACGAGATGATGGCCGACACCCAATCGATCACCACGGCGCGGATCTGATGTCGCGACTCGAGAACGTGCGCCGCCGCGAGCATGGGCAGCGCGTACATCGAGAACTCACGGTTGAGAAATGCAATCGCGAGGCATGCGCCGAGCGCCAGCGGCCGCCGTCGCACCATCCAGAGAACGAGCACCCAGAGAAACGGCTCGATGTTCCCGCCTTGCGCTTCCACCAGGCGCGACGACGTCACGACGGGGGCTATCCAGAATGGGCTGCTCGCAGCGACAGCCGCCCAGAGACGTAGTTCCGCATCCCGGACGAGAAGCTTCAATAACAGGAGGCCCGTCGCGAGGTTCAGCGCAACCAACGCCCCGCGCAGGGCCATGACCGTTGGTCCCAACAGCGCGATGAACGGCGCCGCTACCCACGCCTCCACGGCGAGCATGTACTCCTGTCCGTAGAAGAAGAGCGGCCTCGCTCGTCCTTCGGCGAGATGTTTGGCCATCAGGCCGACAATCGCCTGATCCGAATTGAAGTAGCTCTCCTCCCACGCCAGAAAAAACCAGGATCGCAGCAGGAGAAGGGCGACGCAGACCAGAACCGCAGGCCCCCAGTGGTTCACCCATTTCTTCTGGTCCGAACGTTGAGGCATGATGCGTCGGGCCTGAATGATACCAGCGCCATTTCTGCCCGGCTGCCCGTCCGCGCTCGATCGAGCCGCGTGGCTTGTCGTGTCTCAGAGTGGGATCGGCGCGGTTCATTGGCCGCTCACGCGTCTCGCCTTTGTCCTGTACTTCATTCCAGCGCTCGCTGTCACAGGCGCGGCTCTGTGGGCGTGGCGGACGCCGCGCGCCAATGTCCGCGCTGCCGTATTTCTCGCGACGCTCGCCGCGCATCCGCCGCTAGCTCTTTCGGTTGCCCCTCTGCTTCTCGGAAGAGAGTCGCATTCGCCGCTCGAACGAGGCAGGACGAGGCTCGTATGGCTGCGCGCCGCGCTCGTGATCGGCGGGGCACTGGCGATTCTGCTTTGGGCCACACCGCTGTGCAAGGTCCACCGAGGCGCCGACGTGTGGGCCATCGTGCGGGCCGTCGCGGAGACGATGAGACTGGCCGCCGGTCCAATCGTCTTGATGCTTGCCGCGCTCGAGACGCTGCGCCGGCCAGGCGCGCGGGAGACCCGCGTGGGGTGGAGCGTCTTTCTGGCGGCGTGCACTGCCGTGTTTCTGTTTCAGGATTTCGACGGCCGGCTGACGCTGATACCGGCGGCGGCGACGCTCTGGTGGCTCGCTGCGCGCGCCGCGTGGTGGCTGATCGTCCGCAGCGCGTCGATCGCAGGCCGAGTGGGCGCGGCGCTGCTCGTCGTGCTGGTGCCCGTGTTGCAAACCGCCACCGTGCTAGCCGCGCAGCCCTCCTCCGACCGCAGCGTGCAACCAGCCGCAGGCGACATCTTCCACGCGCTCGATGCGATGTGGACTCCTGCGGCAATCGTTGCGGAAGACGCGGCGCACGACCTTGCGGTGTCGCTGTGGAGAAGTCAGGCGAGCTCGCGCGCCTCAACGCTTCAGTTCGTCGACGTCCAGGACCCACGCATCGGCGAGAACGTCGCCGCGCGGCCAACGTATGCGTTCGCGCGCGGTGCCAGGCGACTCATCGAACGCGGGATATGGGCTGGTCCGATTGATCTGCCAACCTCTCGTGGCAACAGCGTGCTCTGGCGCGCGCTTGTGGCGGCGGGCTGCGAAACGCTGTCGTCCGAGTGGCGCGACGTGACGGACGTCGGTGCCACGGGTCAGGTGAGCGCCTGGTTCTCACACGGAGGTGCGGGCCCTCACGTGGTCCTGTACGCGGTTGTACCGCGTGAGGGAGCTATTACTCGAGTGGGATGGAGCGATGCCGCGAACACTGGGTATCTTGCGATGGGCTTCGATTTGACGGACCCTGCGTCGCGCCGTTTGCTGGACGAGACCGCGGCCAGCGATGCCTTGCCGTTGTCACTCTTACCGACAGGGGCGGATTTCGTCGCGAAGCTTCGCATCGAACACGTCGAGCGCACTGGCGGCGCGCTGCTCGTGACCTTCGACGTTCCGGCGGCGAAGCTGATCGCGCGTCGTGAGCGCACGGCGCAGGACACCGCGGTGCAACTCTGTCGGTCATCTCGAGATCTCCCGATCGTCGGATATCGCGAAGCGCCGCGCGTGGTGCACCTCGATGTCTCGGCGCCGGAGGTTGTCGGCCGCGGCTGGTATGGGCAGGAACGCGTGGGCGATCTGAAATTTCGCTGGACCGCCGCGTCCCGGGCCGAGCTCCGTTTTCTCGCGGTGCAGCCGGCGCCCCTTTCGTTCCATCTCACTGTGCTCGAGGCGGCCGGTGGAGGTGCGCGCGACGCGACGAGTGTTGCCCTCAATGGCGCGGCGGCACGCTGCAAGCCGACCGCCGCTGGATGCGAGTGGCTGCTGCCGGTCGAAGCCATGGCAGCCGGGCTGAATGTGCTGACGCTCGAAGCGCCGGTCGTTGCCGGATTGACCGCCGGCCCGAGAGGCCTCGGCCTGAAAGTGACCGGAGCGGAGTTGTATCACCTGGGTCTGACGGGCCGCGATTTCTTGCAGCGAACGCGGTGACGAGTGGGGCTTGCGTTGCGCCGAAAGGCGGAACCTTTATCCGGATGATTCAGCAGTGAGCGAACGCGTGCGTTGTAACGCGCGGCAAACCCTCGGAGCATCCCGTTCCAGCATGGCCGAAAAATGCGCCGAAGGCCGCTTTGGCAGATCTGATGGATATGCCCGGATCGCCCAACCCGCTACGAGACAGCGCCGCAAGTTATCTTGCTGGTGGTAACCGCCATGGCCGGAGGCGCATTTTACCGGGATGCGACGGGGTTTGGCCGCGCGTTGCAACACACGCGGAGCGACATCGGACGAACTATCCGCGTTAAGTCCCGCCGGAGCCGCAGCGGCGTGGCGCACGCCGCGCTCCTCGGTATCAATGCTTCTCACGAAGCTTCACGTTCTCCCGCAGCTTGAACCGCTGAATCTTGCCCGTCGCTGTCTTCGGCAGATCGCTCACGAAATCCACCCACCGCGGCCGCTTGTAGTCGGCCAGCCGCTCGCGCACAAACTGCTGCAGCTCCTGCGCGAGCGCGTCGCTGGGCGCGAATTCCGCGCGCAGAACGACAAACGCATGCGGCTTGACGAGGCCGTCGTGATCTTCACTGCCCACGACCGCGCATTCGAGGATCGCCGGATGCGCGACGAGCGCGTTTTCCACTTCGATCGGGCTCACCCAGAGGCCGCCGACCTTCAGCATGTCGTCGGTCCGTCCCGCGTACCAGAAGAAGCCGTCTGAATCCTGCGAGTACTTGTCCCCCGTCCGGATCCAGTACCCCTGAATCGTCGCGCGCGTCTTCTCGTGCTTGTTCCAGTACGCCGTGCACGTGGAGTTGCCTTTCACCAGCAGATTGCCAATTTCGCCGGTCGCGACCGGTCTGTCGTTCTCGTCGACGATCTTCGCTTCGTAACCGGGAATCACCAGGCCGCTCGAGCCCGGTCGAATCGCGTCGGGGCGATTGGCGATGAACATGTGCAGGGCTTCCGTCGACCCGATACCGTCGAGGATGTCGATCCCGAATCGGTCTTTGAAGCGCTCGTAGAGCGCCGCCGGCAGCGCTTCGCCGGCGGAAATGGCCAGCCTCACGCTCGAAAGATCGAACTCCTCACCCGTGTCGCGCCGATAGGCCAGCAGCATTCCGTAGCCTGTCGGAACCGAGAACAGCAGTGTCGGCCGATGCGCTTCGATGACGCTGTACACGTTTGCCGCTGAGGGCTGCCCTGGAAAAAGAATCGTTGTCGCGCCAACCGAAAACGGAAAATACATTCCGTTGCCGAGACCATACGCGAAAAACAGCTTCGCCACGCTGAAGCAGCGATCGCGCTGGTTGATGCCCAATATCCCTTTCGCAAAGAGCTCCGCCGTCACCACCATCGCCTCATGGCGGTGAACACATCCCTTGGGCAGACCTGTGCTGCCGGACGAGTACATCCAGAACGCCGAATCGTCTTTGCAGGTCCGTGCGGGCTGAAAATCAGCGTCGGCGTCCTGCAGAAGGTCGTCAAAAGACTCTGTGCCCGCCGTCTTGTTGCCAATGACGACGATGTGACGCAGATGGTGGAGCCGCTCGGAAGGAATGGCTGCAATCTTCGGCAGCAGCGCCTCGCTGACGACGAGCACGCGCGCACGCGAATCCTCCAGAACGTATTCGTAATCTGCCGGCTTCCAAAGCGTGTTGACGGGAACAGCGACGGCTCCGCACTTGATGGTGGCGAAGAAGCTGTAGACGAACTCGGGGCCATCGAGCGCGACCATGACCACGCGCTCTTCGGGCCGGACGTCCAGGCGACTGCGAAGCGCGTTGGCAAACCGGTTCACTCGTTCGAGCAGTTGCGCATAGGTGATTCGGGCCTCGCCGCACTCGATAGCCACGCATGCGCCGCCGCCCTCGAGAACGTTGCGGTCGACGAAATGCGATGCAACGTTGAAAGCCTCCGGCACCGCAACAATGGGCGCATTCATCGCGGCATTCACCTTGGTCCTTGACGGTATTGCTCCAACAGCGTTCGATACTCGAGATCCTCGATCCGCTCGCCGACACCGGACGTAATCACGCGAAGCACGCGCCGTGCCTGACTGCGTCCAGGCGAATTTTCCGGCGCGTTCGCGGCACGCGCGAGGCTTCCGAGGCGAGCATGCAAGTGCGCGAGCGTCGCTTGCCGCGTGTCAGCGTTCTGTAAGCCGGCTTCGAGATCGAACACCTCCCGAAGCTGCCCGAGTTCGGCCTCGTCGTCCGATCGCTCGCGCGCGAGCGCTTTCTTCACCTCGGGCTGGCGTGAGAGGTCGGCGAGGCGCGCCTCTTCCCGCGCAACGTCGCGCAAACCCTTGAAATCTGCGACAACGTTTTCGAGTGCGTGCATCGTCTCGATGTCGCTTGTCGATGCGCCAATCAGCCGCTGCTCTTTTTCGAGATGGCGATCGAGAAATGCGTCGTCACGCACGCGCGCACCCGATTTGATCGCTTGCAGCTCGAGCCATTCAATGGCGTCGAGCGCGACCTCGTCAGGCGGCAGCGTGTGTCCACCGGTGAAAATCGCCAGGCGATGGGGCGATTTCAGCGAGCGATCGAGCTGCCGCATCTCGACGTAGTTGAAATCCTCCGTCCCGGCGGTCGCAAACACGGGGAACGGGAGGGTTGCGCGCGGCCGGCTGTCGGGATACGCGGCACTCGACGCGATGACGCCTGCAATCTTGCTGGTTCCGAGTGCCACTTGCAGTGCCACCCGCGCTCCGCCGGACATGCCGGTCAAGTACACGCGGTCTGCGTCAATCGAAAACCGCTGTGCGAGATCCGCGGACATCGCCCGAACGGCTGCCGCTGACACGGCCCACGACCCGTTTCGTGAATTGTTCGAGCCCGCGACGATGTAGCCGTACTGTTCGGCGGCCGCCCGGTACTTCTCGACCATCAAGCGCCCACGCGCGCTCGGATGAAATGCCATCAGCACGCTCCAGGATCGCTCGGGCGAGTAGTTCGACGGCAGGTAAAGCGCGTATGTTTGCGCGGAATCGCCCGCGCACGTGACGCTGTCGACAATCGTCCCGCGGGGCAGCTCTTGCGCGCGCGCAAACGAGGCGCCGGTCACAAACAGCAGAAGCGCCAGAGTCGTGATCGGCGATGCCATCGCGCTGAACCGGATGGTCAGTCTGATAAATCGACGCGACGATTCAACGTCACGAAGTCGATCTCGACGCACCCGTCACCACCGCTGACATCGAGGGCGAGCGTGTGGCTCCCGCTTTTGAGCGTCGGCTCCCCGGCGGCATCGGTGACGAACAGATTCCAGCCGTCGATGGCATCGCCGCTATCGCGGTTTTGAAACGTGCTGACGTTCACACCGTCAACGCTCACGTGGAGCACTTCGTTGGGACCTTCCTGACCGTTGGCGTACGTCACCGAGAGAGAGTACCGCACCTCCTGGCCACCAATGTCGAACACCCAAACACGGCGCTCGCCTGGGGCGAGATGCACGGTCTGCTCGCCGGAAGCACGGGAGCGATATCTCACTTGGCCATCACCGCTGCCTGCCTCGGCCTCGAGTTGCATGGTCATCGCCCGGACAACGGTAGACGGCCGCGTGGGCAACGCATACGTACTACATCCGCACCAGAGCGGCAGGAGAGACGCGGCCAGGGCCGCGGTTTTTCTCGAACGCCGACGGCATCGCGCCACGATCAAAGCAGCACGATGCTACCACTGCCCGCGGACAATCGATATGCTCGTACGCGATGATGCGTTCCGCGCGCAGTGCTCACAACGCCGCCGGTCTGGCGGCGGCAATCCTGCTGCCTGCAGTCATTCTCCTCATCCCAACGCCTGCCGCATTGTCTCCGCCTGCATGGCGAGTCGTTGCCCTGTTTGCCGCGGCGCTCGTGCTGTGGGTCAGCGAAGCCGTTCCGGTCGCGATCACAGCGCTCCTTGTCGTCGTGGCGCAACCACTGCTGGGCGTGAGCGATGTGACGGCCGCATTTACGAGCTTCATCAGTCCTGTGTTCTTCTTCGTGCTCGTCATGTTCGTCATCGCACAGGCATTTACGGTTACGGGGCTCGATCGCCGGTTTGCGCTGTGGCTTCTCGCGCAAGCGGGAGACGACCCGCGCCGGATCGTCTACGCGCTGATGCTCGGTTGCGGTGCACTTTCGACGATCGTCTCGGACGTGCCGGTCTGCGCGATCTTCATGACGCTTGCCCTCGGCGTGTTCGAGCGGCTCCGCATCGTCCCAGGCGAATCGCGGTTTGCGCGCGGCGTCATGCTCGGCATTCCAATCGCGTCGCTCATCGGCGGCGTCGGTACGCCCGCCGGCAGCTCGGTGAACATACTGGGCTTGTTTTTCATTCAGCAAAACGCCGACGTCAGAGTGTCCTTTCTGCAGTGGCTGGCCATCGGCATCCCGATGGTCGCGATTCTTCTGCCGGCGGCCGCGTGGGTGGTCATCAAGGTGCATCCTCCCGAGCTCATAGGCGCTGGTCACGCACGAGGCATTGAAGCCGAGCGCGAACAGGCCGGCGCGATCACGATAGAGGAAGTCAAGGTACTCGTGATCATGAGCGCGATAGTGCTGTTGTGGCTTCTTGGATCTTGGTACCCACAGATCGATACGGTCATCGTTGCGGTGCTTGGCGCGGTGGTCATGTTCCTGCCAGGGGTTGGCATCTTTCGATCCTGGAAGGACGTAGAGCGCGCCATCGGCTGGGACGCGCTACTGATGATTGGCGGCGTGACATCGCTGGGCGCTGTCTCCGCGAAAACCGGCTTTGCAAAATGGCTGGTCGATGTATCGCTGTCCGGCATTCACGACTGGCAGCCATGGGCCGCCGTTGCCGCGATCACGGCGTTCACGGCTGCGATTCATTTAGTGCTGCCCGTGAATCCGGTCATCACCGCGGTCCTCGTTCCGCCAATCGTGCTGCTGGCCAAAGCGAGCGGCCACCATCCGGCGCTCTACGGATTGCCGGTGGTGTTCACCGCATCTTGCGCCTTCCTGCTGCCACTCGATGCCGTCACGCTCGTGACGTACACGCATGGCTATTATCGAATGCCGGATCTCTTTGTACCCGGTCTCGTGATCAGCGCGATTTGGGTGCTGGCGATGACCGGCCTGCTCGTCGTCCTCGGCCCCATGGTGGGTTTGTTCTAGATCGGACGGCGGCGCTAAAGGGCCGCCACTACGCAGGTGTGTAGGCGACTGGTGTAGTGGCGGGGCTTCAGCCCCGCCGGCTGATGCCAGCCGGGTTCAGAGCTGCGCCTCGCGCATTCGCGCGCGCACCGCCTGCAGATCCTTCGTGATGATCGCCATGAATTGCTCTCGCGACATGTCGAGCTTCCAGGTGCCGAGATCTGACCCCAGCAGATTGTCGTGTTCGATGTGGATATTGATCGGTCCGTTGAACTGCGCCGCCTTGAGCAGCTCGAAGAGGCGCTTCAGGTCGATCATCCCTTCACCGACGGGAACGAATTCCGTCCGCCAGGTTCCCTTTTGATCGCGGAACCACTGGACGTCCTTGATTGCCAGCGCGAGGATGTAGGGCATCACGATGCGTGCGCCGTCCGCCCAGCCATTGCCGTTGCGTGCTGTTGCGTGGCCGATGTCGTAATTGAGGCCGATCACTTGCGGATCGAAGCCCTTAATCACTTCCCACAAGTCCCAGATGTTGCCGCCGATGTTCCCGGGCGCCGAGTGGGTGTGGTAGCACACTGCCGTCTTGTACTTTTCGTTCAATGCCACCAGCGTCGCAATGCGCGGCTTCAAGGCTTCCAGTTGCTGCGCGAGATCGCGCGAGTAGTCGTAGCGGAAGTACTGGCCGCCGCGGTAATAGCGAATGCCTAAACCGCTCGCCGCCTGGAGGATTGGCTCGGCGTAGGGCGATTTCGCGTCCTGAATGGACGTCGTGATCATCGTGACGGCCAGCCCTGCTTTACGCGTCAGCTCCACCGCGCGCGGCAGGTCGCGTTCGACGTGTTCGGGTTCGATATGACCGCCGGCGCGCACGTTCCACTCGATAGCATCGAAGCCCATCTTCGCTATGATGTCGATCGCGTCCTCGAGGGTGGTCCATTGCAGGTGACGCGACACGAGCCCGACCTGCAGCTTCGCAGGTGCAGCGGCCGCGGGTGCAGCAGTTATTGATTGCTGCGCTTCGACGGGTCGCACGGCCCCCGCGAGCGGCGTCGCGGCGAGCAGTTGCAGGATCTTTCGGCGTGAGAACGTCATTGTTCGGTTCGCGCGGTCTGACTATTTCTTCGCCGGGAAGTTGCGGCTCAAATAGTCGACGATGATCTTCGCTTCCTCGTCGGTCGCCTGCGCGCCCATCCCGATCATCGAGTCGACTACCGCTTTCCACCCCTCGAGCGTTCTTCCAGTTGCCGTCTCGGCTTGCAAGCCGTGACAGGTTGTGCAGACCCTTTCGGTGAGCCGACGGCCCTGCTCCTGGACTTCCGGTGACACAGTCACAGCAGCTGCCGTTGGCTGCTGCGGGGAGCCGCGTGCGCCGGCGGGACTGAAGTCCCGCCCTCCCGTGCTCGCTGGCGTGACGTCGCGTCCTCCCGCCGTGGTCGTCGCGCGATCCGATAACGCAAACGCGGCCAGCTTCTGTGGATAGTTTTCGGTTCCACCGCGATCGGTGTCGCCCGGGCCACCCGCCGCAACGACGACGTACTGCGTGCCGTTGCGGCCCATGAACGTCATCGGCGTCGCGCCTGCCGCGGCTTCGAGCTCCGCGTACCACAGCTCTTTGCCCGTCCTGGCGTCGAACGCGCGGAAGCGGCGATCTTTTGTTGCACCGATAAACACGAGACCGCTTGCCGTTGTTATGGGACCGCCGAGATTCGGCGTGCCGGTCGGCGGAATGCCTTTCGCGATAAGCTCCGGGTAGATCCCCAGCGGAATCTTCCACGCGATGTCGCCGGTGTTGACGTTCACAGCCGCCAGCTCGCCCCACGGCGGCTGCTGACACGGATATTTGTTGTCGTCCCAGAAACGCGTGTAAGCCAGCTCGTTGCCGTATTTCTCCAGACCCGTGCCCGGCACCATGCGGCCCACCGTCGCGAGGTTGCTGGTGTTGACAAACAGGTAGCCAAGTTGCGGATTGAACGCGGAGCCGCCCCAATTGCCGCCGCCGATCGTACCGCTGAAGACGACAGTCACGCTCTTGGAACCGTACGGCGTGTACGGCCCGTCGTTGTATATGTGCTCTTTGTCCCACCACTCGGTGCAGAACTTGTTGGATTCGGGAGTGACCGTCGTGATGTCTGATCTTGTCATGCCCAGCCGCGCCCATGGCGCCGGCTTGATCGGAAAGGGTTGTGTCGGCGCAGTCACTTCACGCGGCACGTCGCTCTTCGGCGCCTTGCGTTCTTCCACGCCGTAAATCGGCTTCCCCGTCTGCCGATCGAGGATGAAAAGCATGCCTCCCATCTTTGTGACTTGCGCGACAGCGGGAATGCGCTTGCCGTCGCGGACGACGTCAATCAACGCCGGCGCGGCGGAGAGATCCGCGTCGAACAGATCGTGATGCGTCGTCTGGTAGTGCCACTTGTACGCGCCGCTCGCGGCGTCGAGCGCCAGCACCGACACGGCGTACAGGTTGTCGCCGGGTCGATCGCCACCGTAGAAGCTGCCGCCAGGATTGCCCGTGGGAATGAAGACCATTCCTCGTTCGGCGTCGACCGTCATCATTCCCCAGATGGCTGGCCCGCCACGATTCTTCCAACCCTCGCCCCACGTTCCGAAATTTCGCTCGCCGGGTTGCGGCACGACATGAAATCGCCAAACGAGTTTTCCCGTCTTGACGTCGAACGCCTGCGGATCGCCTGCGGGGCCAACCACTGAATTCTCGCCTTCGGATCCGCCGAGGATCGCGAGGTTCTTGTAGATGGCCGGCGGGGAAGAAAACGAGAAGCCGCTGCCGAACGCAGCTCCAGCTCCCGCGGGCCCGCCACGTCCTCCTCGCCCCTGACCGCCGCCTGCCCCGAGCGCAGTCGGGGGGCCTGCCCCCGGCGCCGTCGCGCGGCGTCCTCCTTGTTCGCTGTCGCTCGCGGGATCCGCAACGCTCGCCGGCGGCACCGATGGCTGACCGGGATGCACATCGGCGACGCCTTTCGTGCCGAAGCTCTCGATCAACTTTCCGCTCTTCGGATCCAGCGCAATCAACTTGTCACCCGCGCCGTAGAGCAGCCGCGCGCCCGCATCGGCATCCCCGGGCCAGTACGCGATCGCTCGCACGGATCGGCCGCGGACAGGCGTTTCGAACCGCCACAGTTCTTTTCCTGTCTCGGGTTCGAGCGCGACGACGCCGCCATTCTGCAGCGTGATGTACATCGTGTTGTCGATGACAACAGGCGTGTTCTGCCATTTGCGTCCGG
>WNGA01002437.1_pt1 | contig 28881 bp, 27 predicted proteins | sample 5400061 | NCBI WGS metagenome assembly WNGA01 (sample SAMN13153366, study PRJNA577476) | soil metagenome | isolation source: 100 cm soil or saprolite under grassland replicate 2 | place: USA:California | collected 2016-06-15
TCTCGGGCAAGTGCGCAGACGCCGCCGCAAGCGGGGGCGGGGACGAGCGGAAGAAGCACGGCGATGGACTCTTTACCCTGATTCTGCTACACGCCCGGCCCATGGGGAGCCCGCGCGGTCGCGCTTCGGTCGCGGATCGGCGGGCTCCAGTACATTGGGGCTAGCGGAAGGCAAGGAACGACGCGTGCAGGTTCTCGTCCGCGACAACAATGTCGACCAGGCCCTCAAGGCGCTGAAGAAGAAGATGCAGCGCGAGGGGATTTTCCGCGAGATGAAACTTCGCGGCCACTACGAAAAACCCTCTGAACGGAAGGCGCGTGAGAAGGCGGAAGCGATCCGCCGCGCGCGCAAGCTCGCCCGCAAGCGCATGCAGCGCGAGGGCCTGTTGCCGATGAAGCAGAGGCCTGCTGCCGCCGCGGGCGGCGCGCCGCGCCCGCCACGCCGACCGAGCTTCTGATTGACGCTTCGCCGGCTGGCGCCGGCACGAACGGCTACAGCGCGGGCCTTCGCGGCCCGCGCTGTCGTTTTCGTCACTCAAGCGCTACCCTCGTGCGCGGCAGTGGGAAGGCCGGGAGGCCACGATGAAACGCAGCACCGATCGGATCCTCACGACCCATGTCGGCAGCCTCATCCGGCCGCCGGCGCTGCGCGAGTTTCTCGCCGCCAAGGAAAGGAATCCGTCGCCCAGGTCGTCCGCAAACAAGCCGATGTCGGCATCGACGTGATCAGCGACGGCGAGTTCGGCAAGGCGATCAGCTGGGCGCAATACGCGCTGTTTCGCCTCGGCGGCTTCGAACGCCGGCCGTTCTCCGGCGCCAATCCCTTCACCCGCGGCGTCGACCGCACGCGCTTTGCGGAGTTCTACGCCGAGCTCGACGCTCGCGACAAGGTCGAAACCGTAATGGACTCGGTCGTGGTGGCACCGATCACTTATACCGGCGCGGCCGAGCTTCAGCAGGACATCGACAACTTCAAGGACGCGCTGCGCGGCGTTGACGTGGTCGAAGCGTTCCTGCCGGTGGCGGCACCGACAAGCGTCATTCCCGATCGCAAGAACGAATACTACAAGAGCGACGACGATCTCCAGCAAGCGATCGCCGATGCCATGCACACCGAATACAAGACGATCATCGATGCCGGCTTGCTGGTGCAGCTCGACGATGCGCGCGCCGCCGTGAGCTACGATCGGATGGTGCCCCCCAAGACGCTCGAGGAGTACCGCGCCTGGCTCGCCCGCCAGGTCGAGATCATCAATCACGCCATCCAAGGGCTTCCGCGCGGGAAGATCCGATATCACGTCTGCTGGGGAAGCTGGCCGGGACCGCACACCTCCGACGTTGCCTTCAAGGACATCGCCGATCTCGTCTTGCAGGTGCGTGCCGGCGGCTATTCCATCGAGCTTGCCAATCCGCGGCACGAGCACGAATGGCGGTTGTGGGAGCATCTCAAGGTGCCCAACGAGACGATGCTGATACCCGGCGTGATCAGCCACGCGACCAACATCGTGGAGCACCCGGAGCTGGTCGCCGAACGCATCGTCCGTCTCGCGCGACTTGTTGGGCGCGAGAACGTGATTGCGAGCACGGACTGCGGCTTTGCACAGGTGACGTATTTCGCACGCGTGCATTCGCAGATCATGTGGGCGAAGCTCGAGGCGCTGGTCGATGGCGCACGACTCGCGAGCAAGGAGCTGTGGGGTGGCGGCGCCAAAGGCGGGCGCGGCAAGAGCGCGCCGCGCACTGCGGCATGACGGGGCGCTGACGCTCGAGACGGCACTTGAGCCATTGAGCTGCATCGAAATCGGGCCTAATCTTTCCTCACACCGCGCGGCCGCGCATTGTGATTATCCGCCGGGCCCCTCACGCGTGCGGGCTCGCCCATCGCATGCCCATCGATGGAGGGTAGCCATGGCTCTCGCTCCAACACTCCAAAAGCATCTCGATCAGAACGTTACCTATGAGGTGATCACGCACGATCCGACGATGTCGTCGACACGCACCGCCCAAGCCTGCCACGTCTCCGGCGATTGCCTCGCCAAGGCGATCGTGCTGCGCCGCGACGGCGGCTACATCCTGGCCGTGCTGCCGGCCTCGCACCACCTCCGCCTGGCGGACCTGCGGCAGCAAATCGGAGCGGATGTCGCCTTGGCCGACGAAACGGAAATCGGGCGGCTGTTCCCGGACTGCGCGCTCGGCGCGGTTCCTGCCGTCGGCGAATGCTACGACCTCGACGTGATCGTCGACGACAGCATACAGGAGCAGCCCGACATCTACCTCGAAGGCGGCGATCACGCCACGCTCATTCACATCAGCCAAGCGCAATTCGCGCGACTAATGTCGGGAGCGCGGCACGGCCGCTTCAGCGTGCACGATTGAGCCGGGGGGCTAAAGCCGCCCGTCTAAACTCCGCTCGTCCGCGCGAAAACCCTCGACCCTGGAGTTCGTGGGCCCGAGGACTGGCGCCGCTGCTGCGGCTTCAGATCTGGCAGTGCCTCGCCCGCCTGAAGGCGGAGGGCCAGGCCATTCTCATCGTCGACAAGCATCTCGGCGCGCTGGTGAAGCTCGCCGATCGGCACGCGATCATCGAGAAGGGACAGGTGGTGTGGAGGGGAACGTCGGCGGCATTGACGGCCGACGCGACCGTTGCGCAGCGCTATCTGCAGGTATGACTCCGAGAGAGGTCCTTGGCAGGAGGTCGGCTTCCGCCAATAACCTCTTTTCATAGCGCAGAATGAGCGCCGGCATGACCAGGACGATCGACGCCGCTGCCAAGCCCAAGCCAACTGCCGCCGGTGAGGCTACATCCGCGAAGGCCTCGCCAAACGAATAGGCGGCCCAACCGTAGCATATGATCCAGGCAGCGGCCGCGGTCGCGCTGGCGAAGTAGAAGTTTCGCTGCGCCATGGAATTGGTACCGGCCAGCACGGCCGCCATGTTGCGCAGGAACGGCAGAAAGCGAGCAATGAAAACGAACCGGCCGCCGTATCGCAAGAAGAGCAATTGCCCGATCCTGATCCGGCCTTCGGTCATTCCCAGACGCGTGCCATACCGCATCAAGAGCTGATGCCCGAATCGCCTGCCGATCCAAAAGCCGACGATCTCGCCGAAGATGGCTGCGACGATCGCGGCGGTGATCAAAGACCAAATGTCCAGGCCATGGTTTCGGGCGGCGAAAAATGCGGCCGCGATCAAAGCAGCCTCGGCAGGCAACGGAATGCCCACGCTTTCGAGCGCGACGAATGCCACGACAATCCAGATGCCGTAGTTGGATACGAACTCAGCCATTTCGTATCTCCCCGACGTGGCCTTCCTGCGCCGATCCTAGGACGGCTTTCCGTCACGCGCACGCGAACATGCACCCTTGAGCTCGAAGCAAGCTCCGAATTCTCACGAGTGTGACCGGCGGGCCACATGCTGATCGCAGGGATAGAGTTTTTTTATGGCAGAGAGGCTCCGACGGCGGATCAGCGCTCGCCGATGAACTGCTTTGCCGCCTCGACCGCCTGCACCCCCAGATCGTTGTGCCCAACCCCGGCAAACCGCACGAAACGCTTGGGCGCGTTGATCAATCCGTAGAGCCGCTCGCCCAACGCCATCGGCACGATGTCGTCGCGATCGCCGTGCAGCACCAGGACCGGCGCTGTGACCTTGCCGATGCGCAGGTCCGAGCGGAACTGGTCCTTCATCAATAGCCGCACCGGCACGAACCAATACCTCTGCAGGCCGACATCGACCGCAGAGGTAAAAGGGGACTGCAGGATGAGGTACCCGACGGGCATTTCCGCCGCGAGCGCAATCGCAACGCCGGAGCCGAGCGATTCGCCCCAGAGCACGATGTGCTCGGCCGGGTAACGCGCTGTTGTGAACGCATAGGCCGCCAACGCGTCGCTCACGAGACCCGCCTCGGTGGGCGCGCCGCTCGAGCCGGCATAGCCACGGTAGCTCAGCGCCACGAGCCCGGTCCCGTCCGCGGTGAGATCGCGGAAGCGATCGACCCGCATCCGCAGCGAGCCGCCATTGCCGTGGAAATAGAGCACCACCGGCTTATTGCCGCGCGGCGGCACATGCCAGGCGATCACGTGCTCGCCGTCGGCGGTGTCCAGCACGACCTCCTGCGCCTGCGGCAGGCCCGCCGCGGCGGGCGCCGTGCGAAGGCGCTCGGGAAAATACTGAATCGCCCGCTGCGAGAAATAGAGCAGCGCAACCAGCGCGCCATAGCCGAGCAGAGCGTAGATCATGTACCACTTGAGAGTGCTCATGCCTTTTCATACCACGGCATCGTTACACGCAATGGTCAAAGCCTAACTTGTTCAAGGATCGTCGGATTGGGGGGCCCAGATGGATTCGTCGCAGGCACGCCGGGTGATCGCCGCGGGCCAATTGCGATCAAAGCCGCAACGCGGCCTCAGGCGCCGTGAATTTCAGCTTCAGCGCTTCGGCGACAGCGCGATGGGTGACCATCCCGTCGAAGACGTTGAGCCCGCGGCGCAAATGCTCGTCTTCAGCCAGCGCCCGGCGGTAGCCTTTGTCGGCGAGCGCCAGCACGAAGGGCAGCGTCACGTTGTTGAGGGCGAACGTCGACGTGCGGGCGACCGCGCCCGGCATATTGGTGACGCAATAATGCACGACGTCGTAGAGGATGTAGGTCGGCGCCGAGTGCGTCGTCGGCCGCGAGGTCTCGGAGCATCCGCCCTGGTCGATGGCGATGTCCACGATGACCGAGCCCGGCTTCATCGCCTTGACCGTCTCGACGGTGATCAATTTCGGCGCTGCGGCGCCTGGGATCAGCACCGAGGCGATCACCAGATCCGCGCGGCGGCATAGCGTCTCGATCGCATCGCTGGTGGAAAACACGGTGCGCACCCTCGCGCCGAGTTGAGTCGACACGCGGCGCAACACGTCCGGATTGCGGTCGATGACGGTCACGGTCGCGCCCATTCCGGCGCTGATGAGGGCCGCGTGGCTGCCGGCGACGCCTCCGCCCAGGATCGCAACATCCGCCGGTGGGACGCCGGGAACGCCGCCGAGCAGCACGCCGCGGCCGCCGTTTTCCTTCTCCAGGCATCGCGCGCCGACATGCGGCGCCATACGACCCGCGACCTCCGACATCGGCGTGAGCAGCGGCAGCGTGCCGTGGGACGACGTGACGGTCTCGTAGGCGATGGCGATGACGCCGGAGGCCATGAGCTCGGCCGTCTGCTGCGGGTCGGCCGCCAGATGCAGGTAGGCGAACAGCACCTGCCCGGCTCTGAGCTTCTTGCGCTCGGGCGCGAGCGGCTCCTTGACCTTCACGATGAGCTCGCTGCGCGCATAGACCTCATCGGCGTCGGGCACGACTTCGGCTCCGACGGAACGGTAATCGGCGTCGGTGAGACCGGCGCCCAATCCGGCGCTCTTTTCCACGAGCACGTGATGACCATTCCTGGTCAGTTCACGCACCGCTGAAGGCACCAGGCCGACCCGGTATTCGCTGTCCTTGATTTCCTTCGGCACGCCGACGAGCATCTTTGCGCTTCCGAATGTCATCTGCCGTCACGCTCGGGAGCAAGCATCCGGCCAGCAAATTCTACGTATCGAGAGGGCTTGATGCCACTGCTGCCAGTTCCGCGCGGTCGAGGCTGGCGCTCCTTGATTTCCCCCATGGGGTCGCGTTCCCTAACGTCGGTCAAGCGAGGAGCACGACGTGAGCGAAGACCCCTACGCTGTTCTGGGCGTGAAGCGGGAGGCGACGCAGGACGAGATCCGCAAAGCCTACCGTCAGCTGGCGAAGAAGCTGCACCCGGACCTCAATCCCGGCGATAAGCAGGCGGAGGAGAAGTTCAAGCAGATCTCCGTGGCCTATGACCTCTTGGGCGATGCCGAGAAGCGCGCCCGCTTCGACCGCGGCGAGATCGATGCCTCCGGACAAGAGCGGCCGCGGGAGCGCTATTACCGCGATTTCCATGGCGCGGACGCCGAACCCCACACCTACAGCACTCACGGCGGCTTCGCCGATTTCATGGAAACGGAGGATGTCCTCAAGGAAATGTTCGGGCGCGGCGGCGAGGCCCGGATTCGGCTGCGCGGGCAAGATGCCCTTTACCGCCTTCCGGTCGAATTCCTTGAGGCGCTCAACGGCGCAACCAAGCGCATCACTCTGCCCGATGGCGGCACGCTCGACGTGGTCATTCCCCCCGGCACCAGGGACAAGCAGGTTCTGCGGCTGCGTGGGAAGGGTGGCCCGGGACTCGGCGGCGGTCCGCCCGGCGACGCGCTGGTGGAGATCGAGGTCGAACCGCACAAGTTCTTCACCCGCAACGGCGACGACATCCACCTCGAATTCCCGATCAGCCTGCCCGAAGCAGTGCTCGGAGCAAAGCTCGATGTTCCCACGCCCACCGGGCCGGTGCGCATGACGGTTCCCAAAGGCGCGAACACCGGCACCGTGCTACGGCTGAGAGGCAAGGGCGCGCCGCGCAGCGACAAAACCCATGGCGACCAATACGTGACGCTCAAGATCGTGCTGCCGCAGCAGCTCGATCCGGAACTCGAGGAATTCGCGCGACGCTGGCAAGCGGGGCAGACTCAAAATCCCCGCCGGCACTTGGAGGTTTGAATGATCTCGGTGCAGGAATTTCTGATTCGGACCCGTCTCGAGCATCACTTGCTGGAGGCCTGGATGGAGGCCGGCTGGCTCGTTCCGCCGCAGACGGAGCCGGAGCCGATGTTCTCCGACGTCGATCTCGCGCGCGCGCAGCTCATTCGCGACCTGCGGGAGGACTTCGGCGTCAATGATGAAGGCATCTCGGTCATCTTGCACCTGATCGATCAGATGCATGGCTTGCGGCGCAGCATGCAGGGCCTGCTCGATGAAATGCGCGGCCACGCAAGACGAGCCGACCAGGGATGAGGTTTTTGCGCCGGGGTGGCCGCAGCTTGGAATGGATGCGGCGGTTCCTCGAGGAGACCGGCCGCAACCCGAGGTGTGAGGACGGCATGCAGCGAGATCCGGCCCGCCTCGCCAAGGAATAAGGTGGGTCTGATGCTGACCGTCTATGGCCGCAAGAGCTCCTTCAACGTCCAGAAGGTGATGTGGCTCATCGGCGAGCTCGGGGTCGTGCATAAACACACAGAACTAGGCGGCGCCTTCGGCGGCCTCGATACGCCGGAATTCTGCGCGATGAACCCGCACGGTCGTGTCCCCGTCGTCGACGACAACGGAACGATGGTGTGGGAATCGCATGCGATCCTTCGCTATCTCGCGGCCTGTTACGGTCGCGGCCAGTTCTGGAGCGAAGATGCGGCGCAACGCTCTCTGTGCGACCGCTGGATGGATTGGTCGCAGAGCACGTTGCAACCGGATTTTCTCAACGGGGTGTTCTGGGCTTACTACCGCACTCCCGCTCCTCAGCGAGATAGGGTGGCGGTGGACGACAAGGTGCGGCGTTGCGGAGAACATTTTCTATTGATCGATTCGATCCTGGCCGGCCGCAAATTCCTGCTTGGCCAGCAGCTCTCGCTTGCCGACATTGCGATCGGCACAAGTCTCTACCGATATTTCAACATCGATATCGCGCGGCCGGCTTTGCCAAACGTTGAACGCTGGTATAGCGCGCTGCAATCCCGCCCGGCTTATCGTGCGCACGTCATGGTGCCATTCGAGGAATTGCGCGGGCGATTGGCTTACTGAGTTAGCACATGAAAGGCATATGGATCCACATCACAGCGCCTTGACGATCCCTTCCGTCATCTTCTTGGCATCGCCGAACAGCATCATGGTGTTGTCGCGGTAGAACAGCGTGTTGTCGATCCCAGCGTAGCCGGATGACAGCGAGCGCTTGGAAAACATCACCGTGCCAGCCTTCCACACCTCCAGCACCGGCATGCCGTAGATCGGCGAGGACGGATCCTCCTCCGCCGCCGGATTGGTCACGTCGTTCGCGCCGATCACGAAGGCGACATCGGCCTGGGCGAATTCCGAATTGATGTCCTCGAGTTCGAACACCTCGTCGTAAGGAACGTTCGCTTCCGCAAGCAGCACGTTCATGTGGCCGGGCATGCGGCCGGCGACCGGATGAATGGCGTATTTGATCTCGACGCCTTCCTTCTTGAGTCGGTCGGCCATTTCCCGCAACGCATGCTGTGCCTGCGCCACCGCCATGCCGTAGCCCGGCACGATGATCACCTTGCCGGCATTCTTGAGCACGAAGGCCGCATCTTCGGCGGAGCCCTGCTTGACCGGCCGCTGCTCCTTGCCCGCCGCCGGTCCGGCGACCTCGCCGCCGAAGCCGCCCAGGATGACGGAGATGAAGCTGCGGTTCATGCCCTTGCACATGATGTAGGACAGGATCGCGCCCGAGGAGCCGACGAGGGCACCGGTGATGATGAGCGCGGAATTGCCCAGCGTGAAGCCGATGCCGGCCGCCGCCCAGCCGGAATAGGAGTTGAGCATCGAGATCACCACCGGCATGTCGGCGCCGCCGATGGGGATGATGATGAGCACGCCGAAGGCAAAGGCGGCGAAGGCCAGCAGCCAAAACGCGAGGTGGCTTTCAGTGCGCGCGAAGAACACGATGAGCGCCACGATGGCGACCGCGAGCGCGATGTTGATGGCATGGCGCGCGGGAAGGATGATCGGCGCGCCGCTCATGCGGCCGGATAATTTCAGGAACGCAATCACCGAGCCGGTGAAGGTCACGGCGCCGATGGCAGCGCCGAGCGACATTTCGATGAGGCTCGACGTGTGGATCGCACCGGCGGCGCCGATGTCGAACGCAGCCGGGGCATAAAGCGCCCCTGCCGCCACCAGGACGGCCGCCATGCCAACCAGGGAATGGAACGCCGCCACCAGTTCCGGCATGGCGGTCATCGGCACGCGACGCGCGATCACCGCACCGGTGCTGCCGCCGATCGCCAAGCCGAGAACGACGAGCCCCCAAGCGCCAAGGTCGGCGGGTGGATGGTAGGCGAGCGTCGTGACGATCGCGATCGCCATGCCGACCATGCCGAACAGGTTGCCTTGCCGGCTGGTCTCCGGGCTTGAGAGCCCGCGCAGCGCTAGGATGAAGAGAACACCGGCGGCGAGATAAAGCAGCGCGACGAGATCAGCGGACATCGTTGAGCTCCGGCCCCGTCACTTCTTTTTCTTCTGGTACATGCCGAGCATGCGCTGCGTGACCAGGAACCCGCCGAAAATGTTGACCGAGGCAAAGGTGAGCGCGACGAAGCCGAGAACGCGCGCCCAGACCGGACCCGAGTCGTTGGTCACGAGCGCAACCCCAACGGCGAGCAGCGCGCCGACCACGATCACGGATGAGATCGCGTTGGTCACCGACATCAGCGGCGTGTGCAACGCCGGCGTCACCGACCACACCACGTAATAGCCCACGAAGATCGCGAGCACGAAGATCGAGAAGCGAAACGTGAACGGATCGACCGCCCCACTCGTTGCCGCATGCATGGCGCCGCCAGACGCGACGGCGATGATGTCGAGCTGAACAAGCGTGAGGTCGCGCGCCACGCCTTGGGCCGCCTCGATCGCGGCGAAGCTGTCGGCCGGAACGATCAGCATTGCAATCTCCTTAACGCGCGAGTTGCGCGGCTCATGCGTTACTCACTGAAGTGATGCGCGGCAGGAGCGCATCGAGGGCGCGAGGGAACCCGTTTCATGACGCGCCCATGCCTGCCGGCGCGCCGTCACGCTGCACTCTTGGGCGCAAAGCTTGGATGAATCACGGCGCCATCACGGGTGAGCGCCGTCCCCTTCACGATCTCATCGTCCCAATTGACCGCAAGCGCCTTCGCGTTCTTGTCCACCAGGATCTCCAGGAAGGCGAAAAGATTCCTGGCGTAAAGGCTCGAAGCAGACGCGGCGATGCGGCCCGGCACGTTGCGGTGGCCGACGATCTTGACGCCGCCCGATTCGACGACCTCACCGGCCTGGGCGAGTTCGCAATTGCCGCCGCGCTCAACCGCGAGATCGACGATCACCGAGCCCGGGCGCATCGAGGCGACCATATCCTTGGAGATGAGCCGCGGGGCCGGACGGCCCGGGATCAGCGCCGTCGTGATGACGATGTCCTGCTTCTTGATGTGCTCGGAGACGAGGGCAGCTTGCTTGGCCTGATACTCCTTCGACATCTCCTTGGCATAGCCGCCCGCGGTCTCGGCTTGCTTGAACTCCTCATCCTCGACGGCGATGAATTTCGCGCCGAGACTCTCGACCTGTTCCTTGGCCGCCGGCCGCACGTCGGTGGCAGTCACGATGGCGCCGAGCCGGCGCGCGGTCGCGATCGCCTGCAAGCCGGCGACACCCGCGCCCATCACGAACAGCTTTGCCGCCGGCACCGTGCCGGCCGCGGTCATCATCATCGGCAACGCGCGGCCATATTCGGCGGCGGCGTCGATCACGGCACGGTAGCCCGCGAGATTGGCCTGGCTGGAGAGCACGTCCATGACCTGCGCGCGAGTGATGCGCGGCAACAGCTCCATGGCGAAGGCGACGATGCCGGCATCGGCCATGGCCTTGAGCGCGGCGTCCTCGCCATAGGGATCCATCATGGCGATGACGAGCGCGCCCTTCTTGTAGCGGGCAAGCTCGGAGGCGGCGGGCCGGCGCACCTTGAGTACCACGTCGGCATCCTTGACGGCGGCGTCGGTCACGGTTGCGCCGGCGGCGGCGAATTCGGCGTCGGGAATACCGGACTTGGTTCCGGCGTCCGGCTCGACGGCGACATCGGCGCCGAGCCCTTTCATCTTCTTGACCGTTTCCGGCGTGGCGGCGACCCGGTTTTCAGTCGGGTCGATCTCGCGCGCTACGGCAATGCGCATTCACCGCCTCCGGCAATGCCCAGCCCGCTTCAGCCGCCAGAGGCGAGCGAGAGCGTGATCAGCGAAATGATGACCATGACAACGCTGGGCATCCGCGCCCCGCTCAGAAAGCCATGGAAGGCGACGATGGTCGCGACCACAAAGATCGCGAATGCAAGCAGCCAATGGCCGGCGACGCCGCCGATCGCCAGCCCCAGGACAATGTTGGCCACATGGGAACCGCCGACCACGATCCAATGAACGAAACGGTCGTACATCGCCACGTGCGCCGGAAGATCATTGCCCTGCGCGGTGGCGTATTCGACCTCTGCGTGGTCGGCCATTCGCTCCTCCACTCTTGCGTCCTGTCCCGGCAGGCGGGGATTAGCGCAATTGCCCTTTGAGGGCAACGGCGCAATCTGCCGGCCTCATCTCGCATGCTTGGTCGGCAAGCACGCATGGGGCCGAGCGTCTACGGCGCGTCGAGGATATCGCCGTCGCACCCAGGCGGTTCAACGCTCGGACGCGGGCTGGTCGAGACCGACCGCCGCGAGCGCAGCGGTCTGCCGCTCGGCCACGCGGCGGATGGAAAAATCCTCGATGGCTTGGTTGAACAGCTTATGAAAATTGAGCTCGGCGCGCAGATGCAGAAACACCGCGCCGAGTCCTATCGCAGCCCGGTCCATGAATACGAATTCGCGCGGCACCGTGACGGGGCCTTTCTGCTTGAGCGCTTGGTGCACGCGAAACGCCTCGCGGCGGCCGTATTCCGATGGCTTGACGCCGTCGGCGAGGCTGCGCACCCGATCGTCCAGCAATGGTCCGTAGATGAAGCGCGCCCAGATATTCAACACGTCGATCAGTTCCCGATTGAGCCGCTTGAAGCCCCAGGTCTCGTAGGCGTGCACGACGAGATCGGCATCGGCTTTGAGCAGGCCGTGATAGAGATCGACGACACCGCCAACGAATTTCGGCGCGAAGATGCGAATGCATCCGTAGTCCAGGAGGTTGATGCCTGTAGGACGGCCGCGCACGTCGAACACGGTGTAATTGCCGAGATGCGGATCGCCGTGGATCACGCCAAAGCGGCTGAACGGCCACCACCAGGCCGTGAACATCGCGGTGCCGAGCCGGTTCCGCGTGGCGAGATCGGCCTTCGTGTGCTCGAGCAGGCGACGCCCTTGCAGCCAGTCGAGAGTGAGCAGGCGGCCGGTCGAGAGTTCCGGCCATACCTGCGGCACGCGGATCTGATCGATGTCCTCGAGCATCCTGCGGTAGAGCATGACGTGTTTGGCTTCGCGGCGATAGTCGAGCTCCTCGCGGATGCGCGCGCCGATTTCCTTGGCGATCTCGGTGGTGTCGATGACTGGGTCCATGCGCCGGTGAATGGCGAAGACCAACTGCAGCTGCCGCAGATCGGCCTCGACCGCCGACTGCATGTCCGGATATTGCAGCTTGCAGGCAAGCTCGGCGCCGTCGTGGGCGCGGGCGCGATGCACTTGCCCGAGCGAAGCGGCGGCGGCGGGATGATGCTCGAAGCTTGAGAATCTCTTCTGCCAGTCGGGGCCGAGCTCTGCGGCCATGCGGCGCTTGACGAAGGCCCAACCCATGGGGGGCGCTTCGCTTTGTAGCTTGATCAGCTCGGCGGCGTATTCCGGCGGCAGGGCATCGGGGATCGTGGCCATGAGTTGGGCCACCTTCATGATCGGCCCCTTGAGGCCGCCGAGCGCCGCCGCGAGTTCGATGGCGTTCTTGCCGCGATCGAGCGCGATTCCGAACAGGCGCGCTCCGGCAATGCGCGCCGCGACCCCGCTCATATTGGTGCCGACGCGCGCATAGCGGGCGGCGCGGGCGGAGAAACGGTTGGCTTCGCGGTCGGTCATGATCTAATTCGACTGGTCGTCCCGGATTACGCGCGTCGTGCTAAAGGCCCCGGATGCCCGCAGATATGTTGTGCCCGATCCATTACACAAGGCCGTTCTTATTGTTCTCACCGGCCGGGATCGAGCATCATAGCGGTGGCTGCCGCGGCCGGCACGCCGAAATCGACATCTCGTGAGACTATGAACGCGCAGGCGCTGGCTTGTTGCCGTTGTAGGTGCGAACGCTTTCGCAGTGACTTGCGAGCCGGCCGTCAGGTCCAATTGAGGAGCTCTTTGGCGGCTTTCACAAGCGGCTCATTTAGGACGGGGCCATGCCATTGTCCTGCCTTCGGGCGCATTCCGACCTGATCGCGACCTGAAAAGACTTCGGTGACCGCGTGGAAGCCGAGAGCGCGGTAGACCTCGAACTGCTCCTCGGAGAACAGTTGATCCGCTGTCGTTTCATGCGGATAGCTCGGAAAACGGCGCTTGTAGTCGACAATGTAGTCGTTCTCGTCGCCCGTGATCGACGACTTCACATAGATCAATATGCCCTTTCGCCCTTGTGGGTAGCCGATCTCGCCGACTGCACAATGCGGGCCATGAGCCGCGGCATTTGGCGGCAAGCCGCCGGTCTCAGCAATCTCCTTCGACGCCGCTCGGGTTGCATCGCGAATCTCGGCCCAGGGCAGATCGATCAATACGCCGAGATCGATCCGCGCATAACGCTGCAAAGCAACGAGTGAGCGGAAGGACATCTCGGGATCGGCTTCCGCGTCGATTGCGATAATTAACTGGCAGCGCCGTCGCAATAGCTCGTAGATGCCCAGATTTTCGATGTGTCCGCCGTCAGTCAGATAAATTGTATTGGAGGTTTCGCGCATCAGGCCCAGCAATTCCTGCAGGAAGTAGAATTGATCGAACACAGAGGCGAAGATGGACGAGGGCTTGCGGTCCTGGACGAGCTGCCTCGGATTGGCTGCCCAGTATCCGAGTCTGACGTTGAGAATAGCGAGCGTCGGCGTCAGTGGCTTGATGCTGCTGGCGCCCATGTTGGACGACGCTGCGGCTCCCGAGACGGCCATTGCCGTAGCCAAGTCGAGCTCTTTGACAGAGTCTTCGAGTTCTTCGGTCCTCACGTATTGAGTCGCGCTGCTGCCGATAAATTTGGGGCTAAAGAGAAAGAAATCCGCATTCCGACCACGGCGGTTGGCGTATTTTGATCCCTGAATATTCAAGGCGGTGTTGATGAGATGGAAAGGGGTATCGACACAAGAGATTTCGCTCAACTTGAAGCGGTCGAGCGGCGCGAGCTCGAAGTTTCCGTATTTTAAGCGTTCGAACGCGGCAGGATCGCTTAGCGGCGCGGACTGGAGCTTGGACCCCGGCCCGGGACGCCGAGCTTCGATGGTTGTTGTGGGATCGAATAGGAAAGCCTTGCTCAACCGATCGCGATAGAGGCGGTGAAGAGAATTCGCATTCGGAGCGAGAAAGAGAGAAAGCAGGAACAGTTCGATACCTGTTACAAGATAAAACCACCCGATTGGGGTTTTGTACCCGAACCAACGTTGCGAAATATCACTGAGCCAAAACGGCGCATGGTAGTACGAGCCGCTCCGGTTCACGTAGTCGGGATCGAGGTCCTTGATCCCCGCGAAACACAGGTACAGATACGCCATCCACAACAGGAACGGGATCGCGGCTCCGGCTATGTAAACCGCCGCCTTTCCGGCCGCGCGGGATGCGAGGGCACCTAAGTTCGGCCTCTCATTACCCTGCCTCAATAGGCGACCGATGTGGCGGCTGAAGAAGGCAACTGCAGCCGAGAATGGCGCCAATAGAGCAGCCAGGCCTTGGAGCCAGGTGGCAAAGCTCGCAAGGATTCCGCCCTGACCGTTGGCGGACCTGAAAATGCCATCCAGCACGAGCGGCTGCAGTTCGCAGAACGCAATAACTATTAGAACGATCAGGACTAGCGCGGAGACCAAGGTCCAAGGGGAACCGATTTCCGCGGCCCAACCGCTGATCTCCAACGATCGCCAGAGCGCCCATACCAGCAGCAATAGTACAAATAAATACAGCACAATCAGGCTGAGGCCGAAATGATCGGCGTTGAAGGCTTCGGGAAGGGTGGTGCCGCTTAGCGAAATGTGCAGGCTTTCTGAATCCGGTTTGAAGAAGATTGTGATCGCCGCGAGGACGAGCAACCAAGGCAGAATGAGCAGCGCGTTGGCGAGCAACCCACGCAGGTATATGGCCACGTTGTAGAAGATGTTGATGATCCCCTGCGGGAATAAATAATTAGAATGATTACGGATGTGCTGAACCCCGTAGGGCTCGTCCTGGGTCAGGCTGCTGGTGAACGGAAAGTCACCCTTCGAACGGCTCATCGCGGCAGATAAGGAAGTGCCGATGTAGCCTCCGCCCGACACCGTGGAAAGGTAATCGATCTTCTTCAGAACACCGGCCTTGTCGAGCGCTTGCAATGCCCCGAGACAGAAAGATGCGGAGCGAATTCCGCCGCCTGACAACGCAAGGCCGGCGAGACCTGATTTCGCGGTTGGCCGCACGATCGGTTCGCCGCCGCTGCGCGTGTCGCTTTCTTGTGCCGGGGCGAGGGATCCAGGCGGCGACGCCGTTCCGGGATCACGTTCGGAATTCGAATTAGAATTCGTGCCGGCCTCAAACTCCAGCGCGACCAGGCCTCTGCCGAACCGCCGCCGACGCTGATTGATCGCCTGAGCTTCTTCCTTGAAAATCTCGTGAAAGCGATACGTCCTGGTGACCGGCATGGCAGCCCCCACTGCTCAGACAGTTATCAAATTATCGGTCGATTTGAAATCCTAGATTGTAGATTCCCCCGTTGCGCGCGGCGAGCTCCGCTGCGCCGTCATCAACCTGCAATAAAAGGTCACAAGGAGCTAGGAGCGTTGGTCCAGCTCCTCCAGCTCCTCGATCATCCGTTCGATCACGCCGAGCCCGCCCTGCCAGAACGCGGGATCGCGGGCGTCAAGACCGAAGGGCGCCAGCAGCTCGGAATGGTGTTTGGTGCCGCCGGCCGCGAGCATTTCCAGATAGCGCTCGGCGAAGCCTTCCGCCGCCTTCTCGTAAACCGCGTACAGCGAGTTCACCAGGCAATCGCCGAAGGCATAGGCGTAAACGTAGAACGGGGAGTGCACAAAGTGCGAAATATAGGCCCAGAAGGTCTCGTAACCCGGCTTGAGCTCAATCGCTTCTCCGAGGCTCTCCCGCTGCACCTCGAGCCAGAGCGCGTTGAGACGCTCGACGGTCACCTCCCCGCTACGGCGTTCGCTGTGGACTTTGCGCTCGAACGTGTAGAAGGCGACCTGGCGCACCACTGTGTTGATCATGTCCTCGACCTTGGCGGCGAGCATGGCCTTGCGCTGCTTGCGGTCGGCCTTGGCGAGGAGCTTCTTGAAGGTGAGCATTTCGCCGAAGACGCTCGCGGTTTCGGCGAGGGTGAGCGGGGTCGGCGCCATCAGCGCGCCCTTCGGCGCGGCGAGCACCTGATGCACGCCGTGCCCGAGCTCATGCGCGAGCGTCATCACGTCGCGTGGTCTGCCCTGATAGTTGAGCAGCACGTAGGGATGTGCCGAAGGCACGGTCGGATGCGAGAACGCGCCGGGCGCCTTGCCTGGGCGCACCGGAGCATCGATCCAGCGGTCCTTGAAGAAGCGCTCCGCGATTGCCGCCATCTTCGGCGAGAACGCGCCATAGGCGTCGAGCACGGTCGCCTGCGCTTCGCTCCAGCCGATCGTGCGGCTCGCAACCGCCGGCAGCGGCGCGTTGCGGTCCCAGTGCGGCAGCCGCTTCTTGCCGAACCAGCGCGCCTTGAGCGCATAATAGCGATGTGACAGCCGCGGATAGGCCGCATGCACGGCTTTGACCAAGGCCTGCACCACCTCGGGCTCGACGCGATTCGACAGGTGGCGCGCGTCGGCGACGTCGGCAAAGCCCCGCCAACGATCGGAGATTTCCTTGTCCTTGGCGAGGACATTGGTGATCAGTGCGAACGTCCGTAGGTTCTCCCTGAAGGTTTTGGCGAGCGCCTGTGCCGCCGCCTTGCGCGTCGCTGGCCTCGGATCCTGCAGGAGATTGAGCGTCGGCTCGATCGCGAGCGACTTCGAGCCGACCTTGAAACGTAGGCTGGCGATATTTTCGTCGAACAGGCGAGTCCACGCCGAGTAACCTGTCACCGATTTTTCGTGAAAGAGTTGTTCGACGCGATCCTCGAGCTGGTACGGCTTTTCCTTGCGGATGTCTTCGATCCAGGGCCGATAATGGGCCAGCGCGCCGTCTTGCATGGCGGCTTCGAGCTTGGCGTCGTCGAGCCGATTGAGCTCGAGCGTGAAGAATAAGAGATGCGTGGAGGCGGCCGTGACCCGCTCCTGTACGTCGGCGTAGAACTTGGCGCGCGCGGGATCGACCGTGTCGCCGGCGTGGAGGAGTCCCGCATAGGACGTGAGCCGTCCGAGGAGATCGTCGAGCGCCTCATAGCGCTTCACCGCCTCGGCCAGCGCCGCGCCGGCCGCGGGCCCCTCGGCAAGCGCCGCGAGCTTACCTTTGTAGGCCTGCTCGAATGCGAGGCTTTCGGCAGCACCGCGATCGAGATCGCGCTTCACCTGCGGATCATCGAGCCCGGCATAGAGGTCCGCGAGATTCCATTCCGGCAGCGCGCCGAGACGGGGCACGGCAGGAGTCTTGAGTGCTCGATGAGCGGAGGAGCGTTTGGGTCGTGCAGACATGACAAATTGCGAAGGACCTCCGCGTGCCAACGTCGCCATCGGGCGACGTCGGTCGCGCGAACGCGATGCCGTGCGTCACTGCATATGGGGCCGTGCGGCCCTAGGTCAACACCATGGGCTCGGCAACATTATGAACCGTCGTGGGTAATGGTTAGAAACCCAGGCAAGTATTCCGGCGCCGGCGTCGCGAAGGTGAGCGCGAGTAGTTGGCCGCCACCACCGCGCAAGTGAACGATCTCGGAGCCGAGCCCTTACGCGGGCTCAGAACAGCTACTACGCAAACGCGGAGAGCTGCGGCACGAAGTGGACGAGCAGCTCCTCGCCCTCACCGGCCATCGCATCGAACTTCTCTTTGAACATCTCGCGGACCGCGCACCAGAGGAGCGTGGAGCGGACGGCAATCTGCGCCTTTTTCTTCTGCAGGATCGATCTGGCCTGCTCGGCCAGAGTCACGATGCTGTTATGCTCGAATAGAACCCGTCCAGCCCCGTCCTCCAGCACGTAGATGCGGTTGAGACGGGAGATACACAGGATGCAGTCCTCATGCGGCGGCGGACCGAGCAGATAGAATTGCGGGTCGCCAATTTCGGTTGCTCCCACGTCCCATCCGCCAGCTCCGCCGGTACTCAGCTGAGCTGCAAAGCTGTCCATGATCGCCTTGAGTTCGCCGACGCGCCATGGGCCGTCGCGCCGCAGTAACTTGGACTCGAAGGCGATCACTGTCATTTCTTCACCTGGAACAGCAACCGATGAAGCTCCGGGTCGTAAAAGGACAGAAGTCGGCGTGCGAACACTGCCGGCTCGATGCCAAGCGCCCGTGCCCACGCTTCCATGCTATCGGTGGGTACGCGGCCAAAGCCATTCTCCACTTGCGCAACGAACGTGTAGTATTTGAGGCCCAGCCGTTGCGCGAGCTGCAGCTGCGACAATCCCGCGCGGCCCCTCAGCTCCTTGAGCCAGGCACCGGCGCGCCGGCGCAACTCCTTGGCCTCAGGCGCCGCCTTCACGAATTGCATCCGTCTCCCCAGCGACCGAGACCCCTTCTTGCCTTGGCGTTTCAGAGTTACTAAACTAGTCGAACATTGTCGAAAAAGGACGAATGAATAATAACAGAATTCGGGCGGCAGCGGCAGACCGGCGGAGGAGCAAATGCCGATCACCAATTCAGCGCCGCGCTTTGGGCATCAAATTGGCCCATGGACGCGGGGCCCAGAGGTCACGTTCGCGGCCGCGGTTCTGATCGTCTTCGCTGCTTTGGCGGCGTGCTGGAGGACGCTACCCAGCGATCTCGTGTTGCCGGTGATCAGCACGCTTTTGTTCGTTCTGGCGTCCTTGGTCGCGCTCGTTGCGTCGTGCCGGGAGCGCGCTTCCCAGCAAAGCGAGACCACGTATTGGGACGTCGCCGGCGCACTCACCTTTATCGGGGTTTGCGTCGCCTCGCAGATTGATCCGGATCAGATGGTGCGGTTGGTTGAAGGCGCGCCCCGCGAGCACTAGAGGCCAACCGCTCATCCTGTCGGCAGGTCCGCCTGAATACCGACAGAGCCCGCACGTCTTTGCGGGTCGATGAACACATGAGGCCTGCATCGTGAACCTGCATCAAGGGTCGAGAGACGTCGATACAGCGCAGCGAGAGCGTACTACGCCCCCAGAGGGTGCCGCATTTGCCGGCACTCTTGCGATCGCTCCCCATCGTGCTCCGGCGCAAGCCGTGGTCTCGGCGCTGGGCTCCGACGCCGCGCACGGCTTAAGCCGGGTCGCGGCGCAGCAGCGCCTCGAGCAATACGGTCTGAATCGACTCAAGAGCGCCCCGGAAACGCCCTGGTGGCGACGGCTGCTCGAGCAGTTCCAGAACTTCCTGGTGATCATCCTGCTCGTCGCCACCGTCATCTCGATGGTCGAATGGCTACTGCAGGATCCACGCGAGACCGATCTACCCTACGAGGCGATCGTCATCTTACTCATCGTCGTGCTCAACGCCCTGCTCGGCTTCATCCAGGAGTCGCGCGCCGAGCGCTCTGTTCGCGCGCTGATGGCTCTTGCCGCGCCCGAATCGACGATTATTCGCGACGGCGAGCGCCAGCGGATCGCGGCCGAGCAGATCGTTCCCGGCGACATCGTCATGGTCGAGGCCGGCGATAGAGTGCCGGCGGATGCCCGCCTTGTCGAAAATGCAAATCTTCACACCGACGAGGCTGCCCTCACCGGCGAGAGTGTTCCCGTGGCAAAGGACACTCAGCCAATCGATGGCGATGTCGGAATCGGCGACCGCCGCAACATGCTGTTCGCGAGCACGGTCGCCACATATGGGCGAGGTCGAGCAATCGTTGTCGCGACCGGAATGGGAACCGAGGTTGGCCGCATCGCGGGGCTGCTCGAAGCCGCCGAAAAAGAGCCGACGCCGCTGCAGCAGGAGCTCGACCGCACCGGCAAGCGCTTGAGTGTCATCATGCTGGGGATTTGCGCCGTCGTGTTCGCGGCCGGCCTGCTCACCAGTCCCGTATTCAATCTCAATGCCATCCTCAGCCTGTTCCTGTTCGCCGTGGCGCTGGCAGTGGCCGCGATCCCCGAGGCGCTGCCAGCGATCGTGACCGTGGGACTGAGCCTGGGCGTACGGCGCATGGCGGCGGCCAACGCGATCGTACGGAAGCTGCCGGCGGTCGAGACGCTCGGCGCTGCGACCGTGATCTGCTCGGACAAGACTGGCACGCTGACGCGGAACGAGATGACGGTGCGCGCGATCGCGACGTGCGGCGCGCTGGTCGAGGTCGGTGGCAGCGGCTACATCCCCGAGGGCGCCTTCGCCGTCGAGGGAGCGCCGCTCGCAGAAACTTCACCCATTCGCGATGCTGTTGCGCAAACGCTCCGTGCCGCGGCGCTCGCCAACGACGCCGCGCTCACGAACAGCGAGGGGCGCTGGCGCGTGCAGGGCGATCCGACCGAGGGTGCCTTGATCGTCGCGGCGCGCAAGTTCGGCATCACTGAGGACGAGCTCGCGACCTTGCCTCGAATTGCGGAAATCCCTTTCACCTCCGAACGCAAGCGCCACGCCACCGTCCATCACGATCGGGCGAAGCCCAGTGAACTGCGCATCTTCGTCAAGGGAGCGCCCGAGATTCTGCTCGCGAATACCCGTTACTTGCTGGAGGACGGTCAGGCGGTCCCGCTCGGCGAGGACCGCCGCGTCGAGCTTGGGCGGCGCAACGAGGCGCTCGCCGGCCAGGCACTGCGGGTGCTGGCCATTGCGACGCGCACGGTGTCCGCCGCATCTCTAGGTCTCGACCCGCGCCCCGGCGGCGCCGATCGGACGTCGACGATCGAGCTGCCGGAGAGCATCGAGGACGATCTCATCCTGCTCGGCCTGGTCGGCATGATCGATCCCCCGCGAACTGAGGCGAAGGTCGCCGTCGCCACCGCCAAGCGCGCGCACATCCGCTCGGTGATGATTACCGGCGACCACCCGGCGACCGCCGAGGCAATCGCCCGCGAGTTGGAGATATTCGAACCGGGCGCGCGGCTTGTGACCGGTACCGAACTGCGCACCATGGGGGATGCCGAGCTCGACGCAATCGTCGATCAAGTGCGCGTGTTCGCCCGCGTCGACCCCGAACACAAGTTGCGCATCGTCGGCGCGCTCCAGCGCAAAGGTCACATCGTCGCCATGACCGGCGACGGCATCAATGACGCCCCCGCGCTCAAGACTGCCAATATCGGCATTGCCATGGGAATTACCGGCACCGACGTCTCTAAGGAGGCCGCCGATATGGTGCTGACCGACGACAATTTTGCCAGCATCGTCAGAGCGATCGAGGAAGGGCGCGGGATCTACGACAATATCCGCAAATATCTGATCTATCTGTTGTCGTCCAACGCGGGCGAATTGCTCACGATGTTCGCGGGCGTGATGTTCGCCGGCTTGCTCGGCCTCGTGTCGGCGGAACCAGGACTGTTCCTTCCGTTGCTCGCCGCGCAGCTCCTGTGGATCAACCTAATCACCGACGGGCCGCCCGCACTCGCGCTCGGCATCGATCCCAAAGACCCCGACGTCATGGAGCGGCCGCCGCGTAGCCGTGGCAGAGGTGTGCTCACCGCGGAGGACTGGTGGCGCCTCGCCGCCATCGGCTTCGTGATGATGCTCGGTACGATCGCCGTGCTCGATGCCTATTATCCCGGCGGACTGTTCACGTTATTCGCGAAAGGTACGCAACCGAACGTGGCCGATGAGGTTCACGCGCGCACAATGGCGTTTACCACGCTGATGATGTTTCAGCTCTTCAACGTCTACAATTGCCGCTCGAATTGGCGCAGCGCCTTCAGCGGGTTTTTCGAAAACAAATGGCTGCTCGCGGCGGTGGCGTTGTCGCTGTTCGCGCACGTGCTGGTGATCTACGTTCCGTTCCTGCAGACGGCGTTCCATACGGTATCGCTGTCGTTGTTGGATTGGACGATCGCGACAGGCGTCGCGAGCACGCTGCTGATCGGGATGGAGATCTTCAAGTTCGTGCTGCGCATCGAACGTCGGGCCGCGCCTGCCGCGGCGGGCAAGACCGTTCGCGGACAAGCTACTTCCCGCGCGTGAGGCCGCGAAGCAGCGAGGGCGCGCCTCGGTTTTTGGACGCGAGCGCCGTGCGCAGGACCACGCTCCCGGTTGCGGGAAGCGAACCCGCCAGTCTCTGAGATCAGCTGCGCGCGGTCGCCTTCGCCTCTTTATCAAGCGCTAACCAAAAGTCGGCGACCGCGCCCCAATTCGGCACAGCGGCCATGCGAGGTCGCGCCCTGAGCGAGCGTGCACCGCCCCTACTTGCAGCCGCGGTTGCATAACCCACCGGCCGCACTCGCGCTGCTCGATGGGAAGGGCAACGCGCTCGAGGAGATCGAAGCCGAGGCGGTCGCTGATTCGCGGTTACGCATTACGGCAGTCAGATGTCCCAGTTCGCGCGGCGGTTGCGCATCGGGCGCTCCACGCTCTACCGCAAGCTCGATTCGCTGGGCCGGTACGCCGCCATCTCGGACCCAAAAACACCTGCGTGGTAATCCGGTTACACCCGCCGAGAAAAAAACTGCAGGGCGGGTTGCAAGCAGGTGACGGCGCGCCAAAATTGACCAAATTCCCGCGCAACAAGTTGCTCAAGGCGCGAGTCCAAGCCAGCTTTCGCATTTGGATGGCGCAACTGATCCGAACGCGGGGCCTCGCCCGTAACGAGGGGCCTGCGGAATTGGGAGAACGTCCAAATGAGCGGCCCCCGTTTCGAGCGCCTCTTGGCGAGCACGGCTCTGGCCCTGATCCTTGCGGCACCGATCGGCGCCATTGCGCAAGAGGCGGGCGCGCCGGCTGGGGCGCCGACGGCGATAGCGCCGGCCGCACAGCACGTCGCGGAAACGGCGGCGCAGGCAGCGGTGAGCGCGCCTGCGGCGCCGCCGAGCGCAACTGCGGGGAGCCCCAGCGAAGCTGCAGCCATGGCGGGTGCAGCTGCACTATCGGCGAGCGAGGCCGCGCCGAGCGCAGGCACCGCCGAAACGAGCGAGGCCGCGGCTTCGCCGAAAGATGCTCCCGCAGCGCCGACCAACCCCGCCGTCGCGAGCGAGCAGACGCCTGATCCTCTGGCAGCGCTTGATCCCGCCGATCGCGCGGTGGCGGAAAAGATTCGCGACATGCTCGCGGCCAAGAACGACAAGATCTTCGCCAACAAGCGTGAGCGCACGGCGGTCGAGTCGTTCTACCAGGCTCGTCACCTCGCCCCGGTGTGGCTCGACAAAGGCGTCGAGAATACGCGTGCTCAGGCTGTGATCGCCCGCCTCAAGGACGCCGACGCCGACGGCCTCGACGTCAGCGACTACAAGATCCCGACCTTTGCCGGCCTGAGCCCGGAGGGCCTCGCTGAGGCGGAGCTCAAGCTCACCCAGACCGTGCTCACCTATGCCCGCCACCTGCAGGCGGGCCGGTTCCCCTACGCTCGCGTCAGCAACAACATTGAGTTGCCGCAGGCTCCACCCGATCCGGCCGCGGTGCTCGCCAGGATCGCCGATGCGGCGAACGCCGGCACAGCGCTCGACGATTTCAGCCCCCCGCACGAGGGCTACAAACAGCTTAAAGTCATGCTCGCGCAGATGCGCGGCCAGGCTCCGGGTGGAAAGGAGATCGCCGAGGGGCCGCTGCTCAAGCTCAATGCCAAGGCGCCCATGGAAGACCCGCGCATGCCGCTGCTGCGGGAGAAACTCGGGCTTGGGGGCGATGCCTCCGACCTCAAATACGATGCCAAGGTCGTCGAGGCCGTGAAGAAATTCCAGCGCGCCAACGAGCTGCCGGTCACCGGCAACCTCGACTCGAGGACGATCAAGGAGCTCAACGGTCCGCCGCGCGACAGGCAGATCGAAACCGTCATCTCCAACATGGAGCGCTGGCGCTGGTATCCGCGCGACCTGGGCAACGCCTACGTGATCGCCAATTTGCCTGACTTCTCGTTGCACGTGACGCACAACGGCGCCCAGGTCTGGAGCACTCGCGTCGTCATCGGCAAGACCGAGATGCCGACGCCGCTTCTCAGCGAGACCATGAAGTACATCACCATCAATCCGACGTGGAATGTGCCGCCGTCGATCGTGCAGAATGAATATCTACCGGCGCTGCAGCAGGATCCGACGGTGCTTGAGCGGATGGGCCTCAAGCTCGTCTACAATCGCGATGGCAGCGTGCACATCTATCAGCCGCCGGGCGAAGCCAACGCGCTCGGTCGCATACGCTTCAACTTCCCCAATCGCTTCCTGGTCTACCAGCACGATACGCCGGACAAGCAGCTGTTCGCGCACGATATGCGCGCCTACAGCCACGGCTGCATGCGCGTGCAGGATCCGGCCAAATACGCCGAGATTCTCCTCAACATAGCCCGCCCGAACGAGAACTGGACGGCGGACAAGATCAAGCGGATGTTCGGCACCGGCGAGCAGGACATCCAACTACCGGCTCAAATCTGGGTGCTGCTGACTTATCAGAACGCGTTCGTCGACGACGCCAGCAAGCTGCAAATTCGCCGCGATATCTACAACATCGACAGCCGCACGCTGGCGGCGATCAAGACCGAGCGCGGCATGATCGAGCCACCGCAGGAGCGCAAGCGCGAGCAGGAGGCGGTGGCAACGAATCAACGTCGTCCCGCGCCACGCAACGTCTCATTCTTCGAGGCGCTGTTCGGTTTCGGCCGCCCGGTGCAGGCAAGACCCGTTCCGCCGCGCGGCATCACCCGCTGAGCAAAGCAATTGTGATGCGGTCTCTTGGGCCGCGCGCTTCTCTTCGTGCGCCAGACTCTCTGCAACACGGTTAACCGCGGCAAGTTTTTGCCATAGTCCCCTGTCACGCTCTCCGGCATCGGGGGGGACGGGTGTGCTGATCTCGCGTTAACCCTTCCCTAATGAGTAGTGCGTCAAGCGTCTTCGTCGCGGCGAGCAGCTGCGGCGAGCGACGAAGCTTCTCGCCCGCGGCGCTCGCCGCGGACGGGCGGATGGCGCCATCAAGGGTTGGCACGTGACGGTCAAAGTCGCGCACAGGAATGCATTGTCCTTGCGTTGCGCCCGGGCGGGCTACTGCTGCAGCATCGCCGCGCTTCTCGTCCTTTTCGGAAGCAAGAACCTGCAGAACGCGATCGCCCAAGGCGAAACGCGGACGATCTCCTTTCACCACATTCACACCGACGAGGAGCTGACCGTCACCTACAAGGTGAACGGCCGGTACGACGAAGAGGCGCTCAGGAAAATCAACAGTCTGATGCGCGACTGGCGCGAATCGAAATCGATCGCGATAGATCCCCATCTCATCGACCTCCTCTGGGAGGTCCACCGCGAGGTCGGCGCCAAAGAGGCAATCTGGATCGTCTGCGGATACCGTTCGCCCGAAACCAACTCGATGCTGCGGCGCCGTTCGAACGGCGTCGCCGAATTCAGCCAGCACATGCTGGGCAAGGCGATCGATTTCTACATCCCAGGCGTGCCGCTCGAGCAATTGCGCGAAGCCGGCCTGCGGTCGGAGCGCGGCGGCGTCGGATTTTACCCGACCTCGGGCGCTCCCTTCGTGCATATGGACACCGGCAGCGTGCGCCATTGGCCGCGCATGCCAGAGGCGCAGCTGGCAAGTGTGATGGCGAAGGGGCAGCTCAGCAGCCAATCGGGCTCGGATAGCGGCCAGCGCAGCCGAATGCCCGGCTTGCTCGCCAGACTCTTCGGCGTCGGCCGCGACCAAGCGGAGGATGCCGCCACTGCGCCCGCGCCGGTCAAAGCCGCCGCAACAACACCACGCAAGCCGACGCCCGAACCGCGGTCCGAGAAGCCGGCGACGGTTGCTGCGTCGGCCGAATCGCGCATCGAAAAAGTTGCGCTCGTGCCGTTCCCGCCGGCGAAACCCGCCAGGGCAACCGAGCAATCGGCATCCGCGGCTAAACCGGCCCAGACCTACCAGGTCGCCTCTGCCGCTTCCGAGCCTGCTCTCATAGCGGCAACCTACGAAATCACGTCGGCAATGCCGAAATCTGCGGGAGCCCTGCAGCCGGCAAGCCTCATCGCGCGGGCGAGCATCTCGGCGCCGACCGTCTCGGCGAACGACATCATCAGCGAGCGCGGTTATTGGCAGGGGCTGCCCAGCACTGAGCCCGCGGATACCCCGCCTGTCAGCGCTGCACCCGCGACATCGGCTCCAACGCCGCGGCGCGCGATCGCTAGCGCCGCTGCGGCCCCGTGGCCAATAGCCGATCGCACCGACAGCGAGCCGATACCGAATGCGCTCGCCTATGCGGCACAGCCCGTTCCGATCGCCGTTGCCCGCACGCTGCCGACCGGCCCGACATTCGCACGTGCGGCGCCCGCGGCTTCAGCAGAAACAACGATTGCAGTGAAGCGCAGCGACGATTCGGTTGCGCCATTCAGAGCCAAAGTCGCGAGCGTGGTGCGGGTCGGTGATCGCTTCAATGATCCGTGGATGCGCGCCATGATCGTGAGCCCGAGCGCGCAGAACTTCATGAAAACGACCGTATACGGCGTGCCGGATTTCCGCACGCTCGGTCCCTACTTGCACAAACCAGCCGCGACCATGATGGCAACGTTCTCCGAGGATCCGTATCGCGGCATGACCAGCGAAACGTTCAGCGGCAGCGCCGTTGGCTTTACACGGACCGTCACCTTCGGTCCGCCGCGCACGGCTTCGCTGCGATAGTTCTGCTTCCCGTTACCGGGGGGATCGTTGGGGCGTGGCGCCGCAAGTCGGGGAAAACCCCTGGCTTGCGGCGAACCACATTCTGACAGTGCGGCAGCGCTTAGTTCAGCATGTCGAGCGCATGCATGTAGGTCTCGAGAATCGCCTCCTGCTCGCGCCGTTCATCAGCATCCTGTTTGCGCAGCCGCACGATCGTGCGCAGCGCCTTGACGTCGAAGCCGCCGGCCTTTGCCTCGGCGTAAACGTCGCGGATGTCGTCGCCGATTGCTTTCTTCTCTTCCTCCAGCCGCTCGACGCGCTCGACGAAAGCCTTCAGATGGTCTTTCGCAAAGCGGCCGGCCGGCTGTTCCGCAGCGGCGGCAGTGGCCATCGAACCCTCCTCCAGTGACTCAGTGCGCGCAAGGTTTCGGGATCGTGAGTGCCAACGTCAAGGCAAGAGGGCTTTCATCCCCGGAGTACACAGGGAGAAATTTAGTGCTTGTGGCTGGCCTTTTCGAATGCGGCCTGCTGGCCCTGGGAGGCCTCTTTCTGGTGCTTGGCCTTCCATTCCTCGTACGGCATGCCGTAGATCCTCTCGCGGCTCTCGTCCTTGGACATCGGCACGCCGCGTGCATCGGCGGCGTCCTTCATCCAATTCGATAAGCAATTGCGGCAAAAGCCGGCGAGATTCATCAAGTCGAGGTTCTGTACGTCGGTGCGCGCGCGCAAATGCTCGACGAGGCGCCGAAACGCGGCCGCTTCGAGCTCGGTGCGGGTCTTGTCGTCAAGCGCCATCGCTGTGTCCTTTCACCTGCGGTCCTCTCGACCTCCGTGTCATTAAGAATAGGGACAGAGCGGAGCGCTTTCCAGCGCGGGTTGCACCCGAAGAGCGCACAAATAATGCCTATGCCGCGACGCATTCCGCTATTTTGGGAGCAATGACGGACCAACTCCGCCGCGGACCAGGCGAGACCTCGGCCAATCGCGGACATCCTGCCGCGCGCGAGCTCGAGCCTTGACCGCATCATCACGCGCCTTTCTCGAAGGGCTGTTCCGCACGGCGGTGGCTGCCGCGCACCCCGAGGGCTGCTTGCGGCCGCATTTGCCCGCGCCGCCCTCCGGACGGCTGCTCGTACTGGCCGCCGGCAAGGCCGCCGGTTCCATGGCCGAGGTGGCCGAGCGTCATTACGTCGAGGAGCGTGGCATGCCGTCAGGCCGCATCGGCGGTCTCGCGGTCACCCGTCTCGGCTACGGCCGCCCGAGCCGCTTCGTTCGCGTCGTCGAGGCCGGACACCCGGTGCCCGACGCGGCCGGTCTTGCCGCGACGGCCGAGACGCTCGCCTTGGCCGATTCCGCTGGCCGCGATGATCTGGTGCTGGTGCTCGTCTCCGGCGGTGCATCAGCAAACTGGATCGCTCCCGCTGCCGGCCTTTCGCTCGCCGAGAAGCAAGCGGTGACGCGTGCGCTTCTTGCCTCCGGTGCCTCGATCGTCGAGATCAACACCGTTCGCAAGCATCTCTCCCGCATCAAAGGCGGCCGGCTTGCCCAGCGCGCGTCTCCGGCGCCGCTGGTCGCCATCGGCATTTCCGACGTGCCCGGGGATGATCCGGCGGTGATCGGCTCCGGCCCCACCGTGCCCGATCCGAGCACGCTCGCCGATGCTCGTGCCATCGTGGCGCGCTATCGGCTCGAGCTGCCGGCGCCCGTCGCGCAGGCTCTCGCCGATCCGGCAAACGAGACGCCGAAACCCGGTGATCCGGTCTTCGCCGCCACCTCCTTCGAACTGGCGACACGGCCCGCCGAGGTATTCCGCGCCGTGGAAGAGGCGGTGCGGGCTGCCGGGTACGAATGCATCCTGCTCGGCACTGCCATCGAAGGCGAGGCGCGTGATGTCGCCGCCGCGCACGCGCGACTTGCCGGCGATCTCAAGGCCCAGGGACGGCGGGCGGTGATCCTCTCGGGCGGAGAACTGACCATCACCCTGCGCGGCAAAGGCCGCGGGGGTCCCAACCAGGAATATGCGCTGGCGCTGGCGATTGCCCTTGCGCAAATGCCCGGCGTTGCGGCACTGGCCGGCGATACGGACGGCACCGATGGCGGGGGCGGTCAGCCAGACGATCCCGCCGGCGCCTTTATCGATGCGACGACCCTCGCCCGCGCAGGCCGTCTCGGCCTCGATCCGGCCGCGTTTCTAAATGACAATAATTCGACGGAATTCTTCGAGAAACTTGGCGATCTGCTGGCTCCGGGGCCGACGTTGACCAACGTGAACGACTTCCGGGCGATCCTCG
>WNGA01003346.1_pt1 | contig 28872 bp, 3 predicted proteins | sample 5400061 | NCBI WGS metagenome assembly WNGA01 (sample SAMN13153366, study PRJNA577476) | soil metagenome | isolation source: 100 cm soil or saprolite under grassland replicate 2 | place: USA:California | collected 2016-06-15
GCTCATCCTGCAACTGCTCGCTGCCGACCGAAGGGTCGCGCACGAGTTGGCGCAGCTGACGGTCTTCGCACCGCGGTTTCGCGCGGCGCTCGCGGTCGCCGGAACGGCAGGCTCTCGCCTTTCTGCGGCGCTTGCCGCGGCTCGGCCTCCGACGCCACGTGCCGTTCGCGGCACGCCCGCGCAGATTGCGCGCGCACGTGCGGCGTATCGCACCGCAGCTCTCGCATCGGCAGTGGCTCAATCGGACGCCGTGCGCGCGTACTGTCGCGAGTTGGGCCGCGTACTCACGATGCTCCGTGCGTTGCGACCGCCGCCGGTCATGGCCCCGGCCCTTCGCACGCAGGTGACCGCTCTCGTCGCGACACGACACGCCGGATTGCAACTCGGGCAAGAGCTCCGCAAGACGGACCTGGTGAACGTTCCGGTACTGAGTCGCCGCTTCAGCGTGGCCGCTCGAGCCGCAGGAAGCGTTGCATCGCAACGAGCGGAGATCGCCGCGATCAAGGCCTACAACGCGCGCGTGCGCGAGACGGCCTCGATCGGCGGGCGGATTCGAGACGAGGTGACGCGGCTTCAACAGCTCGTTGGCTGAACGGAGGGGACCTCTTGACATCTCGCGCCCGATGGTGCAAATGTCCCCGGGGTTACCGCTCAGGGGAGCGGAGGTCGGGGAAAGAGGGAGAAAGCGACGGGTTCTTACGCCTCAGTCGCTGCGGCTCAACCGTTCGGACTGACCGCGCTGCGATTTCGCGGGGTGCGGTACTGGTGGGCCGGCATCGGCCTCGTCGTGCTTGTCCTCCTCTACGCGCTTCCGATCGCCGCCGCGCTGCGCCAACCCACGATCCCAGGTCGCACGCTTCCGCTTCCGGCGCTCTCGACTCCCGACGTGGGCTTCCCTCTCCTGCGTATCCCCGAGGTGCACCGGCTTGCGCCGCTTCCCCCCGTCCCGCACTCGAAAGGCGTAGCGCAGCGCACTGCACTACCCGCAACGCACGCAACGAAGAAGACCGTCATCCACCGCGTCCCAGTCGTCAGTGACCGGCACACGCAGATTCCGCCACAGGCGGCCGCGAAACCCGCTGCACCGAAGGATCCATTCGCCGACGCGCCGGTCGTCGTCGACACGATCGGTGCACCGGTTGGGCTGCCCGCGAGTGCCGGACCTGCGCCCGCGGCCGGCGCGCCCACCGACACCCCCGACGTTGCCGCATCCGGTGACGTACCCCTCGGTGCGGACGCGCAGAACGCAGAGCCGATCCCGGCACCGACCGTCAACGCGAAGGGACTGTCGTTGTTCTCCGTCAACGACGCCCAGGCGAGCTCCTCGTCGACCGATGCCTCTGCATCGAGCGATGACCCGTCCGTCGCTCCGCCCGTTCAGACAGTCGTCGTCGGAGATGCCACCCCGGAGGCCGTTGTCGCGCCGACGCTGACGTCGACGCAGACGGTTGCGGCGTCGACGGAGGCATCGACGGGCACGACCGAGACGACTTCCGTCGCGGCGCCTGAGACGACCGCGCCGGCCGATGTGACGTTTGCGCCGGCGCCGACGCCGTCGACGGACGCGAGTGCAGCGGGCCCTGGAACAGCGGACGACGTCTCCGTGACGGGCGCGCCTGCTTCGTGCGGCTCGGGCGCAGCCACTGAGCAAGCCACGACCACGGGCGACACCGCAACGGCTCCGGCGCCGGACTTCACCGTCGCGTCGCCCGACGCGACGCTCGCAACATCGGACGCGTCGGCAGCGTCGTGTCGAGCGCGCGCGCCCCCGGCTCAGGCTGCCGCTTGGCGCGTCAAGCTAGCGGACGGCGCGCCGCACACCGTTTCGGTTTCCGTCGCCACCGCGCAGATTCAGCTCACGGTCGACCACGTGATCACGAGCCGGGACGTTGCCAGTGTCAAGAGCCTGACCGTCATCGGCGGTAACCGTGACGACAGCTTCAGCGTCGACAAGTCTGTCGCAACCGCCGGCATCCCGATCAGCTTCGACGGCGGCTTGGGCGACGACGTCTACGCGTTCGGCGACGACTTCGGCACGGTCACAGTCGCCGGCGCGGAGGACAGCGGCACCGATACGCTCGACTTCACGACCAACACTGGGACGCTCGCTCATCCCGACGAGACGACCTTTGCGAGCAGCACCGGCGGCGCCGTCACGATCAGCGGATCGGCGCCCGAGCGGATCGACCTCGCCCTCGCGGATCCGGCAGCTCTCAAGGGCAGCATCAATACCGCGATCGGGAAGCTCGCCGCGCTGGTCGCGGGCCTCGAGGCCACCGCTCCCGCGCTCTCCGCTCCGTTACCGCTCGTCGATGTGAGCTTCGTGCGGCTCGGGGACGCATTCACGAGCCTCGCCGCCGAGGTCGCGGCGTCGGCCGGATCCTCGGTGTCAGCGACCCTTTCCGGCCTCGTCACCTCGTTGAATGCGATCTCTGCGCGGCTGCCTCGCGCGTTGAACGGCCTGCAGTTCTCCTCCGGTTACGGCGGATCGAACGGCGTGTTTCTCATCTACCTGCATATGGCGCAGACGCGTGCGGATGCGCGGAGCTGCCGGAACGAGGCCGGATGCGTCCGAGGTGTCGCGCCGCTCGTGGTCGAGGGCGTCCAGCTCGATGCCGACGCAGCCGCACCCGGTATTCAGGCGCCGCTGCTCGACGTCGGCGCAGCGGTCGGAGTCGATCTCACCGCGGGTTTCGACGCCGCTGCGCCCGCCGAGGCGAGCTTCGCAGCCGGCGGATGGATCGAAGTCGCATTCAACGCCTCCGCTACCGGCGTGAGCGCGACGCTCGTCATGGGCGGCACCCAGGCGAGCGTGAGCGGCTCGATCGACGTCGGCAGCAGCGTGGTGATTGCGTTGGCGGGCACGTCGAAGGACGGTGCCATCTCGCTCGACGAGCTGAGCGCGGCAACCGTGATCCTCGCGTCGTCGGCCGGAGCCTCCGGCACGATCGTTTTCTCCGGCGCGAGCGGAGCGCTTGTCATCAACGTCGGCCGAGGTGTTGCGATCGCGAGCTTCGTCGCGGCGGTTTCGCGTGCCGCCGAGGAGGCGATGCCGTCCGCTATCTCGAACTCGGCTGATGGCGCCGATTCCGGAACCGTCGAAGCGGTTACGACCTCCGCGCCTGCGGCGATGGAGGCGCAGGCTGCGCCGGCCGAGGACTCCGTGGTCGCGAGCTCGGCCGACGCTGACGTCGGTAGCTCGGCGTCGACCACGACGGCAACCGCGCCCACCGACACCTCCGGAGCCTCGACTACGGCCGCCTCGACGGACGCGGTGAGCGCGCCGACCTCGAGTGACCCGGCTCAGGTGACGGCGAGCTCTTCCGGCGGCCCCGCCCGGGTGAGCACGCAGAACGACACCGGCAGCGTGGCGCTCGCCGGCGCCACGGGCGCCGCCGGTGCGTCGTCTTCCGGCACCTGGGCACCGTCGACAACGAGCACAAGCGCGACCGATCCGTCGGCGTCGACCACCACGCCGACGAGCGCGACGCTTCCTTCGCTCGACCCGGCAGCGGTTCCCGGTAGCGGCCCGTCGCCTCCGGCCGGACCCGCTCCGTGGACTCTGTCGATCTCCGACGGATCCGCGCATACGATCTCGGTCGCCGCCGACGCGACGAGCATCTCCGTCACCGTCGACGGCGTCACGACCAGCCGCCCGCTCGCGGACGTCAGCACCCTTTCGATAACGAGCGGCGCAGGCAACGACTCCTTCACGATCGGCGCCATCTCGATTTCCGTCACCCTCGACGGCGGCGGTGGCACGGACACCCTCTACGGTCCGGCGGCCGACAGCACGTGGACGATCGACGGCTCCGGCAGCGGGACGGTCGGCAGCGTCGCGTTTGCAGGCTTCGAGAATCTCACGGGCGCGGCGGACAACAAGGACACGTTCAGCTTCGAGGGAGCCGGCTCGGCCGACGGTCTCGTCGACGGCGGCGCCGGCGGCTACGACACGGTCTTCATTGCCAGCGGCTCCTTTGTGCAGACGGTCTTCACGGTCAGCGGGCCCGACTCCGGGACGATCGCGCGGGATGCCGATCTCATCACCTACACCGGGCTCGAGCCGGCTCCCGACGCGACGGGCGGCGCGAAGATCGCGAACGGGACTGCCGGGGCGGACACGATCGTCGTCAAGGATGTCGCCGGCAACCTCGTCGTGGACTTCGCGGTCGGCGAGGATCCGACGTTCACCGATCCGGGGGCGGTGACCAGCCTGACGATCAACGCCGGCGGAGGCAACGACTCGGTCACGATTCAGTCGCTGCCTGCGGCGTTCGTCGGAATGCTCACGATCAACGGCGAGGGCGGCGACGACACGTATGTCGCGGCGTCCGGCTTCTACAGCTTCACGATTGGCTCGCCGGACGCGAATGCCGACACGATCGACCTGACGCAGCTCACCCCCGCCGACCTCGGCACGCTGACACTCAACAGCGCGAAGACCGTCTTCACGGTGGGAACCAGCACGATCACGCAATCGGCGCCTTTCGCCGAGCACGTCGATGCTGCACTCACGGTTGCCCAGAAGGACGCGATTGCGGGCGTCTTCGACGAGGTCACCGCGCTGGCGCAGAAGCTGAAGGACAACTTCGCGCAGCTGTACAACGCGCTTCCGCTCCTCGGAAATGCGGCGGGAAGCATCGCGGCGATCTTGGGGTTCGTCGACCGGTTCACGACCTTTGCGACCGACGCCAAGAGCCGGATCGACACCCCGAGCGTGCCGACGACGTACCAGGAGCTCGTCGGCCACCTCACCGGGCTCGCGTCCTCTGCCTTCTCCACGATCACGTTCGCGGACAGCTACCGCCGCGGCTCCGACGGGAAGCTCGAGCTGCTGCTCACGCCGACGGTCAGCAAGACGCCGCCCCCGCTGACGCCCTGCGGCGACCATCGGCTGGATACCGGGTACGACCACCGTGTTCCTGGCTCCGGACTCGACCGACACGCCGTCGCACCTCGAGGCGACCCTCGCCGTGACCTCGAACCTGGACGGCAAGAGGATCAGCCTCGGCGTCCTCGAGGCGACGTTCGACGCCGGGACACACCTCAACTTCAGCGGCTCGATCGACTTCAAGCTGCTCGATCCCGGTTCAAACGGCCGCGTCACCACTGCTCTCGTCGGGAGCACGGTGGTCTCGCAACTGGTGCAGGTCGTCGACTCGACGCATCTCGACGTCACGGTGAACGCGACGGTGTCAGCGGGCCTCACCGTCCTCCAGGCCGGTGGGGGAACGCTGCCGCTCGGCTCCGCGTCCTTCCACGTCACCACCGCAGGCAGCATCTTCGGCACGTCCGCCGGCAGCCCGGTGGTGAGCGTCAGCTTCACCGACACGTCGGGCAGCGGAATCTCCAACCTGATCTCGACGTTCAACGGCGCCGGCTCCAGCGACCTCCTCGGGATGCTCGGCCAGGTCGCCGACCTCTTCGCCTCGATCGCGCAGTCGTCGACGCTGCAGTCGACGCACATCCCGTTCACGAACCTGACGATCGGCCAGGCCCTCGACTACGCCACCGTCTTCAAGCACGAGGTGCTGGATCCGCTGTTCAAGAGCGGCGACATCTTGCATCCGGACTCGAACAACGACGGCAAGGTCGACATCAACGACTTCAACTTCAACGGCATCCAGAGCCTGCTCAGCCGCGTCGCCGTCTCGGTCGGCCTTCCGGCAAATGCGCTGACCGCGACCTACGAACCGTCCACAGGGGTGCTCAAGTTCAACTTCACGCTCGACCCATGGTTCGGGCTCGGCACCTCCGTCAACGCGATCACAGGGCCGAAGGCCGTGGTCACCACTGTCGTCACCGGCGGCGGCTCGACGCACGAGGTGCAGGAGCTCGTCGTCAATGCCGGCAGCGGCGTCTTCAAGCTCAGCTACAAGGGCAAGTCGACCGACTTCATCACGGTCGTCGCGAACGCCACGACGCTGGCGGGCAGCATCGAGTCGGCCCTCAACGACCCTGATGTCGCAGCCGGTGTGACCGTGAGTGCAAACAGCGGCATCTACCGGATCCGGTTCAACAGCACGGTCGACGAGCCCGAGCTCGGGGTCGACCTCGGGATCCCCGGCATCGGCATCACGCTCGGTCTGCTCGATGCCGGCAAGAAGATTCAGACGGTCATCGTGCCCAAGGACACCGGCACCTTCTGGCTCGCATATCCCGACGTGGACGGGGTGATGCAGCTCACGGACAAGCTGCACGCCGACACGTCGGACTCCGAGCTGCAGGGGTTCCTCAGGAGCACGACGGGCGATAGCGGCCTCACGGTGACCCGCCACGACTCCGAGCCGAGCTCGAACGGCCCGATCACGTTCACGATCAAGTTCACGCTGGCGGGTGACGCCCAGCCGCTCGTCGCCGCCGGCGGCTTCGATCTCGACTTCGGCACGAGCCTCGGCGCGCTTGCGGGCATCACGACGGCCGGGAGCGTCATCCCGCTCGCGGGGCTCTTCGCGACGGCGACCTTCGGCATCAACCTCGCAAACCCGTCCGACGCGAGCCAGGTCTCGCCAACCGTCTTCCAGCCGGGTCCGCGCGTCGACGTCGTCACCACGCAGGAGGGCGGCAAGTCGATCAGCGTCAAGACCGTCAGGGAGGGCAACGGATCGCGCGCCGAGATCCAGGTCCTGACCGTTCGCGCGTCCGGCGGGAACTTCAACCTCACGCTCGACTCGACGCACGTCGACTCGATCAGCGTCGGTACCGACGGCAACGGGCTGAAGACCCTCCTCACGACGGCCGGCCTCTCGATTGCAGACGTAACGCGTGTCGTGCGGCCGGAGGGGAACGTCTACCGGATCACGTTCAGCGGCAACGGAGACAAGTCGGAGTTCGTACCCGACGGGACCAACCTGGCGGCGCGAAACGAGATCCAGCAGATCGGCGTCTACAACGCGAACGACGGCACGTTCACGCTCCAGTACGGCGCGGGGGCCGAGCAGACGGTCACCTTCTCGAGTACCGCCGCGACGCTCAGAACGAACATCTTCGGCGCGCTGAACGCGATCGCCGCGCTCACAGGGAACGTCACAGTGACGACGACGGTCGCGCCGCCGACGGCGGCGCTCTACGCGGTCACCGGCGCGATGATCTTCTCGGTCGAGTTCAGCAGCGGCCCCGTCTCGCAGTCGAATGTCAATCCGATCGTCGCCGACGCGAAGCTGCTCAAGGGAGCCCTGCAGAACGGGAAGCTGCTCGGCAACGTCAACTTCACCGGCTCGCTCTACAACGGGCCCTCGGTCGTCGTCGTCACGACGCGCGACGGCGTGACCGACGCGTCCACCTCGACGATCCTGCAGGGCTCTGACACGACGCCCACGAGCGAGTTCCAGACGATCATCGTCTCGAACGCCGCGTCCGGGACCTTCACCGTGGAGTGGGACAGCGACCGGAGCGGCACGTTCGACGCGACGGAGATCTCGGGCACGATCACCGTCGGCAACACGGCCGCTCAGGTGCTCGCCGCGCTCGAGCAGATCACCGGCGTGCCCGGAAGCACCGGCTTGAACGGGAACATCTCCGTCGCGAGGACCGATACCGGGACCGACACCGTGTACCTCGTCGTCTTCGGCAACCTGCTCGCGGCACAGGACGTGCCGCCGCTCACGATCGCGACGAAGAACCTCACCCCGAACGACGAGCAGCAGACGGTCCTCGTCCTGAACGCCAGTTCCGGCACGTTTACGTTGAAGCTGACAATCGCCGCCGGTTCGGGCACGACGGGCGACATCTCCTCTGCTGCGAGCGCGACCGATGTGCAGAACGCCCTCGCCGCGGTCACGATCGGCGTCACCGTGTTCACGACGGCCGACTTCGACGTCTCCCAGACCGGCAACACGTACACGATCACGTTCCACGGCACGACCCTCGGCGGCAGGGACGTCCAGCTCCTGGCCGCTGACGCGACGAAGCTCCGGAACACGATTCCGCTCGGGTCGATCGCGGTGGCGCTCGCCGCGGCCGATACCACTTCGAATCACACGCCGGACGACCTCGTCGCGAACCTCCAAAACGAGATCAACGACGCGCTCGTCAACGCCGGGCTGACCCCCGGGTTCATCACGACCGGGATGAAGACGGCCGGATCGATGTTCATCGCGACCGTCGCGCCGTTCGGCGCGCCGCAGTTCGAGAGCATCGGCCCGCACGTCCACTACGGGCAGCTCGAGCCGATCGACGCGCCGGGGCATCCCGTCGCGGGATCGACGCTGCCGCAGACGCCGGTCGCCGGCGCAATTCACACCATCGCGATCCTGACCGGCAGCGACGACATCGCCTGGGTCGGCGGCGTCAACGGCGGTATCTGGCGCACGACGAACCTCCACGTCGCGGACCAGGCCACCGGCGAGGTCGTCTGGACGCCCCAGCTCGACCTGGGCCCGAGCATGTCGATCGAGACAATCGAGATCGACCCGACGGGTACCAACACGAACGAGACGAATACGACGCTCGTGGCCGGGATCGGAGATGTCAGCAACTTCCTCAACAAGGGCAGCCTGCGTACCGGCCTGATTCGGTCGTTCGACGGGGGCGCGACGTGGCAGCAGCTCGGCGTCAAGGAGCTGAGCGGGCTCGACATCACCGGCCTCGCCCCCCGCGGAAACGTGATCGTCGTCGCGGCGAACGACCCCAATGCAGCCGGTCGTGGCGGCGTCTGGCGCAGCATCGACAACGGCACGTCGTTCTACCGCGTCTCAGGGGTGGCCGGCCTCGACCTCGGGAACGCGTTCGATCTCGAGAGCGATCCGATGGACGTAAACCGGCTCTTCGCTGCCGTCGGCGGCGCCAACGGCGGTGTCTTCATGAGCACGAACCAGGGCGAGACGTGGGCACTCGTCGGCGACCGCATCTTTGGCGTGCCGGCCAACAACAACCAGGGCGCGGCCGGCACCCCGCTCGGCGGGACGACCGACAACCTCCGGGTCGCAGTCCACCACAGCGGGTCCGGCAACGCCGTCTACGTCGCGGTCGACAACGCCGAGCATCTCGCGGTGCTTGCGCGCTTCGACTTCACAGCGGGTCTGCCGGCGTGGGTGCGGATGGATCTGCCGGGATCGTGCGAGACCCCGATTGCCCAGACCCCCAACTGCCCCGCCGGTAGCGGCTTCTTCGACGTCACGGACTTCGGCCATCGCAACCTCGCCATCGTCGCCAGCCCGACGATTGCGACGGTCGTCTACGTGAGCGGGATGACGCAACCGCGCGGTCCGGGGCCGTCGTTCCGGAACTCGATCGGCGCTCTGGACGGGGGCCGCATCTTCCGCTGCAACTCGGCGGGAGACGAGCTCGGGATTGCGAACCACGGCACGCAGTGCCGTCCGGAGACACACGGCACCGCGGCGCAGATGTACACCGGGCACGGGAGCGCCCCGCACGCCGACTCGCGCGACCTTGTCTTCGACTTCCACACGACGGGCGGGCCGCGCCTGATCCAGGCCGACGACGGCGGCATCTACATGCGGACGAACCCCGGGTCGCCGACCGGCGACTGGTTCTCGGCGAACGGCCACTCCGAGCACGCCGTGTTCGTGGGCGAAGCACTTTCCTGCGCGTACGACGGCGTGAACAATCAGGCGTTCTGCGGCTTCCAGGATGTCGGCGCCGCGCAGCAGCTGGACGTGACGGACTCTCCGCTTCCGTACAGCTGGCGCGAGCTCTCGAAGGGCGACGGCGGCAACGTGGCCGTCGGCGACTTCAGCGGCGGGACCGCTTGGCGGTACCTGTCGTCGCAGCGGCTGAACAATTTCGCGAGGGAGACCTGCACCGCCGGGACATGCACGATCGTCGACGCAACAGACGCCCTGGGCAACCCTGTCGTGCAGAACCCGGCCTTGATCGTCGCCGGCACCGGACAGACGATCTACGTGTTCGACGCGACGCTCGCGACCGCGGCTGTGCTGTTCGCCACGCCGCTCGCGGTCAACGCTGTGGACGACACGCGTTTCGTCCTCGGCACGTATCAGATCTACGAATGGATCGGCGGCGCGCTCCAGCAGGTCGCTCTGCCCGGGATCACCTCGATCAACAACCTCTTCGTGCGGGCAATCGCTGCGGGCGGCCAGGACAGCGGCGCGACGGCGCAGGCCAACGTCCTCTACGTCGGCACCGACAACGGCCTCTACATCCGCAGAGATGCGGGCGCCATCGCACTGAACGCCGTCTATCCGGGGACGACGGCCGCGCTCGACATCGCCGTGAATCCGAATGACTGGACGAATGCCTTCTTGATCGACGCCACCCACGTCTATGCCACGACCGACGGGGGTGCGACGGCGCTGAACTGGAGCGACATCACCGGCAACCTCCTCGCACTCGGAGTGCGCGAGGTGACGTCCGTCACCTTCGTGCCCGGCTCGGGCACGTCGCCGGGTGCCGTACTCGTCGGCAGCAACGCCGGCATCTTTGCGAGTACGACCGACAGCCTCCGCATCTGGCGGCCGTTCGGCACCACGCTCCCGGCGACGTATGCCTACGACGTCAAATACGACGTTCCCTCCGACACCCTGGTCGTGGGCACGCTCGGCCGCGGTGCCTGGCTGCTCCACAACGCTCAGATCGCGGTCGCCGCGGGCAGCCACCTGTACGGGTCGGCGCCGGACGACCAGTCGTTCACCGTCTCGGTCCCGCTGACGGTTTCGGGCTCCAGCCCCTTCGACGTAACCGTGCCGGGCGGCGCCGGCAAGTTCACGTTGACCGTCACCGACTCGGCCGGTGTCAAGTACACGACGGGCGCGCTGACGTGGGGCGCAACCGCGTCCGGCGTCCAGTCGGCGCTCGAGCAACTCGGCAACGTCGGCACCGGCCACCTCACCGTCACGCCCGGGTCGGCGGGCGTCACCTACCACATCGTCTTCAGCGGCGTGACGATCTCGACCGTCAGCGGCAAGCTCTCGGCGACCGGCATCGTCACGCGCACCTCGATGCGCGCGTTCGATCCGACGGGCGTAGTCGAAGGCGGCGGCACGCCGCGCGGCTTCGTCCTCGCCCTCCAGGCGGCTCTGAACGACGCGATCGGCTCCCTCGCTCTCGGCGGCGGCGTCTCCGCAGCAGTGGCACTCACGGGAGACGGCAAGATCACGTTCACGCCGACCGGTACGGCGATGGAGCTCGCCTTCACGCCGGCCGCCAAGGCGAGCGCTGCGCCGTCGGCGTTCTCACTCGACACGCCGACCGTGAAGTACACCTACGACACCGCGAGGCCGACGACGTCGCTCGACCGGCGCCTCACGATCAACACACGGTGGATCGACGGAGCGTTCCAGGAGCTCGGGCTGACCGCCTCACCGACGCCGTTCGACTACCAGCAGCTCCCGTCGCCGTACGTCAAGGGCCACACCGATCCCATCGACTTCACGATGCACGTCAACGACGTCGAGGTGCCGGTGTTCATTCCGTCGCAGTCGAACATGACCGACATCAACGCATTGATCGTGCTCGTTCAGAGCGCTGTAGACACGGCCCTAGGAGTCGCCTTCGCGGGAGGGACGATTCCCGTCGTCATCGTCTGCCGCGTGAATCCCGACGTCGCCCAGACCGATGCGGCGTACTGCCAGGGCCAGGGCAACCGCGTCGTCCTGAAGGGCGGCACTGGCGTCACCAACCTGTCGCTCGACGTGCCCTACAACGCAACGGGCGGCGGTGGCGGCGACTCACCGAACGGTGCGATCACCGAGCTCGGCCTGCCACAGGGTGTCGGCGAGGCGCACCACCCGCACACGAGCACGTTCTTCCTCGAGAACGTCTCGCTCACGGGCCGCTTCGAGGTGGTCGTCTCCGTGGCGAGCATCTCGGCGCACTTCGCCTTCCTCTCGGTGACCGCGACGGGCAGCGGCAACCAGCCCGGCTTCGAGCACGCCGAGGGCGTCGACGACGATCGGCTGCTCAACCTGAAGCTCGCGCTCCTGCTCAAGAACCCGACCGTCCAGCCGAACAGCATCAGCCTGCAGATCCAGATCTCGACGCCCACGGGCGGCGGGGGAGGATCGAACGAGGTGCAGACCCTCACCGTGACACCCGGCGTCGCCTTCACGCTCCTCTTCGAAGGCAAGCGAACGAAGGAGATCTCCGGCGACGCGACCGCGGCGACGATCCAGGCGGCGCTCGAGTCGATCGCGGCCCTTTCGGGGAACGTCGCGGTGACGCCGGGCGCCGTCACGAACACATTCAGAATCGAGTTCGTCAACGGCAAGGCCGACACGAACGTGGCCGAGCTCGTCGGCGAGACGGTCGACGAGAACCGAATCGACATCGGCCTGATCGGACACGCCATCGGCCACGGCAAGCTCTTCTATCGGGCCTCGGACGCCGGCGGAGGCCCGTCCTCCGGGGACAATCCGCTCACCGGCTTCCTGCTCGGGCAGTTCGGCGGCAAGTTCGGCTTCAACGCGCAGATTGCGCCCGACGGAGCGCTCGCCGGCCTCGCCGATGACCTCAACGCGCAACTCGCCGTCTCCGCGGCGAGCAACGACTGGCTGCACGACCCGGTATCCGGTCTGTGCAGCGGCACGGACCCGCCGGACAAGCTCGGCTGCCTCCACTTCGACTTCCAGGGTCCGGACTTCGATTCGCTGCTCCAGCGCTTCCAGAACCTGGACTTCGCGCAGATCCTGCAGGCGATCCGGTTCGTCCTCGACTACATCCGGTCGATCGACGCCCCCGGCGAGGGCCTCGCGCAGGTTCTCGACGCGAAGCTCCCGCTCATCGACCGCAGCATCTCCGACCTCGTCGACCTGGTCGGTGAGCTCGCCGACAAGATCGACCAGATCGCGCAGAACCCGGCGGGAGCGATCCAGCAGCTGAGCAACGTACTCGCGGCAGCACTGGGCAAGACCGTGCCGACGACAGCCGCCTCGACCTTCCAGAACGGTTCGGGCGCGCAGCACGAGAAGCAGGACATCCTGATCTCGAACGCGGTCGCCGGCACGTACCGACTCACGTTCGGCACGCTCAAGACGACGCCGCTCGCGTGGAACGCAAGCACGACGGACATCGCGGCTGCCCTCGGCGCGCTCAAGGACTTCCCGCGGATCTCGGTGACGGCGATCTCGGGCGGCTTCCGCGTCGAGTTCCTCCAGAACAAGGACATCGCGCAGCAACTCGGCATCGACGGCTCGATGCTCGTGTCGAACGACAGCAAGGACCTGCTGAAGCTCGACCCGGCGACCGGCGTCCTCACGTTTGCCCTCGATCTGCCGTTCAGCGTCAGCCTGTCCCGGCCGTTCAGCCTCGATCTCGCGCAGATCATCCCGTCGGGCCTCGAGGCGATCGCGCACATCGTCGGGCTGAGCGCCTCCGGCAACCTCGCAGTCAACGCGACGGGGAAACTCCAGCTGAGGCTGGGCCTCGACCTCGCGTCGCAGATCGTCACGAGCACGCAGACGCAAGGCGACGATGCGCCTGCTACGAACGAGCTCCAGCAGATCTTCGTCAAGGCGACTGCGGGCACCTACACGCTCTGGTTCGACGCGAACAAGAACGGCAAGAAGGACGCAGACGAAGTTACGACTCCGATCACCACCGGCGCGGACGATCACGCCGCGATTCAGTCCGCGTTGAACGCGCTCACGTCCATCGGTGCCGGCGGCGTCACCGTAACGAAGGACGCGGCCAAGAAGCTCTACACGATCACCTTCAGCGGCACGCTCGTCGAGCACAAGAACGTGTCGCAGCTTTCCGCCGACGCTGCACTGCTGACGGGCGGCGACAAGCGCTCGTTCTTCCTCCAGACGGGCATCGACGGGACGACGTTCACCGCAACGGTGACCGCGTCGGCGTCGAACCTCAACTTCCAGGCGAAGCTCGGGCCGTTCGGACTCTTCGTCAAGAACGGCTCCGCGGCGATCGGCGCGACGTTCGGGATCAAGCTCCTGACTCCCGACGGTGACGATCGCCTCGACCTGATCGCCTACGGCGACAGCGGCGTGACGACCGATCTCGGCCGTATCGGAGACTTCATCGGCGTCACCGGTCCGCTGAGCGGGCATTTCGCCGACGCCATCACCTTCACCGGTGCTGCGCCGGGCTGCGTCGCCGGCCAGCTCGCATGCGTGAACCTGCCGCTCTTCATAGGCACCGACAGCTTCCAGGTGCCGATCGACATCTTCGACGGCTCGCCTGACGCGAACCCCGGTACGCACAACGCGATTACCGGCTACCTCTCGTTCAACCTCGCTCCGCTCTTCGGCGGCCCTGGAAACGCGTTCGACTACAACCTGACGCCGCCGCGCTGGGACTTCTCGAAGCTGCAGACGCCGAGCATCTTCGCGCTCCTCGCCGACCCGGCCACGGTCGTCGACGGACTGGACACGGCGCTCGGCGGGATCCAGGACATCCTCAGCGGCCAGATCTTCGGCCAGAAGCTGCCGCTGCTCGGAGACGCGCTCGCGAACAACCCGGTCGCGAATGTGATCAACGACTTCCGCGCGAACTTCCTGAAACCGCTCGCGAACACGATTCGCGCGAACAACCTCAACATCGACGGACTCTCCGATCTGATCCGCGCGGCGATCTTCACCGCCTTCGGCCCGGGCTCGACCCTGGACGTCCTGCTCAAGCTCGACGGGACGGCCGCCACTCCGGGCGACGGCCTCTCCAACATCGATCAGTACGTCAAGTTCGGCTTCTACGACGACAACGGGCTGCCGACGAACCTCTTCGTCGCGACCCGGGCACAGTTCAACTTCCGGCTCGGCAAGGTCTACAGCTGGAGTCCGGATCACCCGCTCGGGATCGACCTCGGGATCCCGGCTCTCGGGCTCGATGCCTCCTTCACCCCGCAGGTGACCGTCGACTTCAAGCTGCGCGTCGGCTTCGGCGTCGACCTCAAGAAGGGCTTCTATCTCGTCACCGACAACGGCGCGCTCGGCCCGGAGATCTCGCTGAACGTGAGTGCGCGGCTGTCAGCGGTCTCATGCCCGGGCGGCGCCCCGACGGGCTCCACCGCCGAGGCGAACGGCCAGTTGCTCTTCCTCGCGCTCCACCTCAAGGACGGCGTCGACCTGAACGGGAACGGGCAGGTGCGGGCTTCGTGTCTCGGCGGTTCCCTCGCGGGCGTCGCGCCTCAGACGGAGGAGTACTCCGTCGTCTATTTCGGCGGCTCGATCGACATTCAGGATCCGACTGCCAGCGGCGTGAACCACGACGGCATCCTCACCGTGCCCGAGCTCGTGTCCTCGTCGCCGCTGACGATCTTCCGAATCAACATCTCGGGCGGCGCGCTCCTCCGTGGCAGCGCCACGATCGACTTCAGCACGCTCGGCGCCGACTTCGCGAACATCTTCCCGAAGGTCACGGCGAAGCTGCTGATCGACTTCGCGATCAGCTGGTCGCCCGGCGCCGCGATCTCGATCGCGCCGCCGCAAGTCGTGATCGCAGACATCACGCTCGACCTGGGGTCGTTCATCTCGAAGTTCGCCGGCCCCATCCTCAACAAGATCGCGGACATCCTCGACCCGCTCTCGTGGCTGATCGGTCCCGACGGCTTCCTCAACAAGCGGATCCCGTTGCTGTCGGATCTCGCGGGTCACACGATCACCGGCAAGGATCTCGTCATCCTCTTCGACCCGACCGACGGGCCGAAGATCGTGGCCTTCCTCAACTTCGTCGACGAGCTCTACTCACTCACGCAGCTCGTGAAGAAGGCCGCGAACGAGGCGAGCGTGGGGCTCAACTTCGGCGACCTCGTCCTCGTCGAGAACATGACGCAGCGCTGCGCGACTGCGACCGCAACCGGCTGCGTGATCGACCTTCGCAAGCTCTCGTTCATCGACAACCGGATCAACATCGGCGGCCCCGACCTCGGTGCGCCGAGCGGAGGCGGAGCCGATCCGACGCCCGACATCCGCAAGGTCGCGAACTTCGGGAACCTGGGCAGCGCCCTTCAGCACCTGACGCTGCCGTCGGCGGCGATGGAGGGCGCCACAGGCTCCTCGACGTCGTCGTTCACGGCCGGAGTCACCAAGCCGGGGGCGATCTACTTCAAGCTGCTCGAGCCGGCGACGATCTTCAAGCTGATCCTCGGGCAGCCGGCCGACATCGTCATCATCCAGCTGCCGGAGTTCGGCTTCCAGTTCCTCTACCGGCAGCAGTTCCCGATCATCGGGCCGCTCGTCGGCACCTTCGCCGGCGGTGTCGGAGCCACGATCTCACTCGCGTTCGGCTACGACACCGCCGGGCTGTCCGCGTTCATGTCGACGCACAACGCGGCCAGCCTGCTCAAGGGATTCTTCATCAGCGCCCTCGACCCGGTGACGGGCGCCGACCGGCCCGAGGCGACGCTGCACGCCGAGATCGCCGTCGGGGCCGCGCTCTCGCTCGCCGTCGTCAGCGTCGGCGTCGAGGGTGGCATCTCCGCGGACATCTTCTTCAACCTCTCCGATCTCGATCACGACGGAAAGGTCCGGATCGACGAGCTCGTGTCGAACGTCCTTGCGAACGGCGGCGATCCGCTGGCCGTCTTCGACATCTCGGGCATCCTCCAGTTCTTCCTCCGCGCCTACTTCACGCTCGACCTGGGGCTCTTCTCGATCACGAAGACGTTCGAGTTCGTACGACTGACGCTCCTCAAGTTCGACATCCCGTTCACCCGGCCCGCGTTCCTCGGAACCCAGACCGGCGACGCCGTGACGCTGGCGATCGGCCCGAACTCGGCCAACCGCCTGCAGGGGAACCTCGCGGACATCGCCGAGGAGATCCACGTGAAGAGCGACGGCAGCGGCACGATCAAGGTGTGGTCGTCGCAGTTCGGGCGCGACGAGGGCAATGCCCAGTCGTTCACGGGTGTGACGAGGCTCATAGTCGACGGAGGCGTCGGAGACGACTGGATCGACCTCAGCATGCTCGACGACGCGAACCTCGTCGTCGAGGTCCACGCCGGCGACGGGAACGACAAGATCGACGGGCCGCTGCACTCCAAGTGCAACGCGGCTCCCCCAACCGGCGACGGGCTCTGCGCAAAGCTCTACGGCGAGGCCGGGAACGACACGATCACGGGCGGCGGCGACGCCGATCTGATCGACGGCGGCGTCGGGGACGACACGCTGAACGGCGGCGACGGCAAGGACCTGCTGAACGGCGGAGAAGGCAACGACGTGGTCAACGGCGACGGCGGCGACGACATGCTCGACGGGGGCCCGGGCAACGACGTCCTCGACGGTGGAGGAGACAGCGGCGACACCTACCTGGGCGCGAGCTCCGGGAGCGCCGACATCGTGTCGGGGACGCCGGTCCTGAGCTACACGGTCAATACCGAGAACCTCACCTTCCTCCTCCAGGGCGGGCACATCCTCGTCCACTGGGGCGATCCCGACACGACTGCTCCGGCGTCGGGCAGCAACGAGGACACCATCAAGACGGCGATGGGCGTGCTCTTCGCCCACAACGTCTACGTCGCCGACGTGAGCGAGGTCACGAAGATCGTGGGAGGAACCGGCGCCGACTTCTTCGACGTCTTCCAGACGGATGCGACGACGCAGATCACGCTCGACGGCTTCAAGGGGAACGACACGTTCCACTTCAACGCCTTCGACGACAGCGCCGGCCATCCCATCAACGTCAAGGTCGAGGACATCGGAAACGCCTGGGATTCCGACAACCACATCCTCGTGGACGGCGGCTCGGGCGGCGACGTGATCACCGTGTCGGCCGACCACATCTGCTCCACGAATGCCTGCGGCGCGAACCAGGCGATCGAGTACGTGCCGCCGGCCACCGACGGCGAGATCCTCCGGATCACGATCAGAAGCAACAACGGCGACGACACGATCAACGTCGAGAGCACGGCACGCACAGTTCCGGTACGGGTCGAGGCCGGGAACGGCAACGACCTGGTCAAGGTCGGCACCGGCTCGCTCAACTCGATCGTCGGCCAGTCCCGGCCCGGCCTGAACGCGCCGTTCGGGCTCGGTCCGCTCGTCATCGTCGCCGGCCAGACGAACGGCGTCGGCGTCGACGGCGACCTTGCAGGCCTCGACACGATCGTCATCGACGACAGCTCCGACGCGACCGCAAGCATCGGCGCGGACGCCGGGCGCCTGACCGCGTTCCAGGAGACGCGAACGGGCTCGGCACAGCACGAGGTGCAGGAGGTCGACGTCAGCGGCGTCACGGGCACCTTCAAGCTCCACTTCGGGAGCAGCGACACGAGCGCGATCGCGAAGGGCGCCACCGCCGCCACGGTGGAGACTGCGCTACAGGCGCTCGCGGGGCTGACCAACGTCTTTGTGACGAAGCAGGGTGACGTCTACCGGATCACCTTCGTCACGCCCTCCGGCAACGTGGCTCAGCTGACCTCGCCGACGGCCGGCGTGACGGTCGCGACTCTGAGCGATGGAGGAGCCGCTCCGGTCGAGGTCGGCATCGTCAGCGGGCTCGGCATGAAGCTCTGGGAGCGCGACGCCGGCGGCACCACCGTCGAGACCACGGGCCGCGTCGAGTTCGAGGGCTTCGAGTCGATCGACGTCCGGCTCGGCAACGGCGGTGACACCTTCACGGTCGGCGGCGACCTCCTCGACGCGCTGCCGCCCACGCGACGCGACGTCGTCACCCAGTTCGTACACACGACGGCGGCGATGACGACGATCTCCACGGGCGGCGGCGGCGACACGATTCGGCTCTTCGCCACCGCGACGCTCAACCGCTCCGTCGTCGACCGCGCGCTCGATCTCGTGCACACGGCGACGACCAGCGACGGCACCTCCTCGCTGGACGAGGTGCAGACGATTGAGATCTCGAGCGTCGCGCAGACGCAGGGGAGCGGCTACTACACGCTGCGTTACCGCTACCAGGAGACGAAGCCGATCCCGTTCGGCTCCGACGCCGGCGCGATCCAGGACGCGTTGCGCGCGCTGCTGCTTCTCCAGGCGCAGACGCCGATCGTCTCCGTCACCGGCGGCCCGAACTCGTTCACGGTCACGTTCGACCACGCGCTCGGCAACGTCGAGCAGCTCGTGGCCCAGATCGTGCCGCTGCTCCTCGACGGCTCCGACGGCAACGACACAGTTCGCGTGCAGTCCATCTTCGAGGACACGTTCATCAAGGGCGGCGACGAGGTCGGGTCGTCGGGCTTCCAGACGAACGGCGACACGATGGAGCTGAACGTCAACATCGGCACCCTGCTGCCGCTCGGCACCGACGAGATCTCTGCCAACGATCCCGACGACTCGCCGATCACCACCATCGGCAACGGCGGCATCGCAGCCTTCACGACGGTCACCAACGGCGACGGCACGACGGACGAGGTGCAGCAGTTGACGATCAGCGGTGCGGGCTCATTCGCGCTCGGCTTCGGCGGGGCCGTCGACACGATCGCCCCGACGGTGACTGCGGCGTCGCTGCAGAGCAAGCTCGAGGGCCTGAGCACGATCGGCGTCGGCAAAGTCTCGGTTGCCGACGGCGCCGTCGCCGGCACATTCACGATCACCTTCCAGAATGCGCTCGGGCACCGCGACGTCGAGGAGCTGACAGCGGGCGAGGTGCAGCGCTTCCCGCTCGAGGACGTGACCGGCGGCACGTTCACCATCACACTCGACCTGAACCACGACGGCATCCCGGATCCAGGGATGACGACCGGCCCGATCACCTGGGACGGGCCGGCCTCGGCGGTCGACAAGGCGCTCGAGGCGCTCGACGGCGATCTCGCGATCGACGACAACGACTTCGGCGTCGCGCGCGTCGGCAACGTCTACACGATCTTCTACCAGGGAGACGTGCAGGGAACCGATCACGGGCCGCTGATCCTCGGCAAGTCGCAACTCCGCTCGAACGGGATCAACGCCTTCGTCACGCTCGACGGCGAGGGCGGCAACGACACGTACAAGGTGAACCTGATCGGCGGCACGACGAACTCCTTGCTCAACGTGTTCGACTCCGGCACCGCCGGGCTCGACTCCAGCAGGCCGCCCGCGACCGCCGACACCGACTCGCTGATCGTCTACGGCACGTCGAACGTCTTCAAGCCGGACGTCTTCCTGCTCCGCGCGGCGACCGCCGAGACCGGCCTTGCCTTCATCGCATTGATCAACGCCCCCGACCCGCACAACGTCCACCCGGCCGATCCGGTGGAGCGCGTGAACTACAACACGAGCCTCGAGTCGATCACCGTCGAGGGCCGCGAGGGCGACGACGAGTTCTGGGTCGACGACACGCGTGCCCCGATCACGATCAACGCCGGCGCGGGCAACGACTTCTTCCAGGTCGGTCAGCTCTACCAGTCACGGCGCACGCCCGAGCTCGCCAACGTGCTGGCGCAGGACGTCTTCGCGACGATCGAGACCACGAAGGGCTGGCTGTCGAACGGCATCTCGAATCCGATGACGATCAACGGCGGCTCGGGCGAGGATCTCTTCATCGTCTTCCACAACCTCGCCGTGCTTACTCTGAACGGCGGCGACGACAACGACACGTTCCTCATCCAGGCCTTCGCACTCGCAGGCTCGCAGGAGGACACGCGGGAGCTCACTGACCTCTCGGGCGACGCGGGCGCCGACCTGATCCAGTACGCAGTCAACGCGCCAGTGAACATCAACGGCGGCGACGGTTTCGACACCGTCATCGTGATCGGCACCGAGTTCGGCGACGACTTCGTGATCACGAAGTTCGGCGTCTTCGGCGCGGGCCTCAACGTCAACTTCATCAACATCGAGTCGCTCGAGGTGGACGGCGCAGAGGGCGACGACCGCTTCTTCGTCCTCTCGACGGGCGTCAACTTCCAGACCACGATCACGGGCGGGCTCGGCACCGACCTCTTCAGCGTCGAAGGACCGACGCCGGCCAACGGCGTGATCTCGAACGACCTACTCGGCCACAGCGGGATCATCACGCACGGTGTCGAGAGCAACGTGCCGGCGTCCCAGTGGGCTGGGCTCAAGGTGATCGGAATCTCGGCGAACGTCGCGGACAACGACGAGCCCGGCGTCGTGATCACCGCGTCCGGCGGCCACTCGCTCGTGGTCGAGTGCGGGTCGTCGGCTGCTGCCTACATGGATACCGCCAACGGCTGCAGCGACACGTACACCGTCACGCTCACACGGCCGCCGGTGGGCACCGGCGCGAGCGCCGAGACGGTCACGGTCCAGGTGCTTGCACCACCGGGGCTCGTGTTCCTCGACAGCAGCTTCAACCCGATCCGCGCGGTCAGCGATGAGGTCGACGTGGTCAGGGTGATCAACGCCGACGACGGCAAGTACAAGCTCTGCTTCGACGTCAACAAGGACGGCTGCGACGCCTCGGAGAAGACGGCCCTCATCGAATTCGCCGCCACCGCTGCAGAGGTGCAAAGTGCCCTCGAGGGGCTCGGCTCGATCGATCCCGGCGACATCGCCGTCACCCAGGAGGGCACGACCTACACGATCGAGTTCAAGGAGACGGGGCCGAACAACCTCGTTCTCGGCAACCACGACCTCGGCGACCTGAGCGCGGTCGACTCGACCCTCACTGCGCTCGCGGGCACGGCATCGGTTCGGGTGCAGGAAGCCGTGAAGGGCGGCCAGTCGGTGGCGGCCGGACTCAACCTCTGCTTCGAGTCGGCTTCCGCAACGGGGAGCAACAACTGCGTCTCGGACGAGATCCAGAAGGTGAAGATCGCGGGTGCGACGGGCGGGACGTTCACGCTCACGTTCGGGCTCAACACCACCGGGGCGCTCGCCTACAACGCGTCGGCGGCGGTCGTCCAGGCGGCGCTCACGGGTCTCGCCTCGATCGGCGCGAACAACGTTCACGTCACCAAGTCGGTATCCACCTACGCCGTCGAGTTCATCGGCAACAAGCTCGACCAGAACGTGGCGGAGCTGATCGCGAACGGCGCGAGTCTTACCGGAGGGGCCGCAAGCGCCACCGTGACGACGCTCATCCAGGGCGGCGTGCAGCTCGGCGGCAAGTGGTGGAAGCCGCAGACCGTGCGCTTCGGCGTCGACACGCAGGTGCCGGAGATCCCGGACATCGGCGACATCCAGCATCGCGTGATCGTCTCCGACAAGCCGGCGGGGACGATCCGCGGCGTTGTCACCTTCGCCGTCTCGACAGAGACCGACCCGCTCGTCACGGGCGACGAGTACGCGACGATCAGCTCGAGCCTCACGACCTTCCCGACGCCGTCTGCGGCTCTGCCCGAGGGTCTCCGTGGCGAGTACCTGAAGATCACGGGCGGCGACGACGAGGCGGCGGGTCAGATCCGGCTCATTCTCGGCAGCCACCGCGCGCACATCACCACCCCGGGCGGCGGCTTCTCGTTCTCCTACGACAAGAACGGCGACGGATCAATCGGGCCCGGCGAGTCGACCGTCACGGTGCTGTCGGGCGACGTTGCCGCCTCGCTGCTCACGACCGCGCTCGAGGAGCTCTTCGGACATCTGAACGTCTCCGTCACGCGCACCTCGGCAAACAACTACGACCTGGAGCTGAAGGGCGACCTCGTCTTCTCGAACTTCGCGCCGCTTCTCGGCAACTCGGGCGCGACGGTGGCCGTCGATGCGCACTCGCTGAAGCTGAACAAGCCGTGGTCGGTCGAGCCGAACTTCGGCGGGGCCAACGCTGCGCTCTTCGAGATCACTCAGTTCTCCGCGGTGCAGATGCCGAACGTGCGCGTCCGGATCTACGCGGCCGTCAGGCCAGAGGTCGTCGTGGACGAGAGCGAGGGCTCGACCTCCGTTGCCGAGGCGGGCGGCACCGCCGACGTCGACACGATCAACGTGCGGCTCTCCAAGGCGCCGATCGCCGGTGAGACGATCCACGTCGCGCTCGACGGGAGCGGCCAGCTTGCGTTCTGGCGTGGTGGCTTCGCGATCACCGAGGTCACCTTCACGTCCGCGGACTGGAACGCGTACAAGGCCGTCGAGGTGCGAGCGGTCGACGACACCGTCGTGGAGGGCTTCCACAACGCCGACCTGAGGCTCTCCGCCACCTCGACCGGCGTCGGGACGCCGACCTTCTACGGCAGCTTCCTGACCGTTGCCGACATCGCCGACAACGACTACGTCGGCGTCAGAGTCCTCGAGTCGAACGGCTCGACGAACGTGATCGAGTTCGACCCGGTCAACCACGGCGTGAGCGACGTGACGGCGACGGTCGACGGCTTCCCGAAGGCCGACGACTACCGCATCCTGCTCACGAAGAGCCCAGGCGCGGAGACACTCACGATCACCGTTCGCGCCGAGCCGACCCGGACGTCACGCACCGGCGGCATCCGTGCCTTCACGGAGCAGCTCAAGGTCTGCGTGGTCACGGCGGGCGAGCCATGCACAGACGACACACACTTCGCCCTGTCGAAGACCGTGAAGTTCATCGACGACACCATCACCGTGGATCCCACAGCCGTGAACTGGGACACGCCCGTCGTCGTCAGGGTGCGTGCCATCGACGACAAGCGCGTGGACGGCCAGGACACGCAGGTGTTCGCGCAGACGCTCGACTACCTCAACCAGATCCAGGGCCCGCTCTTCATCCGCGGCGGCGCCGGTGACGACCGCACCGGACTCTTCGAGCGGGAGCCCGTGATGCTCCCGCGCGGCGGCGGACACGACGCAAGCAAGCCCGAGCTCAACCAGCGGCCGAGCATGGGCAGCGTCGTCGTCTCGACCGACACGCCGCCCGACCCGGCGGCGACCGTCACGATCGACGCGAGCCCGTTGCGCGGCATCGGCACCTGTGCGAACGAGACGCCTGCGTTCGATCCGGGCTGCGTCGACGGCGACTCGACCCACAACGAGGTCCAGTACCTCGACGTCCGGGCGACCGGCGGCACCTTCACGCTGACCTTCGGTGGCCAGACGACGGACCCGATCGCCTTCAACGCCTCCGCGCTTCAGCTGGAGCTCGCTCTCGAGGCGCTCGGCGGCATCGACGACGTCAAGGTGTCGAAGAACTCGAACGTCTTCAAGATCGAGTTCAAGGGTGCGCAGGCGAACACGGATGTCGCCACGCTCGTGGCCGGCATCTCGGGCCTGAAGCCGGTCACGCCCGCCGACCTGATCGACTTCTCGATCACGATCACGAGGGGTCCGGCGAAGAACAAGGTGCGGATCATCACCGGCGCACAGGATCTCGGCGGTAACCAGTGGAAGCTCACGCTGAGCAAGTCGTGGGTGAGCTCGTTCACGCACGACGCGTCCAAGCCGAACTCGACGAGCGGCTACACGCTCGACGTGACGAACCCGAACCTCCTCGTCAAGGAGGAGACGCAGGCCGACATCCTCTGGGTGAACGACACCGACAACCCGGCCTGCTTCGACCATCCGGACTGCGCCAACGGAGCGGGCTCGAACCCCGGCGCGATCGGGAAGATCTTCCTCGACGACACGAAGTTCGGCTCGAAGGTGAACGTGTCGACGAAGACGAACGGTGGCGCGGGAGGCGCGAGCGAGGTCCAGCGGCTCGCCGTCGTCAACGCGACCGAGGGCACGTACAAGCTCCTCTTCAACGGCGTCCCGACGTCTGACATCGCCTGGAACGCCGATGCGGCCGCGATCCAGACCGCGCTCTGGACGATCCCGGCCCTGAACGGCAAGGTCACGGTCGGCATCGACCCGGAAAATCCGTCAGCGTTCCTCGTCACCTTCATCGGCACGCTCGCAGCGAGCGACCAGCCGCTTCTCCGCGTCGACGCCAGGGGCCTCCCGTTCGGCACGGCCGGCACGGCGTTGAACCAGTTCCGCATCACGGGCTTCGGCATGCCCGATACCCGCGTCATCGGCGGCGAGCTGCTCGACGCGCGGCAGCCCGGTGGCATCACGTTCTCGGCGATCGAGGATCTCGACATCAACCTCGGCTCGGGCAACACGAAGTTCACGGTCGAGAACACGCCGGCCGGCACGCTCACCCGGATCAATACGGGCGCCGGCGACGATCTCGTGTTCGTGAAGAAGCTCCAGGGCCACACGTTCGTCAACCTCGGGGCGGGCACGGACACGATCAACGTCGCGAACGACCAGCAGAAGCTGAGCGACCTGCTCGGCCTGCTCACCGTGAGCGGCGACCAGCCGCGCGCGGATGTCGTCACGCTGGCGAAGGGCTCGCCACAGGAGGGTACGTCGGTCGCGCCCGTCAATGAGATCCAGCAGCTGACGATCGACGCCACCGGCGGCACGTTCACGCTCACCTACATTCCGGCGATCGTCACCACCGTGACCCCCGGCCGGGTTTCCCCCGCCACGAACGAGGTGCAGACGTTGCAGGTCAACGCCGTCGGCGGCACCTACACGCTCTCGCTGGATGTGAACGGCAACGGCATCATCGACGCGGCGGGCGAGACGACCGTCCCCATCGCGTTCGACGCGCCGGCGACCGGCGTCGGCAGCGTGCAGGCCGCGCTCGCTGCGCTCGTCGGCGGCGTCGGAAACGTTGCAGTGACCGGGACAGGAGGTCTCTACACCATCACCTTCCAGGGCACCAAGGCCCATACCGACATGCCGCAACTCGTCCCGAACGGCGTCACAACGGCCCCGATCGCCTACAACGCGGCGGGGACGGGCGCAGGCAGCGTCCAGCAGGCACTGACGAATCTCGCGCAGATCGGCGCCGCGGCGAACGCCGACGTCCTGAAGACCGGCGGCATCTACAAGCTCACGTTCAAGGGCGGGCTCGGCGCCCGTGACATCGAGCTCATCTCGGCGAACCCGGCCGGCCTCACGAACGGCCTCGGCGCGTCCGACACGCTGAACCTGAACGACTCGGCGTACACGCTCGACGGTGTCGCTGCCCTCACGTCCTCGTCGCTGACCGGCCTCTCGATGCCGACGCAGAACGAGATTCAGGAGCTCGTGATCGATGCGACGGGCGGCACGTTCACGCTCGCCGGTTCCTCCACCGCCCTGGCCTATAACGTCAGCGCCGCCGACCTCCAGGCCGCCGTCGAGGCACTGCCCGGGGTCGGTGTCGGCAACGTGATCGTGACAAAGAACGACGACATCTACGTGCTCCGCTTCCAGGGCGACCTGACGAACACGAACGTGCCGCAAATCGCGCTCGGGACCAACCTGCTCACGAAGACGATCGAGCTCCTGGGCGGCGGTACGAGCACGGGGCTGCCGGGCTCGGGCTCCGTCGTGATCTCGACTCGGGTGCAGGGCGGAGCCGGCATCCCGCTCAACGACATGATCGCCCTCACGGTTCGCGCCACCGGCGGCACCTTCACGCTCTCCTACGACCTGAACCACGACGGCCTGATCGGACCCGGCGAGACGACCGCGCCGCTCCCGTTCGACGCGACCGCGGAGGTCGTGCGAAAGGCGCTCCAGAAGGTCGTCGCGCAGGGCGACATCTTCCAGGAGCTCAAGTTCGACTTCACCGTCGACCGGTACGTCACCTACGACGCAGCAGGCCCACCTGCGCCTGCCGGCGTCGCGCTCGTCTACCTGATCGGCCTCCAGGGCAACCTGCGGCAGGTGCCGCAGAGCGGTTCCGACGCCCCGCCCGGCGCGGACATCCTCTTCGCGAACGTCGGCAGCCTCACCGGGACGGCGCAGGTCGGGACGCGGATGGACGGCGTCAACTACTACGGCGTCGAGACGCTCACGATCGACGCGGGCTCCGGCACGGAGATCCTGAGCGTCCAGGGCACGACGGCCGGGAGCCGTGGCTTCGAGCTCGGCATCGACGGCATCGAGGGCACACCCGACGACGGCCACGCCGCGACGAATGTGAACCTTCATGTCGGCGACGAGAAGGCCTTTGTCTCGTCGAACGCCGACCTCGACCACGCTTCGTGGAGCGGCTTCGACTTCCTCACGGGTACGCTCGACGACCTCCGCGGCGCGCTGAACATCGACTTCGGCACCGGCCGCCACCGCCTCTTCGTGAGCGACGAGGGCTCCCCGAACGGCGACGGCACGGTCGCGGCGCCCGTGCGGATCACCGACACCGCCCCGGGCGCGCTGAACGGCCTGGCCGCGAGCGCCGACATCTGGGTGACCGGTCTCGGCGAGCCGGGCGGCATCTCGTACAAGACCGACCTCGTGACCGGGAACCTGTACGACGGGGTCGTCTACTGGTCGGGGTCGGGCAACGACAGGATCGTCGTCGACGGGACGCAGAACCGGCCGGGCCAGGACCAGCGCACGACCACGGTCCTCAACACCGGGCTCGGCGACGACAACGTCACCGTCAACCTCACGAACGGCCTTGACGGGTTCTTCGTGGTCGAGGCGTCCGGCGGGCGGGCGACGAACGATCCGGTGGCGCATTCACTGCCGCCGGGCGCAACCGACGACGACACGGTCGACGGCTCCGGCTCGAGCCTGCCGCTTGTGCTCATCGGCGGCTTCGGCGCCGACACGCTCAAGGGCGGCTCGGGCTACGACCTGATCCTCGGCGACCTCGGGATCGTCCAGTACGTGAGCTCGATCGCGTCCGACACGCTGATCGCGCAATTCGGCTTCGGCGGCCGCGGCGACCTCATCTCGAGCCAGATCGTCGACCCACGCTGGGCGTACTCTCGCGACCTCACGGTCGGCGGCGCCGACACGATCTACGGCAACAACGGCGAGGACGTGCTGATCGGCGGCGCGGCCGGCGACCGGATCGACGGCGGTGCGCAGGACGACCTGATCTTCGGCGACGCCGTGCGCCTGCAGCGCCGCGACATCAACGTGAGCGTCATCGGCGGCGTCGCCGGCTCGATCACGAATCCTCGCTTCCAGGCGCTGATCGGGACGCAGATCTACCCGTTCGACACCGTTGCCGCCGATGCGGCGAGCTTCACGGAGGCGACCATCGCGCTCAACGACGGGACGCCGCAGAATTACCGCGACGCCGTCGGCTCGTACACGCCGGCGCCGACCTGGGCCGAGTACGTGATCACGAACCTGTACCACACGCTTGCGCTTCAGAACGCGCCCGACAACAGCTGGGGCGGCGACACCATCGCCGGCGGCCCGAACGACGACGAGATCTTCGGCCAGCTCGGCAACGACGTGATCCAGGGCGACGGCTCGATCGACTACAACCTGGCTTGCGGCGGCGTGGGCGCCTCGCGCGACCTCGCGACGAATGCAGTGCTTCAGATCTGCCCTTCGACCGACAACATCGGCGGAGCCGGGACCGACGGCACCGACTACGTCGAGGGCGGCGGCGGCAACGACGTCATCTTCGGCAACGAGGGCCAGGACGACCTGATCGGCGGCAGCTCCAACCTGTTCACGCTGACCACACCGGCTCAGCGGCCGGACGGCACGGATCTGATCTTCGGCGGCTCCGGCACGACCGACATCGCTCGCAACGACGCCGGCGACACGGCGGGCACCGGGCATGCCTCCGACAGCGACGCAGTCGTCGGCGACGACGGCGACACCGTGCGTGTCGTGGGGACGAACCACCTCGACCAGGGCGGCTTCCGGAGCTTCGGCTACGACAACTACAGCGCCGCCGGTGCGAAGATCGTGCCGCGCGCGGTCGTCCTGCTCGACTACACGGCCGGCGGGCCCGACTTCAACGCGGCCGGCGCTGCGACCGATATCGGCGCCGCCGACGAGATCCACGGCGGCAGAGGCGACGACTTCATCTACGGCATGAAGGGCAACGACGTCCTCTACGGCGACGCTCAGAACGACACGATCATCGCCGGCTACGGCAACGACTGGATCTCCGGCGGCAGCGGGGACGACGGGATCCTCGGGGACGACGGGCGCCTGCTCGTGAGCCGCGTGGGCACGGCCGAGCCGTTGTACGGGATCGGCATCGACGCGCAGCAGAACCTGCTGATCTCGAACCAGGGCAACCAGCAGCAGGCCGTGATCAACGTCACGAACGCGCTTCGCTACACCGCCGACCTGACGCCCGACAACTTGATTCCGAACGACCCGTCCCCGACGACGGCGCAGGAGACGAACAACCGTCCGCTGTTCGCAAACGACGTCATCTACGGCGGTTGGGGCAACGACTCGATCC
>WNGA01002350.1_pt1 | contig 28863 bp, 27 predicted proteins | sample 5400061 | NCBI WGS metagenome assembly WNGA01 (sample SAMN13153366, study PRJNA577476) | soil metagenome | isolation source: 100 cm soil or saprolite under grassland replicate 2 | place: USA:California | collected 2016-06-15
TGGTCGGGCAGGTCAGCCTGGAGTGGCTGAGCCGGGAGCACCGGCAGGGCGAGATCGGGTTCATCCTCAATCCCGACTACCAGGGACGAGGCCTGGCCACCGAGGCGGCCGAGGTGGTCCTCCGGCTCGGCTTCGACGGCCTCGGGCTGCACCGGATCATGGGCCGCTGCGACGCCCGGAACCATGCCTCGGCGGGGCTGATGGAGCGGCTCGGCATGCGCCAGGAGGCCCACTTCGTGCACAACGAGGTCTTCAAGGGCGAGTGGGGCGACGAGCTGATCTACGCCGTGCTCGACGACGAGTGGAAGGGCCGCCAGGCCGCCATCGCCTGATTGGGTGATCGCCGCGGAGGGCTCCCGGGCGCGGGCAGGCTCGCCGCGCCGCCTCAGATCACTTTGCGCTTCTTCTTCGTATACCGGTCGAATGAGTGTAAGGAGCATGGACCGTCCCAGTAGACTCACCTGCGACACGGGAATCGGGCGGGGTCGAGGGGAGGGGACGCCATGAGCTGCACGGAGTCCGGCGAAGGGCAGGGACGCGGGCGCGGGTGGTCCGGCACGCGGCCGAGGACTCCATCCGCCGTGCCGCCAAGCACCATTTGCATCAGGGCCTGAGCCCTGCTCCTCACCTCTCTGCGAGCCGTGACGACCAGAGCGCCTGGCGACGGCATGTCGCCGAACACCAGATCCTGTTCGGGGTCGGGTCCCAGGGTCCTCACGCGGGCGACGGGACCCGGCCGGCGACCGCGCGCTCCCGCATCAGCAGGGCGGCTGGCGGCCGCCGGGCACCCACCCATGACGTCCTCGGGGAGGTCGCGCTGTTGCAGGACGACGCGGACGGCCACGGCGGCTCGGGCGAAGGAGGCCGGCTCGCCGGTCTGTTGGCTGGTGCGAGTGCGGGGAGCCGGGTGATGCCCAGCCGTCCGGAGGATCCCCGCTTCCTGCTGGAGCTGCTGGGGCGCATGCGGGTGTTCGAGCACGGCAGCCCCCAGGCGCTGGCCACGCTGGCGGCCGGCACCGCCCCGACCACCTACCCGAGCGGCAGCTTCGTGTGCCACCAGGGCGAACCGGCCGGCCACGTCTACGTCGTCGCCGCCGGCGAGGTCGCGATCGTCTCCCCCGCGCGCGGCGGCAGCGAGCAGCTCCACCGCCTCATCGGCCCAGGCCAGCTCTTCGGCGAGCTGGCCCTGCTGTCCAACGGCCGGCGCACCGCCGGCGCCCGGGCGACCAAGCCCTCGACCGTCTGGGCGATCGACCGTGACGCGTTCTGGGCGTTCCTGGACGCCACCCCGGCGGCGCAGGCGGCGCTGCTGCGCCAGGTGGTGGAGCTGCTGGCCGACCGGGAGGCGATGATCGACGACCTGCTCTCGCTGGACGTGCGCGGCCGGCTGGCCAAGGCGCTGCTGGGCCTGGCCGAGCGGCACGGCCGGCCGGACAAGCAGGGCGGGGTGCTGGTCCCGGTGCGGCTGACCCACCGGGACCTGGCCGGCATGGTCGGCGCCAGCCGCGAGAACGTCAGCCGCGCGCTGGTGGCGTTCCGCCGCCGCGGCTTCCTGGACTACGACACCGAGGCGATCCGCATCCGCGACCCCGACGCGCTGCGGCGGCTGCTCTAACCGGGCGGCGGCTTCCGGCGCAATGATGCAGGTCACGCGGGCGCTGTGACGTAGATCACACGGAAGCTGTGACGAGTATCACTGACCCGCCCCGAGTTCGGAGTCTAGGGTGCGCCTGCCCCTCGCCGGCTCGACATCAGGCAAAGGATGCCGTGCACCACGGCCGGGGCAGCGGGAAAGCAGCGAACGGGGGGGTCGCTCGGCAACCGCTGGTGGTGCTGGCCCCGCCGCGGGACACCGCGGTCCAGCCGGCATCCAGGCCAGGCCCGCCTCGTCACGGCCGGGGCGGGCCTGGCCCTTCCAGCACCGACGCTCCCGTTCTCGCGGCGCCGGCCGGCACGCCGGGCCGCGGGCCGCGCGGCGGGTGGCCGCCACCTCAACCCGCCGCGCGGTTACCCGAGAAAGCAGGTCGGTCTGGTCCCGGTCGTGCAGGTCCGCCGGGTTCCCGACGCCGAGCATGCATCCCCGGGGCGGGCATGCCGGTCAGACCGGGTAGGACGGGCACGGGTAGGGCCACGGCCGCCGTGCTGCTGGTCGTCGTCGGAGACGATCGCCGTCGAGGATGGCGGCGGCGGCCGCGGGCAGGTCAGGAAGGGCCGGCACGGCCGCTGGGGCGGGCCGCGTCGCGCCGTCGCCGGTGGTCACCAACAGTGGCGTCGCGCCGGCGGCGTGGGCCGCGGCGGCGTCGTCGGGGTGGTTGCCGATCAGCCACGAGCGGGTCAGGTCCAGGCCGAGCGCCGTGGCGGCGGCGCGCAGCATGCCGGGGCCCGGCTTGCGGCCGGGACAGGCGCGGGCGTAGGCGGGCACCAGGCCGTCAGGGTGGTGCGGGCAGTACCAGATCCCGTCGAGCGCGACGTCCTCGGCGGCGAGCAGCTCGGCCAGGCGGCGGTGGGTGGCGGCGACGGCGGCCTCGTCGTAGTAGCCGCGCGCCACGCCCGCCTGGTTGGTCACCACCACCAGGGCGAAGCCGGCGGCGGCGAGGGCCCGCAGGGCGGCCGCCGCTCCCGGCAGCAGCACCACCTGCTCGGGACGGTGCAGGTAGGGGACCTCCTCGACCAGGGTGCCGTCGCGGTCGAGGAAGGCGGCCCGGCTCATCGCGAGCCGGCCAGGCGGGCCTCCACCCACATGCACAGCGCGTGGCCGACGGTGATGTGGCCCTGCTGGATCAGCCCGGCCATCTCCCCGTCGACGTGGAGGGCGACGTCGGCGCTGGCGTCGAGGGGCGAGTGGCCCGGCCCGAGCAGGGCGATCACGGCCAGCCCCGCCTGCTTGGCGGCGGCGGCGGCGCGCAGCACGTTCTCGGAGCGGCCGCTGGTGGAGATGGCGACCAGCACGTCGCCGCGCCGCCCCAGCGCCTGGACCTGACGGGCGAAGACGTCGGCGTAGCCGTAGTCGTTGGCGACCGCGGTCAGCACCGAGGTGTCGGTGGTGAGGGCGACCGCGCGGTAGGCGGGGCGCTCCCTGGCCAGGCGGCCGACCAGCTCGGCGGCGAGGTGCTGGGCGTCCGCCGCGCTGCCACCGTTGCCGCAGAACAGCACCTGGCCGCCCTCGGCGAGGGAGTCGGCCACGACCCGGGCGGCGCGCTCGACCGCGGCGGCGCCAGGGCGCACCACCAGGGCGGTGGCAGCGGCGGCGGAGGCGGCCAGGTAGGCGGCGATGTCGGTCACCGGCGTGCCGTTCCTGGAAGCCGCGCGGAGGTGCCCCGCCACGGCGGCCACGCACGAGTCACCAGCGCACCCCCTCCGGGTCGAGCTCCACCGGCGAGCAGGGCGCCCCGGCCGCGTCGAGTGCGCGGGCCACCCTGTCGCGCTGCGCCGGCGGGCCGCAGAACACCAGGAACCCGCCGCCGCCGGCACCGAGCACCTTACCGCCGGCGGCGCCGGCCGCCCGGCCGACCTCGTAGAGCTCGTCCAGGCGCGGGGTGGCGATGCCGCTGGCCAGGCGGCGCTTCTGCTGCCATCCCTGGTGCAGGCCCTCGGCGAAGGTGGCCAGGTCGCCGGCCTGGAGCGCGTCGCGCATCGACTCGGCCAGCGCCTTGATCGCGTCCAGGGCCGCCAGGCTGGTGGCCGAGCCGCCGAGCACCCCGTCGACCTGGCGTCGCAGGATGCCGCCGTCGGTGCGGCCCTGTCCGGACCAGGCCAGCAGCAGCGAGCTCTCCAGCGCCTCCACGGCCGCGGGGGCGACCCGCAGCGGCCGCACCTCGACGCCGTCGTCGCCGTGGAACTCGATGAAGTTGAGCCCGCCGAAGGCGGCCGCGTACTGGTCCTGCATGCCGCCCTCGATCTTCAGGTCGATGCGCTCGACCTGGTAGGCGCGCGCGGCCAGCTCGGCCGGGGACCAGGCGCGCCCCGCGGCGGCGCCGACGGCGGCCAGCATGGCCACCACCAGGGCGGACGACGATCCCAGGCCGGATCCTGGTGGTGCGTCGGTGGAGAGCACCAGGTCGAGCCCGCGGCCCGGGTCGAGGTCGCGCAGGACCGCCTTGACCAGGTCGAGGTGGCCGTCGAAGACCATCTCGTGGCGGTCGGCGAAGGCGGCCCGGGCCATCAGGTCGAGCGACTCGACGTGGTAGGCGCCGTCCGAGCGGGCGCGGACGTGGGCGGTTGCCGACCGGGTGATGGTGGCCGACAGCACCGCCCCGCCGTTGAGCGCCGGGTACGGCGGCACGTCGGTGCCGCCTCCGGCGAAGCTGATGCGCAGGGGCGCCTGCGCCCGCACCTCGCGCGGGACGGTCACACGACCGCCTCGGCGAGCAGCTTCTCGAAGCGGGCGGCCACCGCCGGCCAGGCGAACTCCGCCTCGACCCTGCGCCGGCCGGCGGCGCCCATCGCCCTGGCACGGGCCGGGTCGGCGAGCAGCCCGGCCACGGCGGGCCCGACCTGGTCGGCCTTGCGGCCGTCGACCACCAGGCCGGTGGCGCCCTGCTCGACCGTCTCCGGCGAGCCGCCGGAGCGGCCGGCCACCACCGGCAGCCCGGTCGCCGCCGCCTCGAGGAAGACCACCCCGAGCGCTTCGAGGTCGAGGCCGAGCCAGCGCGTGCGGCAAGGCATGGCGAACACGTCGCCGGCGGCGTAGTGGCCGGGCAGGTCGGCCCAGGGCACCTCGCCGGTGAGCGTGATCCGGTCGGCGGCGGGACTGGCCGCGGCCAGCCGGCGCAGCCGCCGCTCGTAGGAGCCGCCGCCGACCAGCAGCAGGCGCGCGTCGGGCACCTGGGCGACCACCGACGGCCAAGCCCGGATGAGCACGTCCTGGCCCTTGCGGGGCACCAGCCGGGAGACGCAGACGCACACGGGCGCGTCCCCGAGGCCATGGCGGTCGCGCACCGGACGGCCGTCGACCCTGGGATGGTAGGCGTCGGCGTCGACGCCGGAGACGAGCAGCTCGACGGGGCAGCGGCCGCGCACGGCGCGGCGCACCCGCGCGGCGGACCAGTTGCTCACCGCCGTGGCGAGCCGCAGGTCGCCGGCGACGCGGGCCATCAGGCCGCGGACCAGGGGCACGCGGCCCACGGCGACCTCGACGCCGTGGGTCCAGCCCACGCAGGGCACGCCGGTGGCGCGGGTGATGCGCCCCGCGCTGAGGCCGAGCGGGAAGGCGGCGCCGAACACGACCACCTGCGGCCGGAACTCGCGCACCAAGTCGACGGCGCGCTGCTCGACCGCGCGGCCAGGCAGCATCCGGCTGGTCGGGTGGCGCACCACCCGGAAGGGCTGGGCCGCGTCGAACTCCGACGCCCCCGGCCAGGCCGGCGCGTACACCACCACCTCGTCGGCCGGCAGCCGCACGACCAGGTTGTGACAGTACTGCTGGATCCCGCCAGCCCGGGGCGGGAAGTCGTTGGTGACGAGCAGCATCCTCATCGGCGGCGCATTCTAGTGCCCGACCACGCCTTCCTGCCCACCGGCCGTGGCCGTCGCCCACAGACGGGCCTGCGCGATCCTTGCCATGGTGGGCGGGTGGCTCCAGAACAGCGCCACCAGCAGCCGGTTGGGCCGCAGGTCGGCGCGGTTGTCCAGGGCCAGGCGGCGTTCCAGGGCGACGGCCGACTCCGGGTCGCGGGCGACCTCCAGGGCAGTCCAGTCCGCCCTGGCCTCCGACCAGCGGCTCACCAGGCTCGCCACCGGGGAGGCGAGGACGCCGGCCAGGGCGGCGAGGAACAGCAGGCCGGCGCCGGCGCGGGGATCGCCGAGGCCGCTCACCCCCAAGGTCTCGGCCACGGCCGGCACGCCCAGCAGCCGGTCGGCGGCCAGGACGGCGGCCCCGCTGGCGACCGCGGCGCCGGCGGTCCCAACGGTCACGTCGCGGTGGCGGACGTGCGCCAGCTCGTGGGCGAGCACCAGCAGGACCTCGTCCTCCGCGGCCCGCTGCGCCAGCGTGTCGTAGACCACCACCCGGCGGGTGCGGCCGAGGCCGGACACGTACGCGTTGACCTTGGTGGTCCTGCGGCTGGCGTCGGCCACCAGCACGTCACGCACCGGCACGCCCATCCCGACCGCCATCTCCAGGACGCGCGACCGCAATTGGCCGGCAGGCAGGGAGACGAAGCGGTTGAACAGCGGCTCGAACACCACCGGGCCCAGCAGCGACAGCGCGACCACCAGGACGACGGCGACCAGGGCGGCGCTCAGCGGGTAGCCGGGCGGCCGCCCCCTGGCGGCCAGGATCAGCGCGCCGAGCGGGACCACCGTGAGCACCAGGCCGATCGCCCTGGCTTTGGCCCAGTCGCCGAGGAAGCCGCCGAGCGCCTGGGTGGACAGGCCGGCACGGACGTCCTGGCGCCAGGCGCGGAGCCCGAACGGCAGCAGCACCAGCGCCTCGGCGGCGACCACCACGGCGAGGGTCAGGGCGGCCCTGACGGGCACGGCGTCACCGGCCAGCCCGGCAAGGCTGGCGACGGCCCGGCGCCCCGGCGGGCTCACGGCCAGGACGGCGAGCAGGCCCAGCCGCAGCGCCAGGGCGGCCAGCCCCCAGCGCTGGCGGGGCTTGGCATAGGCGGCGCAGGCCCGGATCTCGTCCTCGCTGAACGCCTCACGCGGGTCCGGCGCGGGCGGTCGGGGCACGCGGATCACAACTGGCGCTGCACCCAGGCCGCCCAGCGGGCCTCCGCGGTGCGCAGCGGCATGCCGAGGACCTGCTGGAAGTGGGCGTCCTGCTGCACGAGGTTGGGCTTCTGGCTGCCGCCGAGGGCGCGGAAGAGCGCCTGCAGCCGTGGGTTGCCGAAGGTGGTGGCGACCCAGAGGCAGAACGAGGAGGCCTCGTCGTAGGCCACGGCGGCGTCGGTGCTGGCACGGAAGCTGTCGTCGGAGGGGAGCAGGCCGTCGAAGCGGCCCTGGGCGACCTTCCTGGCCAGCGCGGGCCGGGTCACCGAGAGGGGCTGGGCGATCGGCCGCAGGGCGGTGTAGTCGGCGAAGCCCTCCACCAGGTAGAGGGGCTCTCCGCTGCCGAGCGTCCGGGTGGCCACGTGGGTCATCTCGTGGGTGGTGACCACCTGCAGGTTGAGGTTGTCGTAGTTGGCGATGTTGGAGGTGTTGACCACCACCCGGTTGCCGAGCACGCGCTCGACCGGGCCCGCCTCGATCGACGACGACGCCACCGCCGCCACCTTGGACAGGTTGGTCCCGCCGACGAGCCGTTGCGCCTCGTTCTGGTCGTGCGGGACCAGGATCACCACCCGGTGCTCCCAGGGACCGGACCAGGAGGCGTCGATCTGGGCGTAGGCACGCTCCGCCGCCCGCAACATGCGCTCGGCCAGGAGCCGGTTGCCAGGGTGGTACACCACCAGGGTGCGCTGGGTGACGGCGGTCCGCAGCGGCCCGTTGTCCCAGATCTCGACGTCGTCGACGCCGACCGGCTTGGCCTCGCCCTGCGCGGCGATGCGCCAGCCGATCGGCGTCTGCTCGAAGGTGTAGAAGAAGCGCGACAGCACCGGGCTGCCGTCGTGGCCCTTGAAGCGGTAGCGGGCCTCGGTCTCGGGCAGGTAGATGCGCGTGGTCCCGTAGCGACGGCGCAGGGTCGGCGAGGCGAGGTCGTCCTGCGGGTCGACCAGCCGGTAGTTGAAGTCCTGGAACGGGACCGTGACGAGGTTGTCGAACAGGCGGCTCTGGGACAGGTAGAAGGCCGTCCGGCGGCGGTCGATGGCGGCGAGGAAGCCGGCCTTGTCGTGCGCGAGGATGGCCCGGGCGCGCGCGCTGAGCAGGCGGGCGGCGGCGACCTGGGGAGTGAGCTGCGGGGCGGTGGCGGCCCGTCCGGCCACCGACCGCCGCGCCGGTGCCGGGGCGCCGTTCGGCCGCGCCACCAGGCCGACCAGCAGCAGCGCCACCACCAGGGCGACAGTGCCGCCGACGAGCAGCAGGCCGCGGCGCCCTTCCGGCCGGCGGGTGCTCGGCCTGGGCGCGCCCCAACCAGACGGCGGTGGCTGTGGCCGCGGCTGCCATCCCGGCTGTGACCGCGGCACCACCACGCCCCACTGGCCGGGTGGCGCTCCTGCGCCGTGCCCGGCCGCCGGCCGCGGCGCCTGCTCCTGTGGCCGCACCGGGGCCAGGTCCCACGCCGATGGCATCGGGGCCTCGGGCGGCTGCGCCGGCGCCCCCCATCCGGGCGGCGCCTGCCCGCCCGGCGCCTGCGGCGGGGCACTCCAGGCCGCGGCGGGCGGCTGCCCGGCAGGCCCGGGTGGCGCCCCCCATGCGCCTGGCGGCGGCTTCGCCTGCGGTCCCGGCTGGCCGTCGTGGCCCGGCGGCCCCGGCTGCCATGCTCGAGGCGGCGGCCCGGCGGGCGGCCTCCCCCACCCGGCCGGCGGCCGTGGTTCGCTGGGCGGCTCCTGGGCGTCAGGGGCCGGCAGCGGCCGCTCGTCCGCGGGCGGCCGCCCGGTCGCCTGCCCGTCGCTCGGGGGCTCCTCTCGCGCCGGCGCGCCGTCACGTCCAGGTGCCGGGCGCACCGCCCAACCAGTCGGCGGCGGCGCCTGGTCGGCGGCTGGCGCGGCCTCGCGCCCGGGACCTGACGGCGGCGGCGCACCCCACGACACCACCCGCGGTTGGTCCCCACGCGGCCCGGCACCGCGCTCCGACGGCGGCAGATCCCGGGTAGGCGCATTGCCGTTGGCGTTCGGGCCACCTGGTGGCCCCGGACCGGCGGCCACCTGGTCCGGCGGCGGCGTCCGCGGCGGCGGCACGGGCGTGTCATCCGCACGACCCGAAATCTCTGGGCTGGATCGAGGCGGGTCAGCAGGTGGCCCCGCCCCGGGCCCGGCGGCCACCTGGTCCGGCGGCGGCACCGGCGACGGCGGCACGGGCGGGTCGTCACCACGGGCCGACATCCCGGGGTCGGAACGTGGCGGGTCGGCGGGTGGCCTCGGCTCCGGGCCGGCGGTCCGCTCGGGCGGCGGCAGCACACCCCACGGCACCGCGGGCGGGTCGTCCCGCCGCGGCGGGCTGCTCTGGTCGGACCGTGGCGTCCGGGAGGCCTCACCGTCGGCGTCCGGGGCGGCGGCCCGCCTCGGCGCCGGGATCGTCGGTGGCAGGGTCGAGTTCGTCGGCCCGAACCAGGGCCAGGAGGAGGTGTCGGGCTCCGGCTCGGCGCGCGCGGGCGCCTCGCGCTGGCTGGTGGCGCCCTCGGGATCGGTCGGAGGTCCCTCCGCGGAGGGTGTCGGCGCGGCTTCGCCGCGCTCTTCTGACGCTGGTGGTGGGGGCGACGCGGAGGACTGGGCACGCGGCTGCCCCGCGGCCCGCTCGGGCTCGAAGGGATTCATCGCAAGGCCAATCGTAACCGGCATGGACGACTTGGGCCGCCGGAGGCCTTGCCGATGCGCCGGGCCGGGCCCCTTGGCCGGCGCCGGAGCGTCCTGTCGTCTGCCCTGCTCAGCGGCCGTGCAAAGGGCCGCGAGCGTGGCCATCCGGCCACCCTGCGGCAGCTGGCGGAGCGGAGCCGGCCCTGGAGATCCGGTCACCGGTCGGTAACGCAACCACGACGATTGCGGCACGCCGCGCTCGATAGACCGAATCCGGCGGAGCCGGGTGGTGCTGCTCGCGGCGGCCGGCGAGAGCAGGGCCACCGGGCCGGTCGGCCACGCCGGTCCTCGTCGCCGAGGCCGACCCGGTGCGCCCTGGTTTCACCGACGCCCCTCACCGGGGCCCCGCCGTCGAGCGGCGGGGCCGGGGGATCCCGGCTGGTCTGGCGCCGCCACAGCCGGTGTGGACAGAGTCTGTCTCATCGGATGTGCGGGCTGGAACGGGTCAATTACCCAATCGCGCTCGCAGCGATCAGGAGATGCGGCGTCATGGAGCACCTAGGTACGGCTCAGTAAGCCTGGCTAGTGCCAAAGCGATGCGGTAGACTCGTACACGTGTTCGATCGGGCCAGTCGCCCGCTGCTGTCACACCCGTCGAATAGCGTCTGCCCAGCGCAGCGCGACAACCCGACGGAGGAAGGACGCTGACGATGGCAAACGACGAGCCGCTCCGCATCACCTGCGAAGGCTGCCCGCGCGGCGCCACCTGCGACTGCCTGGTCGACTTCATCCTCGCCGAGCGCGACGCCGAGGTGCTCCCCATCGGCGCCAGCTCCGCCCCGCGGCGCCGCCGCAGCCGCGAGCTGGACCTCGACGCCGACCTCGCGCTCGCCATGCACACCCTCGCCAGCGCCGAGATGGAGCCCGAGCTGCTGTCCGTGCGCCGCAACGGCGTCCCCCGGGCGTCCTGAGAAGGCCCGTCAGCGGGACGAGAGTCCCAGCAGCGCCGGGGAGCGCGCCACGCTCGCGCCCAGTGCCGCGGTCCGCTGGCGCAGCTCGTTGTCGGAGGTGACCACCACCACGGGCCGGTCGGGGGGTTCCGCGTTGACCCGCGCGACGATCTCGTCGTCGGCGATCCGGTCCGCGTCGGTGAACACCACCCCGACCGCGCCGACGCCGACCTTGGTCGGCATCGGCGTCACCTCGGCACCGTCGAACACCACCGTGACCTCCGCGCCCCAGCGCCTTGCCAGGCGGCGGCAGAGGTCGATCAGCAGGGTGCGCTGGTCCTCGAGGCTGCGGTCGGGGAAGCCGCGCTCGTGCTTGGTGACGTTGTAGCCGTCCACCAGGACCAGCACGCCCGGGACGGCCATCCAGGAGCTCAACGTCTCCGGGTCGTCGGCGTCCCGCCCCGCGGGCACCGGCAGCGGCTCGCGCCGCTCCTGCCGCCGCTCGACCCGGCCGAGCGCCGGCAGGTCCAGGTCGGTCAGCCCGGTGGCGCGGCGCAGGGTGTCCAGGTCGCGTTCGAGGGTGCCGACGGCCTCGGCGATCACCGGGTCGACACGGGTGCTGGCGCGGCGGAGCTGCCGGTACTGGCGCTGCGCCTCGGTCAGCCTGGCCTGCAGCTCGGCGATGCGGCCGTTCAGGCGCCGCTGCTCGGCGGCGGCCTCGACCCGGGCGGCGTCGACCGCAGCCCGCTGCCTGCTCAGCTCCTGCTCCAGCCCGCGGACACGCTCGCCGAGCGCCTGGACCTGGCGCTCCGCGCGGCGCAGCTCGTCGCGGGCGGCGCGGGCGTCCTCTCGCGCTGCCCTGGTCGTGGCCACCTCCGACTCGGCCCTCGCCCGCGCCGCCTGCAGCTCGCTCTCGGCCTCGACCAGCGCCGAGGAGGCCTTGGCCGCCTCGGCGCGCGCCTGGTCGGCGACGGCCGCCTCCGCGGCCGCCTGCACGGCGGCGGCGCCCTGGTCGCCCAGGGCGATGCCGACCCTGGCCACCACCTCCGGCGACTCGCCGCTGGCGAGCGCGTCGGCGTGCCGCCCCGCCCGGACCAGGCGCGCGAGCGTCTCCTCGTCGTCGAGCACCCGGCGGTCGACCGCGGCCCGGAAGCCGGGGTCGGTGTCGAGGCTGCGCTTCACCAGGCCGACCACCCTTGGATGCTTGAGCTTGCGCGGCGTCCAGGTCCGGTACTGGCGCAGCGCCCCAGGCAGCTCGGTCGGCGTCGCCACCCTGAGCTGCGCAAGCGCGGCGTCGAGGTACCCGCTGAGCAGCTCCCCCGGCACGTCGGGCAGCGGCGAGAGCGTCCCCGACCCGTCGGCCGCGCCCGCGGCGTTGCCGTCCGGCCCGCCTCCCGCGGCCCGCTCCCCCGCCGTCCCGGCGGCGCCGTCCTCCCCCGACCCGTCCCCGGACGCCGTACGCGACTCCCGCTCACCAGAGGACGGCTCGGAGCCAGGCTCCAGCCCCCGCCCGCCAGCCGGGCCGCCGCCGTCCCCGGACGTGCCCGGCCCCGGCTCACCAGCCGACGACCCGGCCACCGACCCCACACCCGACGGGTCGGTCGAGCCGCCGTCGGGGACGGGCGCCGTTGGCCCCGAGTCGGCCGAGGGGCGGTGGGGCTCCGGGACATGGCTCACGGGGCGGCTCCCGGATCGGCCAGGGTGGTGGCGGCGCCGAAGGTCGGCACCACCTCGACCTGAGCGTCCGAGCCGCACCAGCGGCAGCGCACCTGCTCGGCGACCACGCCGAGGTCGCGTTCCTCCTCGACGGCCAGGTCCCCGGCCAGGGAGTAGTGCCAGAACGCGACCGTCCGCCTGGTCGCGAGCACGTCGAAGCGGGTCAGGTTGCCGCACCCGCGGCAGCGCAGCCGCTCCCCCGCCGCCGGTAGCCGGAACCGCTCGCTCGGGTACTCGGGCACGCTCCCTCCCCACGGAAATGGGTTGACAGTGTCACAACCAGGGTAGCCGCCACCGTCCGGCGAGGAGCGCCGCTGAGCACCGCGGGCAGATTGCGCGATTGTTTCGCACCCGGGGTCAGAGCGGGTACGATCGAGGGTATGCAGGAAAAGACAGCGTTCACCTTCCCTGGCCAGGGACGCATCGCCAACGGCAGCGGCGCGCCGTGGGCGGACGACCCGGCCGGCTGGCCGTTCCTGTGCGCCTCGCAGCGCCTTGGCTGGGACGTACTGGAGATCCTCGAGGCCGGCGAAGCGGCCCTGACCGACACGCGCAAGGCCCAGCCGGCCATCTACACCCACTCGGCAGCCTGCCACCTGCTCGCCCGGGCCGAGGGGCTGCGCCCCGACCTGGTCGCCGGCCACTCGCTCGGCGAGTACGCCGCCCTGTTCGCCGCCGGCGGGATCACCTTCGAGCACGGGCTCGACCTGGTGGTGCGCCGCGCCGAGCTGGCCCACCAGGCCGGCGGCACCGGCGTCATGCGGGTCGTCCTCGGCCTGCCGGACAAGGCCGTGCGCAACCTCTGCCGCACCGTGCGCCGCCAGGTCGGCAAGGTCTTCCTCGCCAACTCGAACGCGCCCGGCCAGGTGGTGATCTCCGGCGAGCCCAGCGCGGTCGAGGAGGCCGGCCGCCTGGCCCTGCTCGCCGGGGCCAAGCGGGTCCTGCCCCTGCCGATCGGCGGCGGCTTCCACACCCCGCTGATGAACGCGGCCCGGCGGCCCTTCCGCGAGGCGGTCGACCGCATCCAGCTCACCCGGCTAGAGGTGCCGCTGGTGTCCAACGCCAAGGCCAAGGTGGTCCACTCCGGCCGGCGCGCCGGCCGGCTGCTCGCCAGGCAGCTCACCTCCCCGGTGGACTGGACCCGCTGCGTCGAGCGGCTGCGCGCCCTCGGCACCACCCGCTACGTCGAGCTCGGCCCCGGCAAGGTGCTCGAAGGCCTGATCCGCCGCATCGACCCCCGCGCGGTGGTGGTGATCGTCTCCACCCCGGACGAGATCCGCGCCCTGGCGGCAGGCACCAACCCGAGCGCCTGACCCTCCAGAGCGAGCGCTCGCCAACACGCCCGCTTCGACGCTTGCTTTCGAACATGCGTTCACTTACCCTCCCGGCATAACGGCCGGGAGGGACATTGGTCTCGGGCATCCAGCAGAGCTTCGACGACCTCGGCACGCCGCTGATCGAGGTCGAGTTCGTGGTCCTGGACTTCGAGACCACGGGCGGGTCGCCCGGCGACGACCGCATCACCGAGGTCGGCGCCGTCAAGGTGCGCGGCGGCGAGGTGGTCGGCACCTTCCAGACCCTGATCCGCCCCGGGATTCCCATCCCGCCGCTGATCACCGCGCTCACCGGGATCAGCGACGGCATGGTCGCCGGCGCCGAGCCGATCGAGACGGTCCTGCCGTGCCTGCTGGAGTTCCTCGGCGACGCCGTGTTCGTAGGCCACAACGCCTCCTTCGACTGGCGCTTCCTGCAGGCCAACCTGGAGCGGCACGGCTACCAGCGGGCGACCAACCGGGTCGTCTGCACCGCCCGGCTGGCGCGCAAGCTGCTGCCAAGGGACGAGGTGCCCAACGTCCGCCTGGCCACGCTCGCCGCCTACCTCGGGGCCTCGGCGACCCCCTGCCACCGAGCGCTGACCGACGCAAGGGCCACCGTCGACGTGCTCCACAGCCTGCTGGAGCGGGCCGGCACCTTCGGGGTGCTCGCCCTCGAAGACCTGATCGAGTTCCCCTCGGCCCGCGCCGACGCCAGCTTCAAGAAGGTCCACCTGGCCGACCGGCTGCCGCACGCGCCCGGCGTGTACCTGTTCCGCGACGCCGCCGGGCGCGTGCTCTACGTCGGCAAGGCCAAGGACCTGCGCACGCGGGTGCGCTCGTACTTCTCCGGCGACAGCCGGGCCAAGATCGCCGACCTGCTGCGCGAGCTGGCCACGGTCGACCACCTGCGCTGCGCCACCGAGTTCGAGGCCAGCGTGCGCGAGGTGCGGCTGATCCAGCGCCACCGGCCACGCTACAACCGGCGCGGCCGCGACCCTGAGCGCTACTGCTACCTCAAGACGACGTTTATACTATGGTCGTTCACCTGTGGCTTTCCATCAGGGAGGGGTCATGCCACCCCTGAGGCAGCACCCGGCCAAGGGATGGGCGGGCGCCTTCGACCGCACCTCGCTGGTCCGCACCGACATCCACCAGGACAGCTCCGAGAACCAGCAGCGGCTCAACCGCCGAGCGGCCCCCGCCTACGGTCTGCGGATCAGGCCGGGCTACGTCTTCTCCGAGCCCGGCGTGCCCGCCAGCAAGCCGATTCCGCGGCGCGTCATCGAGCGCGGCATCAACGCCGTCGTCCGCGACAAGGCGATCGAGGCGCTGATCTTCGCCTCGGTCGACCGGTGCTCGCGCCTGGGCATGCGGCACGTCGGCGAGATGCTGGACGCCGTCGACACGGTCGGGGGCCGGATCATCTTCGCCAGGCAGAACCTGGACAGCTCGCTGCCCGCTCACCGGGCGATCATCGCGTTCCTCGCCGAGCAAGCTCGCGACGAGTCGAACACGCTCTCGTGGCGCATCGAGACGTGGCGTGAGGGCTGCCGCCTCAAGGGTAAGTGGACCGGTAGGCATCCTTACGGCTACTTGGTCATTGACGGGAGGCTGTCTCCGCACCCGGACGAGGCACCCGTCGTCCGCCGGATCGTGATGTGGTTCCTCGAGGGGCAGCCCGCTCGCCAGATCGCCATCGCCTTGAACGAGGAGGGGATCCTGGCGCCTGCTGCCGCCAAGGCGGCCCAGATTCGCGCCGAAGGAAGGGAGCCCACGAGGGGAATGTCGACCTGGTGGAGCACGCAGGCGGTGACGCGACTCCTCCGCAACCCTGTCCTTGTGGGCTGGGCGAGGCATAACGGACGAATAGTGCTCGGCCCTGATGGCGAGCCGGTGAGCTTCGGAGAGGGCATCCTGATGCCCGGCGAGCACGCACGGGTGCTGATGGAGCTCGAGCGCCGTACCGCGATCGTGCGGCAGAGCCCAACGAAGACCCGCGAGGTTGGCAGGCGAACCGGTGGTGGGCGCCCCCCACGCTATCTGCTTGTTGGGATGGCGCGCTGCAGTGGATGCACCTACGCCATGAGCGTCAACGGGATCAGGTCCGATGACTGGCGCGGGCTCTACTACGACTGCGGCGGGGCGGGAGGCGGCCGAACCTGCCCAGCAGCCGCCTCCATCAAGGTGGAGACAGCCGACGCGGAGGTCATGCGGCAGCTCAGGACGAGGCTCGCCGCGATGGAGCCGGACGACCCTATCCTTGGTGCCATCGCCGAGCGCTGGCGGGAGTTCACCATGCCGGAAGGGGAAGGCGAGCGCGCCCTCCTCCAGGCCCGGTTGGATGCTGTTCGCGGCCGGATCGTGGACCTCGAGGAAGCCAGGTACGTCCGCGGTGAGTTTGCCACCGCTGATGACGTGGCGCGGTGGGACGGGATGATGGCCCGCCTGAAGCTCCAGCGGGACGCCGTCCTCCAGGAGATCGAGGAGCTCGGGCCGCCACCCGACTTCGATCTCACCACCTTGCGCGCCACCTACAGCTCCGAAGTTTGGGACGCGACACCGTTGCCGCAGCGCCGCAAGTGGCTCCAGGTCGCGGTCGCGAAGGTGCTCGTCACCTCGGCCCGCAGGCGCAAGCTCCCAGCAGCCGACCGCGTTCGAGTGATCCTGGTCGGGGAGGAACCCGAGAGCGTGGGATAGCACCGCCGCGGTTGCCAGCGTCATGGTGGTAGGGCCGATAGGTCTCTGACTCGGCGAGTGATTCATGTTTCGCGCCAGCCTGGTCGGCGAGGTGCCGGACGCTACGAATCGCGAGCATGGAGTTGTTGGGTGGGAACGCGGCCGGGAGTCTGCTCTGGCTGATCAGGTTGCGCCGTCAGCCGTCGTCCTGGCGTGAGGCGACCGTGTTGCGGTGGCGGGCGCCGCCCCGAGTGACGGATGCGATGGCTTGTTGAAGCGCCTGCTCGAATATGCGAATCCGTGACGGGTTGCCCTCCTGCTGGGCAGCCGCCAACGCGGTGGCGGCACGCTCCACTACGCGAACGGCCTGCAGTTCGTTGCGCAGGGCTTGCCCGGCGACGAGCGGTTCCGACCGCAGCAGCTCGCGCGCCTCGTGGGCGAGCAGGTAGCTGTCCCACGTACCGCCCTCCACTGGCAGTGGTTGCGCTTCGAGCAGGCCAACGGCCTGTTCGAGCAAGGACCGCACCTCAGCCGCGTAGAGCAGGGCTGCCTCCTCGCCTGCTTGGGCCTGGTCGAGGCGGTGACACGCCTCGGCGGCGACTGAGAGGAGGCGGCGGATAGGGTCGTCGGTGGCGCCGCTGTGCAATACCCCGTCTTGGCTGGCGGCCAAGGCGTAGAGGGCCTCCGCAGCCGTGGCGTAGCTCAACGACGGCCCCGATTGCCGTACGTAGCCTCGCTGTTGTAACCACATGGGACCATCCGCGTCTGCGCACCGTGAGCAGGCAGCAGCCGGTCTGCCGCTCCAGCCCTGCTCATCTACTGGTGGGCGGTTCAGCGGATCTCAGAGCTTGGTCCTGAGTGTCGCCGACGCCGTCGAGCTGGCGCCAGACGAGCGCGTCACGGTCGTGGCCGATCATCGTCTGCCTGGTCTGCTCGCGTTGTAGGTCTAGCCGGTGGGCGCGGTGGGCGCGGAGCTGGTCGGCTGCGAAGGCGAGGATCGCGTCGCCGTGGAACAGCAGCAGCACGAACACGACGAGGGTCCAGAGGGCGGTCCACATCACAAGCTCCCTTCCGAGTTCGATTCCCAGGGTGGGAGGCCCGGCCAGTCCGCCTCGCAGGTGAGGTGGCCCTCTGCCGCGTGGCGGGCGGCGGCGGTGGCCGCCTCGACGCTGCCGAAGCCGCGCCGGACGGTTTCGTAGCGGTAGTCGGACCACTGCTCGGTGCTGCCGGGGTCGGCCGGGTCGGTGCAGACCAGCAGCTCGGTCTTCCGCTCCACGTAGATGGTGGCCAGGTCGTCCAGGTCGAGGGCGGCGTAGTAGGTGAAGGTCACCATGGCGCCGGGCTGGTGACGGTGGTGGAAACGGACGCTGAACGACTCGTCGAGCTGGGCGTCGCCACCGACGTCACCGCCGGGCAGCATCCCGCGCTGGTCGCGGACCCAGGTCGGGCCGGCGTCGGCGGGATCCTGCGGCTCAGGCGCAGTGGGCTGGTGGTCGCTGACGGCGGTGGCGAACAACCGGACGACATGGCCGAGCAGGGCTAGGCCGAGGACGGCCTGGGCGAGCTGGCGGACAACGCTCATGCTTCAGTCCTTCGAGAACGCTGGGGGGCCGGCCGCGACTGGGCCGCGGCCGGCCCTTGGCGGCTACGAGGCCTCCGCAACGGCCGGCTGGTCGGCGGTGGCGAGGGTGGTGAGCAGGCGGGCGTGCAGCTCGGCGTCCAGCCCGTCGGCTAGCTCGGGGTGGTCGCGCAGGTGCCGGCGGGCGGCCTGGCGGCCCTGGCCGAGCTTGACCGTGCCGTAACGCAGCCAGGCGCCACGCTGGGCCAGCAGGCCGGCGTCCAGGCCCAGGTCGAGCAGGCCCGCCTCGGCGCTCAGGCCGTGGTCGGCGTGCAGCTCCAACCCGCACGCCCGCCACGCGGGCGCCAGCTTGTTCTTGGCCACCTGGGCACGCACGCGCGTGCCCAGCACCCGCTCCCGCTCGCTGATGCTCTCCGGGTGGTGCAGGTGCAGGCGCACCGAGGCGTAGTACCCAAGCGCCCTGCCCCCGGCCGTGTAGGTCGGCGCTCCCGGCGTGCCGGTGCGCTGGCGGAGCTGGTTGGTGACCACCACCGCCACGCCAGCGCGGGCGATCTGCCCGGCGAGCTTCCGCAGGGCCTGGCTGAGCAGGTTGGCCTGCACGCCGGCGAAGTGCTCGCCGATTTTGCCGTCCAGCTCCGCCTGGGGCACGAGCGCGGCGATGGAGTCGATGACCAGCACGTCGACCGAGCCGGATTCGATCAGCAGGCTGGCGACCTGGAGGGCTTGCTCGCCGCTGTCGGGGCGGCAGAGGAGGATCTGGTCGGTGTCGACGCCGCAGGTCTTGGCCCAGGCGAGGTCGAGGGCGTGCTCGGCGTCGACGAACACGCCGGTCCCGCCGGCCCGCTGCGCCTGGGCGAGGACGCTCAGCGCGAGGGTGGTCTTGCCGACGCCCTCGGGGCCGTAGACCTCGCTGATCCGCCCTTTTGGGATGCCGCCGACGCCTAGGGCGTGGTCGAGGGCAAGGCTGCCGGTGGCGATCACCGCAGGAGGGGTGCTGGCGGTGCCGTTGGGGCTGGCCACGACCGCGGCGCCGTACTGCTCGGCGACGGCGGCCAGAGCCGCCTCCAGGCTGCGGTCGTGCTCCTTGCGAGGGTTGTGGGTGGGTGGTCGGATGGTGGTGGTTGGCATGCCAAGCTCCTTCCCCTGAGCTTGCGGCGGTGCTGGCCGGGTGGGTGGCGAGGTGGCCGTGCGCTTCCCCACGCGAACCGCCGTGCTGGCGGCGTGCCGCACGGCCACGCCCGGCCCGGCCGGGCTGGACGTGGACTGCCTTGGTCAGCTCAGCCGGGCGACCACCCCCTCCCGCTGGAAGCCGCAGGGTGGCCGGGCTGGGCCGCCGACGCCTGCGCTGGCTGCCGGCGGCCCAGCCCACGCCCGCTCACGCGCACGGGTGTCACGGGGCGCCGTCCTTCAGGCCGAGGGCCTCGGGGTCGAGGGCGCTGGCAACGGCGTGGACCGCGGCGACGACCTCGGCGCTGGCCGCGCCCTCGGCCACCAGGTGCAGCAGCCCGTCGCCCTCCCATGGCAGCCGGTCGAGCGCCTGGTTGGCGCGGCCGACCGCCGCGCGCAAGGTGGCCAGCCGCCGTTCCACGGTGGCCAGGGCCGCCTGCTCGGCGGCGAGCTGGCCCAGCAGCCTGGGGACGTCGGCGCGGGCGTGGGCGATGAACAGCGCGTCCGGGTCGTGGCAGCAGGCGGCGACCTCAGCGAGGTCCGGGGCACAGATGGCCCCTGAGGCTCGCAGGTAGCCCCACGGCCCTGGGCTCGCGACGTCCGCCCGCGCGGCGACGCGCACGGCCCGCTCGCCGTCGACCACGACCGGCTGGCCCGTCCCCAGCCCCTGCCGGGTCACTGCCGCGCCTCCTTGCCGGCGTGGCGGGCCAGCTCGCGAGCGTAGCGGGCCTCGAACAGCTCCGGGAAGGCGGTCCGCAGCCCGTCGAGGGTGCGTACCCACGCCAGCGCCCGCCGCCGAGCGGGCGCCCGGTCGGCCGGGCGCAGCGGCAGCCGTGCGGCCTCGGCGGCGAACCGCTGCCGGGCCAGGTCGGGGTGCTGCTCAGCCAGCCACAGCAGCGCCCGCAACCGCGCCCTGGCCGCCACCGGCCGCTCTACCCGGCCCACCTCCACCACCGGCTCGTCCGGCTGGAGGGCGGCCAGCTCTTCCTCGAAGCGCGCCTGGTGCTCCTCGCGGAGCACCGCCTGCAGGTCAGCGCGGGCCTGGCTGCTGGCGCGCTGGCGCGCCCGCCACGCCGGCAGCCCCGGCGCCTTGGCACGGACGCGCTCTAGCGCCTGGGCGTAGCAGGCCTGGTACTCGGCCGGGTACGTCCGAACGAGCCAGGAGGCCGCGCGCTGCTGCGCCAACGACCGGACGCGGTGGCGCTCCCTGGACTTGTACGGGTCGGCCGGGACCGAGCGCGCCGCCGTCACCGCCCGCCACCCCGCCGTGGTGGCCAGCCGGTCGCCGCGGTCGGCTCGGTGGGTGGGTCGAGGCCGGGCAGGGTCTCCTGAACGGGTACCCGTCCCACGGTCCCGGTCAGCACCGCGCCGGGCTGGCCGGCGACCTGGCCGGCGTCGTCGGGGCAGTAGCCCCGGCTGGTCCCGGCCAGCGGGTGGGGCACCTGGAAGGAGACCACCATCGAGGCCGCCCGCCGGCAGCGCCGCCGGGCGCAGCCGCCCAACCCCGGATCGGCCGCGCTCACCGTGCCGCCCCTTCCGTGGTGGGCTGGTCGACGGTCGGCAACTCGGCGGTCGCGGGGCCGTCGGGGGCCTGGGCGCGGTCTGCCAGCTCCCGCAGCGCCGCCGCCCCCGCCCCGAGCACCTCCTGAATCTCGGGCCGGGCCAGCCACCCGGCCCGCTGGGCGGTGCGGAGCTGGATCGCGGCCAGCCGCGCCGCCGTCGCCCGGAGGCGGTGCTCGGCCGCCGCGCAGCCCCGGGCCGCGTCAGCCAGCTCCCGATCCAACCGGCGCCGCCGGTGGCGCCGCCAGCCGCGGGCCTGCTCGAGCTGGCCGGCGACCTCGGCCTCTCGGGCGGCGAAGCGGTCCAGGACGGCCTGCTCGGCGGCGTGGCGCCGCTCGGCCGCTGGCTCGAACTCTCCTAGCGGCCGGGGCGCGGTCGCCTGGACGTGCAGGGCGGCCTGGCACTCAGCGTCCAGCTCCTGGTCGCCCAGCGTGCGGGCCCGGCGGACCGCGTCCACTGCTGGGGTGACCAGGCGGCGCAGCTCGGCGGCCAGGCGCTCGTCGCGGTCCTGGGCGCAGGCGGCGTCCGCCTCGGCATCGACGCGCCGGGGCAGGGGGGTGACGCCGTCGCGGGCGTACAGCTCGGCGACCAGCTCCCGCGTGGCGGCCCGGCGGTGCTGCTCGCGGCGCCGCACGGTGGCGTCGAGCTCGTCCAGCGCCGCGCGGACATCGTGCGCGTCCACGTCGAGGAGGGCCGCCTGCGCGTGGGCGCGGTCCAGGATCGGGCTCGACGGGGAAGCGTCGCTGGTGGGTGCGTGGCTGGATGGGGACACCTGCTGCCTCCTTCGGGATCCTGCTGGTCGGGAGGGCTGGGGCCGGCCGTCGCCGGGTCGCGGGGGCACGGCAGCCCCGGCGGGCCAGCCCCAGCCGAGGGGCGCCGGGGCCGGCCCGATCCCCGACGGGCCGGCCCCGGCCGTCTCACGCCAGGCGCCGGCGCCACCTCCTCCCACACGTACCGCCGCCGTGACCTGGCGCCGCAGGCAGCTCGGCTGGTCTGTGCAGACCCAGGTGATCGGCATCGAGGGCGTCAGCGGCCGCCAAGCCCACAGCCCGACCCGGCCGCAGGCCAGGCACCAGCGCAGCCGCGCCGAGGCCAGCTCCCTGACGGCATCTCGCAGGCTCAGCGTCCAGGCGCGCACCGTCACCCTGGCCGCGTTCACGCCGGACGCTCCCCGCACGCGTGCGTCGCGAATGCTGCCCAGGCCTCCTCCGGGGTCGGCTCGCATGTGCTCTTCCAGCCACACCAGCGGCACTGGGCCAGGAACTCCCCCGCGTCCAAGACCAGTAGTGGCCTCACGTCGGACGGCGCCGATTCCGGCGGCACGAGCGGAGCGGTTCGCATCCGAGGGCTCCTGTCGCGCGACTGCAGATAGCGCCCTCAGGGAACTGCCTAGGGTTGGCACGCGGAAGGCCTCGAACTGGCCCTGGGCTAGACCGCTGTTCGACGCCGACGAGTCATCTGTCGCCTGGCGCCTCGACGGCGCAAGGAAGTTGCTTCACGATCAGGCGGATATTGCGGTCGCATTGAGGTGAGATCAGGTGGCGCGCCCCGCGCGAGAAGCGACACCGAATAACGTGCTGTTCAACCTGCGCAACCAGCAGGGCTGGACGCAGCTCGACGAAGCCGAGGAGCTCAACAAGCTGGCGTCCAGGCGCAAGGTCAGGGGCTACCACGTCTCACCGAACACCGTCAGCCGCTGGGAGCGGGGCATCATTCCCGTACCCGAGCCGGTCAGCCAAAGGCTCCTCGCCGACCTGTACGGCGTCACGATCGACCAACTGGGGTTCACGCGCCTCCGGCCCGTTCGGGACCAGCCCGGGCGGTTCCAGGAAGAACGGTCCGCCGCGGCGGCGCTGCTCGGGCCGATCCCCCTGTACGATCGCCCACCTATGCTCGACGAGCGCGTGCAGGCCAGCCAGCACCAATGGGTGCTCACCCGCCGGGGGCTCAACCAGCACCGCATCGACCTGAGCCGGGAGGCCGCCAGGTGGCACGCTTCCTGCCAGCGGGTCGGTCGCAGCACCCTGCTCACCCGCCCGGCCTGGGTCCTGCCCGCGCCGGTCGAGCTCGACCAGGTCGTGCTGGACTGGACGGACGAGCAGCCGCCGGCCCCGGTGCGCGGGGTCGAGCCGGAAGCCCGCGCGGCACGGCCGCTCCTGACCGCAGAGCAGCGCTACGGTCGCTACGTCCACGCGGTGCGGGACCTCGACCCGCCGCGGCTGTTCGAGAACCGGCTGGCCTTCCGGCTCCGCACGGTCGCGTGCGCCCAGCCGGACCAGCCGCGGCTTGGGTTTGGGATGACGACCTACTTCGACGCCGTCGACGTGTGCGAAAGCCTCGCCCACGAGCTCGCCGACGCGTACCTGAGCTTCATGCCAGACAGTGTCGAGGTGCGCCAGCCCTCCGGACGCCGGCTGCCGTTCCGCAAGCTGGTGGGCGACCCCTTCGACCTCGACCGCCGGCTGGTCGGCTCGTCGATCGACACGTTGACCATCCGCCGAGCTGGCTCCTCGGCGTCGTTCGTGCTGCACCAGCGCGACGCCGGCCGGGTCGCGGTCGCCGGCGGCATGTACCACGTCATGCCAGCCGGGGTGTTCCAGCCCTCCAGCATGGCCCCTGGGGCGCCGGCGAGCGACTTTGACCTTTGGCGCAACGTGCTGCGCGAGTACAGCGAGGAGTTCCTCGGCAACCTCGACCACGACGGCAACTCCAGCGCGGTGATCGACTACGACCACCACGAACCCTTCCGCTCCCTCAACCAGGCCCGCCGCGACGGCAAGCTGCGGGTGTTCTTCCTCGGCGTCGGGCTGGACCCGCTGACGCTGTGGGGCGAGGTCCTGACCGCCGCCGTGTTCGACGACGACGCCTTCGACGAGCTGTTCGCCAGCATGCTCGCCCACAACCAGGAAGGCACCGTGGTCAGCGTCGCCCACCCCAGCAGGCCGGCGCGGTACGTGCCGTTCACCGAGGAGCGCGTCGACCAGCTCGTCGAGGCCGAGCCCGTGGCGCCAGCCGCCGCGGCCTGCCTGGAGCTGGCCTGGCGCGACCGCCAGACGCTGCTGGACCCTGGGCGGTGACGTGCGCGCCCTGGTCACCGGCGGGTTCGGGTTCGTTGGCGGCGCGGTCGCCATGCGGCTGGCCGACGCCGGCCACGAGGTGACCCTTCTCACCCGACAACGACACCGCCGGGCGAACCTTCCGCTTGATGCTGAGGTGGGCGTCGCCGACCTCCTCGATCCCGACCACCTCGACAAGCTCCTCGCCAGCCACCAGTTCGATGGGGTCTGCCACCTCGCCGGGCTGGCTCGGGTCCGCGAATCGTTCGACGATCCGGCCGGGTACTTCCAGGTCAACGTCGGCGGAACCGCCAACCTCCTCGCCGCGCTCGCCCGCGCAGCCGAGCAGACCAGCGAGCCGGTCCGGCTGGTGTTCGCCTCCACCGCCGCTGTCTACGGCCCATCGACCGGGGACCCCATCGGCGAGGAGCGCTCCCTCGCGCCGACGAGCCCCTATGGGGCGTCCAAGCTCGCCGCCGAACGGCTCATCGGCTACCAGGCCGCCACCGGCACCCTCGCGGCGGTCACGCTGCGCGGCTTCGCCATCGCCGGCGCCGTCGGCTCGCACGGCGACACCGACCGGTCCCGGATCATCCCGAAGGCCCTCGCCGTCGCCGCCGGGCACGGCCCCCACGTTGAGGTCAACGGCGACGGCTCCGCCGTGCGGGAGTTCACCCACGTCACCGACGTCGCCGACGCCTACCTGCTCGCCCTCACCGCAGCCAGACCAGGTGAGCACCTCGTCTGCAACCTCGGCACCGGCCAGGGCGTCACCGTCCGTGAGGTGCTTGAGACCGTCGAGGCCGTGACCGGTCGGCGCCTACCGGTCATCCTGCGGCCGGCCGCCAACGAGCCCCCTGCCCTGCTCGCCAATCCCCAGCGCATCCAGGATCGACTCGGATGGCAGCCCGGACATTCCAGCCTTCATGAGATCGTCACCGACGCCTGGCATGCGACCGCCGACGCCAAGTTCCAGTGAGGCGTGGTGAGCGACGGGAACTCGTGCACGATTCCGGCGGAATCATCGCACCAGTTCATAAGTCGATCTCTAGCCCGTCCCCGAGGGCGCACTGGCGCACCATCTCGTCTGCCCAAACCGGCGTTGGCTCGCGCGGTTCGCCAGGCGCTACTACCAACTCGTTGCCCGTGCCCAGTGACCAGTCATGCTCTCCGATCCGCGCGAGCCGGTTGGCGGCGGCGTGCTTGCGGGCGTCGCGGGTCCACCGCTCGCCGAGCGCCTGGACCGGGTCGCGGTCGCGGTAGGGGCCGGCCTGCTGGGTTTGGGCGTCGACGAACACGTGCAGCTCTTCCACGCAGCGGGTGGCCATGGAGTAGGCCGACTGCCTGGAGGTCTGCCAGCCGCCTGGCAGCACCAGCACCACCGCGGCCTGGCCGCCCTGCAGCTTCAGGGCGTGGCTGGCGTAGCCCAGCCGCAGCGGCTGGGCGTCCTCGTGGGCGGCTGGCTGCACGGTGACGGTGCGGCCGTCGTCGGCGCGGACCACGACCTGGCCACGGTCGGGGTCGACGGCCTGGACGTGGCCGGCGGTGCCGTTGGGGACGTAGGTCCGCAGGTCGTCGTTGGCGCGGTAGGGGCCGACGAACCGCACCCGGTCCCCGGCGTAGAGGTGCTCACGGCGGCCGTGCGCTCGGTCGACCACGGTGACTGCAGGGCCGGTGAGCTCGCCGTTGGCCTCGCGCTTTGCCTGGCACAGGGCGTTGAGGGTGTCGACGGTGCGGTTGTCGGTGTCGGTCACGACCGCCACCCCGTCCAGGCCGCGGGCGCGGCGGTGTTGGTTCCAGGCGTGGACGACCTCCTTGACGGCGGTCGACCGGTCCGGGGCCAGGTGGAGCCGGCCGCGAGCGTGCAGGCTGGCTAGCGCCTGGGGGGCGCGGCCCTCGCGGATCGCCTGGCACGCCGCCCGGTCGGCGGGGTCCCGTTGGCGGACCACGCGGGTGAGTTCGGCGTGGCCGCCGATAGCCTGGTCCACGAGGCGCTGCCAGCCGCCGGGGCCGACCGGCTGGGCCTGCTCGGGGTCGCCGAGGGTGCGGATGGAGGCCGGGCCAGCCGCCTGCAGGAGGGTGGCCATGCGGGGGGTGTCGACCATGGCGGCCTCCTCGACCAGCACCACCCAGTCGCCGGTGGGGCGCAGGTGGCCGGTCGCGACGGCGCGGGCGAACGCCTCGACGGTGTAGCCGCGGTCCAGGTCGAGCTCGCGGGCGGTGCGCCGGGCGGTCTCCGCGGCGGTGGAGACCAGCACGACCTGCTGGTAGTTGGCCCTGTACGCGCGGAGGAGGGCGCGCAGCAGGGTGGTCTTGCCGGTGCCGGCGCGGCCCTCCAGCGACGCCCACCCGACCGGCGCCGCCAAGTGCTTGAGCGCGGCGAGCTGCTCCTTGGAGAGGCGCGGTCCCCTCATGGCGGCGAGTTCGGCGGCGTGGGCGAGGTGCTCGGGCCGCGGGGCGAGGGCGCGGGTGGCGGCCTTAGCGTGGGCGACCTCGATGATCCGCTGCTCTTGGGCGAGCAGGACCGCGGTGGTGTGCCCGGGGCCGTGGGGGGTGGCGGCCGGGACCAGGTCGGGGCCGGCGAGGAACCGGTCGAGGAAGGCGCGGGCCTCGGCGGCGTCGAGCAGGCCGGTGGCGACTTGGTAGGTGGCCTTGGTGACCTCCGCGGCGTCGAAGGTGGCGTCGTTGCGGGTGAGCCCGTCGGGGGCCAGCAGCCGCGCCCGCACGACGGCCTCCCGCTCGGCCAGCGGCCTGGGGCCTGGCGCCTGTCGGCGGCGGTGCGGGACGGGGGCCGGCAGGCGGTGGCGCGCAAGGACGGCGTGGTAGGCGGGCCAGTGCGGCGCGGCGCAGGCGTCGGTCTTCGCCGCGCGGCCGTGGGCGGCGAGCCGGTCGCGCTCCCGCAGCGTCGGCGGCCGCCCCCGGCGGGTCTGGAACGCGGCGACCTGCCGGTCGAGGTGGCGGCGGCGGGTCGAGAACAGCTCGGTCAGGCGCCGGTCCACGCCGGCCAGCTCCCAGGTGCGGCCCTTGGCGGTCTCGTGCCACGCGAGGCGGTAGCCGAGCCGGGTGAGCTGGGCGGCCAGCTCGCACGAGTAGATCGCCTCGGCGGTGGCGGCGAACCCGTAGACCGGGCGGGAGTCGACCGCCAGAAAGCGGCCCTGGCAGAAGGCCAGGTTGAAGATGAAGGCGTGGCTGTGGAGCTGTGGGTCAGGAGGGCGCTCTGGCTCGGCGGCGGTCTCGCGGGTGGGCCGGCTGGTGTGGTGGGTGAACACCGCCACGGCGAGGTCCCCGGGCGTGTGGACCTGCTCGCCGTTGACGGTCGGCCGGCACGCCGCCACCCGCGCCTCCAGCTCGGTGAGGGTGACGCGGACGGCGGCCTGGTGGGCGCGTTCCAGCGCCGCCCGCTCTGCCGGAGAGATGAAGGGTAGTAGCGCGGAGACCGACTTGGGCGGGCTGAGGTTGCAGTCGATCCCCGGCACCCGCATCCCACCGCGGGCGACCAGCGCGCCCGTAGCCGGGTCAAGGGTGGCGACGTACGAGGTCTTAACCAGCCGCTCACCGGTGAGGGGGTGCAGGCCGGCGGCCAGGCGCTGGAAGGTCGCACTGTCGAGGTGGCCCAGGCCGAGCCGGGTCCACAGCCACCCGTGGAGTTCAGCGGCGGCCTCGCCGGGGGTTCCGTCGGGGCGGAGGTAGTAGTCGGCCTGCTCGCGCCCGCCGGTGAGGTAGCGCCACAGGTCCCCGCCGACCTTGGTGGTCAGCTTGGCCTGGAACTTCCTGGGCACGAACACCCGCCGCCTCCGGCTGGCCGACGCCACGACCGGGCCAGGCAATGCCAAGGCGCTCACAGGAAGGCTCACAGCAGCGCTCACAGGAAGGCTCACAGCGCCAGCTCAGGCGGGTCGGGTCAACGATCGAGGCCGTCCTGCCTCGGCGGAGGTGCTCCGGTCCCGGTTGCACCGCTCCGGTTCGCCGTGGCGTCCCGATGAACCTGCTCCGCAAGCTGGCTGGCGGCGAACCTGGCCATCATTGACCAACCCTGAGCGGGCGCAGCAGCGCGCCGAACGGACCGTCAGTGGTTTCGGCCTGGAGCGGTTTGGCGGGCGCGCCTGGTCGGTTCAGCGACCGGTACGCACGCCGTGGGCGGCCTGCCACGCCCGGACGGGTTCGCGGACGAACCCGATCCCGGCGGCGACGCAGAACTCCGCGCCCTCCTCCGACAGCGCCTCCGGGGCGTCGAGCAGCAGCGCGCGGAGGCGGCGCCGGTCGGCGACCTCGGCCGGCTGCACCGGCAGCCGCGCGTACCAGTCCCTAGCCTCGCCCCAGTGGGGGTGCTGCGGGTCGTCCAGCCTGGCGAGGAACCCGGCCACGATCCCGGGCCACCAGGGCGTCCCCCACCAGTGCGCGCACGCCAGCCCGCCGTGCACTGCGGCGCGCTGCAGCGCGACGTCCAGGCCGTACCGCTCGGCGCTGGCGGCGATCCCGCCCAGGGCCCGGTCGATGTGGTCGACCAGCTCGCCGAGGTCCTCGCCGGCGAGCTGGCCGAGCGTGCGCCCGTCGGGCAGGACCCGCGCAGGGTCGGACAGGTGCTCGAAGACGACGGCGAACAGCTCGTCGGAGAAGTCGCTGTCCAGCTCGGCGAGGTCCTCGGTCGCGACCAGCACCTCGCCTACCTCCTCGAAGGCCCCATTGAGCTGGTCGTCGAGGAGGCCGCGGACGAGCTTGGTGGTGGCGACGTTGGTGCGCAGCATCCCGCCGTCGAAGATGCGGCCCTCAGCGTGCCAGTCCTCGAGCGGGCTGTTGCGCCAGGCGCCGTTGGTGATCCCGATCGCGGCCAGGTCCACGACCACGGCGGCGTCGTCGGGGTCGACCCCGACGTGCTCGCCGAGCAGCAGGGGGATCCTGGCCGGGTCCGGCTCGTAGTTGCTGGCCACCGCGATCACGTCCCAAAGCAGCGGGCGCCCGGGGCCCGCTGCGCTTGCTGGATCCTGCCGAGGGGTTGCCGTCACCGGCGGACCCTAGCAGCCGAGCCCGACAAGCCGAACTTCTAATCCAAGGACAACAACCGAGCCGGGATGGGAATGCTCCACGGGCACCTTTGATGCCGACGCCGATGTCCCTCGCCAGCCGTAGCCTCGAGTTGCCGATCCTTGGCCCGACCATGCTGCCGGATGACCGACTGGGACAGCCCGCCACAGCCGCAACCTCACGCGAACCGTCCAAGCACGCCCGCACCGGCGGCCACGCCGGCACCCGGAACCGGCCGCACCGGAACCCGCCAAGGGCAGACGCCCGCACCGGCGGCCACGCCGGCACCCGGAACCGGCCGCACCGGAACCCGCCAAGGGCAGACGCGTCACGCTGTCCGGCTGCGCCGGGTCAGCTCACAGCGTGGTGAACGGCCTCGCCTTCGGCGCCGCGGACGGGACCCTGCACCCGTCCGCGGACCGGCCGTTGTCGCGGCCGCCCGGCCAGGTCCCACGGCCTGCGGTGGCCGCCTCAAGGACGCGT
>WNGA01002352.1_pt1 | contig 28855 bp, 25 predicted proteins | sample 5400061 | NCBI WGS metagenome assembly WNGA01 (sample SAMN13153366, study PRJNA577476) | soil metagenome | isolation source: 100 cm soil or saprolite under grassland replicate 2 | place: USA:California | collected 2016-06-15
GCGCTGCGTGGTGAATCGAGGCCGCGGTCGCTCTTCGATCTGGAGGTGGCCGCAGTCAATCGGATGATCCGCGGTCGCCGGAAGAGCGCGGGACTGGTCCACGATGAGTGGACGGAGTGGTTGAACGACCTGGAGGCGAGCGGCGCGACCGTCGCTGAACTCGATGACGCGTTCGCGCACGTCGAGGCCCTGGATCAGTACGACGAGGGTGGCGCAATCATCCGTATGTCCGCCCATGAGCGCACCGTCGCTTGTGGCCGCGTGGATCATGAGTATATGGCTGATGATCTGCCGGAGCATGCGCGCTGCGACAGATACGAAGGCGATCGGCGAGCTGCTGAAGCAGGCGTACGAGGCCCGCCAGGACGGCGATATGTCCGTAAAGCATTTCATCACGCTCAATACGGCCGCGGATAATCAACGTGAGCGATTGTTATCGGCTCCGCTTTCGGCGACGGCTTACCGGCTCATCGAGGAGATCGTCAGGGCGTCGGAGAAGAAACTGGCGTATCTGGGCTGGGCGATGTACGGCGAGAACGTTCCCTCACATCCCATTTAGGCTCCACATCTCGCGGCTCACCTCCTTCAGCCAGGTTTGATTGCCGAATTGCCGCCGGGCGGCGAAGCGCGCCTCTTCCGCCGCCATCCCGGACGCCAGGTTCTGCTCAATCTGCATTTCGAGATGGAAGCGCATCTCCTCTTCCATCTCGCGCTCGTGTCTTCCCCGACGCAGCAGCGAATGCAGCCGGCGCCAGAGTTGCGAAAGCAAGTACAGAAGATGTGGCGGCGGAGTGTTCATCACACACGACCTCACTCGACTCGCAGGGCGGTCATCGGATCCACCTTCGTCGCCCGCCGCACGGGGATGAAGCACGCCAGCAATGCTGCGCCCGCCAGCAGCAAGGCGAGCGCGGTGTAAGTCAACGGGTCAGTCGCACGCACTTCAAACAACAACGTTTTCATCCATCGTGTGAGAGCCAACGCGCCGAGCAAGCCGATCAGCAAGCCAAGCGCCACCACGCGCAGGCCTTGTCCAATGATGAGTCGCAGCACGGCGCCGCGACTCGCGCCGAGCGCCATCCGAATGCCGATTTCATTGGTGCGCCGTGCTGTCGCATACGACATCACGCCGTAAATCCCGATGGCGGAGAGCAACAAGGCGACGACGGCAAATGCGCCGAGCAAGAGCAGATTGAAGCGGCGCTGCGCAACCGTTTGCGCGATCAGTTGATTCATCGTGAAGACCGCGTAAATCGGCAAATCGCGGTCTACGGCTTGTATCTGTTGACGGATGGCGGCGACATAGCTGAGTGGATCATCGTGCGTGCGGATCACAACGCGCGTGCGGAATTGTCCGCCTTGCGCGAAAGGAAAATAGACATGCGGTGATAGTTCGGCGTCGAGGCCCGCGTGTCGGACTTCGCCGACGACGCCGACAATCGTGAACCACTCTCCGCCCATCTGAATCCGATGTCCGAGCGGGTTTTCGCCGACGAAATATTTGGTCGCAAAGGTTTGACTGATGATTGACACGCGCGGAGCTTCCGCGCCATCTCCGGAGCTGAACGCGCGGCCTTCGAGCAACGGAATGCCCATCGTGCGAAAGTAATCGCTGCTGATGATGCGTTGCCCCGCGATCCTGGCATTGGCAATGCCGAGGGGCACAGGTTTTCCTTCGATTTTAAAATCGTTGAGGCCAGGCCCGCGGCCAAAAGGCGGATGACTGATAAAGGCCGCCGATTGCACTCCGGGCAAGGCGGCGAGACGCTCCAGCGTCGCTTGTTGGAAGGTTTCGCGCCGTCGCGCCTCGGCGTATTTCGGATAGGGTAATTGAATTTCCAGCGTCAGTAAGTTGTCGGGATTGAACCCTGGATCCACCTGTTGCAAGCGCCAGAAACTTTTGATGAGTAACCCCGCGCCGACCAACAAAATCAGAGAAAGCGCAACTTCCGCTACGATCAGTAAATTGCGCAACCGTTGCGAGCCGGAACCGCTCGCGTGTCGTCCGCCTTCTTTGAGCGTTTGGTTCAAGTTGATGCGCGCCGCCTGCCACGCGGGAGCCAGGCCAAACGCGAATCCAGTCAATAACGACAGGGCTGTAGCGAACATCAGTACGCGGGTATCCAGTGTGATCTCTTCCAGCCGCGCCACCTGTCCGGCGCCGAAAACGTGAAACGCTTTGAGCATCCCGTAAGCCAGCAGCAGGCCAAAACCGCCGCCTAAGAGCGACAACAACACGCTTTCGGTCAGCAGTTGTCGCACGATGCGAAAACGCCCGGCTCCCAACGCCGCACGTAGCGCGAATTCTTTCTGTCGCGCAGTGGCTGACGACAACAACAAATTCACCACATTCGCACACGCAATCAACAATACAAACAACACGGCGGCGGCTAAGACTTGGACGGCTAGTTTGATTTGCCTGCCCACTTGTGCGGGCAATGGGATCGGGTTGGTAGCGATGCCGTTGTGTTCTTTCGGATTTTCCTGCAACCGTTGTTGGAGCGCCAAAGCCAACGCTGCTCTGGCTTGTTCGTATGTCACGCCGGATTTGAGCCGTCCGATGGTTTTCAAGATGTGGCCATATTTTCGAGTCTCGGTGGCCAGCGAACGAGGAACCCAAAGGTCGCTGAGGATTGGTTCCTGTCGCACAGGCGGTGGATACTGAAATTCGGGCGGCATCACGCCGATTACGGCGTAGCTTTTGTCGTTGAGTCGAATCGTTTGATTCAGAATTGCCCGATTGCCCGCAAAATGGCTTTGCCACAACCGATGGCTGAGGATGACAACTGGCGCGTTCGCATCATCATCTTCTTTCGTAAATGTGCGACCGAGCAAAGGCTGTACACCAAGCAGCGGAAACAAACTCGCGGTCGCCGCCTGTCCATCTACGTGAATCGGTTCGCTACCGCCAGTGAGATTGAAGTTCGCGCCTTCTGCTGCGCCCATTTGTGCAAAAACCTGGTTGCGCTTTTCGTATTCTTCGTAATCCGTCGGCGAAAGCTCGACCTGTTCCGCGCGCGGCAGCTTCTCCCAAATCATCATTAAACGATCCGGTTCGTGATACGGAAGCGGACGTAGAAACACGCCGTTGATGACGCTGAAAATTGCGGTGTTCGCGCCAATGCCCAACGCCAGAGTCAGCACGGCCACCAACGTGAAGCCGGGTTGCTTCAGCAACATCCGCGCGCCGAAGCGCAGGTCCTGAATCAGCGTCTCGATAAACCTCAAACTCCACATTTCGCGACTCACCTCCTTCAGCCAGGTTTGATTGCCGAATTGCCGCCGGGCGGCAAAGCGCGCCTCTTCCGCCGGTATCCCTGCAGCCAGGTTCTGCTCAATCTGCATTTCGAGATGGAAGCGCATCTCCTCTTCCATCTCGCGTTCGTGTCCTCTCCGGCGCAGCAGGGAAAGTAGCCGGCGCCAGAGGCGCCAAACAAATTGGAAAAGATATTGCAAAAGTCTGTTCATCACGCGCGGCCTCACTTTTCGGCTAAGCGGTTTGCAGCACCTTGGCGATGGCCTCAGTCAGCCGCGTATAGGAGGAGACTTCGCCCTCCAACTGTTTGCGCCCCGTCCTCGTCAGTTTGTAGTACTTCGCCCGCCGGTTGTTCTCTGTCACTCCCCATTCGGCCTTGATCCACCCCTTCAGTTCCATCCTGTAGAGCGCCGGGTAGAGTGATCCCTCGCCGATCTGAATCACCTCGTCGGTGAGTTGGCGGATGCGCAAGGCGATGGCGAAGCCGTGCATCGGGTCATTACTGAGCGTCTTAAGGACCAGCATATCGAGCGTGCCCTGGAGTATGTCGACCTTGGTCATGTCACGATGTCTCCTGAATGAAAGTCTGACGGATAAGAGTTCGCGCGGAGTTTGGTCCCACTCACTTCGAATGTCAATGGGAGAGAAGGTTAGCTTGCATTTTCAACGCTAATAATGGCGCTTTGTAAGAAGTGTCGTGATTATAACCAGCGCAACAACTTCCTTAGAATGCCTAAGGCAAGCCCGCTGGCAAGATCAATGGACAGCAATAATCAACCTCATTCGACGCCTCAGCCTCGCCTCCGCCGATGTTCTCAGTTTCCCCCGTCCGTCCATCCGCCCAATCCATAGGTCGAAGCTGCGAATAAGGTCTGTGAACGAGCGGAGGCGAGCGCCTTTCATCAAGCTCAAAGATTTCAATCTTATTCCTGAAGGGAGAAAAAAATATGTCGTTCAACAAGATCACTATCGTCGGTTACCTGGGTCGTGACCCTGAATTGCGCTACACGCCGCAGGGGACGGCCGTTTGCAACTTTTCCGTCGCGACGACCGAGAAACGCAAGAACGCCAGGGGTGAACAGGAGGAGCACACGATCTGGTTCCGGGTCGCGGCTTGGGGACGCCAGGCCGAGCTGGCCGCCGAATATCTGGCGAAGGGCAGGCAGGTTTACGTCGAGGGGCGGTTGCGTCTCGAACAGTATACCGATCGTGACGGAAACCCGCGCACCAGCGCCGAAGTCAACGCCAGCGACATACAGTTCCTGGGGCAGCGCGCTGATACCCAGGATCGGGGCGTGGAGAGGACCGAGGACAACGGCCGGGCCGATGAGGAGATGGAGGAAGAAGAGGAATCGAAGTCCACTTCATCCAGGTCCGAGAAAAAGCAGGGATCGAAGCGCGCTTCGAGGAAAGAGTCTGTCAAGCTGGAGGACGACGAAATTCCGTTTAATAGCGGGTACTAGCTTTTGTGTCCACTTATCCAGGATCAGAACAGCAACGACAATAGCTGCAAGAGAAAACACGCCGGGGCGAACTCCGTTCCGGCATTTCTTTTGGTGATTGTGTTGTGATAGCGGATTTGTGTCCGTTTACCAACAAATCTTTATCAAAGCGCATGTTATACTGAACTGCAGGTTTCACCCGAGCTCTCAGTGCTGAAGAAAAGTGGACACAAAGTTTCGTAACGCCCCTATACCTTATACAGTAATTCATCTGAAGCTGGATTCCGGCGAACGGTTGCCATGTTTGGTTGACCATGAAACCTGGATTCCTGCTCGTGTAGCAACACGATGGGCGGTTCGTTACAGACGCTATCGTGTTCAGTCATCAACGCTCGCGAACAATCTGCGCGCGCTTTGTCAGATTTATAATTGGGCCGAGACAGTCGGAAATTTCAACCTCGATGACTTTTTGACAACAGGCGGACTCCTTGACGCAAGGCAGATAGAATCCCTAGCTTTCTATCTTCGCACAGGGGGACAGAAGGTCATTGCCGGAATCATTGTTCCCTCGGACTCCGATCAGCAGTCGGAAGGATTTCCCAGTTCCTCCACCTTTGACTATCAACTCGCCGTTGCAGAAGACTTCCTCAACTGGGCGCTCGACAGCGCGAATCGTGGCGGGAGGTCCAATCTGACGATTGAGCAACTCTATACTCAACGCGCTCGCCTGTCTGAGATATTTCGGTCGCTCCGCATTGGCGCGGCAGAATCACGGCGGACAGATCCCCTCACAGAGGCCGAAATAAGTATAATTAGAGCGGCTATTGCGCCCGAAATGGATGATAACGGCGGATTCCTGACCGACGGCAAAGGTTGTTTGCTGTTCTCTTCCAGCCGGTTTGCGAAAGAGACCCAGTTGAGAAATTGGCTGATGTTCGAGACGGCGCTCGAACTCGGCCTGAGGCGTGGAGAGTTGCTGAAGCTGCGATTGGACTCTCTGCCACGCGGCAATAACGACGGCGTCAGAATCTTACGCCTCCCTGACGATAAAGCCGATTCGAGATCAAACGAGCCGTCGGTCAAAACCGCCGAAAGGGTGATTCCCGCCTCACGCCGGCTATTGATGGCCTTCCGCGCTTACCTGACTGCCCCACAGCCTCAGAGACGTATCTCAGGTAAAAGCCCATACCTCTTTGTGACAAGCAAGGGCGAGCCTGTTTCGCTCGATACAGCAAACGATATCATTCAATCAATCAGCAGGCTAAGCGGGGTGAGCTTTTCCTGGCACAGTTTGCGTCACACGTGGGCCGAGATGATGGCGGAGCTTCTGGCTGACAGGCCCAATGGGCCTGACCAGTTGAAGTATCTCGGAGGCTGGACCAATTCTCAATCTCCCGGTCGCTACATTCAGAACGCTATTGCCAAGCAGGCCACCGCAGCTTTGCGGAAGTATCATCAACAAATTTACAACCCCGGAGATCAACAGGATGAATCAACAGAAACAACGGTCATCTTCTGAAGATCTTGTTTCTCTGCCGGCCATCCCTTCTATGGTCATCTCAATGGACGGGCAGAAGATAGATACCAGCACAGATCAATGGCGAATCAGAAAATCGGCCGATGGCGGTCAGATCGCGCTTATCAATTGGGCGTCGCTGGAATCCATCTCCGGGGCGCCTAGACTGTCGGAGCGCACAAAGCAATTGATCAAACTATACCTGGCTGAGCGCATCATGCGACGGAAGGCTGCCACAGTTCTCAATGACTTCGGCATGTTCCATCGGTTCTTCAGGTGGTCAGCCGTCCATACTGATTTACGCTCTTTTGACTGGTCTGATTTAAGCGAGGCTATCGGCAGGTCTTTTCTGGGTCATTCAGTCAAACATGCTGCTGATAAAGGAAATTACTTCTCCCGGCTGCGGACTTTTTATGAGTGGGGCGTGGCGCACCAGTATCCGGACTTTGATCGGCGGACACTGCTGATCCTGCAATCGATCACCGCTCCCGGCAACTCGAAGGGGCATCACGTCAGATTCCGCCACGAAACCAAGGGCCCGCTCTCGCCCGATGAGAAACTGCTGGTTTCAAGGTCCCTCACCGCCGGAAAGGGGATGGATCGTGATCGCGTCATCGTGATGCTGCATCTTGAACTCGGTCTGAACCCAAACTCAGCGTCTCGCTTGAAGAACAAGGACTTCAAGCGCTTCCAGATCGGAGACGTAGTCGAATACCAGCTGGATGTGCCGCGCCTGAAGAAGCGCACCGCCCGCCGGGAAACGAAACGCAGGCCGATCAGCAAAAGATTGGGAGAACTGATTGAGAATCTACAGCAGGGCGGAACTGAAGCTCCACTGCTTCACTGGTTGACTGATTCTCGCCCGGAGCAGGTCATTAACCAATCTCTGAAGCGTTTCGCGGATGAGGCCGATCTTGTCTCACCAAGAACACGGAAGAGATTGTCTCTCTCGGCAAGACGCTTCAGGATAACGCTGGCAACACAGATGGCGGAGGAGGGAGCGTCAAAGTTTCAGATCGCCGAAGTGCTGGATCATAGCGACCTTCAGAATGTTAATGTCTATGTCGAGACGGCCTCAACCATCGCAGACTATGTCGAGAAAGCCACCGATCACGCGCTTAAACCGCTCGTGAGTCGATTTCTTGGGAAGATCGTTGACTCTGTCGAGGCGCAAGCCTTTGAGGACGTCCCCAACCGAATCATTCCCTCGGAGGTTCCCCATTTGCCGCTACCGCTGCTCGACGCAGGCGGCGTTGGATTGTGCGGGCGTGATGTCAGGAAGGATGGGTTGTGTCGATTGTTTCCGCCGTTGAGCTGTTACCTCTGCCCTTCGTTTGCGGCCCTTCGCTACGGCCCTCATCGTGAGCTGCTGGAGTCCATCGAGAATTTTATTCGTGAATGTGAAGGGCGCGTGGACCAGCGTATTCTGGCGCAACTCGATGATGTCCGCATCGCCATCAACCATGTTATTGAGCAACTTATTTCTTCTAAGCTGGCGGCGCCGGCGACCGCTGAAAATCGATCGATGACTGGAGGTAGTGAGGCGTGAACGTCATTCAACCCCGTCAAGATCGTACTTCTGGTGACGCCATCATCAATCTCGTAGAAGCGGCAAGGGCGAAGTTTACGGCCGAGTTCTCTGGCAGCGGCCAGAGCTTTGACTCAATGATTTGGAACCTCAAATTGAAAGTTGACAGAACGACCTCAAACACTCTCCCCCGGCTCCATTTCACTAGATATGGAACTCTGGATGCGCCGCTTCCGGCGGGTTTCGCCGATGTCATTAAAAGCTGGCTGATTCTACGGCCTTGGTCGAACGTCCGCAGCCTCGGTCCAAGACTGGACATGGCCAGACTGTTATGGGAAGCCATCCTGACACGCCGTAAAAATGCGGCGGATGATTTCCGGTGGGATGATTTGTGCGAGGAAGATCTCAATCAGGCCGAACTCCTGATGCTTGATAAATGGTCTCCGAGCACTGCACATAAGGCTGCCACACGGTTAATTGCGCTGACCGGATTTCTGATGGCAAGGCGCGTCTGTCGCCCTCTTTATTACACGCCACAAAGTCCACGGATCGAGGACACCCACCGTCATACGATTGCCGGGCAGGAAGAAAAGATGGCGAGGCTGCCTTCACAAAGGGCGCTCGAAGGGATGGCCGAGATATACAACCTACACGCGACCGAACCGCAAGATCGCTTGCGTGCTTGCGCGATTGCGATTCTAGTCGTGACTGGATTCCGAATCGGCGAATTGCTGACGCTCCCCTTGAACTGTGAGGTGGAAGAAGAGCGGGACGGCAAGCGGAGATACGGATTGCGTTACTATAAGGAGAAAGCTAGAGGTGGCGAAAGGATGTTCGCTGTTCGGTGGCTGACCACGACAGGGGCAGAACTAGCAAGACAGGCGGTCGCGGAGATATGCCGGATCACGGAGCCTTTTCGTGAACGCGCGCGGATCCTTGAAGAGGATCCAGAGAGGGTTCCCATACCCGGGTTCTCCTGGGGGGATCGGATGACAAGTGCGCAGGTAGAGGAAGTGATGGGCTTGCGGAAGAGGAGTGTCCATTCCATTCCTAACGGCAAACTTCTGCGGCATAAAGTCAAAAGGAGGTATTACTACATCGCGGCCGAAGTTGAGAGGTATTTGCTCTCGTTGCGGATTGAAAAGTTGTGGACTATTGACCTCCGTGACGGCACCCACCAGATGCTCTCCGAGTCGCTCTTCATCGCGCCGAGAAATTTCTTTAACTCATGCAACGCCGCCTGTCCCTTGCTGATCGAGCCCGTGTTGGCACAGAAAATTGCGAATTTCCTTTCGTCCAGGGGGTCTGGTTACGTTGTCAAATCAGCCTTTCAACGCTTTGATATTCGTGAGGCGAACGGCGAGTATTGCCAGATCACTTCCCACCAGTTGCGCCACTGGCTCAACACGATTGCTGATAAAGGGGGATTGCCGATGGAGATGCTGACTCGCTGGATGGGGCGCGAGAATCCTCGTGATACTGACGCCTATCGACACCTGACCTGCGACGAAAGGCTTGAGCAAATCAGGTCATCGATCAGGGATGGAGAGGCAAGCGGGCAGACCGCGGAATTCTACAATTCGCTCGCCGCTGAAGACCGGGAAGATTATCTCGACGGACGCGTCCAGGCCGTTCATTACACTCCGTTCGGTGTTTGCCTGCACGATTATTCTGTCAGCCCCTGTGAATTTCAGATGGCCTGCATAAGAGGTTGCCCTGACTTTCTTCGGACCAAAGGTGATCAGAGACAGCAAACGCTGTTGATCCAGCTCGAAAGCAGGACCGAAAGAATCCACGGGGCTGCCGTCGAGCTTCTTGACGGCGGTAAAGATCTGGCCAAGGCATGGGTTGATCATTGTGAGAAGACGCTCGCGGGGATCAGAGCCGCGCGCGCTGTCGATGATGATCCGGCAATTGAAGACGGCTCCATTGTCCGTCCGTTCGGCGCCCGAGGAGAGGAGCATGCCGCGAAATAGCCAGCGTGAAATAGTCAGGCGGAAAGTCCGTGAGTATTTGGCGATCGCCGAAGCGCACTCCGCCGATGAACATCCGCTCGATGTCCGGAGCGTCGCTTCACGGCTCAGCATTAGCCCTACCACTATCTACAAATATCAATTGAACCTTGAGATCAACGCCGCTGAAAAGCGTCGGCGCGAAAAAGCCAAGCTCACGGGAAAATTGATTGAACGGCAAGCCTTCGCCGACCGTATCGGTGATTTGTCGGAAGAGGTGGAAAAGGAGCGTGAGAAGAATAAGAAACTGGTCGCGCAGATAGCGATCATTGAAGTGAATGCGGCCAGGCTCGGGATTGACCCCGAAGAGCTTTACAAAACGATTCCCAAACCGATCAGGACAGTTTCCCGCGCCGGGGCCACATCGCGTAAGCAGAGGTTTTGAAAAATGTCAGGTTGAGACCACAAGACGACAGTCAGCTTATGAGCTTCGTTGGCCAAACTTCTGTGATAATATGTCGTTTAATTCTCTGCCCATTTACGCATCTCAAGCTTTCAGCCCCAGGTGCGCCGATGAAGCGAAAACGAATCGGTTTGTTCACTTCGGCCATCGACTTCATTCACAACGCAGCGCCACCAGCGGATCCGTCTTTGTCGCTCTGCGGGCAGGCGCGTAGCAAGCCCACATCGCCACCACCGCTAACAGCAACGGCGCCACACCAAAGATCAATGGGTCGGTCGAGCCCACGTCGTAAAGCTGGCCCTTCAGCACGCGCAATGTTGCCCAAGCTGTCAGCGCGCCTAATACCAGTCCCGCTCCGATCAGCGCCAGGCCATCGCGCAACACAAGCCGCAGTACGGCGCCGTCCTGCGCGCCTAGCGCGATCCGAATGCCCAACTCTCGCGTGCGCGCTGAGACACTGTAGGACATCACCCCGTAAACGCCGATAGCTGAGAGCAGCAACGCCACTCCGGCAAAGAGGCCGAGCAACAGCGCAATGAATCGTGTGCGCGAAGTCACTTCCGCTACGCGTTCGGTCATCGTTTGAATCTTGGTTAGCGGCACGTTTTTATCGAGCGCCAATACTTCGCGCCGTACTGCCGCTGCGATGGCCGCCGGGTCAATGTTTGAGCGAACGATCAATTTCTGCGTACGGTCGGTCGGTTGCAGCGCACAGAGATAAATATCTGCCGCCACGGCCTCTTCAATCCGGCCATATTTTGCGTTGCTGACGACGCCAACGACTTCGACAAACTTTTCCCCAGTCTCATAGCTCGGATCTACGAAGGGCCTTAGGCGTTTGCCCAGCGGTTCTTCGCCGCGAAAGATGCGTTCGGCGGCGGCTTGATTGATGACGGCGACGCGTGGCGCGCCAATGCGATCCTGCGCAGTGAAGACACGGCCTTTGATCAGGTTGATGCCGAGCGTCTTGAAGTAATCTGGTGAGACGCTGTCAAAGCCGATGCCAGCCATCTTATTGGTCGTGCGGCCTTCGATCTCCATCAAGGTATTACTTGAATGACCGAGCAATGGCGCGGAGCTGCCGATAGCCGCCGCTTCAATGCCGGGCAACCCTTGTATGCGCGCCAGCAATTGCTCGTAAAACTCCAGCTTCGGGTTGCGCATGGTTGCGTCCATCATAATCACATTCTCTGGCGTAAAGCCCAGGTTGACGGTATGCAAACGCGCCAGGCTCTTTATCATCAGCCCGGCGCTGATAAGCAACACCAGAGACAATGCGATCTCGCTAATCACCAACAAGCTCCGCGCGGGCATAATTCGAGAGCGGCGCAAAGGTCTGAAGCCAGCGAACGAACCGCCCGCGCCTTCTTTCAGGGCTTCGTTGACGTTGGCGTGTGAAGCTTGAATGGCGGGCAGCAGCCCAAAGAGAACGCCGGTCGCTAGCGCCAGTAAAAAGTTGAAGGTTAGCGTGCGCCAGTCGAGATTGATGGTGAAGAAATCGAAGGTCCGCGCGTAGGAAGTCCAAAACTGCGCGTTGTCGCTGGGCCGGAAATTCAGCAACAACTTGATGCCCCAGAGCGCGACCAACGCGCCTAACGCCCCACCGATTAAGGCTAGTAGCACGCTCTCGGTCAGCAGTTGACGCATCAAGCGCAACCGGCTGGCGCCCAGGGCAAGGCGCGCCGCAAACTCTTTCTGCCGCCCCGCGCCACGCGCCAGCAACAGACTAGCCGTATTGGCGCAGGCGATCAGTGACACCAAACTTACTGCCGCCAGCAAGATTAAAAACGACCGCTTGATGGCCGGATCAACTTTGGCGCTCTGCAACGGCGCGAGAGTGGGGACCTTCTTGATCGCGCTCGGCGGATTCGTCTGCGCTGATCCGGGGAACGTTTGCTCGATGCGTTCGCCGACCAACGCCATCTCGGCCTGCGCCTGAGCGAGTGTCACGCCACCCTTCAAACGCGCGATGACTTGCAACCAGTAGCTACGCGGATTGGCGAGGTCTCCTTTGGAGCGCAATACCTCCGCCGCCATCATCGGCGCCCAAACCTCGGCTGTGCCTTCCTGACCTCTGAAGCCGGGCGGCAGCACGCCCACGATTGTGAAGGGGTGGTTGTCCAGTTCGATGGTTTTGCCGATCACCTGCGCGTCGGCGCTGAAGCGCCGTTGCCAGAGGCTATGGCCAAGCAAGGCAAACAGATTAACGCCTGGCGCTTTGTCTTCTTCCACTGTGAAGGTGCGGCCGGCAATGGCTTCAATACCGAGCAGCGGGAAATAACTGGCCGAAACCATCTCAACTCGCAGCCGCTCGGCTTCGTCCGTGCCAGTCAAGTTGTAGAGACTCTGCGTATAACCTGCGACCGCCTCGAAGCTCTGGCTGTGGTCACGCAGCAACTCAAAGCGCGGATATGCCCAGCTCGTCGGCAATGAGCCTTCGGCGGGGTCGGGTTGCGCCCTGTAGACCGACACCAGTCGTTCCGGCTGATGATAGGGCAACGGGCGCAGCATCACGGCATTGACCACGCTGAAAATCGCTGTGTTCGCCCCGACGCCCAACGCCAGCGTCAGGACTGCCACCAGGGTAAAGAAGGGGTTCTTGATAAGTACCCGCGCGCCATAGCGGAGGTCTTGCCAAAATGTTTCAAGCCACTGGCCACCGCGCACATCGTAACCTTGTTCTCTAATCCGCGTCATATTGCCGAAGCGTCGTTCAGCATCCCGCTGCGCTTCATCGGGCGACATACCTCGCCGGATGTTCTCCTCTACGCGCATGTCGATGTGGAATTGCAACTCATCTATGATCTCCTTGTGGATCGTCTCGGAGCGCCACAGCCCCTGAATCCTCCGGAGAATGTTCCTCAGCCACATAATCGATATCCTCCTTTAAGTGGTTCGTAGGACTTTGCCGATGGCGAGCACGAACCGCTGCCAGTTCTCCTCTTCAATGTTCAACTGTTTGCGGCCAGCAGGTGTGAGTTTGTAAAAGCGGGCGCGGCGGTTGTTCTCAGATATGCCCCACTCAGACTTGATCCACTCTTTCTCCTCAAGACGGTAGAGGGCGGGATAGAGCGATCCTTCTTCAATTTTGAGCGTCTCCTCAGCCATTTGCATGATGCGTTGGCCTACCCCATAGCCGTGCATCGGCCCTAAGCTGAGCGCTTTAAGAATCAGCAAGTCGAGCGTACCCTGAAGTAGATCCGCCTTCTGTTTACCCGTCATAACGTTTCTCCTGGAAAAGGCATCTTCCCTAGAACGGCTAGGAAAGATGGTACATGCTCCTCCCTAGAATGTCAAAGGGAATCTGGAGGCAGAGATTCTTCGGAAATGGGCCAAAATCTCGCACGATGCCAAAGAGAAACGAAAATGCTTTGCATCAATATGTCGATTGGTACTAAAGTGCAAACTCCACATAGATGCCGCGAAGCTTCCGAACAGAGCCTCACCGTAGGCGTGCTAGATCGGAACGTCTCTCCTTTACATCCAAAGAAAACTAGATGCCGAACAGAAGATCGAACCTGCAAAAGATGGCGCGAGAAAAGAGCAGATCAGCATTTGACCGAGCAAGGAAAGCCATCCAACTTTTGCAGGAGCAAAGGCGACCAATTGATTTCAAAACGGTGGCGCAGGCTGGTAATGTCTCCCTGGCGTATCTCTACCGAAATGATGAGCTGAAGAATCTGATAGAAAGACTCCAGGCCGAACAAGTCCTCAATAGGTCAGATTCGGGCCAAGTGATCAGCGGCGCAGGGGACGACGGACGGCTTGAAATCGCCAGATTGCTAGACGAGAACGCGTCCCTGCGCGCAGCCAACAAGAGGCTTCAAGAGCAGAATAAAACGCTAAAAGCAGAGAATGAGATAGTCCGCGAACTCGAAGGTCAAGTGCTGACGCTCACGCGAGAGAACAATCGGATGATGAAGAGAATCGCCTTGCTGAATACAGAGCTGAGTAAATGAAGCGGGACGATGTAGAAAAGTTTCTACATCGTCAAAAGCGACGCCGCAGAACAGCATCCGGAAAATTGCCTCTACAAAAGCCTGTAAACTGGACACTTGCGAGCCACGCATCCAAAGTAACTCATCTAAAAAGAAATATTTATGAAAGTGGACACGAAATTGTCCACAAAAAACCGTTCTGACGAGACTAGCCATTCGAGTATTCACCTTTCCACTCGATTCCATAGCGAGGGGAGATCGAACGCACGGTCTCCTCTCGCATAACCTCACCCCCGCCCGCATAGACTGGCCGCCGAAACCCACGTATCTCAACCCCTCGACATCGCCGCCATCACTCAAACACGCCGCACGCCGCCGAATTTATGAGTTCGCTCGCCGCTTCGGTCTTCTCTGAAATCTCGCGCGCCTTTTGCGACGGCCTGAGTCTCTCCGACTTTTTACTTTCGGACGGCGAAGGTCGTCGCTGCCGGTAGTACTGCGAAAGGAGAAAAACATGATTCACATTGAAAACAAGAAGACATATCGCGGCGATGGAATTTATGTTGGGCGCAAGATGCCGGGATTTCCGGGCAGTGTATTGGGAAATCCATTCCGGATCGGGCGCGATGGGACACGCGTTCAGGTAATATCGAAGTACCGACACTGGTTATGGGAACAGATCAAACTCAAAAACGAAGCCTACTATGAACTGAGACGGATTGCGGAGCTGGCCCGGCGAGGCGATGTCACCCTGATTTGTTGGTGCGCGCCGGAATTACCCTGCCATGCGACCGTGATCGAGCGATCAGTAGAGTATTTGAATTCGGTCGGCGGCTGACCGTTGAAAGCTACGGCTTGATGATAAATATCAAGAGCCCAAGATTGACGATCGTGAGGGCAATGAAAAGTCGTTGCATCTTCATAGTCTTTCCTCCTGGATTTCAGAATCTGAGTTTCAGCCCTTAGACGCGCCAGGCTCAAGAAATCTTCCATTTATGGTTGAATGCCGGCGAGCCTGGCAGTGTCGTTTGCGCCTCACGCCACGCGCGCCACAGGCAGCTCCATTATCTTGGCATAGCGTTCCGGCTTAGCGGCAATCTTCTCCATCAATTTCACTGTCTCCAGGCTATAAAGCTCTTCACTGCAATTCAGGCAGTATGTCGCCGGAATGTTTTCAATTAACATCCCTTTATAAAGGCGATCCCGACGCACTTCGATCCGTTCAACTGCTTTGCAGCGCCCACATTTCGACTTTCGACTTTGGTTTTGTCTCTTAGTCATAATCAGTAATTCGTAATCGGAAAACCGTGATAACCACGACATCTTGAGGCTCATCAAATCTGGCGACGACAGCCATTTCATCACCTACCAGCGTATCTCCATAGATCACATATTTCGTTTCCCCGTAAAATTCATGGTACTCCGTAGCTGATCTTTGAAATTGTTGAGCGGTAAGAGGCAAGCTTGGGTTGTGTGGATCCAAACGAAACCTCTTACCGGGCAGTGCCCGCACTGTGGCGCGCCTGCTTGGCGCTTAGCCTATCACAGCCGCTACACCGTGCGGAGCGGTCAACCCGTCTTAGTTTTCCGCTGCCGTCAGTGCCGGAAGACTTTCTGTGACCGCTTTGGGACGGCCTTCTACGACCTTAAAACACCGGAAGAGAAGGTTCAGCGCGCCATCCAACAAGGGCTCGAAGGCTTGTGCCCTGAAGCCGTGGCGCGCGTCGAAGGCGTTCATCCGACCACCATACAGCGATGGGTTGATCGGGCCTGTGTCCAAGCCAAAGCCGCTGACCAAAAAGTCATCACAGGCGTTTCGACTCAGAATGTCGAACTGGATGAGCTCCATAGCTTTGCCGGCGCTAAACATCCTGACGATCAAGAGGCCAATCTTGACGAGGTTGGCCAGCATTGGACGCACGTCGCAATGGCGCGTGAATCACGTCTGATGCTCGAAGTCGTCGTCGGCCCGCGCACACAAGAGTCGGCGACGGAATTGGTCGAAGGCGCGGCCCGCAGGCTTGCCCGTGGTTGCTGGCCGTTGTGGTCAAGCGATGGGTGGGAGCCATACTTGTTTGCGCTGACAGTGGTCTTTGCAGTCTTGATCCACTTCATCAAGGGCAAGGGGCGAGGCCGTCCGAAAGATTCACAGGTCGCGCCCGATCCGCGAGTGCGTTACGGGCAAGTTATCAAACAGCGCGCGGGGCGGCGTTTGGTAGCAGTGACCCGACGGGTCGTCTTCGGCGTCGAAGAACTGATCCCGCTTAAACAAATCTCGACCTCGCTTTTGGAGCGGCTCAACGGGACGATTCGTCAGCACGTCGCGCCGCTGCATCGCAAGACACGCAGTTTCGCGAAGTGTCGGACGGCGCTCGATACACAGACGCAGCTTTTTAAGAGCTATTACAACTTATGCCGGAAACACGGAGCCTTGAAGGGCCAGACACCAGCGCAAGCAGCTGGACTGAGCGATCGCCGCTGGTCGCTCAGGGAATTTAATCGCATTGTTGCCAAGTCGGGGCGAGCGCGCAAGGGTTTTCTCTTATCGCAGGCAATGTCATCAGGCCTGTGGCGATATTTATGGCGATTGACATCTCGCTGCGCGGGGCTGTCTCTGGGGCGACCGTCAAACTTGAAAGCGACCTGCTCGCTTCTGCCCTGACCACGACGAGCGACGCGGAAGGTCGTTTTTCATTCGTCAATTTAAGTCCGGGCCGTTACGACTTGACCGTGACGGCAGAGACATTCCACCAGCAGCAAACGACCTTCATGCTTGGACCAAGAGGTACGCGGCAAATCGATTTTGAGTTAAGCCGAATTGCGACCATCAAAGAGCAGATCACAGTCAACGCGCGGGCGAAACTTTTGGATGAAACCGAAGCGGCTACCGCGACCACGCTCACGCGCGAACAGATCGAGACGCTGCCCTACGCCCGCCGCGCGCAACTGACGGAGATCATCACGCCGTTTGTGTCGAGCGCGGTCGCCGGGCATGACAATCTTGTACACCTGCGCGGCAACGAACTCTCGCTCAACACATTTATCAACGGCGTCTCGTTCTTCGATAATCCGCACCAGTTGTTTACGCCGGGACTCGCGCCCGACGTGATCCAGTCGGTCAATGTAATCACGGGCGGATTTCCGGCCGAGTTCGGCAACCGCTTCGGCGGCATTCTCGATGTCGTCACACGCAACGGTTTCGACGCGAACAAACACGGCAGCGTGACCCTCGGCGCAGGCGACTGCCTGCGCGACAACCTCGCGTTCGATTACGGCGGCCATACGGAGAAGTTCGGCTACTTTTTTTACGGGCAAGGCTTCCAAAGCCTGCGTTACCTGAACACCCCGGAGCCGGCGCGCTTCCACGATTTCGGCAAAGGCGCGCGCAGCTTCGCGCAGCTCGATTACCGGGTGAATGACCACGACTCTCTCCGGCTGTCGCTCTCAGGCGACGGCGCCAATTTTCAATTGCCGAACACGACCGAAGACGAAGCGCGCGGGCGCGACTTCTTCCAACGCAACCGTGAGCAGACGGCGGTGTTGTCTTGGGCGCACACCTTTTCTCCGTCGGCGATCCTTTCGACATCGGTCTATGAACGTTTCGCAAAGGCGCGGTTGTTACCGACTTCGGATCCTGAATCTATTCAAGCAAGCGGCGAGCGCAACGACATCACGTTCGGCGTCAAGAGCGACTACTCGCTCTTCATCGGCTCGCGCCACGCCGTCAAAGCCGGGATCGATTTGATGCGCCTGCGCCTGCGCGAAGATTTCTCCTTCGATCCGCGCGACAACGAGATAGAGATCGAAGCCTTCAATTTTCGTGGTCGCAAATCCGGCGGGGAGGTCAGCCTTTACTTGCAAGACAAGATTCAGGTCACGCGCAACTTCACAATCAACCCCGGACTGCGTTACGACCACTACAGTCTGGTAACCAGCGAACAGGCATTCAGTCCACGAATCAATCTGGCTTATGCGCTGCAGGGAGGGCGTACCGTCTTGCGCTTCGCTTACAACCGGTTCTTCGCGCCGCCGCCGATTGAAAACCTGCTGCTTTCGGCGCGGCTCGGCTTGGACGGAGCGCCGCCGCAGATTTCGCGCAGTAACTTCTATGAAACAGGCGTCAGCCGCGCGTTCGGCGACCGCGTGGTCGCGCGCGTCACGAGTTTTTTGCGGTCGGATAAACACTCTTTCGAGACGACCGAACTCGCCAACGTGCGGATCTTCGCGCCGACGACGTTTGCGCGCGGCAAGGCTTATGGCGTTGAAGGGTCATTGCAGTTGGCGGAGATCAAGCGGCTGGGACTGTCGGGGTATTTCAGCTACACGGCGCAGCGCGCCTTTCAGACCGGGCCGATCTCCGGCGGCTTCACGGTCGAGAGCGTCGAACCGGGCGAACGCGGGCCGGCCGCCTTCGACCAGATTCATACAGCAGTCGCGGGGATGAACTACCGTGAGCGGCGCAGCGGCTTCTTCGCGACGGCGCAGTTCGAATACGGCAAGCGAGTTCACGCCCGTGCAGTACTCGCCGCCGCGCTTCGTTTCGGCTTCGCTGACGTATCATTTTTAACGCTTCAGGGTTAACGCTTCAGGAAGGAAGAGTGTGTCGCGGTGGATGCGCCGCCGCGTGTGGTTTTGCGCGGTTGCGACTCCTCTATCGTTCGCTTAGAATGACTATCGTTAATGGCGGTGATGGAGTTCACCTTTAACCACTGCGCGGGCAGTTGATGACTCCTGTTCGAGATCGCTTGGATTTCGGAAAGGAGTTTTTCTTTTGAGTCAAGCAGTAGGACAACTACAACCGGAACGAGCTAAACCAACCGCCCATATCCTTCCAGGGGGCAACAGCCGACTTTCGATCTTGCGGAGACTGTTTAATTGGCGCCGGACTCATTTTGCGGCCTGGCGCATCAAGCTTGCGCGGCTCGGCTGGAAGCGCCTTTACTTCTATTCCGTCGGACTCGCCTTCGGTTTCCTGCGCGCCTTCTGGCGATTGTCGCGGCGCCTGGGTTTGAAAGAATCGGTTCATTGGACCAGCGGCGGGGTGCGACTGGCGCGGGCCGACACCGATCTGGCCGCAGAGTATTTCGACTCCGTTTCGGACCTGATGCTACGCCTGCCGCCTGAGGCGCGTGGGCGGCTATTGGCGCTTACCGCTGATCTTCCTCATCTCTACAGCACTGAAACAGCGCGCGAGCGTCTGCGATTGGCGCTTGCGATCGTCGAGGCCACGCCCGACTACGAACTGGTTGCGCGCATCCTGGACGTGGCGATTTCGATCACGCGCAGCTCGCTCGGTTACAGCCGTGATTTCCTGCGCCAGGCAGCGGAAATCGTCCGGCATTACGACGCGGCGAACCCTCTTCAGAGAGCGCTCTTTCTGCGCGCGCTCGATCTCACTGGGCGATTCACGACGCATCTCGGGGTGAAGTTCTTCAACTCGGCCGCGCCCTTCATCAGCAATGCGCGTTCTGAAGGCGATGAGGCGAGCGCGACGCAATTGTGCGCGCGGCTGTTTGAGCATACGGAAACGCTAATGGATTTCGGCCACGGAGGCGCGCTGAACTTCTTCCTGTCCGGCCTGGAGTTGCTGCGCCTAGGCGATGAGACAACGATCAATAAATGGGCAGAGCTATGCGGCATCATTGGGCGGGGTGAATTGCGCGAGTTCGCGGTCTTTACTGAACGCGCCATTGAACCCACCAGGGCATTAGTTTCATTGGAGCTTGCGCGAGGCGAACAGGCCCGCGCGCTAGTAGCAAGCGCGCTTGACCACGCGATTGTGGTGAGCGAGCGCAACCTGACCGCCGCCATCAACTGCTATCTCGCCAGTCCGGAGTTACTCCGTCGGATGTCGCTCGCCGGTTATGAAACCTGGGTCGAGCGCGGACTGGCTTCATTCGCCGAGCCGGAAAAGTTGGCGGCTTATTTCTCCGCCGAAACCCGCGCCAGCCAGTCGGTGATCGAGGAGACTGCCGGCGCGTTGCGGCTGGATGACGTGTCGCACGTATTGACGAGTTACGTCAGGATGCTGACCGGCAAGGCATTGCCGATCGCGCCGCGACCGATGAAATACGGCGCGCTCGAACCGGACACCGGCGAATGCATAGGCCTGCCGGAGTCGATCAACGGCTTGAGAAATAATGAAGAGCGCTTCCGCCTTTACAAGGCTCTCGCCGCGCAGGCCGCCGGTCAGATCGAGTTCGGCACATACGAGACCGGGACGGAAGAATTCCGCGCGCTGGGGCTGGAGCTTCGGCGACACTTCCCCCGCCTCACGCCCGCGCGGCTCAACGGAAACGCCGACTGGCTGACGCTCGTCACGCTCTTTCCGCTGACGACGCTCGCGCGCAGGCTCTTCACGATTCTAGAGAACGCGCGCGTCGAGCGCCAATTGCGGCTGCGTTATCGCGGGTTGGGCCGCGAGCTGGATATGGCGTGCGGCCAGCGCCGGCGCAGCAGACCGCCGGATCAATACCTCGTCAAGTATGAAGGCTTGCTCGACCTGCTCTTCAAAGAAGCGCTTGGCGCAGGCGTGTCAGACGATGAACCAGACCTGGATGATGAGCAACGCGCATGGCTGAAGAAAGCGCGCGAAGCTCTGGCGGCGCGTATTTACAAGGACGGAGCGAATGTGGCCGATACCGTCCGCGCCTGTCTCGATCTTTACGACTATCTGAGTCCCGCACCGCCTGAAAACAGCCTGCCCTGGCAAGACCCGCACACGCGCCCTGAGCGCGAAGAGAAAGGCGAAAAACAACAGCCGCGGCGCGAGCGGCCCAGGCGCGAAGTGGCTGGCCAACCCGCCGCAGGGCAGCCGGAGGAGAAGCCGGAAGAACAACCGGCGATTGCTACAGGCGCGCCGGAGGTTGAACCGGCGTTTCTCAGCTTCGCATCCACAGCCGCGGAGGGCGGGGCGCTCGACGACCTGCGCGACCCGAACGTTTTTTTCTACGACGAGTGGGACTGTCGCATCGGCGATTACCGCGCTCGCTGGTGTCGCGTGACGGAGCGCGATTGGGAGCAGGGCGATCCGAGCTTTGCGAGAAAGACGCTCTCCGCCTATCGAGGCGCGCTCAGCCAGGTGCGCTATCAATTTCAGTTGATGCGCCCGGCCGGTTTGCGGCGCGTGCGCGGATTGGTGGACGGCGACAACTTCGATCTGGAAGCCGTGATTGACCACATCGTTGACCGGCGCGCGCGAGCGACCCCTTCGGATCGCATCTACAGCGAACGCCAGCGCCGCGAGCGCGATGTGGCGGTCTTCTTTCTGATCGACCTGTCGAGTTCGACCTTCAATCGCGTCAGCGGCGGCAAACATTTGCTCGATGTCGAGAAGGAAGCGTTGCTGCTGATGAGCGAGGCGCTGGAAGCGGTGGGCGACGCTTACGCGATTTACGGTTTTTCGAGCCACGGGCGGCGCTACGTCTCGTTCTACCGGTTCAAGGATTTCGCCGAGCCTTACGGCGAGCGGATCGAGCGGCGCATCGGCGCGGCGCGCTCGCTGACCAACACGCGGCTGGGGGCGGCGATCCGGCACGCGACGTGGCGCTTGAACCGGCAGCCTTCGGCCACGCGGCTATTGATCATATTGAGCGACGGGCGTCCGGCCGATGACGAATACGTCAACGAGCGCTACGCCCGCGAAGACACGCGCGTGGCGCTAGCGGAAGCGCGCGCCAGCGGCGCCATGCCCTTCTTCATCGTGGTCAACGAGAGCGGCAGTCCGGAGTTGGAAGAGATGCTCACCGGGGTGCGCGTGGTGGGCGTGGCGGAATTGCAACCGCGATCTCTGCGCAGCGGAGGCGATGTGCCGCCCTCCCTGGCCGAATACATCGAGCCGAGGGCAAACTCGCTCGAAATTCTCCTGCGGCGTCTGATCGCGTTGCTTGAGCGACAGAATTGAGCTTTCCTGGTCGAGCGATCGGATTTGCAATTTGCAATTTGCAATTGGCTATTGTCTGCAAGGGACTGATGATCGAAATTACTATGGTGGTCGAGACGAAAACAGAAGTGTCAAAAAGCGCTCTCAACGAAAACCAGAAGCGGCATCTGCGAACAACCTGTCAGTACGTGGACAAGCTCCTCTCTGACATCGAAAGCACTATCAACTCCGCCGCTTCCGGCTCGCCATTCGAGAAATACCGTGACGACCTGACACCGGCGCAGGTCAAGGTCACGCGTGATTACATCGCCCGTATCCGGGCGCAAATGACGCGCGTGCTCGAAGGCCAGGAAGTCGAATTGTCCAAAGACAGGATTAGCGCGCGCCACTCCATCCAAACCGCGCTCGAATTCGTCGACATCGCGATTGAAGAGCTGAAGCCGAAGTATATGCGCGGCTACGGCATGGTCCCGTCATCAGTCGCGCCCGAGCTGAACGGCCTCGTGGGCGAATTGCAGGACGTCGTGAAGAAGCTCAATACCTATCTGGCGCAGGGATCGGGTCAGGATTTGCAGGAACGGCTCGCGCGGCTCGAACAGACGAGCGGCGAAGTCGAATTGCTGAAGACCATCGAGCGAATCGTCACGAAGCGCGGTCTGGTGGAGTTCCGTCCGGTGATCGCCACGATTGTGGACCGGCTGGCGGATAGCAGGTTCGAGATCGCGCTCTTCGGGCGCGTCAGTTCGGGCAAATCGTCATTGCTGAATTACATTCTCGGATCGGATGCGCTCCCCGTGGGCGTCAATCCGATCACGGCCGTGCCGACGCGCGTGGTTTATGGGCCGCAGCCAAGGCTGATTGTTTCTTACGCTGAAAAAGCGGCGGCAGAGTGCGAGCTTGAGCGTTTGCCCGAATTCGCGACCGAGCAGCGCAATCCGGGCAACGCCAAACACGTCACGAAGCTCGTTGTTGAGCTGCCCTCGCCGCGCTTGCGGAGCGGAGTAGTCTTTGTGGACACGCCGGGGCTGGGTTCTCTCGCCAGCGCTGGCGCGGCGGAGACGATGGCCTACCTGCCGCAATGCGATCTGGGTGTGGTGCTCATTGACGCCGGTTCGACGCTGACGCAGGAGGACATCACGACGGCGCAGACGCTCTACGAAGCGGCCATCCCCGCCTCCGTGCTGCTGAGCAAAGCCGATCTGCTCGCTCCCGAAGATCGGATGCGATCCGTGAGCTACATCGCCGAGCAGCTCAGGCTGCAATTGCGGCTGGACGTCCCGGTGCGCGCGGTCAGCGCCGTCAGCGCGCACGCCGAGCTGTTGCAGCGCTGGTTCGAGGAGGAGATCGCGCCGCTCTACGACCGGCGCCGGCAATTGGCGCGGCAATCGCTTCGGCGCAAGATCGGCGCATTGCGCGAGGCCGTCACGGCGGCGCTGCGCGTGGAATTGAATCGGAGCGAACGCAGGCCACGCGACGCGCAACCGGATCTGAAGACGGTGGAGATGAAGTTGCGACGCGCGACCGGTTATTTTGAAGAGACGCGGCTGGAATGCGAGCGAATGGCCGATGAGATGGCCGGACTCAGCGATGAGGCGCTCGGTCAAGCGGCGGCCAGGGTGGCTGAACACTGGACGGCTAATGGTGATCAGGCAGGATCACTCACGCCGCTGGTCATCTCGACTGTGACTCAGGCGGCGGCGGATAAGACCAAAGCGATTTATGACTCATTCGAGAACCTGGCCGGTCGTCTCGCCAAGGCCTTGAGCAAAACAGCGCTGGCGCTGGAGATGAACGACGCGCCGGAAGAGCGGGAGTTGCTGGCGAGCGTGCGCGAGATGCCCAGGTTTGATTTGGGAAAACCCGATCCTGACCTGCGCTTCGCCTGGCTTTCGGCCTTCGGGAAGGCGATGGCCAGGCGCCGGGTCGAGAGCAGATTGCGGGAGCAGATGGGGCAGTCCGTGCCGGAAGCCTTCTCGGTTTACGGTAGGTTGTTGCGCGCCTGGGCGCCTGCCACTCTCCGCGAGATGCAGAACCGCTTCAACGCGCACGCCGACGCTTACCGCGCGCAACTGGCGAGACAGACAGGGGGCAGCGCCATCTCCGCGTCGGACATTGCCGAGATGCGCGCCGATCTAGATCTGCTCCTTGGTACAGACCGCCGTGATTCCTTTGAGGACGCCGGCGCGGTTTCTTCGTCGCAGCGCGGTGGCTGACTTTAGCAATTGCCCATTGCCCATTATGCATTGCGCATTGATTGGCAGAGGAAAGATTCCGAAGAAAGACCTCCCGCGAGTCAATGCGCAATAAAGAAAAACATGTCCAAGCGACCTGCAAATCGTCGCGTCAGATGGCTGAACTCCACCGTTCTCGGCATCGGACTCGCGAGCCTCTTTTCCGATGTGGGCCATGAGATGGCCACCACCGCGATGCCGGCGCTGTTGGCGTCGGTCGGCGCGAGTTCCGCGATGCTGGGCCTGATCGAAGGTTTGGCCGACGGCCTTTCAAGCTCCGCGAAATTGTTCTCCGGCCTCTACAGCGACAGGCTTCGCAAGCGCAAACCGCTCGCGGTGGCCGGGTATTTCGTCACGGCTTGCGGGATGGCGAGCTTCGCGCTGGCGACGCAGTGGCACCATGTATTGTTGGGCCGCGTCTGTGGCTGGATCGGTCGAGGCGCGCGTACGCCCGTGCGTAACGTGCTGCTCACCGAAGCGACGACGCCGGAGACATACGGACGGGCATTCGGCCTGGAGCGCGCGATGGACAGCGCCGGCGCGGTCGTTGGGCCTTCACTCGCGCTACTTCTGGTCGCGGGTCTTGGCCTGCGGTGGACGTTCGCGCTGACGCTCATTCCCGGCGTGATCGCGGCGTTGCTGATCGCATTTTTAGTCCGCGAGAAAGATCACGAGCCGCAGCCGCACATCAGCCTCTGGGGCGGGATGAAATCCCTGCCGCGCGAGTTTCGGAAATATCTTTACGGCGTCGGCGTCGCCGGGGCTGGCGACTTCTCCAACACCCTGCTCATTCTGTGGGCGACTCAGGCTTTCAGCGCGCGCTTCGGGATGGCGTGGGCCGCGACCATCGCCATGCTCTTCTACGTCGGCTACAACGTGGTCTACACCGTCTCGTGTTACGCGAGCGGCTTGCTGGCGGACCGCTTCCCGAAAAATCGGGTGCTGGCGATTGGCTACTCGATTGCGGTCATTCCGGCCATCGCGCTCATGTGGCCGGGCGCATCCTTCGTGAAATTCGCGATCGTATTCGGCTTCTCCGGACTCTACATGGGTGTTTGGGAAACGCTGGAAAACAGCACGGCTGCAACCCTGCTGCCGGCCTCTGTCCGTGGCGTCGGGTTCGGAGTTTTAGCGACGGTCAACGGCCTGGGAGATTTCATCTCCAGCGCATCGGTCGGTTTTTTGTGGGTCATCTCGCCTGTGTGGGCGATGCTGTTCGTGATTGCAGTGTCATTAACCGGGGCGGCCATCATTGCGGGCACAAACCCGACCGCGCCGCCGCCGAACGAAAAATAGTCGGCAATGAATCAAGGCTGGGACAAAGTGATCGAATTGACTACCGAGACGGCGCGGCGCTACCAGATATCCGCGCTCGAACCGCTGCTCGCCAGTTGCAGCGCAGCCGCGGCTCGGAATGAGATCAGCATCGCGGTCCTCGGCCGTTTCAAAGCTGGTAAGAGCAGTTTTCTGAACCATCTTTTCCGACGCAATTTGCTCCCCGTCGGCGTGGTTCCGGTGACGGCGGTCGTGACCGAGATCGACTACGGGCCGAAGGAGAAAGCCGTGGTTCGTTTTCTCGATGGCCAAAGCGAGCAGACGCCTGTTGACTCAATTCGATAGTTCATCGCGGAAAGCGAAACCCCTGACAACGCCAAAGGAGTGGCCACGGTGAAGGTCGAGGCGCCGTGGTTGGAAAGTTTGCGCGGCCTGCGCTTCGTTGACACGCCCGGACTGGAGAGCGCCCTCGCCCACAACACCGAAGCCTCTCTGCGCTGGCTTCCGAACGTGGGGCTCGCGCTGGTGGCCGTCGGCATAGACACCCCGCTCTCGCAGCGCGACATCGAACTGTTGAAGAGCCTGCGCCAATACACGCCCAACATCTCAATCCTTCTGACCAAGGCCGATCTGCTCGACGAAGCCGAACGCGCCGAGGCGCTCCTCTTCGTGCGCGAACAACTCTCCCGCGCGGGGCTGGACACGTCTCAGATCCTTTTCTATTCCGTGCGTCCCGGCTACGAGCAATTCAAGGCGCGGGTCGAAGAGAACTTGCTGCGAAAAACTCTGGTCGATTTTGAGCGGCAGCGCCGCGCCATTATCGAACGAAAGTTGGAGACGGCGCTCGGCGAATGTGCGGATTACCTGACGCTGGCGCTCGCGTCGACGGAGACCGCGGATGAAGAGCGCGAATCGCTCAGGCGGCAGGTCGTCGGTGAGAAGGAAGTAGTGGACGAGGTGAAGGGGGAAATCCGCCTCGTCGTGCGGCACGAAACGGGCGGCGCGCGCGCCAGGACACTGCAGCGCCTCAACGCGCATCAGACCGAACTGGAAGAGCGTCTACGCGAAGCGTTGCAGGCCGAGTTTCCGAATTGGACGAGGAGCCTGGAGTTCGCGCTTCAGTCGTATGAAGCCTGGCTGCGGCGGTCACTTACGGAAGAACTCCTCACGATTTCGAGGACACATCGCGCGGAGTTTCTGGCGCCGTTGGAGAAGGTCAGGCGGCAGGTCTTCCGCCATCTGCAAAGTTTTCGCGACCAGCTTTCAGAGCGCACAGTGCGCGCTTTCGGGGTTCCGTTGCGCACCGCCGAAATAGATCTCGAAATCGAGGAGCCGCTTGCCCCCGATATTCGCATAGGCAAAGTGTTTGATCGGAGTTGGGAGTCGCTCTCCGCGATCACGCCGATGTGGCTGGCGCAAGGGATCGTCGAAAGGCGCTTCGGAAGCCGATTGGCCTGGATGGTCGAAAAGAACCTTTCGCGGTTGGCGACGCAGTGGGCCGACAGCGTCAACGCTGCCGGCGCCGCGATCGAGCGCGAGGCTGAGCGCAGGCTGGACGAATTGCTCGCCACCGTCACGCGGCTCATCGCCAGCGGCGCCGATGAAGCGCCGCAGATCCGCGTCGATCTGACGCGCCTCAACTCCGCGCGCGATGAAATGCGCGGGACGAAATCTCAGGAGGTCGCCGGTTGAGTTGAGGCGCCAAATTATGACTACACCGATGGAGGGCACACATCTCATGGAAACATTCGTGTCAGCGGCCTGGCTCACCGACGTGGGCCGCATGCGCAATAACAACGAAGACGCGCTGATCGTCGCCGATCTCTCCGAGAGAAAGGTTGTGAACGATTCCGGAGAGGCAAGCCTGCGGCGGATCGGTGAGCGCGGCTGGCTGCTCGCGGTGGCGGACGGGATGGGCGGGGCGCAAGCGGGCGAAGTGGCGAGCCACATCGCAACCGAACGTCTCGTTCAAACAATGGTCCAGACCCTCATTGACGCAGGAGTGTTGACGCCGGAGGAGGCCACCCATTCATCGCAGCGCAACGTCATCCTGAAGGCGCTCGGCGCAAAGGATGAGATCGAGCCTGACCTGAGCAGGGTGGGGCTCTCGCGCGGCGATCACCTGCTGCTCTGCAGCGACGGCCTATCGAACAAGATCGACGCCGTCGAGATGCGCGACATCGCGCTCAAAGCCAACACGCTCGACGCGGCGTGCGCGCGACTGGTGGCGCTCGCCAACGATCGCGGCGGCGAGGATAACATCACCGTCATCCTGGCTCGCTTCGATGGCATGGGGCTGCCGGCGCTTGGAAGGAGCGCGGACCAGCACATTCTGGTCGAGCGCCTTTAGCGACTCGGAGCCTGTAATGCGGACAGTCGGCAATCGCCGCCTGGAACGAGAGAGCAAATACGAAGCTTATGCGATACCTGATTCTCACCGATATTCATGCCAACATTGACGCGCTCGATGCGATTGACGAGCCCTATGACCGGCTGCTTGTGCTCGGCGATCTGGTGGACTATGGCGCAGCGCCCGGCCATGCGGTTCAATGGGTACGCGAAAGGGCGATGGCCGCCGTCAGCGGCAATCACGACTATGCGATGGCGACCCGCGCGCGTGTTACGTGGTGTGGGAAGATGGCGAGGCGCAACTCAAGCGCGTCGCCTATGACGTCGAACGCGCGGTCAGGCGTTTGCGCGAGAGCGGCTTGCCGGAGGAAGTGGCGGCAAAAATGTCGGCTGTGCTGCGGTACGCCGGGCGGGCGGGCTGATGGCGCCCCACGCGGTATGTTACCCTCTCGAAATGAAACTGCTAAAGAGATGGAGGAAGTATGAGCGCAAGATACTCCGTGCAGGCCGAAGCTCGGCCCGAAGTTATGCGTGTCTTGCAGACTAAAGACGAGACCAAAGCGTTTTATAACAAGATCAGCAAGGTCTACGACCTATTAGCCGATCAGAGCGAGGCGCCGGTCCGCCATGCGGGATTGGAAAAGTTGAACGCCCATCCGGGAGAGAGGGCGCTGGAGATCGGCTTCGGAACCGGCCATTGTTTGATCGCGTTGGCGCAGGCCGTGGGTCCCACTGGCAAGGTCTACGGCATCGATCTGTCTGAAGAAATGCTCAAGGTCGCGCAGGGAAGGCTCGAGAAAGAAGGATTGGATGAACGGGCGAAGTTGACTTGTGGAGACGCAACCGAACTGCCTTATTCTTCCGAAACAATGGACGCGATCTTCACGAGTTTTACGCTGGAGCTGTTCGATACGCCAGAGATTCCTAGAGTTTTGGCCGAATGCAGGCGCGCGTTGCGGCCGGGCGGGCGAATAGTGGTTGTAGGAATGTCAAAGGAAGGTGAAGATGGAATCATCCTGCAAG
>WNGA01002356.1_pt1 | contig 28844 bp, 25 predicted proteins | sample 5400061 | NCBI WGS metagenome assembly WNGA01 (sample SAMN13153366, study PRJNA577476) | soil metagenome | isolation source: 100 cm soil or saprolite under grassland replicate 2 | place: USA:California | collected 2016-06-15
GGGTGCGGTGCTTGGCCTTAAACGTTGGGAAGCCGACCCTGGGGCCCTTGCGCCTGCCCGCCTTGGAGTTGGCCCAGTTCGCCAGCCCGCGTGCCAGGGCGTCCAGGCCGGAGTTGTAGGCCTCCTTGGAGTTTTCCCGCCACCACGGGGCCACCTGGTGCTTTTCGCGGTTCCACTCCCTGCGCAGCGCCGGCAGCGTCCATGGCACCTCCACCTCGCAGCCGGCGGCGCGCTCGTCGAGGCGCTGCTTGACCAGGTCCAGGCCCCAGTTGAAGGCGCGGCGGGCCGCGCCGCAGTGCGAGGCCAGCGCCCGCTGCTGCCGCGGGGTGGGGTCGAGGGCGTACCGGTAGGCCTGGGTCACGAGCATGAGGTGCCAATCCTATCCGAACACACGTACGCATCGGCGGCGGCCGCCGGCGTTGTGGACAAGCACAGCAGCAGGGTGCTGGGCCTGCTCAGGCACGGTCGATGGGCGCGTCTTGGTGCGGGTCGGGGCCGTGGAGCTGGTTCCAGACGAGCGCGTCTCGCCGGTGGCCGATGCGTGCTTGCTGGGTGCGCTCTTGCTCGAGCTGCAGCTGGTGGGCGCGGCGCTGATCGAGTTGCTCGGCCGCGAAGGCGAGGATGGCATCGCCGTGGAACACCAGCAGGAGGAACGCCAGCACGGTCCAGATCGCGGTCCACATCACGGATTCCCTTCTCCATCTGGTTCCCAGGGCGGCTGGCCTGGCCAGGCCTCGTCGCAGACGAGGTGGCCCTCGGCGGCGCGCTTGGCGGCGGCGATGGCCGCCTCGACGGTCTCGAAGCCGCGCTGCACGGTCTCGTAGCGGTAGTCGGACCATTCCTCGGTGCTGCCGGGGTCGGCGGGGTCGGCGCAGGCCAGCAGTTCGGTCTGCCGCTCGACGTAGATCGTGGTCAGGTCGTCGAGGTCGAGCGCGGCGTAGTAGTGGTAGGTCACCATGGCGCCTGGCCGGTGGCGGTGGTGGAAGCGAACGCTGAACGACTCGTCGAGCTGGGCGTCGCCGCCGACGTCGCCACCCGGCAGCACGCCGCCGCTGCGCTGGTCGCGGACCCACAGCGGGCCAGGGCCGGCGGTGCCGGCTGGTGGCGGGCGGTTGTCGTCGGGCTTGTCGTCGTTGACGGCGGTGACGAGCAGGCGAACGACCAAGCCGAGCAGGGCGAGGCCCAGGACGGCCTGGGCGAGTTGGCGCACGACGCTCACGACGCCGGTCCCGTCAGGGCGGGGCGTCCAGGTTGGGTGAGCTTGGCCTCGCTCATCTGCTCTCCTCTCCCTCGCTGGGCGGGTATGACGGGCTATGCGCGGCGACCGGCGAAGCCCGGCCGAGTCGCGGGCTCATTGCAGGGCCGAGTAGCCGATGTGGACGTGCTCCTGGTGGCCCTCGTCGGTGAAGAAGGGCTCGTGGCCGATCGGGAATGGGGAGCCGACCTCGTCGGGGCGCAGCGGGCCTTGCAGCCCGTCCAGCCAGCCGGTCAGGTCCCTGGCCGCCGTGCTGGTTGGGCTGACCGGTTGGCTGTCGACCTGGTCGAGGTCGACCGCGCGCCAGACGGTGTGGTTGGAGACCCGGGTGGTGCCCTTGACGTAGCGGGAGTGCCCGGTGCGCAGGCAGGAGATCCGCACCTTGTAGTGGTCGGCGATCGCCGCCAGGATGGACTGCACCCGCAGGTCCAGCCGGCCAGAGGCCAGGTCCGGTGCTGGTTCGCAGCCGTGGCTGGTCGTCGTGGTGATTCTGGGGTTGTGGACCAGCGCCAGCACGAAGGGGTCGCGCGAGGCCGCCGGCTGGCCGGCGGTGGGCTTGCTGCTCGGCGTGCCCTTGCTGCCGCTGGTGCCCGGCGTGCTGGTGTACCGCTGGGCGATGGTGACGACCTCGTGGACGTACCAGCAGGCGTTGTTGTAGCGCAGCAGCGCCAGGTGCACGGCGGGCGACGCGAGCACCTGCGGGCAGGGGTCCGACGCGGGCGCGGGGCCGGCCAGGCCGTTGGCGCACAGCTTCCTCGCGGCGGCGGGGATGGCGTCTGAGGGGTCGTAGACGTCGCCGCCGCGGCCGAAGGCATCCCACGTGGAGGGGGGGCCGTTGGTGAGGTTGAACTGCATCGGCCCGGCGCAGCAGCCCGCACTGTTCAAGCCCGAGTGGACCCCGGGGGCCTGGGAGCGGCCGTGGTTGGTCTCGACCTTGCCGATGCCGGCGAGGACCTGCCAGGTGAGCTTCGGGCACTGCTTGGCGGCGACGACGTAGGTGGCCAGGTAGTCGGACGGGACGTCGCTGAGCGCCTGGGTGCTGGCGTTGATGGTGGCGGTGTCGATGGCTGGGGCCTTGGCGGCGGGGGCGTGGAGGGGAAGGACGCTTTGCAGCGCGGTGCCGCCCGCGTTGCGGACCCTCTGGCCGACGGCGACCAGGGCGCGGTGCGCGGTGGGCGGGAGGAGCGGTCCTGGTGCCTGCGCGATGCTGACTAGGGTCACGACGAGCAGGACGGCCGCGGCGCCGAGGGTCGACCCGGGCGGGACGCGCGACGGCCGCTGCCGCGGTGGGGGTGTCGGGGAGGGGTGCATGCTGGTCCTCGCGGGGTTCATGGCGGTCGTTCTCAAGTGCGGAGAGGTGGCGGCGGGGGACCAGCCCGGCTAGGGGTTGCGCACCACCCACCCGTCGCCGGCGCGGTGGACGGTGACCACGGCCGAGTCCAGCCCGCCGCCGTGCTTGGTGACCAGCAGCAGGACCCGCAGCGTGTCGGGGTCCGCCCGGTCGGCCTGGAGGGGGCGGACCCGGCTGGCGGGCAGGCCCTTGCGGTGCGCGTACCAGTGGGCGGCCACGGCCGCCGGCGTGCCCGCCGCGGCCGCCTTGGCTTGGGTCCTCGCCGCGGGGGCCTTGGCCGCGGGCCGCTGCGGGCCTGGTACGCCCGTGCCGGCCGGTGCCGGCCGCTCGGCGCGGGCGCCGTCGCCTGCTGGCGGCTCCCCGGTGGACAGCACCCCGTACATGACCAGGCCGGCGGCGACGGCGGCGGCCAGGGCGCGGACGACCCGGCGGCCGGTCGGGCCGCCAAGGATGGCGAGCGCCAGCAGCAGCATCAGGCGGCTCGGTGGCGACGGCGGCGTGCGGTGCCGTCGACGGTTTGGGCGTTCCCCTCGGCGGGCGGCGCGGTATTGGCGGCCGGGCGGGCGAGCTGCCGCCGAAGGGCGCGCCAGCCGAGCCAGGTTGCGAGGACGGCGACCGTCGAACCAGAGACCAGCGAGAGCAGCCACTCGCCGGCGGCGGCGAGGGTGACCGCCGTGGTGGTGACGGTCCAGGACCCGAGCGCGGCGAGGAACAGCACCACGGCGGCGCCGACCATCGGGGCGACCAGCCCAGGGCCAAGCGCCCGCCAGGCGCGCGGGTGGCACACCAACGGCGTCAGCAGCAAGGCGGCCAGGCACAGGACGAACAGCAGCGCCTGGGCGATCGCCGCCAGCGTGGTCAGTACGCTGGCGGCGACCGCGGAGGCGGCCACGGCGGCGAGCGCGTCCAGGCCGACGACGGCGCGCTGCAGGCCGCCTGCGTTGCCGTCGCGGCCGCCGACCAGGTTGCGCTGGAGCTGGTCGAGCAGGCTGGCACGGCGGGCCGGTTGGGCCTGGGCCAGGATCGGCGTGGCGGTGTCGGCGCGGGAGACGTTGGCGGTGACGAACGCGGTCCAGTAGGCGTCGCCGATGCGCTTCTGGGCCGCGACCAGGCCCGGGTCGGCCTCCAGGCTGGGCTGGCCGAGCAGCGGAGAGGGCCCAGGCGCGCGCACGACGCGGAACGCGGTGGCCACGGCGACGCGGCCGGGGAAGCCGGCGGCGGCCAGGGTCGTCGCCGGGCGGGTCACCACGACGGCCGCGACCAGCATGGCGACCAGCGCGACCGCGAGGCTGCGCCGCCGGCGGGCCAGCGTCGCCAGGGCGGCGAGGACCATCGCGGCCAGGACGGCCGAGGCCCGCAGCGGGCCGTTGCGGGGCTGGTGCCAGGCGTGCAGTGCCCGGGTGAGTGGCTCCCTCGTGCGGGCGGCCAGCGGGGTAGGGTCCAGCAGGGCGCGCTGCCGGTCGATGGTGGCCGCCGCCAGCCAGGCGGAGGCACGCAGCGAGGTCCGGCCGACGCTGCTCAGCGGGCCGCGCCCGTCGACGCGGAGGTGCTCGAGGCGGTGGGCGGCGGCGGCGTCGGGCCGCTCGGTGGGCGCCGGCGGCAGCACCACCAGGGCGAGGGTGAGCAGCGCCGCGGCGGCCAGCAGGTAGCGGGCCAGCAGCCGACGGGACCGCCGCAGGGCGCAGTCGCCGGGCCGTGGGGGACGTCCGACTGGTGGCGGGCCGGCCGGTGGCGGCCCAGGCGGAGGGTCGGACGGCGGGCCTGGTGGGGGCTGGGACATGGGCGGCTACCTCGCTCGGCGAGCGGCGTTGAGGTCGACGGGAACGGCGGCACCGGCCGGGTTCCATGCCGGGCAGCCCTCGGGGCAGGTCCACGGCGGCAGGAGCGGGTCGGCCTGCGAGGCGAGCACGAGCTCGGCCAGGTCGGTCAGGTCGCCAAGCGGCACGGCGTGGGGGGCGTCGCCGTCCGGGCAGGCGACCAGCAGCGCCATCCCCTCCTGGCCGTAGCGCAGCCACAGGCCGTCGAGCTGGACCAGCGCGGTGCCGTCCGGCTCGCGGCGCCACCGCGCCAGCGCCAGGCGCAGGTCGAACCGGGCGAGGGCCACCCAGCGCGCCTGCAGGATGGTCCACCAGCCGCGCAGCAGCAGCCGGAGCTGCCAGCCGACCACGCCGCCGTGCCACGCCGGCGTGTCCGGCCTGCGGGCGAGCAGCGCGCGGCCCGGCAAGGTGGCCACCGCGCCAGCGGACAGGGCCCCGGCGACGGCTTCGCGCGTGGTGCCGGGCGTGGCTAGACGCGAGGTGGCGTCGGCGGTCATTGCTGGTCCCTCCCGGTGGGTTGCCGTGTCCGTGGCCGGCGGGTCGGTCGAGGCATCACACCTCCGTGGTCGCGAACGGACGTCGGTCGAAGGCCGTGAGTTGGCGGCAGGAGGGGCGGCGGCCGAGCGGCGAGCGCCGCCCCTCCTGCGTGGCTTAGGTCAGGCCGATGGCCCCCCCCACGCGGTCCAGCAGGGTTCGGGCGGTGGCGCGGACCCCGGCGGCGGTGGCGTCCTCGGCGATCCCCGCGGCCTGGGAGACCAGCGGGGCCGCGCGGACCAGGACGCCGACGGCCACGCCGACCGCGAGGCTGCCCAGCACCGTGGCCGTGCGCGCCCCAAGCCCCCGGTTCGGGTAGGCGTTCCACCAGTGCCGCACCAGCCGGTAGGTGCCGTAGCCTGCGGCGCCGAGCAGCGCGAACGGGCCCAGGTACCAGCCGGCAAGGTGGGCGAACTCCACCACCGGCACGCCAACTGCCCCGACCAGGCGCGACGGGCCGCCGAGGTTGAGCAGCACCACCCCAGCGGCGACGGCCACGCCGGCCAGCAGCCGGCAGCGGTCCTGGTCGGCGTGGTACAGCCGGCACGCCCACGCCGCCCCGCCGGCGGCCAACGCAAGGCTCACCACCGGCGCGGCCTGGGCGGTCACCGGCACCCCTCCTGGCCGGCCGCGCCAGCGTCCTGAGCCGCACCGTCGATGCCGGGCAGGGCCTGCTGGACGGGCACGCGGCCCACGGCCCCGGTCAGCACCGCGCCGGGCTGGCCGGCGGCCTGTGCGGCGTGGAACTCGCAATAGCCGCGGCTGGTGCCGGCCAGCAGGTGCGGCGCCTGGAAGGAGACCACCACGGTGGCCGCCTGCCGGCAGCGCCGCCACGAGCAGCTGCCCAGCACCGCGCTCGGCGCGCTCACCTGGCCGCCCCCGGCGCCACGGGCCGGCCGACGGTCGGCAGCTCGGCGGTCGCCGCGCCCTCCTGGACCTGGGCGCGGTCGTGCAGCTCCCGCAGCGCCGCCGCGCCCGCGCCGAGCACTTCCTGGACCTTGGGCTGGGCCAGCCACTCGGCGCGCCGGGCCTCGCGGAGCTGGACCGCGGCCAGCCGCGCCGCGGCGGCCCTGAACCGGTGCGCGGCGGCCTGCCGGCCCCTTCCCGCCTCGGCCAGCTCGCGGCGCAACCTCATGCGTCGGCGGGGCTGCCAGCCGCGGGCCGCCTTGAGCAGGCCCGCGGCGTGGGCTTCCCCGGTGGCGAAGCCGTCCAGTGACGCCTGCTCGGCCGCGTAGAGCTGCTCGACCTGCGGCTGGAACTCCGCCAGGGATCGGGGTGCGGTGGCCAGGACATTCAGCGCTGCCTGGCCTTCGCCGTATAGCTCCCGGTCGCTCAGGGTCCGGGCTCGGCGCACGGCGGCCACCTGAGGGGTGACCAGGCGGCGCAGCTCGGCGGCCAAGCGCTCCTCGTGCTCCTGGGCGCAGGCGGCCTGCGCCTCGGCGTCCACGCGCCCGGGAGAAGGGGTCACCCCGTCGCGGGCGTACAGCTCGGCCACCAGCTCCCGGGTCGCTGCCCGGCGCCGCTCCTCGCGGCGCCGCACGGTGGCGTCGAACGCGTCCAGCGCCGCTTGGACCGCGTCGAGGTCGACGCCCAGCCGCGCAGCCGCCTCCACGTACGGGCGCTCCGGCGCCGGACGGCGGCGCGCGGTGGTGGTGCTGGTGGGTGCGTGGCTGGATGGCGTCACCTGCTGCCTCCTTCGGGATCCTGCTTGCGGGGGAGGCTGGGGCCGGCCGTCGCCGGGTCGCGGGGGCACGAAGAGCCTGGGACGGGCCAGCCCCAGCCGCGGGGCGCCAGTGCCAGCCCGCTCCCCTCCTGCGAGCCGGCCCTGGCCGTCTCACGCCAGGAGCCGACGCCACCCCTCCACGTGCGCGCCGCCACCGCGGCCTGGCGCCGCTGGCAGCCGGACCGGTCGGTGCAGACCCAGGTGATCGGCATCGACGGCGTCAGCGGCCGCCAGCCCCACAGCCCGACCCGGCCGCAGGCCAGGCACCAGCACAGCCGTGCCGCGCCCAGCTCCCCAAGGGCAGCGCGCAGGCCGAGCGTCCAGCCCCGCACCGTCACCCTGGCCGCGTTCACGCCGGTCGCCCCTCGCACACGTGCCCGTCGAACGCGGCCCACGCCTCGCCTGACGTTGCTGTGCCAGGGCTGTTCCAGCCGCAGCCTCGACAGCAGGCCAGGAACTCGCCCGCGTCCAACACCAGGAGCGGCCACGCAGACGAGGCGTTCGCCATCGGGGTGGTAGGGCAACCTTGGAGCATGGGCATCGCGATCAGCGGCCCTGTGGCTGCGTGCGCGTCCAGCCCACGCGTCGGGCCGCCACCGAATCACCCATCGCTGACCTCACTTCGGCTTGTGCCGCTCTGCTCGCGGCGTTCGGGTTCGCTCACGTCTCTCAGCAAGAGCGGACAGGTCGAAGTGAAGAAATTGTCCGAATGGCCGGCCACGGTGGACATTTCTCCTCGGACAAACGCCAGACTGAGAGGGAACGCTCTGCCGTCCGCCGGAGGCGACGAGGTGCGTAGCAGCGGAGCAAGGGGCGGCCGACCGCTCAAGCCGCTCGACCCGAAGGCGCGAGGACGCGCGCGGTTCGGCGTTGCGCTCCGAAACGCGCGCACGGCTGTCACGGGCCTGTGCCAAAGGGAGCTGGCTGAGCGCCTTTCCGCCGCAACTGGCCAAGCGGTGGGGCGGTCGTACGTCACCAAGGTAGAGCTGGGCGAACTCCTTCCGTCCTTCGAGTTCGCGTGTGCGGCTGGCGAGACGCTTGGCTGCGAGGGCGTGCTCAAGGCGTGGAGGCAGGCCGCGGAGGAGGAACGGATGGACCGTCGGACGCTGATGACCCGCGTGCCGGTCGGCCTAGCTGCGCTAGCGGTTGTCGACGGCCGTCCGGGGCGGCCGCCGGTCCCCGGCGAGGCTGGCGGCTTGGATGCTGAGCTGCTTGCTGCGGCTGAGCACGCAAGGCGCGCCGACCACGGGATCAGGCGGGTCGGCCAGGGCATCGCCCTTCAGCTCGACCGGGAGACCGCCAGGTGGCGCCTTATGGATGACACGCATGGGGCGAAGGAGGCTGGCGCCGGGATCGGCGAGCACATCCAGACCATCTCGGCGCTGATCCCAAGCGCGGCTCACGAGCAGGCCCGCAGCGCCTTGCTGTCCGCCCGCGCGTCGGCTGCGCAGCTCGCTGGGTGGTGTGCGTGGGAGCAGCGCAACCTGGCGGAAGCGCTCCGCTGGTCGACCCGTGCCGTCCGCGACGCGATCCGAGCCGGCGACCGTCCCTTGGCGGCGTATGCGCTTTCGCGGGCGGCGGCCTACCAGCTCCGCTCTGGCCGGATCACCGACGCTGCCAAGTCCGTTGAGCCGGTCTGGCGTGTCGCCAAGCTCCCGGACACGCCGCCGCTGGTCGCGTCCTGCTTCGCCGCTACCTGCGCCAATGCTCTGGCCGCCAGCGGCGACGCGACAGGCGCCCTGCGGGCGTCAGCTTGGTCCCGCCACGCTTTTGACCTCCACACCGGCGACCACGCCGAGGCGCCCGGATGGCTCTACTTCTATACCGAGGCGCAGATGACTGAGTGGCTCGGACGCGCCGCGCTCTTGCTCCGCCGTTGGGACGAAGCGGCCTCCCAGCTCCAGACCTGCCTTGCCGCCCTCCGCGTCGGCTTCCCGCGTGAGGCGGGAGTCGCGCTCACCGCGCTGGCCGAGGTGTGCGTCGAGCAGGGCGACCTCGACACCGCCGAGGAGTTCGGCGGGCAGGCGCTGGACGTGGCGGAGCAGTTTGGGTCAGCCCGTGGCGTCGCGCGCCTTGCCGGCGTGCTGCGGCGTATGCGCCGCATCGCTCCGGATGCGCCCGCGACGCTTCGCCTCGCTGAGCGTCTCAAGCTGGCGCAGCAGCGCCCTGCCAACCTCTGACATGCTACGGACGCACCTGCCTGCCACATCGTCGTGGGCTATAGATCCCCTCATCGCCCAACAGCTACGATGGGTGGATGACCGACCAGACGATCCCCAGCCCTCGGGCAACTCGGCGCGTTCTCGTCGTCTGCGCCGGGAACATCTGCCGCTCCCCGGCTGCGGAAGCCGTCATTCGCCTCCTCGGCACCGGCCACTCCGCAGTACACCTGGAGGTGAAGTCGCGCGGGACGCAGAACTGGAACGTGGGCAAGCATGCTCACCCTGCCATGAGCCGCATCGCCGCGGAGCGTGGCTACGACCTGTCAGCGCACGTCGCCGCTCAGGTCGCCACCGAGGACCTGATGTGTGCAGACGACGTACTCGTCATGGACGACGAGAACTACCAGCAGCTTGTCGCAAGATTCCCGGCCGACCTCCTCCGACACGTTCGGCTCCTGGATCCCGCCGGCATTCCAGATCCGTGGCTGGTCGACCAAGACCACGCCTACACCAGCTGCCTCGACCGAATCGAGCTTGCCGCTCGCGCCTACCTCGCCGACCTCGAAGCGAACGCCCAGCACCGCTGAGCGGCAGCGGCCTACTCGCCCGTCCCGGCGCGGGCCACCACGGCCGCGTGCCTGGGGACCTCCTCCCGTCCCAGAGGCCGGCTCGCCCTCGGGGCGCTGCTGGTGCTCGTCGCCGTGCTCGGCGGAGCGCTTTGCCGGGCCTGATGCGCAGCCTGCCCGTCGCCGACCCAAGCGCGGGCTTCCTTCCCGCGTTGGATGGCGCGCTGGCGGGTGGCGCAGCGCGTGCTAGTGGTAAGGGCGCGGGTGGCGCAGCGCGTGAGCAATAGGACTGATTAGGCCGAGGGCAAGACCGAAGGCCAGGGGAACAACCAGGTGGGCTGGTGCCGCTCTTCGATCCGGCTCACGATCGCTCTGATCTCTGCGAGCAAGGCGTTCAGGTCGAGCTGTTCGCCCGCGACCGAGACGATGTTGGTGGTGGGGTCGTAGTGGCGGAGCATCTCGCTGGCGCTCATGGGAAACGCCTCGATCCGCCCGATACAACGGTCCCCGAGGTGCCGGGTCACGCTGTCATGGAACCAGTCGTCGATCCGCTCGTCGAGGTGCTCGATGGCGTTGCGGAGCGCACGGTTCTGGAGCGGGGAGTCGTCCGCAACTTTGAATGCCTTCCGGAGCTGGCGGCCGCGCCTCTTGTGCCGTGAGCCTTTGTCGGATGGGAAGAAGATCTTGGAGATGTTGCCGAGGGCGCCAAGCACCGTACTGATGCCGAACCAGCAGGCGTCCATGTCATCGCGACCGAAGTCACCGCGGGCCAACGCGCGGTTGAGGAGCTCGACCCCGGTGCTGGCGTCCTTGGACAGGTGAAGGACTTCGGCCTCGAACAACCACTGGAGCTGCGGTTCTAATTAGGAGCGGTTCGAGGCTCGACTCGGCAGCGTTGACTGACTTGGTCATAGCGAGGGGAACGCTACACCCAGGGTCAACGCGATTTCGCGCTGGTAGAGCGGCGGAGCCCCCCTGGAACATGGCCGGGGGTCATCAGCCGGCCGGTCGCCGCCTGGGCGCTGGGCGCCTGGCCCGCCCGTGCGGAGCGAAGGCCCGCCGGGCCAGGGCTCATGGTACTTCGACCCAGCTCAGAACTGTCGATCACCGTTGACAGTCTGTAGATCGCTGATCTACAGTACGCGCGTGGTAGACAGCAGCCCCGCAGCCCAGCAAGGAACCCCCCGCCAGGGCCAGCGGCCCACAAGCACGTTGACAAATTACAGAGCGAGCCTACCGACCGGAGCCTCATCAGCCCCCACAAGCGGAGTGGAGTCCTCGGCGGCGTCGCGCGCCAGCAGCGGCCGGGCGCATCGTCGTGCGCCCAGGTCACCGGTCAGATCTGGCGTGGCGCCCCCGGAGCTTGAGGAGACGAGGAGGAATCCATGGTGATACGAAGGCATCCGTGCACGCCGGTCGGCGTGGCCGAAATCGGCAAGAAGCTCAAGGTCCCGCGGTCAACGGTCGGGCAGTGGCGCTGGCGGTCGGGCCGCGGAGGCCTCCGCGGCAAGCCGCTGCCGCAGCGGCGGTGGACAGTGTCGGGGCAGCCCGTGTGGTGCTGGGAATGTGACATCGAGCCGTGGGCCAAGGAGACCGGGCGGTTCCCCCAACCAACCCGGTGGTGAGCTGGGGACGCAACGCACCACAGTCTCCGCCGCATCGCACCCGAACGGTGGAGGTCGTCCAAGCATCAGCCCGGTGAGCTGCAGGAACGTCGGGGACGAGTGGGGATGAGTGGTGGAGCACCGGAGGGGAGCAGGGCCTGGAGGGGGTGGTCGCCAAGCGGCAGGCCGCGTCCTACCGGCTGCGGCGGCGCCACCCGGACTGGCGCAGCTCGCCCATGAGCAGTAGGCCACCTTCCTGGTCGGCGGCTACGTGCCCGGCCCGGGCGGAGTGGGGCGGCTGCTGTCCGCGCGGTCGACGCCGGCGGTGGGCTGCGGCACGTGGCCAGTGTCGAGGCTGGCCTGGTCCCGGCAGCCCGCCGACGGCTCGCCGGGTTACGGCCGAGGCCAGCCCTTTCGCGGGCACGGTCGGCAGTGGCCGCTAGGGTGCCCGGCCGGCAGCGGGACCCCGGCCGGCGTGGATCCGGCCGGAGCTTGCGGTGATAGTCGCCTACCGCGGTTGGGACGGCGGCCAGCTGTGCTACGCCCGCTACGTCGGCCCTATTTCGAGGTTGATCGCCAACCTCCCCTGCTGCTCGACCTCGCCCAGGTGGCCAAGTCCGTGGCCGACCGGGTCGTCGGCGTCGGCCCGCTGCAGCCCTTCCTCGACGACCCGGAGGTGGAGGAGATCTGGATCAACGAGCCGGGCAAGGTCTTCGTCGCCAAGGCCGGCCAGCCACGCCTGACCACCACCGTCCTGGACGAGCAACAGGTCCACGACCTGGTCGAGCTGATGGTGGCGCGCCGACGGCCAGGGCGGCCAGGGCGACCACCACCCAGGTGGGGAACCGAGGGCGCATGGGTCCTGCCTTGCGGTCGGCCGTCGCTCGTCGACGGACTGACGCAACCGTACCGCACCACGCAAAGCCGCCGGAAACCGGCCGCCGGCCGCCACAGGAGGACGCCGCCACGCTGCTCCGCTGGCCGCCCTATGGGTGGCTGAGCAGCGACGTTCGGCTCCAGGAAGGTAAACGCTTACACACGAGCGTCCGCGAAGCACCCTACAACGGACGATCCAGCTATACCGTATAAACGGTTACTGCTTCGTGTCCAGCGCGGCCACCACCGCCGCAAGGTTCCGCCGGTTGCGCACCGTGTCGCGGTGGTCGGGCCCAGGCGGGCCTCGCGGACGGCCACGGCGCACTGGAACAAGGTGGGGGCGCCTTGGAGGTCGCCCTGGCGATCATGACGATGGCGAGGTTGCTGAGGCTTCGGGCGGTGTCGGCGTGACGAGCGCTAAGGGATGAGATGGCGCATATGGGACTTGCGAACGGCTGAGGAGAGCTGGGCACAATACGCCCCTGATACCGGTTAGGGCGACGGCGGCTTTGGGTTGATCGGGGGCGGTGGGCGTGCGGCTCCGGGTGGTCGACTTCAAGGATCCCGACCACTGGCGCTGGCTCCTCGAGGACCCTGAGGGCAGGTTCGTGGCCGACCACGAGGTCGCGCTGGACCCGGCCGAGGCGGAGTACGCCGGGTTCGTCGACCTGGCCGGGTTCCTGCAAGGCCGGGCGGTGCCGGACCGGCGGCTCGCCAGCGAGGCGGAGCTGGTCGACCGGGTCGGCCGCTGGGCCGGCCGGCGGGTGCTGGGCCAGGAGGTCGGCCGGGCGCTGGTCGACGCCGGCCCCGTGGTGGTCGACGTGGTGCTACCGGAGGATGCGGACTTCCTGCTGTACCGGCCGCTGGAGCTGGCCCACGTCGGTGGGGTGCCGCTGGCGGTCCAGGACGTCAGCCTGGTCCTCCAGGTCCAGGGCGAGGCACCCGCAGCAGCGAAGGCGCCGGTTGGGGGGCGGTTGCGGCTGTTGGCGGTGTTCAGCCTGCCCACCGGTGGCACGGCGTTGGCGTTGCGGCGGGAGCGGTACGCGCTGGTGCGGCTCATCCGCTCCATCGCGACCCGGTACAACCGGGCGGTCGAGGTGCAGGTGCTGCAGTACGGCGTCACCCGCCAGCGCCTGGGCAAGGCCCTCCAGGATGGCCAAGGCTGGGACGTGGTGCACTTCTCCGGCCACGGCCTGGCCGACGGCCTGGTCCTCGAGCGCGAGGACGGCACCCCCGACCTGGTTGTCACGCCGGAGCTGGTGGGCCTGCTGCGCCCCGCCAGGCGGCGGCTGAAGCTGGTCACGCTGTCGTCGTGCCTGAGCGCGGCCGCCACCGCGGCCGAGACCCGCCGCTGGCTCGAGCTGGTCGTCCCCGACCAGCTGCAGGCCGAGGCCACCGCGAGCGCGACCGCCAAGCCGCTGCCGGGGTTGGCCAGGGAGCTGGTCGCGCGGCTGGGCTGTGCGGTGGTGGCGATGCGCTTCCCGGTGGTCGACGACTTCGCGATCGCGTTGGACGAGCATCTGTACGAGGGCCTGCTCGGCCAGGACCACACGCTGGCCCGGGCGTTGCAGCTGGCCATTCCCCAGGCGGCCGGGGAGCGGCCGAACGTGGGGGCGCCGGCTGTGTCGGTGGCGACCCCGGCGCTGTTCGGTCCCTTGGCTACGGACCTGCGGCTGGTGCCGCCGCGGGGGGAGCCGGACTTCAACGTCAACACCGCCAAGACGGCGTTCTTCCCCGACGAGCCGGCGCGGTTCGTCGGGCGGGTGGGGGTGCTGGCCCGGGCCAGCGAGGTGCTGGCGCCCAGGAACCGGGATGGTGGGACCGCCGTGGTGTTGCACGGGATGGCGGGGGCGGGCAAGACCGCCTGCGCGCTGGAGCTGGCCTACCGTCACGAGCCGGTGTTCGGCGCCCTGGCGTGGTGGCAGGCGCCCGAGCAGGGCAAGGACATCGCTGGGAGCTTGCGGGACCTGGCGGTGGCGTTGGAGGCGCAGCTGCCGGGCTTGGCGATGGTGCAGGCGGTAGGAAGCGAGACTGAGCTGCGCCGGTTCCTGCCGCGGCTGACGCAACTACTTGAGGACCGGGCAATCTTGCTGGTGCTGGACAACCTGGAGTCGCTGCTCACCGACCAGGGCGCCTGGCGGGACCCCGCCTGGCAGCAGCTCATCGCTGCGCTGCTGGCGCACTCTGGGGAGTCGCGGGTGGTGCTGACCTCCCGCACCCGCCCCCACGGCCTCGACGGACCGGCGGGGCGGGTGCTGGTGGAGCCGGTCCACGCGCTGAGCCTGGACGAGGCGCTGCTGCTGGCCCGCGAGCTGCCCAACCTCGGCCCGCTGCTGCGCAAGGACACCGTGCGCCCATCCGGGAAGCAGGCCGGTGGGCAGGCTGGGGTAGCGCTGGTGCGGCGGGTGCTCCGGGTGGTGCAGGGGCATCCTAAGCTGCTGGAGCTGGCCGACGCCCAAGCCGCCGACCCCGAGGCCCTGCGGGCCAGGCTGGCGGAGGCCGAGCGGGCGCTGCCGGGCGCCGACCGGCTGGGGGCGTTCTTCGCCCGGGGCGAGTCGGCGCTTGCCCCGGAGCAGTTCTTGGAGACCCTCGCGGGGTGGACCCGGGGGGTGGCCGGGGTGCTGCCCCAGGGGGCGCGGGTGCTGCTCGGGGTGGTGTGCGCCATGGAGGACCCCGACCGGACCGAGCCGATCCTGCAGGCGGCCTGGCCGCAGGTCTGGCAGCGGCTGGGCCGACCAGGCGACCCGCAACCGCTCGCGGCGACGGTCGCGGTGTTGGAGCGGCAGGCGCTGGTCAGTGCCGAGCAGCCCGGAGGCCAGGGCGGGGACGGCCCGGTGGGCTACCGGGTGCACCCCGGGGTCGCCGAGGCCGTCCGCGCCCAGGCCGGCCCGGACCTGCAGGCCGCGGTCGACGGCGTGCTGGCCGACTTCTGGCAGGCCGTCTTCTGGCAGGCGAGCCGAGCGGAGGGTGGCGAGGCCGGCGGGGTGGTGGTCCACGCGGGCCGCGCGGCCGCTCCCTACCTGCTGCGCCGCAAGGAGTGGGGAGCTGCGAGTGGGCTGCTGGAGCACGCGCTGCAACGTGACCAGTCGCCGGCGACGCTGGCGGCGCTGCTGCCGCTGCTGGGCCAGCTCGCCCAAGCCACCCGCGGGACCGACCGGGAGCTGCCGCTCGCGGGCCTGCTGGCCCGGGTGGTGAGCTGGGTCGACCCGGCCCAGGGGGAGCGGCAGCTGCGGGCGGTGCTGGCCGCCGCCGTCGCCCAGCAGCGCTACGACCAGGCCAGTGCCTTCGCCGCGGACCTGGTGAACCTGCTGCGCCAGACCGGGCGGCTGCGCCAGGCACTCGCCCTGGCCGACGACCTGGAGGACTACGTCCGCCGGGCGGGGTTCGGCCCCTGGACCCAGCTGCTCGCCCGTGGCCAGCAGCTGCAGGTGCTGCACCTGCTGGGCGAGGACGAGCAGGTCCTGGGCGAGGTCCAGCAGCTGCGCGGGGAGCTGGCCAGCCTGCCCGAAGCCAGCGACCAGGAGGAGCGGGTCGCCCCATGGAACGCCCGCGAGATCATCCTGCAGGCCGGCGCGTTCGCCGCGCAGGAGCTTGGCCGCTGGCAGGTGGCCTTGGAGCTCAACGGCGAGGCCACCCGCAGCCAGGCCGCCCGCGACGCGCCCGCGCTGGCCCAGGCCCGATCCCGGGCTAACAACTACACCCTGCTGCTGCAGCTTGGCCGGCTTGAGGACGCCCGGGCGCTGCTGCACGGCTGCCGGGCGGTGTTCCAGGCCGAGGACGCCGTCGACGACCTCGGCCGGGTGTTCGGCGCCCTGGCGGACCTGGAGGCCAGGCTCGGCCACCACGGGGACGCGATCTCCTTGCAGCAGGTCGCCCTGCGCTACAGTTACGCCGCCGGGGACCCCGAAGGCGTGGCGGTCAGCCACAACAACCTGGCCAACTCCTTGCGGGGGGCCGGCGGTGACCCGGGGCTGGTGGTGGCCCACCGGCTGGCCGCCGCGCTGCTGCGCTACCAGACCGGCGAAGGTCGGCTGGCCACCACCCTGCGGTCACTGGCAGGCGATCTGGCCGGGTTCGGCGAGCAGGCGGTCCCGGGGTCGTTTGCGGCGCTGTGCGCGCGGGTGGGGCAGGTGGAGGGGGTGCGGCTTGCCGAGCTGCTGGCCGGCCTGTCCGGCCCCGCCGCCGACGGCGATGCGGCGCTGGCGGAAGTACTGTGCCTGGCCCGCGACCTGCCCGCCACGCCCGCCAACCCCGGACAGGGCGTGCTCGACCGGTGGGCGCCGGTGATCGACGCGGCCGCTGCCGCCGCCGGTGGCGACCCCAAGGCGGCCGAGGCGCTGGCGCCGCTGCTGGCAGAGCTGGACACCACCGACTGGGCGGCGCTCGCCGGGGTGCTGCGCCGCATCCTGCAGGGCGAGCGGGGCGGGCAGCTGCTCGACGGGCTGGACCCCGCCGACACCGCGATCGTGACCGTGCTGCTTGGCCGCCTCGGCGGGCAGCCAGACGCCCCCAACGGGCCATAGCCCCGGCCGCCGGTGGTCGTTCGAGGGCATGCGTGCCGGGCTGCCTGTCGCCAGCGTGGGCAAGGAGCGCTGCATCGGCCTCTGGGAAGGTAAACGCTATACACGCGAGGGTGTACGTATCACCCTAGAACGGACGTTCCAGCTATACCGTATAAACGGTTACCGCTGCTTGTCCAGCGCCGCCACCACCGCCGCAAGGTCCTGCCGGCTGCGCAGCGTGTGGGGGTGGTCGGGGCCCAGGCGGGCCTGGCGGATCGAAAGGGCGCGCTCGAACAGGGGGCGGGCGCCGTGGAGGTCGCCCTGGTCGTGCAGGACGATGGCGAGGTTGTTGAGGCCTTGGGCGGTGTCGGGGTGGTCGGCGCCCAGGCGGGCCTCGCGGATGCGAAGGGCGCGCTCGAAGAACAAATGCTCGCGAGCACTGCTATGCGTGGACGCTGAGACGACCATTGGCAGCAAAAGTTACTTTCTACGCACAACAGTATTTCCCTGCACGTCAGGAATTTCCGTCTATCGAAACAATACGCTCACAAGTACGTCGTATGAGCGATGACTCAGGGAGAGGGTGGCGTAGGGTCACGACAATCCGGTCACACCTCTTCGGTGGGCTTCAGGCTCAGCTGAAAGGGCTGGTGTTCCATGAACCCCCGACGACGGACAACGGCCAGTCTTGTGTCAGTGGCCGTTCTCGTGGCAGCCCTGGCAGCCTCGGCGCGGCCCGCTCTGGCCGCGTTCCCGGGCGCGAACGGAAAGATCGTCTTCACCAGCGACCGCGACGGCAACGACGAGATCTACGTGATGAACGCCGACGGCACCGCCCAGACCAACCTGACCAACAACCCGGCGAGCGACGCCCGCCCAGCCTGGTCGCCGGACGGCTCCAAGATCGTCTTCACCAGCAACCGCGACGGCAACGCCGAGATCTACGTGATGAACGCCGATGGTAGCGCCCAGACCAACCTGACCAACAACCCGGCGACCGATACCGAGGCAGCCTGGTCGCCGGACGGCTCCAAGATCGTCTTTGACAGCAGCCGCGACGGCAACGCCGAGATCTACGTGATGAACGCCGACGGCACCGCCCAGACCAACCTGACCAACAACTCGGCGACCGACGATGCCGCGGTCTGGTCGCCGGACGGGTCGAGGATTGCGTTCGCCAGCACCCGAGGCGGGTTCTTCTTCGACATCTGGGTCATGAACAGCGACGGAAGCGGCGCGCCGGTCGACCTGACCAACACGCCAGCTGGGTCGGACGTCCGTCCGGACTGGTCACCTGACGGCACTAAGCTCACGTTCTACTTTGGAGACGTCGGCCATGACGTGTACGTCATGAACGCCGACGGGAGCGGCCGGACGAACCTGACCAACAGCGCGGCGTCGGACTTCGGGCCGGTCTGGTCGCCCGACGGGACCAAGATCGCCTTCAACAGCGACCGGGATGGCAACCAAGAGATCTACGTCATGAATCCGGACGGCAGCGGGCCTGTGCGGCTGACCACCATCTCGGCCTCTGACACCTTTCCGGACTGGGGCCCGCAGCCGGCCCCGGCCCCGGCCAAGCTCGCCTTCGCCAGCAACCGCGACGGCAACTTCGAGGTCTACTCGATGAACGCCGACGGCAGCGGACAGACCCGGCTGACCACCAACCCGGCGGTGGACGCCACGCCGGCGTTCTCAGCCGACGGGACCAAGATCGCCTTCGCCAGCAACCGCACCGGCAATGGCGACGTCTACGTCATGAACGCCGACGGCAGCGGACAGACCCGGCTGACCACCAACCCGGCGGTGGACGCGACGCCGGCGTTCTCTGCCGACGGGACCAAGATCGCCTTTGCGAGCGGCCGCACGGGCAACGGCGACGTCTACGTCATGAACGCCGACGGCAGCGTCCAGACGAGGCTGACGACCAGCAGTGCGGTGGATGCCGAGCCGACGTGGTCGCCCGACGGCACCAAGATCGCCTTTGCGAGCGGCCGCACGGGCAACCGCGACGTCTACGTCATGAACGCCGACGGCAGCGTCCAGGCCCGGCTGACGACGAGTGCCGCCGTCGACAGCTCGCCCGACTGGTCTGCCGATGGGGCCAAGATCGCGTTCGCCAGCAGGCGTGACGGCAACTTCGAGGTCTACTCGATGAACGCCGACGGCAGCGGCCAGACCCGGCTGACGACCAATCCCGCCAGCGACGTTGAGCCGGCCTTCCTCGCGACCGGCAAGATCGCGTTCGCCAGCAACCGTGACGGCAACCTCGAGGTCTACTCGATGAACGCCGACGGCAGCGGCCAGACTCGGCTCACGACCAACCCCGCCGCCGACATCTCACCGGACGCTCCTTAGGGTCACCCGGCATCGCTCCCTGCCGCTCGCCCGGCCACACCAGGTCCGGGCGAGCGGTTGTTGCCGGCACTGTCGCTCACGCTACGGCGTGCTCATCACCTCCCTGGAGGCCCGCTGGGAGCAGCACGCCACTCTTGCCCGCCGCACCTACTCCGATACCGGCCCAGGCCCGGCAGACCGGTAGCAGGTCTGGCATCTCGGCGGTATCGAAGATCAGCAGGCAGTGGATGTCGGTCTCCAGCCAGCGGAGTACCTAAGGCGGCCAGGCTGGTCCGCTGGCCGGCCTCAACCACGCTAGCGCGACCGCTAGATCGGTTGGTGCCTACCAGCGTCGTGGGCTGGCCGCTGTCCGCGCTTGGGATAGCTGCCATGCTGCCCCGGCGGCGGCGTACGGCATCTGGCCAGCGACGTTCCAGCTCTAGGAAGGTAAACGCTTTACACGCGAGGGTGACCTCATTGGAGGCCAGAGGCGCTGCGTCGTTTCCTGCCGGCTGAATGAGTCGTGTGGCTTTCCCATCCGGGTGGCTGGTAGCGGTGGTCTCGCCGCTGCAAGCGTGCCGGTGGGAGCCGATTTCCGGGCTGCTGGTGGGCGGGGGCAACCCGAACGCATGGGAAACGCGCCCACCTGCAGGTTCGCGTACGACCCCGTGCCGGCGGCTGGTCGTCAGTGGCGGGTTTCGGGTCGACGGTGGCCGCTACCGGCAGCTCGAGCAGCGGGCCAAGCGGCTGGGGTTCGCCGACCTACCCACCTGCCTGCAAGTTCTGTCCGACGCCGGCTACAGCCTGCCCCGGCTCGCCGAGAAGCTCAGCACCACCCCCTGGCGGGTCGAGCGGGCGCTGACCGATCTTGGCATCCAGCTGCCGGACCGGCCGGCGCGGCTGGCGCGGCAGCGGCGGCGGGCGGCCGAGGAACGGGTCACGGCGCGCGCCGCCGAGCTTGGGTTCGCCGAGGTGCGGGCGTACCTGGTCGATCGGGTGGCCGGGCGGGGCTGGGCGCGTTCGGCGGTGGTGGCCGAGCTTGGGGCGGCGCCGTCAACGGTGCGGCGGCTGCTGGACCGGCATGGGGCGCGGCGGTCACGGCGAACGGCGGGGGAGCGGGCCGCGGCCGCGCGGGGGCGCAGGGTGCAGGCCGGGGTGTGGCAGGCGCGCCGGGCGGCGCGGCTTGGGGAGCTGGGGTTCGCGGACCTAGCGTCGTATCTGCGGGTGCGGCGGGTGGCGCAGGGCTGGTCGGTGCGGCGGATGCGGGCCGAGCTTCGAGTGAGTAGGACGTGGCTGGTCGGAGAGATGCGCCGCCTGGGGTTCAAAGAAGTGTCCCGTGATCGCTCTGGTACAGACCATTGACTTGATGGCGACGACGCGGCTGTCACTCGTGCGTCTCATCTTTCGAGACCGCTCGCAGGTGACGGTCGTCTTGGACTTGCGGTTGGCGCTCAGCCCGAGCAGGGTGTTCGCCGCCGATCTCCAGCGACTGGCTCGCACCGTCGGCGTCCTCATACCTCACGCTGATGCCGTGTCTGGCGAGATGCTCAGGGATCCCGGTCAGACCTGCGAGGCGCTCGTGACGCGCGTGCTCCAGCTCGATCTGCGCGACAGCCCGGCTCAGGTCGTTCTTGCGCTGCTGCTCGGCCTCGACTCGGCTGACCTCGGCGAGGCGAGCGAGGGTCTTGCGGTCCTCGCTGCCCTGCACGCGGGCGATGCAGACGCCCACCAGCAGGCCCGGCAGGGGACTGGTGAGGACGAAGGCTGCCTTCCCCCACCCTGGCAGCGTGTCGAGTAGATGCAGCTTCACTGCCAAGGCGGCAAGTGCGCTGCTGGCGGAGCCGCCTACCAGCGAGCGCACGCCCGCCGAACGGCGTGCTACGCGCCCGGCGAGCCGGTGTAGCGCCTTGTCCACGCCAACGGGAGGACCGGTGCTCACCAGCTGGTCCCTGGCGTGTGAGGTAGTGAAGAGAGAACCACGGCCCTCGCCTCCTCCGGGCTTCGGTGCCGTCTGATGTCGCAGAAGAGCTAATTGGACATCCAGTGTCCCTTAATGGTACTAAGTCTGCCCGATTTCAGAGCAGCCTGCAAGCGACCTGGGGTGCTATGATGTGTCCGAATTGGCACAGATAGGGAGGCTGGGCCGGTGGCCGAGATGGGACGCCTCGCCGCGATGCGTGTACGCGCCCTACGGAGAGAGCGGAAGTGGCCTGCAAGAAGGCTAGGGGAGGAGTGCGCCCGAGCAGGTATGAGCTCCCTTACCAGAGGCACGATCGCCAAGATCGAGTCTGGGGAGCGCGGGATCAGCGCCGGCGAGATCGCGGTGCTGGCGCGTGTCTTCGGAGTCACCGCCGATGAGCTTCTAGAGACTGCCGGCCCGATGCTCCTGCACCTTCCCGGCCTTCAGGTTGACGGCGACCCTGTACTCGGAGACCGTGGCCCGAGCATCAGCGAGGACCTTCGCGAACTGGAGGACGACCTCGGGCTCAAGCCCGACGTCGTAGTGATCTCTGGCGATGTCACCACGACCGGCTCACAGCGCGAGTTCGATCAAGCACTAACCGTGCTGGGGCAACTCAGCAACGCCCTCAAGATCGAGCGCCGACGCATGATCATCGTGCCTGGCGACCAAGACGTCAGCCGGACCGCGAGCCAGGCGTACTTCCACAGATGTGAGGCGAACGATCAACAGCCACGACCGCCCTACGCGCCGAAGTGGGAGCCGTTCGTCGCCATGCTCTCGCGCTTCTACAGCGGCGAGAGGGCCGTCGTCTTCGATGACGAGCAGCCATGGACGCTGTTCCAGATGCCCGAGATGCGGCTGGTGGTCGCGGGGCTGAACTCGACCATGGCCGATAGCCACCGCGACGAGGACCACTACGGTGAGGTCGGCGAGGGGCAGCTCCATTGGTTTGCTGAGCGGCTCCGCGCGTTCGAGGATCTCGGCTGGCTACGGATCGGCGTGGTCCACCACGACGTGACGCACAGCGCTGCGGAGGATCCGGAGAGCTTGCGGGACGCTGATGACTTGGGCCGCACTCTCGGCCCTCACCTTGACCTACTCCTGTACAGCCACGGGCACGACGTGATGCTGCACAGGCTGAGCAACGGCCTACCAGCCCTATCGAGCGTCAGCGCTGCGGCCACCGCAGCCACTCGCCCGGCTGTGGTCCCCTCCAGCTACCAGCTCGTCCGCGTCCAGGCCAACAGAGTCGAGCGCTGGGCCCGCATCTACGAGCCAGACAAGGGCCGATGGCTGCCTGATACCCGCATTAGCCCCCAAGGCCACTCCTGGGATGTAGCGCGCGAGGAAAGCCTCGAAAGGAGGTCCGACTCACCTCGGTACGCTGAGGTCCAGGTCGTCACACCTGCCAGCCTCCCCACCTCAGAGGGTGCTCGTCTGCTTGACAACCACAGCGACGAACTTGACTCGCTGATGCGCAGCTTGGCCAATCCGCGTGGCCCACACTTCTGGCTTGTGATTGCCCCCCCTGGTCTTGGCAAGTCCGGGCTCCTTCACCGGCTCCGCGCCGAAGTCGCGCTGGATGACCCTCCTCGCTGGGTGACGAGGCTAATTGACGTGCGCGAGGAGCCTCTTGACGTTCGTAGCGACGCGGCACCGCTGCTAGCGCGCCTCTTCGGGCTTTCCCCTTCTATGACAACCGACTCGAAGACGCTCCGCGAACTCGCACGGGAGATTAGCCGCGAGATTAGCAGGAACGGGAGGCCGGCTCTCTGTCTGCTGGATAGCGCCGAGCTGCTCGAAGAGAAGACCGCCAGAACCCTGCGATCTTATCTCAGCGAGGTCCACCATCTGGTGCAGGAGGCAGGCAACGTCGACCTCAAGGTCGCCTTCGTCGTCGCAAGCCGCCGGGAGGACGAGTGGCGAGGCGTGGCCCCGCCTCCACGTCTCGCCATTTTGCCCCTCACCGAACTGGATATCGACATCGTGCGTCGGGCTTTGCAAGGCATGGCGCAGCAGATGCATCGCACCATTGCCCCCGCCGTACTGGAGCAGAATGCCCTACGCGTGCATCGCCTGAGCGAGGGGCTACCGGCCCTGCTGGTGGGATGCCTCCAATGGATTCAGAGAGAGGGGTGGTTCGACCTTGAGCGGCTCGATGACCAAGAGGTCTTCGAGGAGCTTGCCCGACCCTACATCCAAACGAGCTTGCTCTCGCTGGAGAGTCTTTTCCCCTGGGGTGGACGGCGTCTGAGAGAGCAGCGAGACGCGCTGGAGGAAGCCTTTCGCTTCCTCGCCCCATATCGCCTCTTTACTCAATCGCATCTGCGCCATCATTTCGAGTTGGATGCAGCATCCGCGATCCTCGACCACCTGGGGTGGACTATCGAAGACCTGTGGGGAGCCATTAGCGGTACAGCTCTGCTGTCACGACCACTCGATGAACCCTGGCAGGAAATCTATCCGGCGATCCGCCGGCTCCTCTATCGCTACTACTATAGGTCTGACGAGCGGCGTGCCGATGCTCACCGTGCGGCGCGGAAATTCGTCGAAGTCTGGGCCGAAAAGCAAGCCGGAAAGGAGCAGGTCATCGGGTTGGTGGAGTGCCTTTGGCACGAGGCGGCCGTGCTCCGTCTCAGCCAGCCCCGGGAGCTGGAGAAGGAACTCACTGGGTCAGCCAGGAAGCTCTCGCATGACCTGAGACCATCTTCCGCCTACGCCGTGCCGGAGCTACGAGCCTATGCCGCCGAGCGGATGTGGAATGACGAGGAGCTGCAGAAGGCCGTGGGCCCTGAATTGTTCGATCGGCTAGTACACATCGTCACAGCGCCATCCCAGGAGTCACGGTAATGAATGAGGGAATCCTGTTCCCCGCCCATATCCCGCGCGAGGAAGAGCAGCAGATCCGGCAGGAAGCGACGCGGGTCCGAGAAGACCGGCGCAGCCGTGCAGTGCTGCTCTACGGCCCAGGCGGTATCGGGAAGTCATCGCTCGTACGCGAGCTGGCTCGGACCGCTGCTGACGAGACTATTAAATGGATAGAACCCCTCGACGCCGACGACCCTGAGTACTGGTTGCTCTCAAACCTCGAGCGGAAGGTCGCCCAACAGCTAGACCCGGACAATCGGTATTTCAGGCGGTACATAGAGTACCTCACCCATCTGCCACGGTACATGCGGCCACACATGGACTATGAGGCTGTTATTGGCCACCTGGGGCGAATCAAGAGCGTCTTTGAGCAGTGCTATACGGACTTCGTCGAAGATACCGGTAAGACGGTAGTCATCACCCTCGACACAATGGAAACCATCCGCGGCATGTACCTGCTGTTAACCATTACCCGGTGGATGAAGGCACTGCCAGACACCCTGTTCATCCTTTCGGGCCGGCCACTGCCTGGAGATGGCGACACGCAGGACCCGATCAAGCGAGAACTCGTGGATGATCCGTACCATCCGCTTCCGGTCACGACCGTGCACCTTGCTGAATTCACCCGGACGGCTGCACTCGACTACCTCAACAGAGGCATTATCGCCTCCGACCTCACCGACGAAGAGAAGGAGAAGCTGGTCCAACTGACCCGCGGACACCCACTGTGGCTTGCCTTTACGCTCGATTATCTCGCAGCAGTGGGAATTCCGGAGGAAGCAGAGCTGTCGCTCGCAGAGATCCGGCGGGATGTGCCCTATCAGGGAACGATGAATCCTGCGGGGGAGAACCTCCACGAGGCGTTCAAGCGCCGACTCGTGACCCGCTACCGGGCGGTGGACTTCTGGTCTGAGGCCACCAAGCGCCTGGCAGTGGTACGGCACAGCGTCAACCGCGAGATCTGGCACCGGCTCATGAGTGACCGCGCCCTCCCCGAAGGCGTGGGGGATTGGGATGACGCATGGGACCGGCTTCTGCGCATGCCCTGGATTCGACCACGCGCCAATCGCCACTATGTGACGCTGCATGACGCCGTCGCGGAAGAGTTGGCGCAGCGCATCATCCCGCTGCATGACCAAGACGAGCGATGGCGACGACGGTTGTGGCAGCGGGTCGACGGGATCTATCGCGAGCTGACTGAAGGCCCTGAAGCGGAACTCTCTCGGCAACTGGCAGCCCTAGACGACACGCAGCCACCAGAGGAGGGTGGACCTTTCGCCTATCCCGAAGAGGGCGCCTTCATCGAGAGGGTGGCGCAACTCGACGCCCAGAGACGCGAACTCGATCAACTCAAGGTCGCCCGTCTTTACTACCAGCTTCTGTGCGATTTCGCGGACGGATGCCGCCAGTTCCTGCGCCTCCTCGAGCAAGCCCGGCGGGATCGCCATGTCCTCTTCGAGCACCTGATCGCTCTGGAGATGCAGCGCTTCCTGCCGAACGGCGCCCATGTACACGCCTCCAGCGACGTCACCGGCACGGTGATCGCCGATTTCCACGAGTGGCTGTCCTCCAAGAGCCCAGAGTCCTACCTCGAGGTCGGCTCGACCATGGCCGAGTACCTGATCGGCACCGAGCAGCCGGAAGCGGCCCTCCAGCTGCTCAACAGGCTCCCGGCAACCAACGCCGACGCCAACCAGCGCTATCGACTGAGCATCCTGCGGGGCAATGCCTGCATGCGCATTCCCGGTCGCGTGTCGGAGGCTGAGCAGCACTTCCATGATGCACTCGACCAGGCGACCGCGCTGGCCTCGCCCGCGCTTGAGAGGCGCACCGCGAAAGCCCACAAGGAACTGGGCTACTACTACCGCAATGAAGGCTTGTGGCAGAAGGCCGACGATGCCTACCGAAGAGCGCGCGATGCGATCTCGAAGATCCGATCGATGCAGAGCCCAGCCGAGGACCGCGAGGAGATGGCCTCGATCCAGACTAACTGGGCCTACGTCAAGGGGTTGCGCGGCAGCTATGGCGAAGCTCAGAACCTCGTCGAGAGCGCCATCAAGGTGCGACAGCTCCTTGGGAATACGCAAGGGGAGGGCATGTCATGGAACGTCCGTGGCGAGATATATCGCTACGCGAAGCGCTTCCAAACGGCTTGGGACTCTTATCAAGAGGCCGAGCGAATCTTTCAGGCACTGCGGAACATTCCCTGGCTGGGAAGAGTCTATCAGACTCAGGCCATCTGCCTTTTCCAGGCCGCACAAGAAGGGGTTAATCCTGCGCCGGATCGAGGAGACCTGTCCAAGGAAGCTGAGGCCCGTATCATCCGGGCACTGGAAATCTGCCGCGACCATGCCGTCCGGAGCTATCCCTCCGCTCTCAACCGTGCCGGCCGCATCTTCGGACAGCATGATTTCGATACCGGACTGCGCCATCTGAAGGAAGGCATCGACCAAGCCCGGGAGTTGTCCGACTTTCGGTTCTGGTTCGCGAACCTGATCGAATATGTCGAACTGGCCTACCAGGCCTGGGAAAGAACAGGACAGCGCGGATACCGTGACCAGATTGCTCAGCGCAAGCCCGAGATCGAACAAGCCAGTGCGCAATATGAGTTCCCGGACCTCATCGGCAGGTGGCGTCTCCTTCAAGGCCACCTGGGCATCCACGATGCGCTGACGTCCGATGATCGGCACATCGAGGCTTTGCTAAGCAATGCTTTGGAGAACTACAAGATGGGGTTTCCCAAGATCGCCATGGGATACATGGGATCGTACGGCGCCGCCGCTATCCCAAGCGAGTTCGCGACGATGGGAGAACTCTTCCGGCAGCTTCCGCCCGACACCCGCGCCGTTTGGCTGGAGGAGCTTCGCCTTGCATGGAGTAACGTCGAGCACGGATCCACCTTACTACTGGCTCGTCTGGAGGGACTGTACTAGTCTAAGCGCGTGACCAGGAATCCTATCCGTAACCCAACCGGTCCTTCCTGGTCGACGCTTCGAGTTACGTGCAGGACATCTGAGCTGCTGCATAGCTGCTCAACGGCTCATGACCTCCGACCCACCCGTCCAGAGAGGCCTGAGCCATGAGAGCGGCGCAATCGGCGCGTCGGGCCGTCGTACTCTCGAGTTGCGACCTACCCGATTCGCAGCAGCTTCTGCTCCACGGATGTGAAGACTGTCCAGTCAGCATCGACCAGCGCGTCCCGAGCCCGAGCGTACTGCCATTTGGCGTCGTCGGTGATACAACCCGTTGGGTCTGTGGCCGAGAGGTCATCGAGATACGACTTGATCCGGAGCGCCGCCTTCTCTTCAATCCAGTCGGGCACGGCGGGGTGGTCGTCGTCAATGAGCCGGCACACAGCGTATTTCGTCACTTCCAGCAGCCCTCCACCTTTCAAGACGCGCGGCGTGCCTGGCCTGGGAGCGATGTAGACTTCGAGGCGGCATTCAGGCGACTTCAGCAACTTGAGATGATTCAACCATATGGCCAGCTCCTCCATCTTCAGTTCCACAGCAACACGGTGTTGACCGCATGGCTGCACGTGACCAACGCCTGCAATCTTCGGTGCCCCTACTGCTATGTGAACAAGTCCAACGAGGGAATGGATGAGTCCGTCGGGCGGGCTGCCGTCGAGGCGGTGATCCATTCGGCCGTCGACCATGCCTTCCCGGCCGTCAAGTTGAAGTATGCTGGCGGAGAGGCGAGCCTCAATCACCGCCTGGTGCTGAGCCTTCACGCCTATGCGCGCACACTGGCCGCCCAGCATGGGCTGCAACTGTACGCGACGCTACTCAGCAACGGCGTGGCGCTGTCCCCCACGCTGGTCGAGGCCCTGAAGTCCGAGGGGATCCCGGTGATGATCTCCCTGGACGGGCTGGGCAGTCAGCACGACACACAGCGGCCTTTCGCGAACGGCCGGCCCTCGTTTCGTTTCGTCGAGCGCACGATCGCCCGTTTGATCGGGCAAGGCCATGCTCCGCATCTTTCCATTACCATCACCGGTCGCAACGCCGCAGGCGTGGCGGACGTGGTGCGATTCGCGCTGGAGCAGGAGCTGACCTTCAGCCTCAATCTCTTCCGCGACAACGAGTGCGCCGCCAGCTTTCCCGACCTCAGGTACGAAGAGCAGGCAATGATCTCCGCCCTCCTCGAAGCTTTCGGAGTCATCGAGGAGCTCCTGCCACCCTGGAGTGTCCTCGGGTCGATCCTTGATCGAGGGCAATTGCTGCAACCGAGCCAGCGTTCTTGCGGCGTCGGCCGAGATTACGTCGTCGTCGACCAGCGAGGCGGAGTCGCAAAGTGTCATATGGAAATCGAGAAGACGTTGGGCGACGTCTTTAACGACGACCCACTTACGCTGGTCTCGCGCGACGAGACGACGATACAGAACCTTCCGGTCGAGGAAAAGGAGGGATGCCGCGACTGCACCTGGCGCTATTGGTGCTCAGGGGGGTGTGCGGTGGCGACCTTTCGGGCCACCGGCAGGTACGACATCAAGTCGCCGAACTGCAACATCTACAAAGCAATCTACCCTCAGGCATTGCGATTAGAGGGACTGCGCCTTCTCAAATACGCGGCGGTGTAGCCTCGCGCCGCTCCAGCACCGCCACCACCGTCGCAAGGTTGCGCCAACTTCTCGCGGTGGTCAGGTGGTCGTTGCCGAGGCGGGCCTCGTAGATGGCCAGGGCGCGCTCGTACAGGCGGCGGGCGGCGTTTCAGATCACCCTGATCGGCTAGGATCTTGGCGAGGTTGCTGAGGCAGGTGGCGGTTTACGACTTGGTGCGCGATAGCGGCGACTGAACGCGGCACCGCTTGGTGGGCACGCGCATCAGGCGGGCCGCACAGGCGATCATGCGTGGGTGTCTACTATAAGCGCGTTGGCCTCTCGTCTGGTTGGAGGACGAGCAGCTCGGCGTGACGACCGACCAGCACGTGGGGCCGTGCCCTCGGCGGTTGGCTGCTGCCGTGGCGATCCCAGGCCACGTTCTCGAGGGTATCGCGCTCCAAGATGGGGTTGTAGGTCTCCATCAGCTTTTCGTCGACGATGTCGATGCTGCGCCTCGGGGCCAGAGGGTGAGGATCGTCTTGGTGAGTTCGCGTCCACGGTTGAGCACGTCCTGGTCGGTCCAGGCGTCAGGGTGGTTGTCGAGGCGGTGTTGCGTTATGCCAACGCGAGGCGCGCTGAACCGCGACACCCTCGACTCAGATCGCCAAGGCGAGCTCGTCGAATGCGACCGTCAGCCGCTGGTTCACCGGCACCCCGACCGCCAGCTCGTAGTGTCCTCGGC
>WNGA01002358.1_pt1 | contig 28841 bp, 28 predicted proteins | sample 5400061 | NCBI WGS metagenome assembly WNGA01 (sample SAMN13153366, study PRJNA577476) | soil metagenome | isolation source: 100 cm soil or saprolite under grassland replicate 2 | place: USA:California | collected 2016-06-15
GATTGATGACGATGCCCGCGCCGCGGTCTATGGCTTCATGAATCCATTCGACCAGTTGGCCTTCGATGTTCGTTTGCCGGAACTCGATTGGGCGCTCGCCGGCCGCCTCGCGGCACAGCGCTTCGACCTGCGCAAGCGTCGTGCTGCCGTAGATTTCGGGCTCGCGCGTACCCAGTCGATTGAGATTGGGGCCGTTCAGGACGTAGATGGGCTTGGTCATCGGAAGATGCGGTGCGCTCGCAGCGTCATCCCTTGTAGCCCATGACGCGCGGTAGCCAAAGGACTGTCTCAGGGACGAAGGTGATCAGCGCCAGCACCACGATGGAGGCGAAGATGAACGGTGCCGACTCGCGCACGATCGCCACCAGCGGCTGCTTGGTCATGTTGGCGACGATGAACAGCAGCAGGCCGAACGGCGGCGTCAGCAGCCCGATCATGATGTTGACCACCACGACCACGCCGAAATGCACCACGTCGACGCCGAGGGCCTTCGCCGTGGGGATGAAGATCGGCACGATGATCAGCAGGATGGTCGTGCCCTCCAGCAGGCAGCCGAGCCCGAGCAGGATCGCGTTGACAAGCAGCAGGAACCCAACTTTGGAAAGATGGAAGCCGCCGACGAAGGTCGCCACCGACGCCGGCACGTTCTCGATCGTCACGACGTAGTTGAACACCAGCGCGCCGGCAATGAGCATGCCGACCGACGTCGTCGCCTTGGCGCTCGCGAGCAGCACGTCGTAGAGCTGGCGCCAGGTCATCGCGCGATAGATTAGCGCCGCCGCGAGCAGCGCGTAGGCGGCTGCCGCCGCCGCTCCTTCGGTGGGCGTCGTCACGCCACCGTAGATCCCGAACAGCAGGATCACTGGCAGCAGCAGCGCCGGAAATGCGTTGAGCGTGGCCCGCGGAATCTCGCGCAGCGGCACCGGCGGCTCGACGGGGTAATTGCGGCGGCGGGCGATCACACCGTTCATCACCATGAACGCGACGCCAAGCAGCAATCCGGGAATGACGCCGCCGAGGAACAGGTAGCCGATCGACGCATCCGATACCAACGCGTAGATCACCATCGGGATCGACGGCGGGATGATGGGCCCGATGATCGCCGCCGACGCCGTGATAGCGGCCGCATACGCGATGGGATACTTCCCGTCGCGCGTCATCATCCCGATGATGATCCGCCCGATGCCGACCGCATCGGCGATCGCCGAGCCCGACATCCCGGCGAAGATGACGTTCGAGACGACGTTGACGTGGCCGAGGCCGCCGCGGAAGCGGCCCACCAGCACCTGGCAGAACTTGAGGAGGCGGTCGGTGAGACTGCCGGTATTCATGAGGTCGGCGGCCAGGATGAACAGCGGCACCGCCAGCAGCACGTAGCTGTTGTAGAGCCCGTTCAGGATCTGCTCGGCCGCCGTGCCGGGATCGAGGTGCGCAACGATCAGGTAGAGGATCGAGGCGCCGATCATCGAAAGACCGATCGGGAGGCCGATCGAGGCCAGCACGACCAGCACGATGACGCAGAGCACGAACGGCGACAAACCCATCACGGGATCAAGTCCGTCGGCTCGGCGCGATCACCGCCGCGTGGCCCGCGCCACGCGAGCCATGCCAGCCGTACCTGGCGCAGGATGATGACGATCGCGAAGATCAGGTAGACCGAATACAGATAGTCGAAGCGCATCTGCAGGTACGCGGAGTGCTCGCGTTTCATGAACTCGACATACCGCCACGTCGCCGGCAGCGACCACGCAATCAACACGATCAAGGCAAGGCTGGCGATGATAGTGAAGACGCGCCGCACGGCTGGCGACACGGCGTTGTAGAGGATGTCGAAGCGCACCTCTTCGTCGTCGGCGACGATGAAAGACGCGCTCCACAGCACGACCCACACCCAGCAAAGTACCGTCACCTCCTCGGTCCAGCCCAGCGGGCGATTGAGAACGTAACGGAAGACGATCTGCAGCAGGAACGAGACGAACATCGTCGCGATGAGCGCGACGGCGATGTTGCCCGCGCGCCGCCGCAGCCAGCCGATGATCGGCCGGCCGCCTCGCGGAGGGGAATGGGCCTCGGCCATCCAGCTCGGCCCGCGTTACAGCGCGTTGATGCGCTCGAGCGCGCCCTTGGGCCAGTCCTTGCCGTACTTGTCGAGGTAGCGCTTCTGCGCGTACGTGCGGAACGCGTTGATGTCGGGTGTGTAGACCTTCTTGCCCTCGCCCTTGAAGTAGGCGACGATGTCCTTCTCCTGGCTCTCCAACTTGACCGTGTAATCGTCGATCGCCTTCTCGGCCGCGGCGCGGAAGCGCGCCTGCTGATCCGGTTTCATCGCATCCCACACTTTGGATGACACCGCCATCAGGTCGTAGCCCACCACGTGCGAGGTCAAGACGAATTGCGTCGTTACCTCGTCGAACTTCATGAGCTTGCTCAGCACGAGGGGGTTGTCCTGGCCGTCGATCGCGCCGGTCTGCAGCGCCGTGTAGACCTCGGCGAACGCGATCGGCGTGGGATTGACGCCGATCGACTCGCCCAGGAACTGCCAGAACTCACCGGGCGGCATGCGCAGCTTGATGCCCGCGAGGTCCGCCGGCGTGCGGATCAGTTTGTCCGGCTTGAGGTTGACGTGCCGCGCGCCGAAGTAGACCGGCGTGATCAGCTCGATCTGCAGCTCGTCGCGCGCCATCTTGATGAAGTCGCGGCCGACGTCACTCTTGAACGTCTTCTTGAGATGAGCGACGTCGCGGAACAAATACGCCGAGGTCATGAGCGACCACGCCGGCACCTGCTTCGAGATGTCCTGCGGCGCGAGATTCGCCATCTCGAGGTTGCCGCGCTGCAGGGCGACAAGCTCCGTCCCCTGCTTGAACAGGGTGTTCCCCCAGTACGGCTGGAAGTCGAAGTCGTTCTTGATCGCCGCGGCGAAGGCCTTGTACGCTTCCGCGCGCAGGTCCTGCTCGGTGAACGCGCAGCTGAAGCGTAGCTTGGGCTTCTCCTGCGCGAGCACGCGTGGCGAGGCTGCGAGGACGAGCGCCGAGGCGCCGGCGCGAAGAACGGTGCGGCGGGAAACGGTCGACATGGTCGATCCTCCGGTGGGATAGGGGCTGACGCAGCGCGGCGATCGCCGGATGTGCTCTTGTGCGCCAGAGAATAACGGCTTTACCAGAGGATTGCAATTTCATCAGATAGTGGCTGCGAATGGAGCCGTTGAGTATCATTGGCGGTATCTGCGGCTACGAGCTCTAGCTTCGGGCACAGCGGAAAGACAGGCAACATGCTCCAGGACGCGGTCGACATCCCAACGATTGGCGAGAAGACGTATCGGCGCATCCGCGCGGACATTGTCTTCGGTCGCCTCGCGCCAGGTGAGCGCCTGACGTTGGACCGCATGCGCGACGCCTACGCGACGAGCGTCAGTACCCTGCGCGAGGTGCTCAACCGGTTATCGTCGGAGGGCCTGATCATTGCCGAAGGCTCGCGCGGATTCGAGGTGATGCCAATCTCGGCCGGCGATCTGCGCGAAGTTGCCGCCATGCGCTGCCTGCTGGAGTCGCATGCCATGCGCGAATCCTTCGAAGTGGGCGACTTGGAGTGGGAAGGCGCAGTTGTGGCGGCCCATCACAAGCTCGCATCGATGGAGCGGAAGATGAGCGAGGGCGAGCGTGCGATGGCCGAGACCTGGAAGCGCTACGACTGGGAGTTCCACCATGCGCTCATCTCTGCCTGTAGGTCGAAGGTGCTGCTCGAGACCCACGCCACTATTTACGACCGCTATCTGCGCTATCAGATGATCGCCGCGGTGTATCGCGGCAACGTGGCGGCGACCGAGCACCGGCGGCTGCTCGAATGCGCCCTCAAGCGCGACTGGAAGGCTGCGCAGGCCACGCTTACGAAGCACGTGAACGACTGCGTGGACCACATGATCACGAAGCGGCTGGTCCGGTGACAGTCGATCGCGAATCGCATGCGTCGCTTTAGATCCTCCGGTACGCTCAGATACACAGCCCCATGGCCGATTCACCGCATTCGCCTTATCGTCGCATTGCCACAGTTGGCGGCCTTTAACGCAGCCCTGGATCGGTTGTGACATCGTCTGACGGAAGGATCGCGTGAGAATCGCGTGAATCAGTCCGGCTCAGTGGCGCTCAGTACGGAACCGAGGCGAGGGCCGCCGCAGCGCAACTTATTGATAAAAAAAGCGGTTCCGACCCGATTTGCTTCCTACGAACCCGGGGGTCGTGGGTTCAAGTCCTGCCCGGGCGCGCCACGAATCGCAGTTCGTTCAATGGGTTAGGAGCTACCGCTCCTGACCCGTTTTTGCGCTGATGCACGTCTGCGCGACTTTTGCGCGACTTTTCCCGATAGACCACTTGGTCTTGCTTCGTCACCACTCGCAACAACGTCGATTCTTGCGCTTTCAGTACCGCGTTCGCCGCGCGTATCAACTCCGCCAGTTCCGGCGCGCTGTAATGGCTGGTGATGTCACCGGTCTTGTGCCCGAGCAACACCTTGCGCGTCTCCAGCGGCACCCCGGCCGTACGTAGACGCCGGCCGAAGGTGTGCTTAGGTCGTGCACGCGTACCTGCAACAGTCCCGTGTTCTTGCGTGCCGTTTGCCAAGCCGTGTTGTTCATGTAGCGGATTGGCTTGCGCAGTTTGCCTTTGCTGGCAACGAACACGAACTCCCGGTGCAACCCACGCTGCGCGTCGATTACTCGCAGCAAGCAGGTCTATTCCGGTCAATACGTAACCGCTTGCCGATTCCGCCAAAAAGGACTATAATGCCTGCCAATTGGCAGAAGAGCTAACTGATCATGGCGACGCGCGTAGCGGCCCAAAGGGCGCTTCAGTCCATCGAGAATGTGCTCGGGGGTACGGGTGTGTTGGGGGTCAGGCCACAATCATCTCTGGACTGGATCGTCATGATCCGCAAGGGCATTCCGGCGGCGGCCGTCGAGTCCATCCTAAGTGCCGTCCGCCTATCTCAAGCGGAGCTTGCCCATGCCCTTGCGATTCCGGAGCGTACTCTCGCGCGTCGCAAGCGCGAAGGCGTATTGAACAGCGAAGAATCATCCAAACTGCTGCGCTTGGCGCGCGTCATTAGCCGCGCGAATGAGGTCTTTGACGACCCTGCCGCCGCGGTCGATTGGCTCAAGGCGCCCAATGTAGCGCTTCGCGGCAATGCGCCGCTCAACTTGCTTGATACCGATATTGGCGCCGAGAGCGTACTCGATACGCTGGGCCGCATTGAACACGGAGTGTTCGCGTAGCGCGATCGATGCTGAGCGTCTGGCGGATCACGACGGCTGCGTTCGCTCGGTCCGCCTTTTCCGGCGAGGGCGCGCGGCTCTACGGCGGGCGGTGGAACGCGAAAGGGATGCCGATGGTGTACACGGCCGCGACTCAATCGCTCGCTATGCTGGAAATGCTCGTCCAGGACCAGCCGCTCAGAGCGCGCTACGTCATTATCGAGGCGCGAATTCCGAGCGCAGTGACCATCGATCGCTTCAGAGTCGACGATCTGCCTTCAGACTGGCGAGAAATCGGTGCTCGGGGAAAGCTCCAGGCAATCGGGGCAGAATGGGCAATGAAGCGTAGCGCGGCAGTGCTCGCGGTCCCAAGCGCAATCGTACCGGCCGAGTCAAACTACCTGCTCAATCCGCTGCATCCGGATTTCAAGCGGATCAAGATCGGCAAGCCAAGCACCGTTGAGACGGACCTGCGTTTGGTCAAATCGTAAGGTCACACGGCCCGGGCCTCTACGCGGCATCTGCGAACTCGGCGCGAATGCGGGCATCGCTCGTATCTATATCGGCTCGCTGTGATGTTGCCGGCGTCCACTATGCGCACCAAGTAGCGCAGCTGCCGCAGACTGATGGTACCCATGAAACCTTGCGGCCGACGCTTCGTGTAAGCTTACGGCAAAATCGTAGCGCGAGCCTGATTGATGCTCAGCCAACACTAGCGCGCATACGGCACCGCGTGCGCACAACCACTGCACGTGTGTCTGCGATAACACCGACCGAACTTCTTCCCTCATCGTCGGAGGTTTACATGCACCGGCTCGTTCGATTTTTCGTCGCGTTGTTCGCGCTGTAGGCAAGCACGCTGTTCGCGCAGGACTATCCGAACAAGCCGATCGTGCTCGTCGTACCGTTCGCGCCCGGCGGCAGCTCCGATGTCCTGTCCCGCCTGGTCGGCGCCAAGCTGACCGAAGCGTGGAAGCAGTAGGTCGTTGTCGAGAGTCGGCCGGGCGGCGCCGGCAACATCGCGATGGATGCGGTTCAACGCTCGAAACCCGACGGTTACACCCTGATCCTCGGGCACGTCGGCACGCTCGCGGTAAATCCCGCGATGTTCGCGAAGCTGCCGTACGACCCGGTGAAGGGCTTAGTGCCGGTCACGATGATTGCAACGGTGCCCTCGCTCCTCGTCGTGAATCCCAATGTGCCGGCGAAGGACTTCAAGGAGTTCGTCGCACTCGCCAAGGCGAAGCCGGGAACCCTTTATTACGGCTCGGCTGGAAACGGGAGCTCGGGTCACCTCGCGATGGAATACCTGAAGCAAGCAGCGCACATCGACATCCAGCACGTGCCGTACAAGGGTACTGGCCCCATGCTGACGGATCTGCTCGGAGGCCAGACGCAGGCGACGTTCACCGGGGCAACGCCGCTGATACCGCATGTAAAGCAAGGCAAGCTTCGACCGCTCGCGGTCGGCACCACGAAGCGCATCGCGGCGCTACCCGATGTGCCGACCGTGGCGGAAAGCGGCGTGCCCGGATTCGAGACGTCGCAGTGGTACGGCATTCTTGCGCCTGCCGGAACGCCGGATGCGATCGTTCGCAAACTGTCGGCGGAAATCAATCGGATCCTCAAATCGCCGGACGTCATCGAACGCATGACGGCGGATGGCTCGGAGCCTCATGGGTCCACGCCGGAAGAATTCGCGAAGTTCATCGCCTCCGAGCAGAAGCGATGGGGTCAGGTCGTCAAGACCGCGAACATCAAGCCGGATTGATGCGTGGCTTTTTGCGAACTGCAACGTTGCGCAGTGCCGGATCGCATCGTTTGGGGCAGCGACTGGCCGCACCCGGGTGCGCAGCAACCGGGCGATGACGCACGATTGTCGAGCGTACACGCCTCGGAGGAGGACGCGGTTCCGACAGCCTGATCATAACGGGTCGGGGGCGCCTCTATTCCTCGGGATACCAGGGCTTGGTGTCAGGCGTCGGCTTGCAGCTCGTATGCCGGTCGAATCAGACGCAAACCCAGGTTCGCTTCCGAGCCTAGGTCCTCGCTCGCTCTAACGAAATCAATCGTCAATTCAGGCCGACTGCAGGTAGCGCGCGGAGGAGGCAACAGCCTAGCCCCGCGCAGATCCGAGTGCTATGCTATTGTCATAGCAGGGCGACACTCCAGTGGTGTCCTGACCGGGGCAAACGCTTTGGCTTCCGGTCCTCCCTCGACACGGGTGCCGCCTACCGTGGAGCAAAGCAATGAATCGGAAAAACGCACGTCGTGGGCACCTCAGGCACTGCATCGCGGCGCTCGCGCTTTCGGTAGCGACTCAGTCCGTGCCTGCGTATGATTGGTTGCAGTTCGGCGGAGACCCGCAACACAGCGGCAACAACACCGCCGAGACTGTGCTTACTCCCGCGAACGTCAGTACACTGGTGCAGAAATATCAAGTCACGTTGCCGGCAACGGCAGACGGGGCGCCGGTCTTCCTGGAAGGCGTAACGACTCCGTCGGGTATCAAAGACCTGTTGTTCGTGACGACGAGGGACGGTCGCATCATCGCGCTGGACGCGCAAAACGGCGCGCAGGTCTGGAGCCACCAGTACGGAGCGGGCACCTGCCAGATCAACAATACTGGTGGCGCGTGCTACACCACATCGTCACCGGCGATCGATCCGAGCGGCGAATATGTTTATAGCTACGGCCTTGACGGGAACGTTCACAAGTACCAAGTCGGCGACGGCACTGAAATCATCGGTGGCGGCTGGCCGGAGCTGGCGACTCTCAAGGGCTTCGACGAAAAAGGTTCGTCAGCACTAGCGATCGCGACCTCGAACGGCGTTAGCTATCTTTACGTCGTGCACGGCGGCTATCCGGGCGACAACGGCGACTATCAGGGTCACGTGACCGCGATCAACCTCGCCACGGGTTCGCAAAACGTCTTCAACGCCGCCTGCAGCGATCAAGCCGTTCATCTCAAGCATCTCGCCGATGCAGTGCCGCCGACATGTGCCACGCCTCGGAACGCGATTTGGTCGCGTCCGGGCGTCATCTACGATGCCGGCCCCGATCGAATATTCATGGGCACCGGCAATGGTGTGTACGACGGCAGTCACCACTGGAGCGAATCGGTCATTGCCCTGCGCCCTGACGGCACCGGAGGCTCTGGCGCCGACGCCGGCAAACCGCTCGATAGCTATACCGCGACCAATTTCCAATCACTGGACAACGGCGATACCGACCTGGGCAGCACCGCGCCCGCGGTCCTGCCGGTACCAGCGAATTCCACCGTCCAGCATCTAGCGGTGCAAGGCGGCAAGGACGCCAAGCTGCGCTTGCTCAATCTCGCGAACCTGAGCGGTCAAGGCGGGCCGGGGCACGTCGGCGGGGAGATCGGTGCGATCATCAACGTGCCCCAGGGTAGCGTGGTCCTCACTCAGCCCGCGGTGTGGGTCAACCCTGCGGACGGCAGCACGTGGATCTTCGTGGTCAATGGCAATGGCGCCTCCGGTCTGCGGCTCAACTTCGACGCGAATGGCAATCCGTCGCTGGCGCCGCAATGGCAGAACGTTCAGGGCGGAACGTCGCCGGTCGTCGCCAACAATATGGTGTTCTCGCTCAGTGGCAGTACGGTGCGCGCGCTCGATCCCCTCTCAGGCAACGTGTTGTGGAGCCTTGCGCACAGCGGCGGATTCCACTGGGAAAGCCTGATTGTCGCCAACGGCGCGGTGTATGCGACCGACGGGTCGAACCATCTGACCGCGTACGGCCTCGGCCAGAGTCAAACAACGACGACGCTGGTGAGCTCGGCGAACCCGGCGCCGGTCGGCGCCAACGTCACCTTCACGGCGAACGTTACGGGCAACGCGCCGACGGGCAGTGTCGCTTTCACCGACGGAGGCAGCTCGATCAGCGGCTGCGGCGCGGTGGCGCTCGCCGGCAGTGGCAACACGAAGACCGCGAGTTGCAGCACCAGCAGCCTCGCGGCGGGCACGCACAGCATCGTGGCGGCCTACAGCGGCGATGCTGCCAATGCGGGCTCGGCCAGCGCCCCGCTGTCACAGGTGATCAGTAGCAAGACGACGAGCACGACCACACTCGCGAGCTCGCTCAATCCGTCGACCGTGGGCGCGCGCGTCACCTTTACGGCGAGCGTCACCGGCAACGCACCGACCGGAACTGTCGCGTTCACCGATGGAACCAACACGATCAGTAAGTGCGCAGCCGTGGCGCTCGCCAAGAGAGGTAAGGCCACAACCAAGACGGCTCGTTGCAGTGTTAACAGTCTTACGGCCGGCACGCACACCATCCGGGCGACCTACAGCGGCGATGCCGCCAACAACGGCTCGAGTGCCACGCTGACGCAGATCGTCAATCCATAAGGCAGGCACGAGGCGCCTGGGCCGGCAAGCGCGCGTCAACGCGGCGCGAGCGCGCAGTTGGTTTGTTGCACATAAAGGGAATCGGGTCAGCAACTGCGGACGTTCTCGATCAACGGCTCTTCCTCGCCTTGGCCGGCACTCGGATTGCGTCGATGAACGCCGCGAGCGCAGGGGACACTTGGCGCCGACCCGGGTTCCAGTGGGCATGGTCCCCCGGCGGTCGAGTGCCGCCGCCGCTCGCGCAAGCCGAGTTCCACCGGGTCGTACGGCGCTGGGCGGAGACGGGTGCCGCCTGTCCACGCTAGGCGGCGCCGATATGCAGGCGCCGACGGCTAGGCCGCTACATCCCTTCCCATTCCGTGACGACCACGGCGGCCGAATCTCCGGGCTGCACGCGTCCCTGGCCGCGCGTCGCCCACAGCATTCCGGAGCGTTTGTAGTGCAGGATCGTGGGTGGCCGCGACGGATCCTCGATCGCATAGATCGCCGCAGCCGGCTGCCCCACCTCGACGCGGGTGCCGAGCTCGTGGAACGGCCGATAGATGCCACCGCACGGCGAGAATCCGTAGCAATCATGCTCGGTCAGGATCATCGTCCTGGTCGGCACGCCGCCATCGTCCGGCTTACCGTCGATGATGCCGAAATGCTTGAGCACGTTGCGCACGCCGCGCTCGGTGACGGCGAGCCCGCGCAGCTGCACACGGTTGCCGCCGCCCAGCTCGCTCGACATCGACAGGATGCCCTGCCGCTCGGCGGTCGACTGGAACGTGGCCGCGCCGTCGACCTCCTTGCTCACCACGTGGTAAGGCGCGCCGAAAGCGCGCGCCAGCTCGATCGTGCGGCGCGTGAAGGCGAGGTCGTCGAGAATATGCGACATGGTGCAGGGCAGGCAGTCGAGCGAGCGGCCGCCGGAATGGAGATCGACCACTGCATCGCAAAGCGGCAGTAGAACTGCGCTCACGTAATGCGCGAGCATATAGGCGAAGCTGCCGTCGGCATTGCCCGGGAAACTGCGATTGATGTCGCGGTTGTCGATCGGCGACAGGCGCGTGCCGGCCTGCGCCGCCGGGAAATGCAAAGCCGGAATGACGATGACGCGGCCTTGCACTGCGGCCGGATCGAGTTCCCGCGCCAGCTCGTGCAAGGCGATCTGTCCTTCGTATTCGTCCCCATGCACCCCGCCGGTCAACAACACCGTCGGGCCGGCGCCGTTCTTCACGACGACGACTGGCACGCCGATCGTGCCCCAGCAGGAATCGTTCTGCGAATGCGGCAGACGCAGCGCGCCGAACTGCTTGCCCGGCTTGTCGTAGTCGACCTCGGCAATGACGCGCGTGCGAATTTCCGATTGCGGGGTGGTCGCACCCATCCGCGGGTTCCTCCTGGCTAGCTGCGCGGCTTCATCGACAGCGGCCAGCGCTCGAGAGCGGCCAACGAGAGGTCGGCGAGATTCGCCGTTGACGCCGTCGCGGCGGAAAGCCGAGGCTTGCCGGCTTTGACGATGGCGACGATGTGCTCGGCCACCCAATCGGCGACGCGATCGTCGACGCGCCGGAAGTCGATCTGCAGCAGGCCGATGTCGGCCATCAGGTTGCGCACGAAAATCGACGGTGTCTCTTCCCACAGCGCACGGGAGAGTTCGAACGCCGAGATGCCGGCCCGGTCCGCCTGCACGAACAGAAGCAGGCGATGGAAGGCGTGGCTGGTCGCATCTTCCTCGAGCGTCACGGTGATGCCGCGCAGTTGCTCGATCTTCGCCTTGGCGCGCTCGAGCCGCGCTGTGAGATCGCGCGCGCGCTTGCCGTGATCGAGCGCCATCCAGCGCTCGAGCGCAGCGATCGCGCTGATCACCGTTTCCTTGCCGGCCTTCATCGGCCGGCCGATGCCGCGCTCCTGATAGGCGCAGGCCTGCACCAGCTCCTTGCGACCGGCCACGACACCGCCCGTGAGACCGGCGAAAGCCTTCTGCGTGCTGAAGATGACGATGTCGGCTCCGGCTTTGAGGAAGATCCGCGGATCGGGCTCGGCCGCGCCGTCGACGATCACCGGAACACCGGCGTCGTGGCAAACCTTGCAGAACGTCTCGAGGTCGATCAGCCCGCTCTGCACGGTATGGTGCGAGACGACGTAAAGGGCGGCAGCGGTCTTGTCATCAAGTGCGGCCCGCAGCTGGTATGCGCCGCATTCCGTCGCCGCGCCGAGCTCGATGGCCCGCGCGCCGGCGAGACGGATGTTCTGCGTGACATAGCCGCCATAGGTTACGTTGTGGCCGCGCTGGATCACCACTGCGTCCTTCATGCCGGTGGTGTCGGGCAGCTGCTCGACGCGCGCGAGGCTGCGGCCGGTCATGCAGGCGGCGACGGCAATCGTGATGCCGGCGGCGCTGCAGTTGGTGACGAATCCCGCCTCCGCTCCCAGGGCCTGCGCAATCGTTGCCGAGACGACGCTCTGCAATTCCGGCATCTCGACCGAGTGCGGCACGAGCTCGCTCACCGCCGCAATGACTTCGGGGCAGACCGGAGTCGCACCCTTGGTCGTCTCGGTGCCGGACACATTGACGATCCGTCGCAACCCCAGTCGTTCGAAGAGACCAGGGTGCGAGCTCGTGGTATCGGGCATGCGAATGTCTCCCTCAGTTGGGCTTGATGCCGTAGAAGCGGGCGATATTGCCGCCGAGCACCATGCCCTTTTCGCGCGCGGTAAGGAACGGGCAATAGCGCCGTACATAGTCGAGGCATTGTGCGTAGGTGCAGAACCGCTCCACATTCGGCATGTCGGAGCCCCATACGAGCTTCTCGACGCCGAGCTTGTCGCGCATATCCTTGATCAGGCTCTGCGCTTCCGGATAAGGGTAATCCCAGACGCCACCCCAGGTGATCGGAAACATGATCTCGATCACCAGGTTCTCGCGCTTGTAGACCGCCGCCACTTCGTCGGGCCAAAGCCAGGCGCCGCCGCTCGCGAAGTGCTGGACCGGCGGGCCCATCGCGAGGTGGCATGGCATCGTGGGAAAGCGCGCGAGCACGCGGCCGAGCCGCAGCAGATTGGCAATGTAGCCCGCCTTATCATAGCTGGGACCGGCGGAGAGCTCGATGCACAGCTTGATCCCGAGCGAGGCGAGCTTCTCCCAGAACGGGATCATCTTGTCGTCGTCGAGAGCCCACTGGAAGCCGGTCCGCGAGAAGCCTTCGACGTTGTAGTAGAGGCCGCGAAGTCCGAGCTCGTGATACGCACGATCGATCTCGGCCATTTCCTCCGGCGTGCTGGCCAGCCCCTCGTCGACGTGCATGAGCGCGGTCATCTTGCGCGGATACTGCTTCTGCGCCAGCGCATTGTAGTCGTTCATCCTGCCATAGGCGCTGCCCGCCTGCAGGACACAATGATCGACGCCGGCATTGGTCATTTGCGCCAACATCAGCTCCGGCGGCGCGGTCATCTCCTGCATGCCCACCGGCATGTACTGGATATGATAATCCTCCTCGTCGACAGTGAACTCGATCTGCCCGAAGCGGCCCACGCGAAAATCGACGTCCTTCAGCCCGTTCCAGGAATTGTCGCCGGCATCGAACAGCGCCTTGGTGGCGGCCGGTGCGCCGTCACGCGTGCGGAATGTTTTCGCCACGGTGCGCGTCAGCATTCTCTGCATGTAGCGCTTGTGGATGTAGCGCGACTCATGGCCGCAGGCGCCGGCCCAATGCTGAAAGACATGGGCGTGGCAGTCGATAATCATTCCGCGTCGTCTCCTTTTGCAAAGGGTACTGTCGCCGCTAATTCCATTGGCGCGGCAGCCACAGCGCGATGTCGGGAAACGCGATCAGCAGCGCCATCATGGCGATCATGGTGATGACAAAGGGAGCGGCGCCGACGATCACGTCGTTCAGCGCGCCCCGGCCGCGCACGCCCTGCACGATAAAAAGGTTGACGCCAACCGGCGGCGTGATCATCGCCGCTTCGACCAGGATGATGATGATGATCCCGAACCACACCGGATCGTAGCCGAGCTTGAAGACGACCGGCGCGATGATCGGGATGGTCGTGATCATCATGGCCATGGTTTCCATGAAGCAGCCGAGGATCAGATAGAAGACGATGATGGCGATCATGGTCTGCAGAGGCGTCCAGCCGAGGCGCAGGATGAAATCGTTGATCTGGTTGGTGAGACCGATCGCCGAAATGACGAAATTGAGGAAGAAGGCGGCGGTGAAGATGAGCAGGACCAGCGCTGTCGTGCGCATCGTGCCTTGCGACGCCACGCGGATCACTTCCCAGCTCAGCCGGCGGTGGACCGCAGCGAGGACGAGCGCGGCGACGACTCCGAGTGCGGCGGATTCCGTCGGCGTCGCGATCCCGGCATAGATCGAGCCGATGACGACGAGGAACAGCAGCAGTGGCGGCAGGAGGGCGGGCAGCGCGGCGATGCGCTGCTGCCAGTCGGAGCGCACGCGTGTGCCGTCGAACCGGCGGTTGAACAGGCACGCGATGAGGATCGTCGCCATGAACATGGCCGCCAGCCCGAATCCAGGAATGAACCCGGCGAGATACAGCTTGGGGATCGAGGTTTCGGTCAAAATGCCGTAGACGATCATGTTGATCGACGGCGGAATGAGAATGCCGAGCGTGCCCCCCGCCGCCAGCGAGCCGAGAAACAGCGGCTGGTTGTAGCGGTATTTGCGCATCTCCGGGATCGAGACCGTGCTGATCGTTGCCGCGGTGGCGGCGCTCGAGCCCGAAGTGGCGGCGAACATCGCGCAGGCGCCGATATTGGCGTGCATCAGGCCGCCGGGCAGCCACGACAGCCAATGCGTCATCGCTGCGTACATGCGCTCGGCGATGCCGGAACGCAGCATGATCTCGCCCATCATGATGAACAGCGGAATCGTGACGATGAGGGCATCGGCGCCGGCGTGCCAGGTCGTCTCGCCGATGGCGCGAATCAGCGGCGCGCCGGTATAGATCGCGCCGAGGGCGAGTCCCAGCAGCGCCAGCGTCGCGGCGACCGGAATGCCGATCGCCATGAGCGACACGAGCAGGCTGACCGCGGTTGCGATCATTGACCTGTCCCCGCGTTGCCGGCTTTGCGGCGCTGCGCATCCTTGATCTCGTCCAGGGCCTCTTCCTCGACCGTGAACGATCCTACGAGCCGGTTTACTTGGGCTGCGTCGCCTTTGAGCAGAGAGCGGACGACGGTGATGACCATCGCCACGGAGGTGATGAAGAACAGCCCCAGCCCAAGGAGCCATAGACCCTGTGGAATCCACATCGGTGTCTGCATCGGTGTCATCGCCGTGGAACGCTTGACGAACGAGAACCAGAATACCGATGCCCCGTACCACAGCATCATCGATGCGAGCCAGGAAAGCGCAAGCAGCGCCACGAGATCGAGCCAGGCAATGACGCTTTGCGGAAAGAGGCGGATCAATGCATCCACGCGAACATGCACGCGACGCAGCAGCGCATAGGAGAATGCCCAGGCGGACGTCACGGCCAGAACATAGGACGATAATTCGGTCGCGGCGCTTAGTCCGAAGCTGAAGACGTTACGCAGCACGACCTCCGCGCAGACAATGACCGCAACGCCGATGACGGCGAGCCCGCCCAGTGTCGCGGCCGCCTGAGATATCCGCTCGACCAGCCGCAGCACGTCTTGAGCTCCCAGCGTTGATCGCCGCGGATATCTGCGCTTACGCGTTTAGTTCAGCGTGAATCCGACCACGGGACCGATCGACTTGTTCCACTCCTTCACGCAGTCCGCACCACACCGCTTGGCCCAATCCGGCATGATGGTCGATGACAGTATTTTCTTGGACAGGGCGAGGTCCGCGGCGCTCGGTTTCACCAGCGTCATGTTGCCCTTATAGCCGTATTTGCATGGATCCTTGCCGATGCTGCAATTGATGCCGTCCTGCTCCTCCTCGGCGACGACCGACCACAAGCGGTCATTGAACCAGGCGAACTGGTTCAGCAGAAAGGCCTGCACCTTCGGATCGAGCTTGTTCCAGCTCTCGATACTCGCGCCATGGAAATGCATTGCCCAGCCGGCGTAGAGCGTCAACATGTGCGACGTCACCTCGTGCATCTTGTTGGTGTTGCCGGAGAGCGTGCCGGTGACGGCGCAGTCGATCACGCCGCGCTGCAGCGCGGGCGTGACTTCGCCGAACGGCATCGTGACCGGGATCGCGCCGAATCCCGCCGCGAGGTCCGACATCGATTTGTTGAACACCCGCACTTTTTTGCCCTTGAGGTCGGCGCCGCTCTCCGTACTCCTTCTCCATGATGCTGGCGAGATACGGCCGATAGGCGTCCGCGATCTTGCGCGTCGTCGCCATGTCGGGCGAAAGGCCGGCGAGATCGAAACCTTCGAAGGCCGGGCTGTCGCCCGACATATACGTGATCACGCCCGACGAGAAATCGATCACGCCGACTTTCATCAGCCGCAGGATTTCCGTGCCCTTGAGGCCGTGCACATCCTGGGCCGTGAGCTGGGCCGTGACCTTGCCGCCCGATTCCTTCGGAATGCGCTCTTCCCAGAACGGCTTCTCGCCGGTCTTGAAGCTGTTGAGATGGCTCTGCAGGCCGATAACCTTCAGATGGGTAACCGGCAGGTCCTGGGCCAACGTGGACGCTGTCCACAGAAATCCCGCGCCGAAAATCGCCACCGCTGCGCTGGTTCCGAGTCTGTTCATGGTGCGTTCCTCCCGATCATCCGTCTGCGGACGCTGAATTGAGTGATCCAATCACCGGCGAATTCGCTTCGCTCGCTAATTGGAAAGGCTATCACGTAACTGTACAGCTTGTGAACCGTCTGACCATTGATCTAGCTCGCGCCTCGACCTCGTCTGCTCGGCGACGCGTGACAGCCAAAGAACGACCTCGAGAAACACACAAATGATTGCATCGGCGATCGATAGATAGCGCGAGTAGAGCTTATGCAACGGCCAGTGGATCACGAAGGGGACGGTAATCATGTAGGCGACGAGCCAGGCAAGCTCCGGCATCGGCCATCCCGTCTCTTCCGGCATGAATACCCAATTGATGTTCTCCTCAGGATCGGTGAGCGCGAAGGTGACGATCAGAGTCACCCAGAGCAAGAGCGTCTGCGCCCAGAACGCGTGCCGATCGTAACCCCAGCGCAACAGCATCGCGATCCAGATGATCGGCAGCGCGACATGGAAGAGAGATACACCGCGCAGCAGGAGGGGCAACGACATCGGTATCGATGCCCGCACGGCGTTACGTCGGCCGCTAGCTCGCGGCCGGAGCAGCGACTTGCAATCGCCGCACCTGGCGAAGCAACGTGCCCGCGGTCATCGCGGTTTCCGGATGCACCGGAAGACCCGCTGCCTTGAGCGCGCGGGCCACCCACACGTTGCAGTTTTCGAACGCGTGGAAGCTCTGCGGCGAAGCGTAGAAGCGGCTTCCGTCATGCAGCTCGGAGCTGATGGGGATCGCGCGGCCGAAGGCGTCGAGCTCGTGTGTTTGACGCACGAATTCGACCATGCGTTCGAAGCCCGCCGGCGATACCTGCAGCTCGATGATCTCGCTATCACGGAAGAAGCGTGTCAGCGGTCCAGCAATTGGCAGCACGCGCAGCGTGCTCGACGTGGGCGTCAGCAGGGCGCGCAACGCGAGCCACGCGCCCGGATGCGCGCGCGGGTAATACTCGCGGTCGCCCCAACCGAGCTCAAGGTAGTCGGTATCGGGAAAGTCACGCCGCGCCGGCCAGGCCGCTTCGGGAACCTCGCGCGCGTACACGGCGAGCCCGGTGTGATAGCCATGGCCGACCACGAAAATGCGGTGCGCTCCGAGTGGCGGAGGATCGACGGCGATACCATCCAATTCCTGCCGCGCGCAAACGGCGAGCACGCCGACCAGCGCAGTGGCGCAGGCGAGGAGGGTGCCTGCTGGGCCGGCTATCATGCGGCAATCTCTTTCGCGCAACTCGCGGAATGCCAATGCCCGATAGAAATGATCGCACACGCCACGTGGCGATGCGAGGGCGAGCCGCGCCAGGGCTTCCCGCTCCGCGTCATCGGCAAGTCCTGCAAAGAGTCCCGCGCCGCCCGCAGCGCCAGTAGCGGCCCGCTACTGCGACGCAGGCGTGATGGAATCAAGGCGCCGTCTGAGCCACCCGGCCTCTTCCAGGAATCCTGCACTCAGGTGGAACTCCAGCAGTCCGCGATACCGCTCCATGACATCGAACCCGATGCTCTCGTGCAACTTGCGCAGATCGACCGGACACAGGTGCATCGGGCGAGCATCGCTCTCGGACAGGTGATTCGAGCCATTCATGAGGCAATGAAAATAGATGCAATGCATGATGCCGAACATATGTGTCATCTCGTGCGCCAGCACCTTGCAGCTCCTTTGCAGGAGCAGCTTCTCGAGGTCCCGCGCTTGCTCGTTATTGAAGCGCGGATCGTATCGCGCAAAGCTGTAGACGCCCACGCCTTCGCGAAGTGAAGCCTGGCCGAACACGAAGTTCCACGAGGCATCCGGGTAGAGATCTTCCATCGTGATACCCAGGATCGCGTACGCATCCTGCGGCGCTCGCTCGCGGAGAAGAGCCAGGATGTCGGTCGTGAGCAGCTGCCGGTTATGCGTGTACGGATTGAGCCGGCTGGTAACGGCGTTCCCTCCAATGTCGAGCGCCGCGAGCATCTTCACCTCGAGCGTGAAAAACGCCGAGGCGAATGCTCTCAGTTGCGCCAGCGGAGGACTTGCTCCGGAGATGAACTCGCCCAGCGGCTGCAGGTAGAGCTTGTGATGCTTCGGGTCCGGCCGCTGCGCTGCGGAGCGGACGAACTCCGCAAAGCTCTGACCCTGCTCCGGATGATTGGTGAGCCAATCGTTGGGGCCTGGCCGTGGCAGCGGAGCGAAGGCCGCTCGAGGCTCCAAAGCCCGCCGCAGCGGGCCAGGGAGGCGATCCATCGGACCGATCGCGTGGAGCCGTTCTTCAAGCCCCGGCGGAATGAATGCGTTCATCCGTAGCGTCCGCCATGCTCGCTCGGGAAGGCCGTTCCTGCGATTGTTGCGTGATGTAATTCTTACCAAACACCGGTAGGCGATGCCGCCGCAACGCATGCCCGTGCGATGCTAGCGGCCCTCGGCAGCGCCGATTGGAAGAGGGATGCACACGGGATGCCCCAGAAAGGGCAACAACCTCCATATCACGGCATGTTGCTTGCTTGCATCAGATTACCCGATTACACGACGCAGGAGGCAAACATGCCTGAACGGAAGACCATCGAGCGCGCGCGCCAAGACAAACGCGAGGGGAAGGCACCCACCACGCAGGCCGGCGAGTTTGTCCGTGAGGAAATGGAGCACATCCGAGAGGGCAAGCACGGCGCCCGCTCGACCAAGCAGGCGATTGCGATCGGGCTGTCGAAGGCGCGCCGCGCCGGCGTCGACCTGCCGCCACCGGAGAAAGGAACCGTATCGGAAAAGACGCGGCGCAGCGCCGAGCGTGCGTACGAAAAGGGTCAGCACGGCGAAACGAGCGTATCGAGCACACGCTCGCGCGCGATTGTCGGAGCGCTGAAGCGCGAAGGTACTGCGGCTGCGTCAAAACCGGCGCTTGCCGCGCAGGCGCGCTCTGCCGCCCGCCGCCGCGGTGCCGCCGACCTTTCTGCTGCGGCGCAGAAGGCAGTACGGACCAAGGGACCTGCCGAGCGCTCGGCCGCCGCACGCAAGGCAGCTCGTACCCGCGGGCGCAAACGCACTGGTTAGGGACGTCGATGGCACGTCAAGCTTCCAGCAACGTAACGGGCCGACCATCGCCGGCGGATTTGCTGCCGCCTGGTTTCGGCGGCGCGTTGACCACGCCTCTGCAGACTGAGGCACCCGAACAATCGGACTCGCCAGCGGCGTCGCAAGGCGATATCGATGCGGAAACACGGCATCGCATGATTAGTGAGGCGGCATATCGGCTTTATGCGCGGCGCGGATATGTCGAAGGTTTCGAGCTCGAAGATTGGTTACAGGCCGAGGCCGAGATCGACCGCCAGCTCGGCAGTCGCAGCGTGGAGTGATTCGGCGCGCAGCATGAATCGACGCGGTCCCGTCGACCGTACCGGGATCGCGCGTGCTTTTCACATTAGCCATTGCTATATCTTTGGACCGCCGGTTGCGCAAGTCCTCGTCTTGGGAACCCCGCCGCCGACGCGTTATCGCGAGCGCTTGCTCGGAAATTCCAGTTTAGAACCGTCTACTGATTGTGGAAGCTTACGGGAACAGGTCACCGATGAGCGCGGATGCGGCCGAGCGCGTGCGCGAGACGGCCGAAACCATCTATCGCAACGAATCGCGCCGCGTCTTCGCCACGCTGGTCCGGTTGCTAGGCGACTTCGACCTCGCCGAGGAAGCGCTGCACGATGCCTTCCGGGCGGCGCTCGAGCAGTGGCCGCGCGATGGCGTGCCCGCGAACCCCCGCGCCTGGCTCGTGTCGGCGGGACGCTTCAAGGCGATCGACGGCATACGCCGCCGCGCGCGATTCGACGCGATCGACGACGTCGCCGAGCAAGTCGAAGCCATCATCGATGATGCGCCGCTGCCGGGCGACAACGAAGTCATCGAAGACGATCGGCTGCGCCTTATCTTCACCTGCTGCCATCCCGCCCTGGCGCCCGATGCGCAGGTCGCGCTCACGCTGCGCGAAGTCTGCGGACTCACGACCGAAGAGATCGCGCAGGCTTTCCTGAGCGCCGCGCCCACGCTCGCGCAGCGCATTGTGCGCGCCAAGGCGAAGATCCGCGACGCGCGCATCCCGTACCAGGTGCCGGCTCCGGACGAGCTGTCGGAGCGGCTGGATAGCGTGCTGCGCGTGGTCTACCTGGTATTCAACGAGGGCTACTCCGCTTCGTCGGGCCCGTCGTTGACGCGGGTTGATCTCTCCGGCGAGGCGATACGTCTTGGACGGCTGCTCGTCGAATTGCTGCCGGAGCCCGAGGCTATCGGATTACTGGCGCTGATGCTGCTGCAGGAATCGCGGCGCGCAGCGCGCACATCGCCCGCGGGTGAACTGGTCCTGCTCACTGACCAGGACCGCACGCTCTGGAACCGGGACCAGATCGCGGAGGGGTCGGCTCTGGTGGAAAAGGCGCTTGTCTCCCGACGCTTCGGCCCGTACGCGCTTCAGGCGGCGATCGCCGCCGTACACGCCGAGGCGGTCAGCGCCGATGCCACGGACTGGAGCGAGATCGTCGGACTCTACGACGTCCTGCTGCGCGCCGATCCAACTCCTGTAGTAGAGCTGAACCGCGCGGTGGCGGTGGCGATGCGCGACGGCCCTGCGGCCGGTCTCATGCTCATCGACGCCATCCTGGCCCGCGGCGATCTCCAGGACTACCACTTGGCGCACGCGGCGCGGGCCGACCTGTGCCGGCGATTGGGGAAAACGGAGGAGGCGCGGTTCTCCTATCTACGGGCCCTCGAGCTCACACGCCAGGAACCTGAACGACGCTTTCTCGAGGGCAGGCTGCGCGAACTGCGGGTCTGAGGCAGCGGCGCTGCGCCGCCCTGGCCAGGTTGTCGATTTCGGCCATCCCTGTTCGACTATTAGATGAACCCAGTCTGTGCGTGGCGCGGTGGAACTGCGGCGGGCGGGTGACCACGCTGTCCCGGATGCAAATCCCACCCCCAACCCACTGTCATCAAGGAGCACCCGATGAAATTCCTGTGCCTGATCTGCGCCGAAAAAATGATGGAGCAGATGCTGGAGGCCGACGCTGAGAGGCACTTCGGGGAGTACCGCGAGTTCACCGAAGCGATTAGGAAGACCGGCCACTTCATCGGGGTCAACCGGCTCCTGCCTCCCAATGCCGCGGCCACGGTCCGGGTACGGCAGGGCAAGGTCTCGATCACCGACGGCCCGTACGCGGAAACCAAGGAGCAGCTTGGCGGCTATTACGTCATCGAGGCCAAGGACTTGCAGGAAGCGATCCAGGTGGCCGCGAGGATCCCGGGGGCCAAGATCGGCTGCGTCGAGGTACGGCCGATCGCGGAGGACGCACAGACGCTCCGCGCGCTCGGATTGGTCGCGCAAGACACTCCCGGCTAACGTGCGGCCGCCGGCGGCGCCAACAGGCCGGCGCGCCTGCTGAAGCACCCGCACGTCGCCACGTGCGAGAGGGTCGCGATCGTTCCGCTGAACAGCGGCTGCGATCCCATATTGCCCAGAAAAAATCCCACCGGAGTTCGCGGAACGGCACTGACGCAGTTCCCGACGCGGCACGACCAGAAGTACCGCGGCCGAGTCTGTCGATTTCGCGCTTCCCCGTTCGATTAGCTAATGAAGGCCCCGCGGGTTCAGGGCCGTCTGAAAATGCGGGAGCCGCGAATGCATATCGTCATGAGTCGTTTAGGGATGTTGCGTCGATTGGGGCAGAGCTTGGGCCCCTATCTGATCCTGGAAATCCTGTTGCCGGGCGGCACTCTGCTGGCATTGCTGCTCTTCCTGTACCGCCGCAAGAGGTTCAATAGCGGAGGGATCGTGCCGCGGACTGCGCTCGCCATCAACGACCATAGGTGAAGGGGTTGCCGATGAAGCTGGAAATCGATGTGAAAAACGGATGGCGGCAGCAAGATCGATGGGCTCGCGGGTTCGAGGTGCGCGATGGGGAGGGTGGAATGAGCGCGGTGAGCCTGGCAAGTCCTGAAAAGAAAAAAACTTCGCGGCCGAAGACACAACGAGTTGCGGCATTACGTGTTGCACGCCGGTATGGCATGCTGCCGGCACGCGTCTTCGACGCCTGGCTCGATCCCGCGATCGCGCGCAGGTGGCTGTTCGCGACGGCGTCGCGTCCGCTGGACTATGCCGAAATCGATGCGCGTGTCGAGGGCTCGTTCTACTTCGTGGAGCGGCGAGATGGCGAAATCACCGAATACTCCGGTAAATACATCGAGATCGTGCGGCACCGGCGCTTGGTCTTCATGCTCTCCACGGAGAAATATCTGCACGTCAAGACGCGCGTGAAGGTCGAAATCACACCACTCATGACAGGGTGTCAGTTAACATTGACCCACGAAAATGTGCCGCGCGACTGCGCGCGCCACACCAGGAACCGCTGGACCGGTATTCTCTATGGGCTTGGCGCTGTGCTCCATTTGACCCAAACGGGTTCCCCCACGATCAGGAGTGAGCCATGAAGTACCTATGCCTCGTATACCTCGAAGAAAAGAAGCTCGACGACGTTCCAGACAGCGATTGCAAGGCCTGCGGGGAGGAGCTTCGGAAGAATGGCCATCACATCGCGGCGGAGGCCCTGCAATCTGTTCATACGGCAACCACCGTTCGCGTGCGCAACGGTAAAGTTTCGGTGACCGATGGCCCCTTTGCCGAGACGAAGGAGCAGCTCGCCGGGTTTTACCTGATCGACGCCAAGGACTTGAACGAAGCGATCCAGTTGGCCTCGAAGATTCCGCCGGCGCGAGTGGGGAGCATCGAGGTGCGTCCCACAAGGGAATTGTCCGCGTAATAGTGGCTTGTAATCCGATACTGAACTTCTACCGCCGCGACACGCCGGACGTCGTAACTGCCGGAGCCAGGAAGATTGATGCTTAGCGAGGCCCCGCGCTTCGCGGAAGGACGAACGTATGACACTCGAGATGAGCAAGAACACCCGCAGGCAAACCAATCTATTGAACGAATCCACCGAATACCTCGCCAAACGCGACGAGCTTCGCTTGGCGGAAATTGCATTGATGCGTCAGCGCGAGCGCGTTGCGGACCTGCGCCGGCAGCTTCCGAAAGGCGGGAGCGTTCAGGATTATGTGTTCGAGGAGGGACCGGCGAACCTCGACACCGGCGATACCCCGACAAGACCCGTTCGCCTGAGCGAGCTGTTCACCGGACCAGATCGATCGGTGGTGATATACCACTTCATGTACGGAAAGAAGCAAACCAAGCCGTGCCCGATGTGCACGCTTATTATCGACGGATGGAATGGTGTCGCACATCACCTGGCCCAGAACGTTGACGTTGCGATCGTTGCCGCCGCGGATCCGACCGCTTTGCGAGCGCATGCGCGCAGCCGAAATTGGGACAGGCTGAGACTCCTGAGTTGTGGCGCCAACACGTTCAAGTACGACCTGGGCAGCGAAGACCGCGAGGGAAATCAGGACTCGACGGTCTCGGTCTTCACGCGAGACAGAGACAGCACGCTTCGCCACTTCTACACTGCCCACCCGTCGATGGCCGAGGATATCAAAGAGCGTGGCCTCGATCTTCTGTGCCCCGTCTATAATGTCCTGGATCTGACTCCTCAGGGGCGCGGTAACTGGTACGCGGAGCTCGGCTACGGCACCAGCGTGCATGCAGCGCGTCGCTGACTTGGACGCTTTGCTTGGAGGTTTGCATGAGCAATTATCCCGTAAGACGCGCAGCCCGCGCGCCACGCAAGCTTGAGAAAGATGAGGTCGAAGTCATCGTGCCGCCCCCGAGGACCAACCCGTTCTTCAGCTTCAGCTATTCCTACGCGGAGATTTCGGTGCTGGGTGGCAAAGCCCGCGTGAAGGCCCGGAAAACGCGCTTGGAGGATGGCAAGCTCAGCTCCGAAACCTTCGAAGCTGACCTCGATCGTAGCGCCTACGAGCACATGGCTGATCAGGCACAGCAGTACGTCCTGGGCCAGACGGCGTTGTTTCTGAGGTCCCTATCGTCGTTGCTGCCGTTTTCGCGGAAACAGCGCTTCGACCGCGATTGAGCCGATCGGCGGTCCAAGGCTTTGTCTTGGCCTCACCCTCAAAAGCCGGCGGTGATTCCGCGTTACCGCCGGACGCCTATCAGACGCGAGATGCGAATCGGCACGCCGGGTCGCTGAAGCTGCTCGACGCGTTCCTGGAGTTTGCGGTCGGCCATGGTCATGCGCGTCCGCAGACGCACAAATTCCGCCCAGGACGCAATGACGAAACGCTCGACAAAGCGTCCCTCTTCACCGAGGTCGCGATAGACCCGCCAGCTTGCAGCCCCATTGCGGCGCCGCGTCGGCTCGACCGCCTGAATGTCGCGCAAGAATGCTTCGCGATGCTCCGGATCGATCCGGTATTCGAACTGGATCAAGACCGGACCGTCGTCGGGCAATGGCTCGACCGCGATCGCGAGGTCCGGTAGCTGCGGGCGAGGCGTCACGTCGGCCTCGGTCCCCATCTCGACACGAACCCGGCGGTTGAGCGCATACAGTATAGCCATCAAGCCGGCCGAAGCCGCGAGTGCAATACGCGTGCCGGTCGCCGACGCCAACGCCCCCCACAGCGCACTCCCCAGCGCAAGGCTCGCCTGAGTTGCGACGAGGTTCATCGAGACAGAGCGTGCGCGCACCCAGGCCGGTGCCGTGCTCTGGGTGCCGGCCGAAAGGCTCGCCAGTACGCTCACCCAGGCCACGCCGGCACCGCAGGTTCCGACCAGCGCGATCGCCGTGTAACCGGTAGCCGCGATAACCAGCGCAGCGAAGGTCCATAGAATGACGCCCGACGTCACGATAGCGTTCAGCGTTCTGTGCTGCAGCTGGCGAGGGATCGCCAGTGCGCCCACCACGGCGCCGATCCCGAAACCTGCGGAAAGCAACCCGTAGCCGCCCGCACCGAGTCCCAGCTGGTCGCGCGCAATGACCGGCAGGAGCGCCCATAATGCGCTCGCGCACACGCAGAAGCTCAGATTGCGGATGATCAGCGATCGCATCGCCGCGGAGTGGCGGGCGAAGCGCAACCCGCTCTGTACGCCCGAAAGCAGCGTCTCCGGAAGACCGGGAAGCATCGGCTCGCGGTGCTTCCATCTGCGGACCGCGAAGATCATCAAGAAGAAGAAAAGCGCGCTTGCCAAAAATGCGCTGCCCGAGCCGAGCCACGCGGCAATGGCACCGGCGAGCGCCGGACCGAGCGCGCGCGCGACATTGAACGCCACGGCGCTCAAAGCGACAGCGCGCGGCAACTCTGCTCGCGACACAAGCTCGTTGATGCTCGCCTGCTGCGCTGGCATATAGAAAGTAAATCCGATCCCGACCAGGAACGTGAGTACCAGCAAGGCTCCGGGACCGATGATTTCTGCGAGCGTTGCACCACCGAGTATCGCCGTCGCGGTGAGCAGCACCACCTGGGTGGCGCCGATGATCTTGCGCCGGTGGATGATGTCCGCCAACGTGCCGGCGAGCAATCCGAACAATAGCGCCGGCGCAGTGCTCGCAGTCTGTACCAGCGCCACCATGAGCGGTGAAGGCGTCAAGGTGGCCATCAACCATGCCGCGACGGTCGCCTGCATGGTGTAGCCGAGCGCGGTTCCGACCGATCCGAAGTAAAAGAGCCGGAACGAAGCATGCCGCAGCGGCGAAGACTGGAAAAAATTCGAAAGGCGTGTCGCGAAGGCGGCGGTCACGGCGCCAAGTCTAGCGCAATCGCAGCACTCGGCTCGAAGAGCGCGACGTTTTTCCTCGCGCGGCCCGGATGCTGACCAATCCGTTGCGTATGTACCACCGGGCATTTCTGCGCTACGAGCTTGACGACCCCGAATCGCCACGGCAGTATCGCTGACAGCCGCGCGGGAATTTTCGAAACAGCTGCAAAGCCCGCGCCGTCAGCGTCTGGTGACAATCGCGAGCGCAGGACTTCAGCTGCGAGGATCCAACCATGATCAGCGGCAAGACGACTTTGATCGCCCACCTCGGCTATCCGACCGAGACATTCAAGGCGCCGATGATCTACAACCCGTACTTCGAAAAAGCCGGGGTCGACGCGGTCGTCGTGCCCATGGGCGTCAAGGCGGAGGACTACGCGCAGGTGTTGAAGGCGCTGTTCCGCCTGACCAATATCCGCGGTGCGCTGGTGACGATGCCGCATAAGGTCACGACCGTCGCGCTGCTCGACGAGGTCACGCCGACGGTGCAGATCGCAGGATCGTGCAATGCGATCCTCCGCCGCCCCGACGGTTCCTTGCTCGGTGACATGTTCGATGGCGCCGGGTTTGTCCGTGGCGTGGAGCGCAAGGGTCGCGCACTGAAAGGCGCAAAGGCGCTGGTGGTTGGGAGCGGCGGCGTAGGATCGGCAATCGCCGCGTCGCTTGCTGCGGCCGGCATCTCCGCTATCGGTCTGTTTGACGCCAGTTCGGCTGCGGCGGAGTCGCTCGGTGAGCGACTTCGCGAACATTTTCCCAAGCTCAAGGTCGAGACCGGGTCGAAAGACCCCGAAGGCTACGACGTCGTGGTCAACGCGACGCCGCTCGGCATGAAGGAAGGCGATCCGCTGCCGATCGATGTTGCCCGCATCGCCCCAACCGCGTTCGTGGGTGAAGTAGTGATGAAGCAGGAGATGACTCCGTTCCTGCGCGCGGCGAAGGCCAAGGGCTGCACGGTCCAGGTGGGCACCGACATGCTGTTCGAGCAGATTCCGGCGTACCTGGAATTCTTCGGTTTCGGAACGACCACGCCCGACGAGTTACGCGCGCTCGCAAAGATCAGGTACTAAGGCGGCCGGCGCTGGATCCTTTGAGAAGTACGTCATGCGAAGATCGATCGCGACCGTTTCAATGAGTGGTACGTTGCGGGAGAAGCTCGAGGCCATAGCTGCCGCCCGCTTCGACGGCTTCGAGCTCTTTGAAAACGACCTGATCTACTTCAACGGGTCGCCCGCTGAAGTCGGGGCGCTGGCGGCCGATCTCGGCCTCTCCTGCGATCTCTATCAGCCGTTCCGGGACTTCGAGGGCATGCCCGATGCGGTCTTGCAGCGCAACCTCGATCGCGCAGAACGAAAATTCGATGTCATGCAGGCATTGGGTGCGCAGCTCATGCTCGTCTGCTCCAATACGTCTCCCAACCTCATCGCGGATGAGCAGCGCATGGCGGCCCAACTCTACGCCCTCGCCGAGCGGGCGGCACAACGCAATCTCCGCATCGGCTTCGAGGCCCTTGCCTGGGGGAGGGCGGTGAAGCTCTATTCGCAGGCATGGTCGATCGTCAAACGCGCCGATCACCCGCATCTGGGCTTGATCCTCGACAGCTTCCATACGCTTTCGCTGCGCGACGACCCTTCCGGCATTACCAAGATTCCCGGCGACAAGATTTTCTTCCTGCAGCTCGCCGACGCGCCGTTGCTGGCGATGGACGTGCTGCAATGGGCCCGCCACTACCGCTGTTTTCCGGGGCAAGGCCAATTCGATCTCGAGAACTTCCTCGAGCAGGTTCTGGTGACGGGATATTCCGGCCCGCTGTCGCTCGAAATTTTCAATGACCTGTTCCGCGAGGCGCCGAGCCGGCGAACGGCTATCGACGCGATGCGATCGCTGCTTTATCTGGAGGGGCAGGTACGGAACCGGCTCGAGCGAGCGGCGCGGCAAGACCCGCAGGGCACGAGTGCCCGCAGCCACGTGCTCGATCGCATCGAGCTGTTCGATCCGCCCGCGGTGCCAAAGTTGGCGGGAATGTCATTTCTCGAATTTGCCGTAGACGAGGACTCGGGACGCGCGCTAGGCGCGCTTATCGAACGTCTCGGCTTCCGCTATGCCGGAAAGCATCGTTCCAAGGAGGTAACGCTGCACCGTCAGGGCGACATCAACCTCATCCTCAACGCGGAGCCGAACTCGCCTGCACGCGCGTACTTCGACGATCGGGGCCCGTCGATCTGCGCCACCGGGCTGCGCACCGATGACCCGGTTCGGGCGCTCAATCGGGCTACCGCGCTGCAGTGTGCGCGAGTAGACAGCGCGCTCGGGCCGCGGGAGCTCAGAATTCCGGCCATTCGGGCGCCGGACGGCGGCGTGATCTATTTCGTTTCCGGCGAGCTGGGCACGAACGGACCTTTCGATGTCGACTTCGACCTTGGCGCCCGTGACACGCGCCGGCACCTGGGTGCAGGATTGCAATCCATCGACCACGTCGCGTTCGGGCTGCCCGAGGACGAACTGGACACCTGGGTACTTTTCTGCCGAGCGGTCCTCGGCATGGAGCCCGGCGACAGCCTGGAGCTTTCCGATCCCTACGGCTTGATTCGCAGCTGCGGCGTGGCCAGCGAAGATCGCAGTGTCCGCTTCGTCCTCAACGTATCCTTGAGTCGAAGGACGCGCACAGCGCGCACCGTAAGCGCCATCGGTGGAGGAAGCGTGCACCACATCGCGCTGGGCTGCACGGACATTGTTGCAACGGTTGTCAAGCTGCGGGCGAACGGCGTCGAGTTCGTGCCCATCTCCCCGAACTATTACGACGACTTGCTGGCCCGGCTGGACATCGACGCCGGGCTCGTCG
>WNGA01009279.1_pt1 | contig 28831 bp, 37 predicted proteins | sample 5400061 | NCBI WGS metagenome assembly WNGA01 (sample SAMN13153366, study PRJNA577476) | soil metagenome | isolation source: 100 cm soil or saprolite under grassland replicate 2 | place: USA:California | collected 2016-06-15
CCTAAGGACAACCAAGACGAACCGCCGCCAGATGATCCTGGTAATCCGACGGTGAACTTTCACGGCCAGAAACGCTCGAACGAAACCCATCAATCTACTACTGATCCGGATTCGATGTTGTGCCGCAAGGGCAAAGGTAAAGAAGCGAAGCTGGGCTACGCTGGCCATCTGCTGATGGAGAATCGTAATGGCCTGGCGGTCTCTGCTTCGGTGACGCCGGCAACCGGCACCGCCGAGCGCGACGAGGCCCTGGCCTTCGCCGAAGAGCTCAGCGGCAACGGTAGAGTAACGCTGGGCGGCGACAAGAACTATGACACGCACGACCTGGTGAAAGACTTGCGCGAACTGCAGGTGACGCCGCACGTGGCCCAGAACAACACTAATCGCAAGTCGGCCATCGATGGTCGCACGACGCGCCACGAGGGCTATCAAATCAGTCAACAGAAGCGCAAACGGATCGAGGAGATCTTCGGTTGGCTGAAGACGGTGGGCTTGTTGCGCAAGCTGCGCCATCGCGGCACCGAACGCGTCAGCTGGATTTTCATCTTCGCGACGGCCGCCTACAACCTGGTAAGAATGAGGAAGCTGGTGACGGTGTAGGCAGTAGTGTGCCTGGCGGCGCGAAAACATCGTTCCACCAATCAAGAATGAATCAAAAGCGCATCGTATAGTCATGAAACTTCGCCACTAAAGCCGAATCGAACGAAAAATGATCACGGCGAAGAGAAAATCGGTCCCAAACATCAGTTTTTCAGCAGCCTGCTAGGAATTGCTACACAATATCCGCGAACTCCTGCTCCATCCGGCGAAAATAATAGAGACCTCCAACCAAAAGAATTACCACTACGAAAACCGATACTCCGACCAACGCCCCGGGCGGATTAGATCTTCCTAACAACGCCCAGCGAAAACCGTCCACTACTCCGGCCATCGGATTCAGACCATAAACAGGGCGCCACCTTTCGGGGACGATTGAGCTGGAATATGCAACTGGAGTGGCAAACAGCCAGAACTGGATCAGAAAGTTTATCGTGTAACGCACATCCCGATACTGGACGTTAAGAGCCGATAACCAAAGACCAACACTGAGTGCGGTCATAATGGCAAGTAATAAGAAGGCCGGCAGGGTAATAATGGTCCACGAGGGAAAAATTCCGTAATAAAACATCATCATCAGAAGAATCAAGAAAGCGATGGCAAAATCAACCACGCCTCCCAGCACTGCTGCGATTGGCACTATTAACCTCGGAAAATAAACCTTAGTAATCAAACGCTCATTCGCCACCAGGCTATTGCTCGATTCGGTTAAAGCATGAGCGAAGAGTTGCCATGGCAGCAGTGCGCAAAAGGCGAAGATCGGATACGGAATTCCGTCCGAAGGGACCTTTGCCAACCGGCCAAAAAAGAGACTAAAAACGGCCATCATAAAAACCGGTTGTATTATGGCCCAGGCCGCTCCGAGAGCTGTTTGCTTATAACGCACTTTTACATCCCGCCAGGTTAGAAAATAAAGCAACTCCCTGTAATCCCACAGTTCCTTGAATCCGATCGCTGTCCAGCCCGTGGCCGGGCGAATAAGAAAAGTGGGTAGTGAGATTACTCCGCTCTGCGGATCCTGGATTTGGGCTTGTGACCTACTCATTGAGTGCTTTGGTTTTCAGCTGGTGAATTACAGCATTTCAAAAGTAAAAATGTTTAGCAGTGCATCAGATGTCGCAATTTAATTCTCAACCCATAACGGCTCGTTCATCGTCGCTCTCGGAATCGCCCTTGTAATGCTGCTGGTTGTAATAACGCTGATAGTAAGAATAATCGTGGGGTTGCGAGCTAATATTGTTTAGTACCACGCCAAAAATTTTCGCACCCACATCTTGTAGCAGTTGTCTCGAACGTCGCACTACATGGCGCGAACTCTTACCGCCATGCACCACGAGCAAAACGCCATCTACCATTGAGGAAATGAGCACGCCATCAGTGAATGAGCTCACCGGTGGCGAGTCCACAACTACGTGAGTAAATTTGCTCTGCAGCACTGCCAGTAGCTTACGCATCTGTTCTGAGCCGATCAGTTCTGCCGGATTCGGAGGAATTGGACCCGATGTCAGCAGGTTTAGACCGGTCGCTTCGTCCCTACTAACCAGCTGCAGCATCTGTTCCTCATTGACGTCGCTGGACAATATTGAGCTCAGACCCGGTCGGTCGGGTAAATCAAAAATGGCTCGTAGCCGTGGCCGACGCATGTCGGCATCCACGATCACGACATTGGCGCCAGTTTGGGCCAGGCTGATGGCTGTGTTTACAGCAGTTGTGGTTTTTCCCTCACCCGGAAGACTGGAAGTTACCAGTAACAAACGTGGGGCGCGGCCCGCCGTCGAGAGCAGCACTGAAGTGCGCAGGTGCCGGTACGCCTCTGCAAGCGGTGAGCGGCCATCGGCGTTTAGCAGTAACTCACGGTTTTTGGACTGGTTGCCATTGCGCTTCTGCAAAGCTGCCGGGGCGGCGGCCAGCATACGACGTCTGACCGCAGCGTTAACTGAAGGAATTACTGCCAGCGCCGGCAGGTGCAGCAAGCGTTCAACCTCGTCGGTCGAATGAACGGTATCGTCCAGATATTCAAGAAACAGGGCAAAACCAACCCCCAGCCCAAGCGACAGAAACAGAGCAACAGAAACAGTCCTCAGTCTATTTGGACCAATGGGACTGTCAGAGGCGATTGCATAGTCGATGATCGAAATGTTATTTGGCTTGCTGGCCATTACCACGTCGTTCTCTTTCGAACGCTGGAGGAGACTGTCAAGCAGAGTCTTATTGGTCTCGATCTCCTGCTGAATGATCCGGTAATTAATAGCTGCTTCGTTTTGGCTTAGTGTTTGACCCCGTTGCTGCTCGAACGATTTGCGTAAAGACTCCTCGCGGGCAACCGTTTGGCGATAGCGAGTTTCTAGATTGGTTAGCAGGGTGGAACTCTTCTGGTTACGAACTTCCTGAAGCTGGCCTTCCAATTCGCTAATTTGTTGGCCCACTTCCCTGACTTCAGGCGCCTCTTCGGTTGCATCAACCAACAGCTCTGCACGTTTTTGCCGCAGTTCTGCCAGTTTTGCCTCCGTATCACCGATCCGCTTTTCATCGGCATCAACCAGGGCTCCGGCCGCTCCCGGAACCTTCGCTGCATTGAAAGCAGCTTCGGCAGTTTTGCGATCACTTTCGGCCTCCAATAATTGCCGATTCAGGCCTGCGAGTCGCTCAACGACGGTGTTTTGGTTTGGATCAAGTGAGATAATCTGATTGTTCTTTGCGTAATTAACGAGGCGTTCCTCATCAGTGCGGATTTGTTGCTGGAGCTCAGCAATACGTTTCTGCAGGAAATCTCCGGTCGACAGGTTCGTTTCCGTCTTCTTTTCCAGATTTGAGAACACATATGTCTCAGCAATTGCGTTTGCAACTTTGGCGGCGACTTGCGGATCTGTATGAGTGAACGTGAGATCGATTAATCGTGTCTCTTTGTAATAGCCTCGTGGCTCTTTCACCGGCTCAACCTTCAAACCTGCAAGAATCGCCGAGACATAAGGAGAGAGGCGCTTGGCTTCGATCAGATCCTCTTGCGAACTGGCAGGTGCCACAGAGGTGCGAAGTTGCAACTCATTTTTTGGCTTATCGCTGGCATCCGCTTTGGAGTCAACGCTAAGGCCCGCCATCCGCAATACAGTCCGCCAAGTGGATTTTTTGCGACCAGGATCCCCTTTCAAAAATTCGGGATTGTGTTCCAGATCGAGCGTTTTTACGACCCTGCGCAATAGTCCGCCACTGGTGAGAATCTGGAGTTGTGTGTTGAAGTAGACTGGATCGTTAGCCGACCCCATAAAGTAAGGCGTCTTGCTTACGAGCGCAGCGTTATTTTCAAGGTCCACCTGTAGCCGTATATCGCTTTCATAAATATCTGGTTTACGAGCGACATAGAGCGTCGCGAGCATGGTAATTAACACAATGACGCTAATTACCAGCCATAACCTCTTCCGCACCGCTCTCCAGTAATCGAGGAGGCGTACTTCCGTCTCGGCATTGGGATCAACGCCGTAGTTATAGGAATGAGGAATAGGCGATTCGATCGGCCGATCAACGGCACCTCCGGCAGACTCGCTCTTGATTAATTCACTCGATGCTTTCATTGGTTACCTTCAAGTAAGAATTCCTATGGAATTACACGAACCGGGAGCTGCGAAGCGCTGGTACCGACGCCTCCTATCAGACTGCGGAGCAGCGCCTTGCCTGAAGATGTGGGAACGTCGATGATGTCATTTGGCGCCAGAGCGATATCCTCCGCGCGCTTCCTTTCAATCGCAGCGAGATCCACGACTATTTCCTCTTTCTTTTGGCTGCCGGGTTCTTGTCTTACGATTCTGATTTTATCTCTCTTGCTGTCTTGCCTAACGCCGCCGGCCATGGCGATTGCTCGGGATAGAGTAACCGGCTCTCGCAGCGAAATCGTCATAGGCGTAAAGACGTTTCCAACCACATAGACTTGGGCAGCTTCAGGTAGAGTGACGATGTCTCCCGGCTGCAGGTAAGGATTTGCCTTTGGCTCGCCTTGCAGTGTGTCGCTCAACTTGTAGCTGGAGAACGCCAGGGCTATGTCTTCTTCCCGCTTTTGACACGCCAGAGTCTGGGGCGAATGGACCACGTTGATCGTTTGGCCAGCTTTTGCAGATGGTCCTTTGGCATAAGTGAGCAACTCCAGCAACCGGATGCGCCGTTGCAACTCAAAGCGGCTCTGGTCATTCACTGCTCCGATAATAGCCACCTGCTGCGAGTGGTATTCTTTTACAAAGACGTCTACCTGGGGCCGGCGATAGTACTTCAGGTAACGATTTGCAATTTCTTTAGCCAACTCACCTTCGGTTTGACAGCCGGCTTGGATCTCACTCTCGATTAAGGGCATTCGAATCATTCCATTGCCTTCGACGCGAACCGCCTCGCGTGAGAGATTCGGCCGATTCAAGATACGAATGTCCAGCACATCTCCGGGACCAATGCGGTAACGGTCATCTGGCTGGGGTTCTGGTGCTCCGGATTCGGAACTGTTAGCAGTCGAAACTAAACTACTGACGCCCGTACGGCCCACGGTTGTTGTTCCAGTGTTATCACCTGACTGCTGGGCCAATGCTGCCGGCGAGTAACCAAAGCAGCAACCCAGAAGGACCACAATAAGAGAGAGGAAATGAAGACTATTTCCCCGTCGAGAAGTGTTGCCGGTCCAATTCGGCCTCAGAAACAGTCTGAACCTTCCGTCTCGCGGCTGCTGCAAACGCTGGGGTCTAATAAATAACATGCCTGAAATCCTCGTCTTAAGTCACCGGTCACAACTCGGTCTCCGATTTAGGTTCTACTTTGCCGCCAGCCCGATGCGCCGAGAGAGTAGTGCCTCGCGCATATGATTAGGATGGGCCAGGTTTAAAACAGTATTGCTGATGAGAACCAACAACTCCTCGTGCTCTCGCTGGAATATTCCTGTCAATGGGTGGTCTTCAGTTTTGACAATGATGCCTTCTCTAACCCACTGCCAGAACTGTGTTTGGGTGGTCCAAAACTGCTTGCGATCGCGACAAATCACGAGCGCCGTCTTCTTTTTGCGTTTCTTTTTTTTGTTCTTGTTCAGGCTCATTCTTTCAGCTCCGGCGATTGAATACACCTGTGCCCTTGCATGTTCTTCGCAGCAAAAGCGGGAAGTGACCACACACAGTACCCCGTGGGGAAGCCTCTCTTGCGAGGCAGCATCGGTTTGTCAAATAAACTGTCCCGTTCTCAGGGCGCGCTGGTGAATCCCAGTCCGCAAGAACGACCAGACAGAAAGTCACATAAGCAGGCGCGAAATCAGTTCCGCGCGTCGCTTCACGCCAAATTTTATAAAGACATGCCGCAGATGGAACTTTACGGTTTGTTCAGAAACCTGCAGTCGATGCCCAATTTCCGCATTAGTTAGGCCCTCAACACAACAGAGCGCGACCTGGGCTTCTCTTCGGCTGAGATTCCTGTTCTCGACGACTCGATTAATGGCTCGCTGAAACGAGTAGTTCCCTTCCCGGCAATCAATGCCTTTCACCTGGGATGTGATACCCATTGCATTTCGCCGGGCGATGATCTCTTCTGGTAGATAGACTTGGTACGCAGCCCCGGGCTCACGTCCTCCGTCATGAGATCTACCTTCGCGTTGAATGCTTAGTTTCGTCGTCAGACCTTCGAGAGCCCGTCGGATAGTGCTGAGGCTACGAATACCAGCGAGCGTCATTAAACGGCGCGCCGTGAAGGTCTGTATTTGTTCACCTGTTTCCAGAATGGCTGAGAGCATTGCTCCATAGAGTTGCTGTTCTACCGGCGTGTGGCTCAGGGCGACGAAGGCCATCGCTGATCTGTTTGGTGATTGTTCGCTCTGCTCGCCTAAAGGGTAGGTTTTTGGATCTGGGTAGGTGGCGATGGGGCGCTTTTGGGGAAACATTTAGTATTACGGTGAAAGTGTTGCGGCGGGATCTACCTGACTTTCGCTATTCTGGGAGCCGCAAATTGAAACCTAAAGCATTGATCGTTGCTGCAAAGAATTTTTAAAAATAGTTACACCAAATAGACTCTTATTTTGCTGGGCTATGTCGCGATCCAGTTTGTACGCCGGCTTCAGTGAGTAACTCTACTGGGCAAGCTGCCGGAACAGGTCAATTGAGTGAGATAGAGCCTAATTCCATACCCTATTCCTGTCAAGTAAATTCCCAAAGGAGAGCGGGTAATTGAAGAGGGGCCAAACAGTTACAAATGACAAATGGCAAATGGGAGTGAATAGTAAATGGTAAATAGTAAATGGTGTCAAAGCTCCTAGTACAAAGTTCCAAGTACAAAGCTCCAAGTTCAAAGTTCAAACACCATTTACCATTTACTATTTACCATTTACTATTCACTCCCATTTACCATTTGCCATTTACCATTTACTATTCACTCCTCACCATGACGCCGCTCAATTCCACTCCAATGCTCCGGCAGTACCAGGAGTTAAAACAGCAGCACCCGGGCACACTACTTTTTTTTCGGTTGGGCGACTTCTACGAACTATTCTTCGAAGATGCAGTTGTGGGCGCCAGGGAACTCCAGATAACTCTTACAGCGCGCCATAAAGAACGTGGAGATCCGATTCCAATGTGTGGAGTACCCCACCATTCGGCTGCAAATTACATTTCCCGTCTGGTACGGCGTGGGTATCGGGTGGCAATTTGCGAACAGACTGAAGACGCTTCAAAAACAAAAAAGCTGGTTCGACGAGAGGTGGTGAGAGTTGTTACTCCTGGCACTCCCATCGATCCACAACTACTGGAACCTCGTGAATCAGTATTTCTGGCGGCCGTCTGCGCCTCCGGTGAGAACATTGGGGCGGCCTTCCTGGACATCTCTACTGGGGAATTTCGCGCGACTCAGGAAACTGGCCGCGATGCCTGGGAAAGAATTCGGTCCGATCTGGAATCATATGCTCCGCGAGAACTACTTTTTCCCGGCTCACTGGCTCCGCTCGTCCAAACCGGCTTCACCGGCAAATTACAGACCGCGCCACTTCCTTTATCTAATGACGAAATGCCGCAGGTAGATCAGCATAGACCTGGTGCAGTATCAGGGCACTTACTTTCTGCCCCCAGACCAAACTACGAACGAGCCATCGAAGCGACACTGACTCCCCTTGATGATTGGCTCTGGCAGCAGGAGGATTGCGCACTTTTACTGCTGAACCAATTTGGTGTGCGTTCATTGGAAGGCTACGGCCTCCAACGGAAGGAAGAGGCTGTCCGCGCTGCGGGCGCATGCTTGCGATATGCGCAGGAAACGCAGCGAGCGGGGGCCGCGCACGTGACGGATCTCGTCTATTTCGAGCCACATGACTATTTGATCCTCGACAACGTAACGGTACGTAACCTCGAACTGATTAACTCACTGGGTGGCGCGGATGGCCGATCACTGCTCGATGTAATCGACGAAACCGTTACCGGAATGGGAGCGCGACTATTGCGTTCCTGGTTACTTCGTCCCTGTATGAGGCGCGCTGACGTAGAAACGAGGGCTGCCGCAGTCGCGGATCTTTATGCCTTCCAGATAAAGCGTGACAGGTTGCGGGCTCTGCTCAAGGAAGTCTCTGATCTCGAACGTTTGACTGGACGTCTCAATTTGGGGTCCGCAACACCGCGTGACGTGAACGCGATCCTGCGCTCTCTCGTTCAAATTCCTGAGATACGAACTCTGCTATCAGATACAGCGTCATCTTTATTGCAAGTACTGCGTGAGAATGCCGATGAACTCCCCGATATTCGTTCGCTCATAGCTAAAGCACTCAAGGATGAGCCGCCCGCAAAACTTAGCGATGGTGATGTCATTCGCGAAGGCTATTCTGGTGAACTTGATGAACTTCGGTCCATCAGTCGCAATGCGAAGCAGACAATTGCCAGTCTCGAAGCGGCCGAACGAACCCGCAGCGGCATCAATAATCTTCGGATTCGTTATAACGGCGTGTTCGGGTACTACATTGAAGTTTCAAAAGCAAATGCTGTTCGCGTGCCGCCAGGTTACGAACGACGACAGACGCTGGCGAACGCAGAACGCTTTACTACGGCCGAACTTCGGGAATGGGAGAAAAAGGTGCTTGGCGCCGAGGAGCGAATCGTTCAATTGGAGACAGAGTTATTCAGTGATCTCTGCCGCCAGGTGGCCGAAAAAACAAAAGCGCTCCAGACCACGGCTCGCGCCCTGGCATCACTCGATGTACTCACAGCTTTGGCTCAAACGGCGGTCCGGCGACGCTACATTCGTCCCCTCTTGCATGATGGCGACGAGATTGAAATTGTCCAGGGGCGTCATCCCGTAATTGAGGCCTTCAGTGAAGCCCCTTTCATTCCGAACAATCTGTATTTGAATAATTCCACCGACCGCCTACTGATTATCACTGGTCCCAACATGGGCGGAAAGAGCACGGTCCTCCGCCAGACTGCACTCATTTCAATTCTCGCCCAGATGGGCGGTTTTGTACCTGCTGAGAAGGCGCGGCTGCCTTTGTTGGATCGTATTTGGACCCGGGTCGGAGCTTCTGACGACCTCACGCGAGGGCGTTCGACATTCATGGTGGAAATGACCGAGACGGCCGCGATTCTTCACAGTGCAACGCCGCGGTCGCTGGTACTGCTGGATGAGATCGGCAGGGGAACGGCAACCTTCGATGGCCTATCCATTGCTTGGGCCGTGGCGGAATTTCTGCATGATTCCACCGAACACGCAGCCAAAACGCTTTTCGCAACGCACTATCACGAGCTAACTGAACTTGCGGAGAGATTACCCGGTGCTCAAAACTATCAAATCATGGCGACCGAACGCGAAGGTGAAGTGATTTTTCTCCACCGGCTCGAGCGAGGACGCGCTTCTAAATCATACGGTATCGAGGTAGCGCGCCTGGCAGGATTGCCGCCTGCGGTCCTCGCCAACGCGCGCGAAGTTCTGACGCGGCTGGAGCGTTATGAATTGGCAGTTTTCGCCGAGGATGACCAAGCACCCAAAGAGGAGAAACATGCAGTTGCGGGCCACCTGGCATTGGCGGCCTCACAAGCCGCTCAGTCCACTTTGTCCACCAGTCAAGCTCTGGCCACGGCCGCAAAACGGGCAGGGCGGAAAAGATTTGCTGCTCAAGCGTCGCTTTTTGATCTTGCAAACCAAAGAGTGATTGAAGAGATCCGTAACGTAGATGTCGAAGGCATGTCAGCAGAAGATGCGCGGCAACTACTACTGGAGTTGCGGAAACAGATTCCCTGATTCTGATTTGACCACCTACGTGAAGTAATGTAGAAACAATAATGGCAGGTTTACTCTGATAAGCCTTCTCTTTACCCCGGTATTACCACGAGCCACTCTATTTTTTCATTGCAAAATGCCATCGGATTCTTTCTATTCGCTTCCTCTTGAACAACAGATTGGACAGTTTTTTTTCATTGGTCTTCCGGGAACTGAACTTGACGCGGACACAAGCGCGCTAATCAAACAAGTCCAGCCTGGCGGAGTAATCATATTTGGCCGCAACGTAGCGAGTCCCAAGCAACTGAGGAATCTCCTGGATGGCGTGCGCGAGCTTTTGCCTGTTGAGCCGCTGGTGGGCATCGATCAGGAGGGAGGACTAGTCGACCGGCTGCGCAAGATACTCATTCCTATGCCTTCCGCTCGTACGATTCGCCAGCACGGAGATCTGGCCGCCGCTCGCGCATTGGGACGGATTACCGGCGAGGTCCTCGGCATGCTTGGCTTCAACATGAATTTTGCGCCGGTGATGTCAATCATGACTGATGAACGGGACCTCCTCTCAAACGGATTATATTCGCGCTCGTTCGGCCGTTCGCCAGGTGAAGTGCTTGGCTACACCACCGTCTATCTGCGAGGCTTGCAGGAAACGGGCATTATCGGCTGTCTCAAACACTTTCCCGGGATTGGAGCGGGTGAGGTAGATTCCCACGAGCAGATGCCCCTTGTTCAACTCTCTCACGACGATCTTATTGCCCAGGATCTCGCACCTTACATCGAATTATTCGGCCGCAGGGACGATCGCGTTCGCTGTGTAATGGTAAGCCATGGCGGGTTTCCCAATATAGACATTCGCAAAGAACTTACCGGTGGCTTACTAGAGCCAGCCTCACTGAGCCACAATTTAGTAACTTCATTATTGCGCGAAGAACTTGGCTACAGACATCTCGTCCTGACCGACGATCTGGAGATGGGCGCGATTGCCAGACATTGTGAGATCGAAGCTGCCGTCGTGCGGGCATTTTTGGCAGGTGAAGATATGTTGTTGATCTGCGCTCATCCCGATCAAATTCGGCGAGGGTATGAGGGTTTGCTGGGAGTCGCGCGACAGGGCAAGCTTCCCAAGGATCGCGTACGCGGCTCGCTAAAACGTATTGCCGGATTGAAAGCGATTGTGAAAGAGCCTGTGCCTCTCGATGTCGGACGCTTTCAAGCGCTCTCAGAGGAAATTACTCAACTCAACGCGAAACTCAATTACCGCTATGGAGGATCTGTGTAATTGCGGACTTACCGGCTCAGTATTCTGCTCCTGCTGCTCTTTCTTCTGACAGGGACGTTGTTATCTGGCTGCAGACGGCGAGGAAATACATTTGTAATGGCTCTCGGAGACAACATTCGTACGATTGATCCCATTGGTTCGCCCTCCGTTGATGCCGCCAGTGAACGCGTGCGCACCTTAATGTTCAACTCACTCGTTAAGAAAGACGACAAGTTTGATTATGTTGGCGAGGTGGCAGACAACATCAGTCGCTCAGTTGACGGACTTAGCTATACATTCACGCTCCGCGATGGAGTTAAATTTCACGATGGGCGTCTGCTCAGTTCAGCCGATGCGAAATATACGCTTGACCTGGTCTTCGCCAGCACTTTCGCAAAGTCGGCAAGCTTCTTTGAAGGATCAGGCACGAACAAGAAGAGCTACATCAAGAGTGTCGAGACGCCTGATGCCAACACATTGGTTGTGACGCTGACCAAGCCGTGGGTTGGTCTCCTGTCGAATCTCGTTCCCGTGGCAATTATCCCTAAAGACAGCTATGGATCACAGAAAGATCATCCCCTGGGCAGTGGTCCCTTCAGATTCGTTCGCTACGATAGTTCGCAGCAGGTTATAGATCTGGAAGCCTTTCCGGATTACTGGGAAGGGCCCGCCAAAATTCAATCGTTACGGGTGCGGGTGATCAGTGATACCAACGCACTCCAGGCCGAGCTTCGGTCAGGCCGAGTTGACATCGCAGCACTACCGACCAGCCTCTCCCCAGATGCCATAAAACTCCTGGGCCAAGACCGAAATTTACAAGTTCTGCAATTTACCGGATCCAACGTCAATCTTCTTACCTTCAATACCTCGCAAGCACCTTTGAATGATCTTCGTGTAAGACAGGCGATAGCCTACGCTATTAATCGCGAGAGCATGATTCGAGATCTGCTACTGGGCCAGGCGAAGATCGCCCATTCGATCCTTCCGGAAGAGTCCTGGGCCTATAATGCCGGGCAAAAGTATACATACGATCCAGCAATGGCGAAGAAGTTGTTGGATGAAGCTGGTTTCAAAGATCCGGACGGTGACGGACCGCAGACGCGTTTTGCGAAACCGCTCGTATATAAGATCTCTGGCAGTAGCGTTTCCGCCCGGCAATATGCCGGTGTAATTCAAAACTACCTCAAAGAAGTGGGCCTGCCCGTCTCCATAGAGACTGCCGAGTTGAATACCTTGTTTGACCAACTTCGTTACGGCCAGTTTCAAATCTTTTATGGTCAATGGGTGGGCGGCAATCAGGATCCTATTTTCTACAAGGATCTATTTGCGACGTCAGAGATTCCAACACAAGAACGAGCAGCAAGGAACCGCAGCCGTTACAGCAATAAAGAACTGGATACTCTGCTGGATCAGGCGGTGAATACCTACGATCGCGAACAGGCTGTTCGACTCTTCGCGAAGATACAAGACATTGTTAGTAGAGAAGTGCCTGTCTTTCCGCTTTGGTATCAAGCGAACATGGTGATCGCGCGAAAGACTGTAGGAAATATTCAGGTGAACGCAAGCGGCGACTGGAGCTTCGTAAGGAATGTGACGATAACAAGCCATTGAGAGGCGCGCCGTTTGTCCCCACGCCTGCCAGGAACAGACTTCGTCGTGAACTCAATGCGTTAGTTGAATAATAGGTTCGGTCGATTACGAGATAGTCACCAGGTTAGGTGGCTGGCAAAGAGAAAAAACAATTGACGCTGAACAGTTCCCTTGTTACGCGTAGGCCTGAAATTAATGAAATAGCGATTTCAATTGGCTGAGTCTGTTCTCCGGATTTCATCGTCATTTCCGGCTTTCCCTCCAGGTCCATCAAAGTCAGAGGGTAGGGACCCTGTCACATAAACTTCCCCACCGGAATACCAACAGACACCGGCGAAACATTCCCAAGAGTGAATTTCTATATATGGCTTTGGAGAATCAGGATCAGACGACTACCCGTACCACCCCTGGTTTCTCCAATCGTCGACTCTGAGGTTACCTATATCGATCGCACGCCGACCCGGATGGGGATCGTCTCCCCACCCGTCTCTATTTCCACCCAAGCTGCCACCGAAGAAAGGATCACCACCATTACCGAGGCAAGCTGCCCAACCCTCATCTGCCCCACAACCAATATTCGGCGTTAGCCCAGTCGGGTCCGCAAAGTTCACGGGATCATTCTGCACATAGGAATAACGATTGAAGGATTGGGGATTATTCTGTATTCGAAAAACACTCGCCACGTCTTTGACAGTTCACACGCGACAGGATCGTATGAGTTAGTTCGTTCATCCTTTGAGTGAAGAAAGTCTTTCTTGGCAATAGTAATAGCTTCTGTTCGGCTGAGCGGGTGGTTGAGCTCCGGAAGGCGCGCGGACTGACGCAGTATGATCTAGCCGATCTGATCGGCACCACGCAGCGCACCATCTCCTATTACGAGAATGAGGGCGGCCACCCGCAAGCCCCGGTGATGGCAGTCCTGGCGCGGGCCTTGAATATTTCGACTGATGAACTGCTCGGTGTTAAGAAGGGCGTGAGAACTTCACAAGCTAAGAAGACAGCAGCCAATCATGAGGATCCGGAGATTCGCCGCGTCTGGAAAAAGTTTCAGCAACTGCTAACGCTCCCCGAGAAAGATCAGCGCGCCGTCATCCGCCTGGTTAACTCTCTTGTCGCTGCTAGAAGCAATGGCAACGCTTGAAACCCCTAGTACTCTGGCCCAGTCTTTTAGATTCGCACATAACTTACCTTATCGAACCTACGTCCGACGGTCGTAATCACAGATCACACTCGTCGAAGTTCAGTAGTTGGCGGTCGTATATCCAAAGTAAGAAACAAAATATGCGCCGGGGCTTCCCCGGACTGAGAAGATGAGGCCGAAAACTACAACTACAAAGAGCAGAGCATGAAATCGGGATGGCTTAGTGTCCTGACACCACAGCCTGCCGGCAACCCAGGCTATTCCGTAACCCGTTAGCGCTGAGAATAGCATCGGCCAAGCAATTGCGCAGGTGATTGCAAGAATCCGATGGTTGGGAGCCCAAAGCAGTCCAGGCTGCCACTTGCCAAGGAGATCCGTCAAATAGAACGCAAGGCCAAATGGGCTATCCAATAGGAGTAACTGCGGCTGTAACCAACCCAGCAAAAGAATGACTAGACCAATTGGCAAAGCCATTATCTTCGCTGCGTTCATCTGATCAAACGTCCTCATTAACGTGAATTCTTTGGGTATATTTAATCCTTGCATTTGGGTGCCTCATTTAGAAACATTTGAGCCCAGCGTACGTTCACATTAGGGTCGAGTCCCGCCATGTATCCTGGGACTGATGCCAAGTGAGGGACACTTAGAGAATTTGATGTAACCGCCATCCCTTGCCCAGGGTAAAATTTAAGGACGAAACTGAATGCCCCAGCGGCATTTGCTATCGTTGTAGCGACAGGATCTATCGCTCCAGCGCCGTTAACAACTAGGATTGTGTGAGATTGAAGGTACGGCGATTCTTTCACGCCGGTGGCATGAACCGCTCCAACCCTGGGTATATTTGTTTGGATTGTCGACATTGGCGAAGTACCTATTGCCCGGCTTTATGTCTTGATTCCATGCGTCACTCCAGCAGCCTTTTTGGAGAACCTGCAAAGCTGCGTCAACTCCGTTCGCCACTGTGTTCGCTGCTTGCTCGTCATCAGTATTCTGCAGATAAAATCCAAGCCAAACCGGGTAATAGAAATCACTGTTCCATCCTCTTAGGTGGCCCTCTCTGCCCCAATGACCGCGCTGCCAGACTATGTCAAATGCGTGTTCCGTTCCTTGGATGATATTCTGGCCCGGATTCGGATCATGGCCCCAACCATCATTCCAGCCGAAGCTGCCACCAAAGAAGGGATCCCACTGACCGTTACCATAGCACTGTGCAAAACTCAGGTCCGCCCCACAGCCATCACTGGGCATTAGACCACTAGGATCGGTAGAGTTCACCGGGTCATTTTGCACATAGGAATAGCGATTGAAGGATTGGGGAATGAGTCCACGCGTCGTGCCGATCGTTCCGTCTGCAACAGTGCAATTTGGATTCCTTCCGGGCGCGCTGAGATCTATTCTTCACTTTTCACCCTTCGGTAGCAAAAGGCTGGAGCTTGCGCAGCTGCTGTGGCGGTAAGACACAGCCCCCCGGCTGAAAGCGGCTGCCGGGTTCGAAGACGATGACTTTTGAAAGGCGCCGCTTCCGCGTTAACCTGTCGTAATAGAACTCAAATGCAATTCCACGCTTGTGGTCGACCCAGTAGACAAGGTCCCGCCCACCGTTAACTTTGGCTTTGCTATTGGTTAATACAAACGTTTCTACCTCTGAATAGATTCGATGTACGTCCGCCGGCGAGCTACCTTCTGTGATGCCGTCTGCGGTCCGATATCTTCGCGTAGCCGATTCAATTTGAAAGATTTGTCCGTTGTTCAGGTAAACGAAAAGACCGTTGCTATTCATTTGCAGGTCAAGCCAATGTATTTCCTCGCGCGGGCAGGGTTCGCCGTAAGAATATTCTTCATCTTCGGGCTTTTTTCCAAGCAAGCCGATTACGCGCTTACGTGTGCCACCTAATTGCAGCACTCCGACACTAAGCCCCGGCTTAATCAATTCAGATGTTTGAGAAGCTGGCGCTCCAGGACGTAGCCCTAAGTTACCAGCATTGAAAACCTGAGGCATGGCGGATGATTGATGTTCGCCAGCGTTATAACCGAGACACAACATAACCAACGAAATGGCCAACGTCCGACCCCATGCTATCGAACTAACCTTCAGCTGAGGCATTTTGTTCTCCATCAAGTTTGGGAATAATCTTTCTAAAAATTGAAGCAATTGTGCGCTATAGCTAGCACATTGGTAACGTAGTTGTGACCTGTTGTGTGTCCATTCAACGCACTCACAGTTCCGGCCCGCAAATAACTGAGAGTTCGTGAATGGTTCTTGCCAGCGCTCGCGTTATATTCCCGAACTCCTGCTGCTTCTCCCAACTCATCGCTGACGCCCTGGTCCCAGTAATAGTTCATATTACTCTCAAGGAGTCCCGCTGCGTATTCGCGGCTTGGGGAATGTTAAACGCGAGGCCGCGAGCATCAGAGTGATAGTTCATATCGATCTGGAATGCGCCTCGTCCGCCACCACTTCCGTACTGCCGGATATTTCGGAATCCTGTTCTCGGACACCGATAGCGGCCAAGACGTTCGGATCAATGTTGTGATTATTGGCCGCCTGCTTAATCGCGTCCGAGTACCGATTGGCACGGGTTATCGCATCGGCATTTGTGTTTGCGGCGCTGAGTGCGCTAACGCAGTCTGGGCTGAGCAGATGCAGCCAGAATAACCAGTCCAAAGGCAAGAAGCGTTTTTTTCATTTGCTTGTCCTCTTCAAATTCATCTGTCAGCTCCCCCAACTAGCCCTCACCGCAATATCTATCGATGAAGTTGCTTCCGCACACAATCTTCAAATGAGGGCCTTCTTCCTTTCCGTCTCCGGCAATGTGTTTTCCGGTAATATCACCAAGGGAATTGCCTAACTCCCAGATTTGCGTATCAACAATGGCGTTGACACCTGCGAGAGTGCTGCTGTTGCTCCTGACATTGACATCCCTAGCGGTAAAGTTGCGATAGGGAGAAAAGCCAGTAACTTGCCCACTTTTCGTTGTGAAATCGATGGTTAATCCGGCAAGTCTCGAGACTGACCCAGGCCGGAGCCCTTCAATTCGTTCATGAAGGCGCGCAAGTTGAGGAGCTGAATAGGCATTGACTTCATTTACGATGTATGTCTCTTGACTGCCTGGATTGAAAATATTGAGATTGTTTCCGTTGAAAAACCCGTTGCGACCTCGAGAGGAAGGTTGAAAGTCAGTCAAACTTACGTTGAATAAAGACTTCGTACATGCACCAACGGCATTCCTGATTTGTTCTTGGCTGTAAACAGGATTCTGTGGAACTCATACTGGAGATCCTGTACCACCATCCCTTACTCTGTTGACGGTACTAAGAACGACCTTGAAAAGACGTATTTGCGGGCCTGGTCCGCCCTGCTTCTTTCAGAATCGGTCATCTCAACTAGTCTTTCACTGATCATCTTGTAAACGTTCTCATCTTCGTAGTACCCTACTCGAACTCTATACTCACCCTTCTCCCTTGGATAGTGAATCAGTCGAATGGATAGTGAATCAGTCGAAATGTAAGAGCACTCCGTGGTAGGATCGGATGAAGATTCGGAACGGTATGAAATTCTTCTCCGTATAACTTGAAGTCGTCGCTTTGCAGTTTCCTTCCCTGGAGGCTGTAAGTGAGGAATTTTGTTACAGTACCTTCCCCAGGCGGAACGTAGGATACAAAGATCGGGTGGTCAGAGTCATTCTCTAACTTAAACATGGCTCCACTGGCTCTTCCTACAATTTGTAAACTTATGAGTGATGATGGCCTGTCATCAACACGACTTGGAGCTGGAGGGCCAGCCGCTGGTTTCATCACTGGTTCAGCGTTACGTGAGCGGGAGACTGCACATGCAGCAAGTACTGCCGTCCCCAACACACTTATGAGTGTCTTCGCAAACATCATTTCATAACACCTTTCGGTCAGCGGACCCCGCTAGTACTGCCTACACTGCCGGTCACAAAATTAGTGAATAGGCAACGAAAGCTACGGTTTCAATTCTCGAGCACTACCTACTCGGCCGGTCTGAAGACCTACCAAACCACCAAATACACAGGTTTCGAACGCCGCGCCGACGTCAGGGTCTACTATGCCGTATTTAGCGTTTTGTTTGGCATAGCCGCTAAAGGGGTCAGTGAGGGCGTACTGCTCCCCAACTGAGTTTGCTAACTCGTGGGTAAACACGCCAAACACGCCAATGTCGGTGTATCCAGGGTCGGAGGCTACATTCCTGGCAATATAGTTCCGTTGAGGGTAATAGTTGAATGTGGCGCCTGAGTTAGGACCACCATCGCCAACTCCGATCGTTTTGAGCATCTGGCCCAAGGCAATCGAATCATAGGCATTGGTCTCAGTCCTTGAAATGATCTGTTGGCCTCCTTTTAGGCCAAAGAAGGAGCCACCAACCGAACGATCAAATGAGAACGTCAAAGAGCGGCCGTCATCCACAGTTTTTAGGTCTGGAAAGAACTTGTGAAGACAGGACAGAAACTTGCCATACTTGTATTCTGCTCTTGGTCCGGTATTGAGCCGTCCGGGTCCACCGCCACCGCCCGCAACTGGATTCTGCGGAACTCTCAGGTTCGCAATTGCAGCTTTTCAGAGATCTATCCACTCTTCTCACAGGAGTATTCCGCTCGCTTTTTGTTCCAGCGAACGTTGCAAACTTGCTGAGTACCGTCCGCATGATATTCAGTTAAGGACATTATTTCAGTTGCTGCCGATAGAACTGATTTCGATAGGTCGAGATCTTTAAGGACCCAGTGCACCGATGGCAAGGCCTCGTCCACGGGTGCATTGAATACAACCAGTCCAAAACATTCACCACGCGTCGTAGTTGTATCTACTACAATGAACGCTCGATCCAGTAGGTGTCCATCGCGATTGAAGTCTCCAGCAACGTACGCAAATTTGTTTGTAAAGAAAGGGTCATTGAGATTCTCCTTCATCACCGCTTCTGGAATCTGAAAGTCATCTCGACGGGCCATCCGATATCGCCCATCAGCTTGAAAGCGCAGCCATGCTTCCATGCCTCTCGCGTCCTGGTCGAACAATCCGCTTGGCATCGCCTCGGTCGCTCCTTCGGTCGGTGACTGCGCAGGCGTAGAAATCTGCGGCGCGACTTGTTCCTCAACTTTATGAGCAGACTGCGGAGCATTACATCCGCTCTGGAGGAGTAGCGCCCACAGTAGAAAGCAGCGGCTAAAATGGAAAGTCATCGCGTTTTCACCTACTGACCGGTTTTCAAGCAATTAACAAATGGTGCATATCTATCGCGAAGATCCAGCGCATCCTTCGCATAAGCATCTCGAATCGCCCAAGTGGGGCCAGGTCCCCAACCATAGGCTATCTGGTGATCGGACATGCCCAACTTGTTACGTTCGTACCCAATGAAATTAGCTCCTGTTTGGACATTGGCATCGTAATCTCCAGTAAAAGGTCGGTTCCTAGCTGCCTGACTCTTACGCCCAAAAGGATCGAACGAATTGGGAACTATGAGATCTGGAGCGTGCTGCGTTAGGTAGTTCTTGACCCAAGCTGTCAACTGCATTGGGCCGTGATCTTGCGTTGGGGTCGGGCTGAATCCACTCTCCTTCGCGATAATTCCTAGAATTAATGCGGAGTCATTTGTGTTGTTCGAGCCGCTTTCATCGCGGCCCCGACAGCCTGACCTGTTGGCTTATTCCTTCCACCAGGATAAGTTTCCGGCAACTACTTACTCATGCAGTTGTCCCATCGCTTTTGGCCCTCGACGGGATTCAACCCTTGCGTAGGGTTCTGCGGAATTGAGGTCCAATCGCCCACTAACCTCCAGCCCCGTTCTTAAACCAATCACGCTTTCGTTTGGCTAACACCTTGAAGAATCCATGTTCAAGTAAGGCGAAGGCTATACTCTCGACGATCGTGCCAAAGATCGCAATGAGGAGACCCACAGGCCAGGGATCAGTGTCCCATATGAAAAACAGGTCACTAATAAAGAACAAGAGACCAAAGGTTACTAGGACATGTATTATCCTCTCACCGAATGAGAACTCCGGCAGTCGGCGAAACGAAAACCTGCGAATCATCGTCATAGTCCTGCTCATCATCGTCGTACCTCAATGTTGGGCGTCAAATACTGCAGTTCTAGCCTCGGCGTCACAGTCTAGCTGAGAGGTGTTCAAGGCTGGACGATAATTCCAGTGGTCGTACCATTCTCGATATATGGGCTCTTTCACAACGCTTGAGAAAACACCCGAGGCGGCACCAAATATGCCCCCTATTACGGCCCCATAGATTGCACCTGGGAATCCGCCCCCCACAGGCTCTATGAACTCTCCTCCGACAGCGCCGGCGTATGCTCCTCTGACCACTCCCTTGACCGCCCCGCTTCCCATGCTGCGGACGACTCTGTGACCGTACTGGTCACGGTATGCTGCCCTAAAGCCATCAGCTTTTGCTTTCTCTCTTGCCAGGCAGTCATTCTTGACCTTGTCGTACAGAGCCTGATAGTCCTGCTTTGGCTTCTCTTGTGCGGGCTTCTGCGGATCGGGTGTTGGCGGGCCGGGGTCACCGCCTCCGTGTGGGCGATCGCCTGGTAGTCCGCTGAATTGAGAATCCAAAATGAACCGCAGCCAAAAAGCCCTGTCCGCAAACTCATTTGTGTAAGTGCAATATATGGGATCTCCAAATTCGTTGTAACCACATTCTATTTCCATCAAGCCGCTCGGATCCGTAAAATTCACCGGGTCATTCTGCACGTACGAATAGCGATTGAAGGATTGGGGAGTTCTGCGGAACTCTTATTTTTTCCTTCGACGCCTAAGCTTCCTTATTAAGGTATACTCAATTAGACCGAACACAACAGCTGCTACAGTGACCCAAAGTAACCAAAAGGTTAGTTCGCTACGGGTGTCGGTAGAAAAAACTGCGATAATGAGTCCGACCACTAGCGAAACAATTACGGACATCGTCATGTAATTTAACAGCGAAAACCTCTTAAGCTCGCCGAAGCCAATTCTTCTCATCAACGGCCTCCAGTTAGTGTTGCGGTGCTAACCGCCGTTCTTGCCTCGGCGTCGCAATCCATTTCCGCCCTGTCGAGTGCGGGTCGATATGTTGACCGGTCGTAGTTCCAACGCCAGGCAGGTTCGGTGAGCAGGCTGCCGATAACTCCACCTGCAGTCCCGAAAATTCCGCCTATAATTCCCCCTGCGATTGCGCCTGGTACTCCGCCTCCTAGGGGCTCTAAACCCTCACCGGGCGTTGGCACCAGCATATACTCCCATAGCAGCGCCGCGTGTCGCGCCAAACACTCCGGCCCTACTTACCCTTTTGGGCCACCTTGCAACATACTGATTTCTGGCGGCATCAGCTTTGGCCTTCTCTCTTCCCAGGCAGTCATTCTTGACCTTGTCGTACAGAGCCTGATAGTCCTGCTTTGGCTTCTCTTGTGCGGGCTTCTGCGGGTCTCCAAAGAACCCCGGCCAAGGCATGCCCACAAACGCCGATTTAAACCTGAAAGGACCATTCTCTGGGAAATAGCGCTCGTCGTGGTCATACTCGGCATTGGCAATTGTCTGCCAACCGGAATTGCCAAGAATGCTTGTATGATCGTTCATGTTGAACCCGCCACCAAAGAAGGGATCCCACTGACTGTTGCCATAGCACTGTGCAAAACTCAGATCCGCCCCACAGCCATCACTGGGCACTAGACCACTTATGCTTATCCGGTTGTTACAGCAAAACCGCAAGGTGCTGTAGTTTAAAAGACTCCCAAACCCCAACATCTAGTTGCTTGCTGTAACAACCGGATAAGCAGGAGACCACTAGGATCAACAAAATTCACCGGATCATTATTGACATAGGAGTAGCGGTTGAAGGATTGGGGATATCTCACGGCTGCCGCGCCGTCAGCAAGAGCACATTATCAAGGTCGTGTCGGCACTCGTGATGCAGTATGAGCCGGCAATGAGCCCATGCTACTCGTGGCGATATGGGTTCGGTGTCAGCGGCGACATGGCAGCCGGCAGAACATAAAGTTCGACTTCCAATTGGTCTCGACATCCCCCATCTATAGTGACGATCCGCGCTGCCTCGATGCCCCGCACCTTGACGAGGTAGTCTTTGGCACGTTTCGCGCGCGCTTGCGCCCCACCCGAACGCGTGCTTCGCCCAGCGTAAACGATGATGTAGCCCTTGAACTCCGGCTCCTCCTTCTGCAAGTAGATCGCAAAGTTGTCGAGACGCGCCTTTTCATCGCTGAAAGGAATGTTGGAGTATTCATCGAACTTAGAAGGAGGGGGAGTAGCGACATCCGCGTCCCCGTCGGATAGTCGGCGAGCGCTAGGGCAGCGCCGGTAGTTGTCCTTTGCGGCCGGTTCATAACTAATACTGTCAACAAATTCATCTTCCCGTTCCACGAGTCTCGTCTCGATGCGGATGCCCTCCTCCCTATTGGAGTAATAAACTACTCCTTGAACATGGTAATCAAGTGCTCGCTTATATTTGGTTTCATCCAACTTGAGACCAGCCACCAGTAGTTTTGTTTTTGGAGACACCGTGAAACTCACAACTGTGTCACGAGGGACGTCCCATTCTCCATCTTTTTTGCACGGCTCTCCAGAGTAGAAAACAAGGACTCTTTCATTTTCGGTCTCATAAGTGGATGCAACACCGCGTGATTCTCTAGGAGAGCCAAGCAGCCGTTCAACATCCATCCGCGTTGAGTGCAAAGGCACGATGCCGCGCCATCCTTTAGCTTGCGTGAGACCGGCCATAGCGAGCATCGTGCACAAGCAAGTAATGATCGTCTTAGCAATACTCATTGTTCATCACCTCGGCCTACAGGCTGCTTCAAGAGCGCCATTCCAATATTCACTAGCGGCACGCACGGTAGCGAAGTTTGGCGCGGTCACGCCTCGCATAGCCGCAACCGTATTCGCAAAAGCAAAGTCGCTATAACCGTACTTTCCAGCGAGGTGTAAAGTCTCATGCAGAGCGGTCTGAGCCTGAAGACGAGCCTGGTCATTCCTGTACTCGGCTGCCCCTTGCCGACTTAGTCCAACAGGAAAAGGGGCCGGAGTAGGAAGCTCTATCTGTGCAGTATGGGTACTAATTGAGCCAGAGACAGTTCCCCCAGCAAATCCATACGTGTTCATCACAGTATCTCCATAAACAACGCCTCTTTGACTTGAACTTGCGATTTCATTAAAGCCATTTAAGGCGTTCGTAAATTGAGCAGGATTTGTGCCCGTTGCTGTCCCGTTGATTAGGCAAACGTGCCCGGATCGTCAATCGGTCGGGTTCCCCCGTCACCGATAGTAACCCTCCCGAATACACACTTTGGATTTTCCAGGGGATTGCATTCGTTCGGTTCTAGCCCACTCTTGCTTATCCGGTTGTTACAGCAAGCAACTAGATGTTGGGGTTTGGGAGTCTTTTAAACTACAGCACCTTGCGGTTTTGCTGTAACAACCGGATAAGCATAAGCCCACTAGGATCAACAGCGTTCACGGGATCATTCTGCACATAGGAGTAGCGGTTGAAGGATTGGGGAATCGGCCGTACGGAATTTCCGGTCAACTGACAGCAGGGAGTCTTAACAGCTAATTTTCAAACCAGGAAATGCTCACGCCGTAATCCCAGTCGCGGTTGTCGTTGCCAGCGTATTCAATTGATAGCTCGTAGGCACCTTTGCGCCAATTCAGCTCCCGACCACCTCTGTCTCTTCCCCATTTACTCAGTCTCTTCTCGTTCTTGAATGTCCAAGCTTGAGCCCCAAGTTTTTCAATATAGAACCCTTTGACATCTTCATAGGGCGCACTGGACCGGAATGAGGTTCCCTTGTAAGCCTTACGGCCAGCTGAGCTCGATGCGCTGCTCGTTGCAACCATCCCTGGGTAAAGAGGGAACTCTGCCCACAGTTGCTCAATTTCCCTAGACTTCTGTTGATCCTTGTTTGGACCAAGTCGTTCATACTCACACATCGCCATGAAAGCCACTGCAACGATCAAGAAGCTCAAAAGGCTCGGTTTCTTTGGCAACATCTATTCACCTCCGCGTTGAAAAGCCGGCACTCCCACCCTTGCCTCCGGCTCCGTAACCTGCGATAAACGCGTACTTAGTTGGTGAATTAGGTGACATCATCCATCCAGCGCCAAGGTATTCGAAGTAACTTATTTGTCCAGATACACCTCCAAGAAAGTTCTCAATATCCCTCCGCCGCGGTTGCTCAAGTTGCCAGAGCCAGCCAAAGGCGGCGGATACGCCCCCTCCGGTTCCGATACTAGAGCCAACCATCGGATTAATTAAAGCGTCCCATCCATCACCGCTTACGATGGCGCGATCGGACCCAATTCCGTACTTGCCAATCCCAACGCCGGCAGATACAACAAAGAAGTCTGGCTGCCTCGTCTTCTTAAGTACCATGAAGGCGGCGTCAACCGCCAAGTCCAATAGAAAACCCTCAAGTTTCAGCATTTCTTTGAAATCCCCGAGCCCTGAAGAAGCAATTTCAGCGTAGGGTAGAAGTGATTGGTAAGTATTAATGACATCGTTTGCCGATGTGCCCCAGAATGAGAGCCCAGCTACAGATAGTCCGACGTTTGAATTGTTCGCGAAAATCCGCTGGGCAGCGGAGAAGTTTCCGTTGTTGAGGTAGCCTTGTGCAAGATTCTGATCAATCGTGTTCTGCACACGCTGGTCATGATTTGCCGTCGCTCCGCTAATCACCCTTCCACCTGGATTGGGATCATGGCCCCAACCATCATTCCAGCCATAGCTACCGCCAAAGAAGGGATCCCACTGACTGTTGCCATAGCACTGCGCAAAACTCAGATCCGCCCCACAGCCATCACTGGGCACTAGACCACTCGGATCCGTAAAGTTCACCGGGTCATTCTGTACATAGGAGTAGCGATTGAAGGATTGGGGATCATTCATGTTGTAGCTGCCGTCGTAAGGATCAGCTTGCGAGAAGCGAGCCCCGATGGAGCCGTAACGGCGATTCATGGCGTAATCACCACCATCCGAGTCTCGCTCATAGCTCGTGTACTTGTGCGGTTGCAGCAGGCTATTGGAACTCCAGGTAGTTTCACCACCCCAAGGATCAACCTCAACTGTGCTCACAATATTGCCGCCAGCGTCAGTCAACCGTTGCCCTTTACTAAAGGGTTCCTGGTGCACCCAAGTCACTGAACTATTGAATTGAATAGCGAGCAATTGCCCACCCAGATACACATAGCCTCTGGTCCATGTGCCGGCACTGGAACCGCCACCGGAACCGCTCGCTCCCGAAATAACAACATTTGAGATCTGAGAATTGACTGTGTTCAATGAGGTGTCTACGAGCAGTGGATATTGCGGCGCCACGGTGCTGGTGTAGAGCAGCACGCCGTTGCGGTAGTATTTCACTGCCCCATTCTCAACTGCTACTCGCAGTTGGTCAGTTCCCGTGTAGCTGCCAAACTGCCCCCGGTAAACTCCTGCCTCATAGATGTGCAGATCTCCGCCGCCTCCCGTGTAAAACGCAAACTCGATGTCGTCATAGTAATAACTGGAATCACCATTGCCCAGACCACACATGCGCCAGGTAGTGGCATTGCCGGCTGTGAACTCGACGTAGCCGTTGCCTGAAGCGATAGATTGCGTGGAGACCGCTCCGGCGTCATACCACGACGGGGCGCCACTGACTTTCAGCAGACTGTTACCCGAAACTTGTATGGTAGAGGCGACACTGGTCCAGGTTACGTTCTGGGGCACCGGCGCACCGGAAATAACAACATTTGAGATCTGAGAATTGACTGTGTTCAATGAAGTGTCTACCAGCAGTGGATATTGCGGGGCCACCGTGCTGGTGTAAAGCAGCACACCATTCCGATAGTATTTCACTGCTCCGTTCTCAACTGCTACTCGCAGTTGGTCAGTACTCGCGTAAGTGCCAAACTGTCCGCGGTAAACTCCTGGTTCATAAATGTACAGGGAAGCGTCTCCGCCCATGCACCACGCATACTCGATGTCATCGAAGTAATTGCTGGAGTTCCCATTGCTCAAACCACACATGCGCCCGGAAGTGGTGTTCCCAGGCGTAAACTCGACGTAGCCATTCCCAGAAGCTATAGACTGACTGGAGACTGCTCCGGCGTCGTACCAGGAGGGAGAGCCACTCACCTTCAGCAAACTATTACCTGAAACCTGCAAGGTTGCGCTGACACTGGTCCATCCAGGTCACATTCTGGGCTGCACCGAAGCCTCCGTTCTGCGGGCCGCTGATCTCGGCCACCACTTGTCCGCCCAGCACCGACGATCGCAGAAAGTAGGTCTCACTCAAACTGTCCACCTTTCTCAGCCGCAGCCGATCACCGTCATAACTAAATTGCTGGTTGTTGGAGCTTGCCGTGGCTTGCTGGCCGCTCGCGTCATAGGTAAAACTTTGGCTGCCGTCGCTAGTAACATTGCCGGCGCTGTCGTATCCATATCCAGTCATTCGATTGTTTGTGAAGGTGGGATTGTCGTTTACGTAGGAACCGAAAATGCCACCCCATCCTTCGCGATGTGTGCGATTGCCCCACTCGTCATAACCATAGGCTTGAGCGTATGGCCCAGTCGGGTTGCCCGATTGACCGTTGGCCTCTGTGCCAATCATGTATGAGGTTGACAAGTCTGAGTTGTAAGCATCGTAGCTGTAAGTATCGGGTGAGTCGACTAGTAACTGGACAGGGACTCTGTTTTATTTGAAGCGTTCTCTTCGTTTCGACAGGAACATGATTCCCTGAACCAGACTGAATACCTCCGATGGAACTAACGCAAGCAATCGAACCTGCTGACCTCCGCCTTTAGTGGTTTTTGAATCAATTGCCGATGCAAAATTCTAAGCGCCAAGCCCAGAGCAACCTTCCTTAATTACAATTTTTGTAGCAAATACCTGCGAACTGGATAGGAAGAGCGACCTCAGCGGCACGGTCACCTTTGAAAATGCCGAGGCTCTAGCTGATGTTTGTTTCTATTACTGCTAAGACCTTATTTCTGTTACTTTTCCGATGATGGAAATTTTATCTACCGAATACCCTCTCCAAAACCTACTATCCTCACTGTTTGGTCGATTGTCACCCATCAGAAAATATTGGGTCTGTGGGATATCAAACGCGGAAAACTCCTCGTCTGATTCATCAGGAATAATCGCGAACGGTTCTTTTAATTCACTATTATTAATGAAAATTTTCCCTCTGTGAATCTCGATGCGCTCCCCAGCGAGTCCTATGACCCGCTTGACAACAAATGGATTTGCTCCATTTGCATCTGCGCTCATCCTGGGTGACTTAACTATTATTATGTCAAAACGTTGTACTGGATGAGTTGAATAATATATTGTATCTACAAATAGGTGCGCTCCAGGCGTGATAGCCGGCAACATTGCCTCATTCATACTTCGCACGACAGTTTTTGTTGACGCAAGATAGACATCTTTTCCAATGCTGCATGAGCTAAGAATAATTAAACCGACGGTGGTTAGAATATATTTTTTCATAAGATGATATCAACCAACGGATAAACCGTGGAGGCATACAAACTCGATAAGGCCCCTTCGGGCCAGGGTTCTAAGTCACTGGGCAGACAGGCCTGAAGAAATGTTGGTTTGCTTAGTTTCATTTCGCTAGTCGTTGCGTCTCAGCAACCATGAGCGATTCAGAGTTCCGCTTGATAATCCTCAAACTCCCATTGCGCATACCTGGCGATCTTCTCCGCTAAGCTGCGCCAGTCGGGCTCTTCAAACGAAGAGACAAGTTTTTCAATAACGGAGACTACATGATCCCAATTGAATTCGTTCATGATGAGCAGATGGCGCCCAAACCGAGAACCTGCTGATTCAAGTTCTTCGCTCAAGTAGGCAGCTGTACACACATAGAAGAAAAATATATCTGAGCCTTTGCCATCTTTCGGTCCAATCTCCGCCTCGACGATTACCCAAGCACTCCGTGGGTCAAAAGGCAAACCCGTCCTTGTTACAGGGTAGTCGTCGCTACTTATATTCTTAATTTCCGCACGCATACTAGAGTTGTGTCAACGAATTGTAATGTGCCCATTAGCAGTGACTATATACTTACCAGTTTTCCAAATGCTAGTTTCAAGTCTTAGCACATTAGCCTGCGTCAGCCCGCTGCCGGCTTTAAGAGAAGGGAATCGGAAGGCGCGAAGACCATTGGTACTGATCCAACCTTTTCCGCTCGACATGAGCTTGGCCCCTGGACCTACCCAACTCTCTCCAATAAGCATTGCTTCGTCATACGTGGCGGAGCCAAGTCCATAATTGCCTTTTTCCACGGTTGCGGTGAGAAGAGTATTTAGCTGCCTTGTCGCAAAGTCTTCGGTCGCTGCCGTAGTCGATCCCCGAATGGCTCCGCTAACGGCGCCTCGAAGGCCGTTCAAGATGCTGCCAATGGCAATCTGGGTGTTCCAATCAGTTTCGAGCCCGCCTTTTTCATAAGGATAGCCGTCTATCCCGCGGAACAGTGATCCTCCATCCCAGCCGAATTTTCCGTTCCACATCGTCAGGGTACTTAGCCGATCGATTGTGAAAGAATAGCTGTAACTAGGCGCTTCATCCTGCGAATAATCAGTCCACCCCCAGGTCAGTCCACCGAGATAATGCGCATTGGCGGGAATGAATCGGAACTGGCGCGTGATTTGGATTGCAGTGGAGCGCTCTTGTTCTCTGGCGCCAATAATGTCTCCGCCAGGATTCGGATCACTCCCCCATCCGTCGTTGCCTCGGCCAAAGCTGCCACCAAAGAAGGGATCCCACTGACCGATGCCATAGCACTGTGCAAAACTCAGATCCGCCCCACAGCCATCACTGGGCATTAGACCACTCGGATCCGTAGAGTTCACCGGGTCATTCTGCACGTAGGAGTAGCGATTGAAGGATTGGGGATCATTCATGTTGTAGCTGCCGTCGTAAGGATCAGCTTGCGAGAAGCGAGCCCCGATGGAGCCGTAACGGCGATTCATGGCGTAATCGCCACCGTCTGAATCACGCTCATAACTCGTGAACTTGTGCGGCTGGAGCAGGCTATTGGAACTCCAGG